>Ga0206918_1044_pt1 | contig 31042 bp, 33 predicted proteins | sample Alteio_BWOrgHeat_69_FD_152950 | JGI IMG/M metagenome (GOLD analysis project Ga0206918, IMG submission 152950) | Enriched cells from forest soil in Barre Woods Harvard Forest LTER site, Petersham, Massachusetts, United States -... | ecosystem: Environmental > Terrestrial > Soil > Temperate forest >... | reverse complement strand
GTGATGGCTTGGTATCATGTGAAGCAAGAGTTACCACAGGCCGAAAGAACTATTCTTGCCTGCAATTTTGCCCTTAAACATACTGGTGAAATAGTTGTACAGAAACGGAATCTGGAACAACAACATCACGATCACTGAGGCCGTCGCAAATTGTCTGAGGTACTGCAAGTTCGCAGCAGTGTGTGGGAAGGCACCGTAGTTATAAACACGGCGCTGGTCACCCGCTGCTCCCAAATAAAACAATGGGATGAAAATACAGTTGAACGGGATAAAGGTTCCCCAGAAGTGAATCTTTCCAAGAGTTTCGTTCATCATGCGTCCGTACATTTTCGGATACCAGAAATACAATCCGGCAAGACCTGCCAAAATCGCGATCGGTACGAAAGTATAATGGAAGTGTGCGATTACGAAGTAAGTGTCGTGAAGATAAGTGTCAGCACCACTCGCGCCTAAGAAGATCCCGGTCACGCCACCCATGAGGAAGGCTGCCAAGAAAGACAAGGCGAAAAGCATCGCCGTCGTCAGCTCGATCGATCCCTTATAAAGAGTCGCGATGTACACAAAACACATCTCCGTCACTGGAATGGAAATCAAAATCGTCGTCACCGTGAAAAGGTTCGACATACGTGGATCAACACCCGCTAGAAACTGGTGATGGGCCCAAACTACGAAACTGAGTAAGCCCGTTCCGAACATCGTAAAGAGAACCGTGCGGTACCCAAATAGTTTCTTTCTGGAGAACACAGTAATGATCTCGGCAACGATCCCCATCGCTGGCAAAAGCACAACGTAAACTTCCGGGTGACCGAAGAACCAAAATAAGTGCTGCCAAAGAATCGGATCGCCACCTTTTTGTGGATCGTAAAAACCAATGTGCATCGTTTGATCGAAGATCAACATGATCGCACCAGCAAGCAAAGGTCCAACCGAGGCCATGAAAAGAATGGATGCGATCACAATCGTCCAAAGAACGATTGGAATGTCGTACATCTTCATTCCAGGAGCTCGCGCATTCATCAAGGTCACGATGAAGTTAATTCCCCCGAGAAGGAAGGCCACGAACTCGAGACCGACCGCCGTGATCCACATCGTGGATCCCCAAGGAGTCATACTATATTGAGCCGTAGATGAAAGTGGCGGATAAGCTGTCCAAGCACCACCGAATGCTCCACCGGGTACGAAAAAAGAAGCGATCAACACGATCGTGCTCAACAAAAAGATCTGGTAACTCAAACGATTGATGCGAGGGAAAACCATGTCATCCGCACCGATCATCAGCGGGATCAAAAAGTTTCCGAACGCAGCGATCAAGACCGGCATCGCAAACCAAAAAATCATCAATGTTCCGTGACTGGTCGCGAGAGCATTGTATTGATTCGCGTTCACCAATCCGTAGCCGAGCACTTCAGATCCCGGATGTGCTTGCTGAGATCTGAAAATATAAGCAAAAAACCCGCCTAATAAGCCCATGAACATTCCGGTCGTCAAATACTGAGCCGCAATCCTCTTGTGATCTACCGGGAAAAGATACTTTTCCGAGAAGGTCATTTCGTGGTGTCCGTGATCTGAGTGATTATCGTGATTGTGATCCATGATCTATCCTACTTCTTGGTAATTAGCCCATTGGGCTTATTTTGAATGTTGTTCTGAATGGTATTCGGAGTGCTGTTCTGAGCCGACGGCTGAGGCGCACGTCCAGACTGTTCGAGCAACCAAGCCTTATGCTGTTCTTTAGTTTCAACGACGAGCTTTGCACCCATAATGCCGTGCCCAAGTCCACACATCTGCGTGCACTGAATATCGAACTCACCCGTTTTAGTTGGTAAAAACCAACCAGTGATCACGCGACCCGGAATCGCATCTTGCTTCAATCTGAATACTGGTACTGAAAAGCTGTGCAGCACGTCTTTTGCTTCTAGTTTAAAATGGTAGACTGTATTCACCTGAAGGTGGAGTTCATCCATGGTGACTACGTCGTCCGCTGTATCGAGCTCGTTATCCAAACCTGGATCCGTAAATTTCCAAGCCCATTGTTGGCCAACAATACGAATAGTTCTTTCGGCCTGTGGTAACTCTTGCTTCACATGATACCAAGCCATCACTGCGAAATAGAGAATGAACAAATCGCAGACAATCACCGCGTAGTGGGCATAATGAATCCACTTCGTGTGCTTAGGACTTTCCCCGGTAACATAAGCCGCCTTTGGTTCTTTTTTCCGACGATAACGAATGATGAAGTAAAACAGCAGACCCTCGGCTGCCAAAAACCACACGCCCACGATCACAAAAATAAGGTCAATCAGATGGTCAATTTGAGCTGCGTAGCTAGACCCTTCTAAAATAATATGTTCCATCATCGGAATATCGCTCCCTTCACCACCAGGTGAAATACATTCTAACCCTTATAAAATAAACGCAATCACCGCTAAACAGAACAAGCCTGCTGTAATAACCAGTCCCCAAAACCAACTATTGGTAGCTTTCGTCACTAGTTCTTCACTCGACAGAGTATTTTTATTTGCCACGGTAATCTCCTCAATGAACCAAAAGGTTCAGTCCACTCACTTCAACGATTGAATATAGGTTATGACATCTTTCATTGCTTGTTCATCTAAGGACGAAGCATTGGGAGCCATCGTGGCTCCAATCGGATCCTTTGCAGGATCCCCAGCACGAATTTTATTTTTAAAGTTTGCAAGCTGGTGCACCAGATACCAGTCATTCGAAATTTTCAAGGACGGAGCATGCACTGCTTCATTACCATCCGCATTCGGGCCATGGCATGCCGCACATACTGCAAAGGTAGCCTTCCCTTTTTCCGCGTTTCCGCCAATGAGCGTCAATCCTTCAGGTTTTGAAGGCGACTTCATCTCAGAAACGTAGGTCGCGATAATATCAAAGTCGGTGTCCGCTAAAGTTCTAGCCATCGGACGCATGCGATTTCCCGCATCGTCGTCCGGATGCTTACCGCGAGCGCCTGATTTAAATTTTTCGAGTTGAGCAAGAATATACCATTTCGGCAATCCCGCAATTCTCGGTGCTCCGAAGAGTTTATCGCCTTGTCCCTCAGCTCCGTGGCATTGCAAACATAGGCCAAAAACTGCCTCGCCTCTTGCTTTTGCCGAAGCCTGCTCAGGAAAAAATGTGAGCGCGGACAGCACTAGGGTAAACGAAAAGAATAATGACATCCAGCCATTGAATCGAACATGTAAAATTCTCATTGTGTAAAGATTTTGAATCAAAAAACCAAAAAATACAAGTAGCTAAATTTTTTTGTCAGGATGGTGCCGCACTCCGATCCTGCTCGGATGACCGACGAGGAGGCAGGCAATTTTATCATCCTGCTAAAATTGTGTCGTTTTTGTACCCAAAGCCTAGTAGGGTGAACATCATACGGAGATCATCAATTCTAATGAGACAGCTATTTGGATTTTATCTATTTTTAGTGTTACTCACTTTCTCATTCGAGTCGTCTCCCGTATTTGCATCCGCTAGCCGCCTCGCCACCCCACATGACGTGAACCTGACTTATCGTTTTTTAGTTTGTGTGAATGCGGTATTTTTTATCGGCATCTTGGTGGCAATGGCTATTTTTGTGGTCAAGAATCGCAAGAGCGCATTGGACATGATCTGGTCGATGGTTCCAGCGATCATGTTGATCGTCATCGTTGGCCTTGGTTGGGCCAATTTCCGCGACCATCATTCAGGAGAAACTTTTTATGCAGTCAAATTCACTCAGTAGATCCACGCCCACTATTATTTCGAGTCGAGTCATCGGTGTTTTAGTTCTAATTTTTGTCGAAGGAATGTTTTTTTCTGCACTCGTTAGTTCTTATTTCGTGATGAAAAAGGGACGAGACATTTGGAATGCAGCGGGCTCCATCCACTTGCCGGTCATGGCCGCTGGCTTTAACACTCTCGTTTTATTCGCGAGTTGTGTTTCGCTTTTTTTGGCGGGACGCTCTTTCAAGAACCAGCAAAATACAAAAATGGCTGCGTCTCATCTCTTGAGAGCCCTCATCCTCGGCGTTTTCTTCTTGACGTTTCAAGCTTACCTCACTGTCCAGTTGATCAATGCGGGCATGACGATCACCTCCAGCGTTTATGGTGGCTGCTATCATTTGCTGGTCGGCTTTCATCTGACCCAAGTGCTGCTTGGTGTGTTTTTCATGGGTAAATTTTATCAAAATCTTCTTTCTGACAAACCGAAAGTGAATTCAACCATCAGAGACCACTTCAACAGCCTCCAAATTTTTTGGCTGTTCGTCGTAGGCATATGGCCGGTGTTGTATGCTGAAATTTATTTCTAATCCCGTGGCTCTGATTTTCGGGGCCTGCACGCTTTTCGCCGAGCAAGCACAAGCCTGCGCTTCGTGCAGTTTCAACGACGACAGCAGTCCTTATTTTTTGGTCCTGATCGTTTTCATGACCTCATTGCCAGTGATCGCTGTCGGTTCGGTCGTCTATTATCTCAAAAAACACAGTGAGACTCCCACCGAAAAGCAAAATGATGAAAATGGGACTCGACCATGATTCCTATGAATAGTAAGAAAAGCGTCCTCATCAACGCGGCGATTTTTGCAGTCATCATCGTCGGTTTTCTCATCATCAATTTTTTTACCAGTGAACCGACTGCGAAAGTTTTGAGTTTCGAAAACGTCGGTCTCCAAGTTCCATTGCAATCTCTCAACGGCGATACGAGTAAAACCGTCTCGCTAAAAGAATATCGCGGGCAACCCATGCTGATTCACTTTTGGGCTAGCTGGTGTGAAGCCTGTGCGGCCGACCATAAGGCTATGGAACAGATCTCCCAAGAATATCACGGGAACTCTTCGGTGAAATTGATCGGGATCGCCAGCTCAGACACGGCGGAAGCGATTGAAAAATCGGGCATGATCAAAAACAGTTCTTATCCACAATTTTTAGAAAAATCCGGCGATCTCGCCTTGGCCATGGGAGTGAAATCGCTCCCACAGACTTTGCTCATCGACTCCAAAGGACGAATTGTATTTCAACTCACTCGCCCATTCGATTCGATCCAGATGGCCCATTTAGAAAACGAAATGAACAAACTGAACGAGAGCAGCGTTCCTCCGTTCACCTTCGAAAACAGCGATGGGAAAAATATTACCGAAGCCAATCTCGCTCAAAAGGTTTGGGTAGCTGATTTTATTTTTACGAGTTGTCCAGAAATGTGTCCGATGCTCACGGCAAAAATGCGCCTCCTTCAAGAGGCATTCAAAAATGACGATCGATTCAGAATGGTTTCCATCAGTGTGGATCCCGACACTGACACGACCGCGGTCATGAAAGAGTACGGAAAAAAACATCACATGGATTCCAGTAAGTGGTATTTCCTTCGTGGAAATATGGATGCTGTCAAAAACCTCCTCGTGGGCGGGTTCAAACTGGGCACCATGGAAGAACCGAAATTTCATACCGGTGAATTCATTCTCGTCGATCAGTCCAATAAGATCCGAGGCTACTACAACGCTGAATCTTCAGAGTCCTTGGAGAAATTAAAGGCTGAAATTACGAAGCTGCTGAAATGAAAGACCTTCTCAAACTCACCAAATCGGAAATCGTTTTACTCGAAGCTATTACACTCGTTGCAGGCTATTTCATTGGGCAATCCACAGAAATGCCTGTGGATTGGTCACGCTTTCTGCTCACGCTTATCGGTGTTTCCGCACTCGCACTCGGGTCGGGCGCCCTCAATCAAATTCAGGAACGTGGCGAAGATTTACAAATGGATCGCACGCGAGACCGACCACTTCCGAGCGGTCGTGTTTCTTTGAAGCTAGCGACGTCCACGGTTGTATTTCTGTTTCTGTTGGGTTCACTTCTTTTATTCCAAGTTTCTGCTCCAATTTTGATTTTGGGAATTTTGGCTGTCGTCAGCTACAATGTTCTCTACACCATGTGGTGGAAGAGAAAGATGGCCTACGCCGCGATTCCGGGGGCAATCCCAGGCGCCATTCCGATTCTGATTGGTTACGCTGCATCTTCGAATCAAATCTTTGATCCGCGAGGATACTACCTTTTCGCGATTTTATTCTTTTGGCAGATGCCTCACTTCTGGGTTCTCGCTTTGAAGTACTCCAACGACTACGATCAAGGTGGATTCCCTACTCTGCCCGTAGCTCGCGGAACGAACGTCACCCGCTTTCAAATTACCTTCTGGTGCATGGCTTATGCTGCGCTTGGTCTGCTTTCAGTCTTGTTTTTTCCAACAGGCCCCATTGGCCTCCTTGGTTCACTCGTGATCAGCGGTTGGCTCATTTTCGAGTTACTTCGTTTTCTCCGTCATCCCGAAAAAACAACGTGGCTACGTTTTTTCCTCAGCATCAACTTTAGCTTAATCATGTATCTCGGCGTGATTTCGGTCGATTTGTGGGTACCTTATTTTCGAGCAAAACTCGGAATCTAAATCTCATTGTTTTTTTATTCTTAACTTCGAAGCCATTTTAGAATAGCTTCGTTTTTGGGCCCGGGTGGCGGAATTGGTAGACGCGCTCGTTTCAGGGGCGAGTAACGCAAGTTGTGCAGGTTCAAGTCCTGTCCCGGGCACCATCATCTCATTCATTAAAACATCTCTCTCAATCCCTGTCCCTCAACCCAAAACGCGATGAGACATTCTTACCCATCTTGTCGCCAGAGGCCTTTTAAATGGGGCACAGCGTGGCATACGTGTTGCTACCTATATTGCATATAATAATGAGAAGGGATTTTCATATGAGGGCAGTACGGGTTTTGTTATTCACGGCGATTGCCTTTTTTTCCTATGATGCGCATGCCGACCATTTTAGCTGCGACCTCACCCTAAACCTCATCCCAGATTCCGAGTCTTCCGAACTGAAACACATGGTCTTCGACATCGATCTTTCACAAAATCCTCCCGTCACCACGGGCACTCTCATTACAACGTCCTGCTGGGGAACCTTCACTGATCCATTCCGCTCCACCACCACACAATTCAAAAAATTCCTTCGTGGAGATCTCATCCAAGGTTCAGTGAGAGATTTGAATTTAACGATCGCGGACCACCATTACCAATTACTCCTAAAATTTTCTCAACTGGTGAAAGATCCAGCCGATCAAAATGAAATCGACTTCATGAGCAGTGGGAGGATCGTCCCCAGCGACAACGATCTTTTCATCCATCAAGTGGTACAAGGACCCTGCAAATTAACGAAGGAGCAAACATATGAATAAACTTTTATTTTTATCCATTTTTTTAGTCAGCACGGCAATGGCTCAAGAGCCTAGCCCCACGCCGGCTACCACCGCAGCCACTACTGCGACCATGCAGAAACTTTATTCAACCCTGAGTGCGATCCTCACCGACAGCTCCTGCGACGAACGCTTTTGCAGTAAAGACAGTCATGATCGAGTGGGCGAAGAATTGAAAACGCTCTCCAGTCTTGCTCACACGATGAAAGATAAAACTTTTTCAGGTGATAAAACGGATCCTACACTTTCGGTTTTGTCCGGATACCTGAACGATGAAGTCAACGCCGCGTATTCTGCATTCAAGGCCGGAAAAACTGAATATGCACGAACCCTCATCCACGGTCTTCCCAGCACCTGTATCGCCTGCCACAGTCGAAACGACAATGGTACGCAGTTTACTGCACTTCCGATGGAGCCAACGGATGCTGGCATTAAGCCGATTGAAAAAGCCGAATTCTATGCGGCCACCCGACAATATGATCGCGCCGAAAAAGCATTTCTCGACATCATCAAGTCGGAAGACTCTGCGAACAACGATCCATACACTTGGGAACACGCGATTCAACAAGGTCTCACGATCGCCATCCGCGTGAAGAAAGATCCAAACCTCGCGAAGAAGATTGTCGACTCTGCACTCGACCAGAAGAAGGCAGCGATCTACGTGCGAGACGACCTCACTCAATGGAAAAAATCTATTCAGGAGTGGCTGAAAGAACCGAAGCGCTCCGCTGTTTCGGAAAAGGCCCTTTACAAAGAAGGTGGTCGCTTGATCAGCGAAGCGCATCGGCTTCAGAAATATCCGATGGATCACTCAGGCGACGTTCTCTACCTTCGTGCGTCTTCAACTTATTATGATTTGATTCAAAATGCACCCACCAGCGATCATGTAAGCGAGGCCCTCCTGATGCAGGGGATTTGCAATGAAGTTTTGAATCCTCGTGGTTTCGAAGATCTTCACCGTCTTTATTACGAAGCATGCATTAAAAAGACTCCGCACTCTTTGATCGCGATGGATTGCTACCGTCGCTATGAGCGAAGCACTGTTCAAGGCTATACCGGCAGCGCAGGAACGGCTGTGCCGGAAGAAGTAAAACAGAAGTTACTCGACCTATTCTCTCAGTCGGTTGCAAAAGGAACCCCGGCCCAAGTCTATTAGGTATCAGGTAACTTTTTAATGTGCGCCGCACAAAACAAGGACGACTTGTGATAGATTTTTGACTTCACTTCCAGAAGTTTTGGGAGCATCTTTGTTGAGTAAAACAACATTGCACCAAAGGGGGAAGCAATCATGAAATCAATCAGCTTATTGATCGCCGTTCTATTGAGCACTTCAGTAATGAGCCACGCTCGTGCCGAAGAAGGACTCACCGTTAACGTTGCCGAAATCGGTATCGGAAAATTTCACCGTATGGATAACTCCATCCATCCTTACGCTGACGACAACATTTGGAAACCTTACGTACTTGCTAACAATGCAAGCATGAAGACTCCCCTCACCGTTCAAAACAAGAACGGAAGCTACACTGTTTTCTTTTCAAACTTGGATGAACTCATGGGTGCACTCGAGCAACTCAGCGCGAGCACCAAGATGAAGATTAAAAACTTCAACATGAACGCACACGGAATGCCAGGCCACATGTGGTATCCGAAAGATGCGAAAACCCAAGCAGGTTTCGGTTGCATGCAATGGAGACAGGCAGCAGGCGCACAAGACCAAGCGAACTACGATCAATATTACAGCCCAGTTTCAAAGAGTGAAATCATGCAGATGCGTGACCTCTCTAACCACACTTCTGTGGGCATGGGCGTGACTTGCGTCAGCGGTTTGAAAGAATGGACTGACCAAGCAACGAAGCACAAGCTGAAATCGCTCTTCACTGCTGATGCTCAAATCCATTTCATGTCTTGCATCGTTGGGCTCGGCACCATGGGCGACGAGTTCACCAAAGGGATCGCGAACCTTCTTCTCTCTGGAGATGCTGGTCGCGTTCAAACTTCCATGAAGTTCGGTCTCGGCGACTGGTCGATGGCTGAAGGCATGGGCTTTTGGGACTACGAAAACGACGCTCAATTGGATCACGACAATGAAATCTATCCAAAAGATCGTTCTGATCGCGAACTCATGCAAAAAGGTTCGATCCGCACCGCTGGCTTCATGAACGGTAAAGTAGGCAGCAGCCTTATCACCGATCGAGATTTCATGTTCAACGATGGCCGTGATCCAGGTGTAATCAGTGCTTCTACGATGGTGGAAGAGTCATTCAGCACTTCACCATTGCCTGAGTCTGTTCGCATTCCAGGAACCAATGTTCGTGTGAAAATCTACAAAGAGTAGATCAACTTAAAAGTTAAATAAAAAAAAGCCCGGTGCGATTCGCAGCCGGGCTTTTTTTTATTGTGAATCTTGAATTGCGCGGTCCAAAAGCTTAACCACTGAACGAAGAATACGACGCCCCATTCTTCGATTCACCGGACCTCGTAACCCATCCGCGAAGTGCCTGATACGATAAATCTGTCCGGTACGCAGGTTGGTTACGTTCACCGTTACCGCCCTCTGGAGAGTGTGTTCTTGAGCCCACTTTTGAAATGGAGTGGTAGGTCGGGCGTATAAAAAACAGGTTTCACCCAGCGTGATCTTGAAGTCCGGATCTACGGACGACACTTCACACCCCTGATCAATCGCGATTTGTCTGATCTCTCCGGTAATCGGAGAATAACGGACCCCCGAAAGATCGACCTTACAGGGTTCCGCATGAGCGAATCCTGCAAAGGTGAAACTCAACATCATCGATACCAGCAAAAAACTTTTCATACTTATTCCGATTCTTTCCAGCAATGATTAAAAACCATTTTGTTACGACCCATGATTGCCTTCACTGCAGGTCCTCTGACCGCCACTCTAAATGTTCCGTCGATATTCTGGGTGGCAAATACTGAAGTAAAAGAAACCTCGTTTCTTTTCATGCTTCCAAGTGGACTACTCAGCGCAAACCAGTGATTAAAATAAATATCGCGCTCACTTCCGCCGGTGTCCGCACCCTCAAAACTCTGTCTTCCTGCGAGACCTTCGTCTTGTGCCGGGTTCGGCTGATAACTATGCACGGTCATGTACATCGATCCGTTTTTGGTGCCATTGATGCTCATCATTCCGGTATAAACATCGTCCTTCACCACTTTCTCACAGCGGATCTGTACTTTTTCTTGTTGATCCGCAAATGCGGTGCTGGCTACCAGTAACAAACACATTCCAAATATTTTTTTCATATTTTATTCCTGTTCACAGTTTGGCAGTTTACGAACTGCGCGATATAAACGAGATTTTTCTCGTTCTTGAATTCCAACAATAAAACCGTCCCGACGATCATCATCCGCTTTGTAAATATCGACTCCTGGTCCCTTGAAATCTATGGTGTACTCGGGTTCATTTCTGAAAACAGTTTGATACCAAGAATAAGGAGGCGTATCCCAAGTACAATCGACCGATAGGTGTACATCTAATTTAAATTTTGCCGCTTTCTCGTCGGCCACGACGACGTATCCTTTTTTAACCATGATTCGACTGATTTTTTCTAGGTTCTCTTCCGTCAACGTCTGATTGCACATACCACGCTTGAACACCGCAAGACTGCAATCTGTTGCAAACGAGTTTTGAGCAAGCATCAATACGGACAAGATGAGCAGTATTTTATTCATATAATTCTCCACAATTCGGAACATATTTTCTTACCCAATGAAGAGTGCGATGGATCGCATGCCTAGGGCCGGAGGGCCCTGGATTTACGAATGATCTGTGTTTTTGAACACTGATCCCATTACCAGAAAACATCATCCCTGAATTGACCGGAAGTAACAGGTAGTCGAGCTTCGTTAATCCAGAACCACATCCATAGCCAGTGCCGGCAACTGCCCAAAGACTAAATGGCGCGTCTTTATCGCTACTGACCAGATATCCTTTTTCAGTGAGGATCGCCGCAACCCTGGCTCGACCTTCCTGATTATTTAAATCATTCATTGCAGAGAATGGTCCTCCACGAGTGCTCAGATTCATTCTACAATCGACTTCTGCGTGGGCCGTTGCCATTCCAAAATATACCAATACCAAAATTAATTTTTTCATCATGCTTCCTCACTATACTTTAGTACTGGATTTGACCTTCGATGCTCATCTGTTCAAAAGCAACTCCACCACCGACTCCAACATCGAGACCAGTGACTACACAGACACCGAATCGCTTGTTAGCAAAAACTCCGACATCGACACCCCCACCGACTACCGCCGTTGCGCGAGCACCGTAAAAGTTTGCTCCTGCAACTAATTTGGATTTTCTCACTAGTGGGCAATTGATGATCACTCGGGAATTAGCCACGTGAACATCCGGGCCGATACCAAGGAAACTAATCACCCCCGGAGACATCTTGGATTCACCGGCTTTGCTTTTGCCTGCGAAGTGACAACGGTAAGTCACTCCCGTGATCCCGAAACCGGTATCGTTCACATGTTTATTCATGAAAGTCTGATACGCAGAACTGGCGCTAGGCGGACGCATAGACGGCGTCAGTTCAGGCAAACAAATGATCGGTTTTGCTGCATAGGCCTGAGTTGCCGTGAATGGAAGGATTGCGAGTAAGAAAGGTAAAATATCGAAATTCATGGGTCATTCTCCGTGAGAAATCTGTTTTCCATGAGCTTTCGCTCTAGTCTTCGAAAGCAATCTTTGCTTCGTTTTTGTATTTCGCATTTATACGCGATGCATCAAAAATGAGCGAGAGCAAACTTGACTAGATCAGTTGATCTTGTATCGGATACACTTCAGCAAGGCAAAAAGACCGTGAATTACTGCTGACGACGCGGACGAGGTTCACGAAGCCCGCATTGGTTGTGCGTCCAATTGAACCACATTGCACGAATTCCGGAAATCGTCTCGTTCGTCGACAGATAACAAACATACGTAGCGTCGATCGATTCAGGCGCACCGATTTCGAAACACTGATCCTCATGGTGACGCCATCCACGAGTCACTTCACGCGACTCTTCTCCGCATCGTGCTGCGAGGTCGGTAACTTTATTTTTTGCGGCGAGCATGTCGAAGAAAATCTTCTTCGCTTCATCTCCACGAACAATTTTCGTCTTATAGAAAAAGTCTCTCTGCTGCTGTTGCTGCTGCTGTCTAGGATGACGAGGCAATTTTCCATGTCCTCCGGAATCACCTACCCCCTGGGCGTGGGCTGCAAATGAAAAGAACACCGCTGCTAAGATTAAAAACTTTTTCATCACTTCATTCCTTTACGTGTACTCACCGGGAAAGCCTGAACACAGACCCGAAGCACTTCGTTCGCGCCATGAGCAAGACCGAATGTATTAATAAAATCAGATTGAAAACTACGGATCATGACCTTCATTTGTTCGATTTGGCGGAGGTCTACAGGTAAATTGATCCAGGTAAAATCACAGTTCTCAAAAATACCCTCTTCTAAATTCTTTTTTGCCAGTTCCAAATTTTGTTGATTCGCTCTTCGCAAGGAAGCATTTTTCTTCCCGTCCGCCGTTCTCACCATTTTGTAGGTACGGGTCGCTTTTCCATTACTAGGATCAACGGTAATCATTCCCATGGTGATCAAGCGCTCGAACGCCGTTTTTGCAATTTCGACGTCGAGTCCCAGGCGCGCCGCGATCCATTCAGCATCGGTCTTGAAATCTTCAGTTTGAACAAGGCTCAGGATTCCAAAATAATACCATTCGCTCAATAAATCGAATTTCTCTTCGGAGAGTCGAAGAGTTTCTGGCTTGAAACTTTCTTCGATTTGCTTGTTTCGATCGTGAGGTGAAATTGCCCCGGCTTTCAAAACCTTGTTGCGACTCTTCTGCTCTTGCTCAAAACCTGAAACGATTTTAGCACGTTCCATCGGATCAAACTGCAGGACGTCGGAAATCTTCAGCGCGAGTTCTTTTGAAACTTTTCGTTTCCCCAAGAGTACCAGACTCACCGTACTCGCGGGAATCTTGATTTGACGAGCAAAACTACGAACGGAAGTGCGAGGATTTTTAGCTTTCGCTTCAACCAACTTCTGTTTCAGTCGCTCTTGAATGAGGATCTGGGGATTCATGGACTTATTAAATACTACATATGTACAAAATGGTCAATCATTGGCTCAGTAGAACGACAGATACAACTATATCCGTTGACTACCGGGAATCTGAACCGAGCACTAGGAGTGATATTCCTCTTCTGTAAACTCGTCCACACGCACCACTTCCAGCTTCATCACGTTCCACTCGACTACCTGGGCCTTTTCCTCGGTAGTCAGGGATTCAAAGCCTTCCCGCTTACGTTTCTTTAAAAGGGGCTCTACTTTTTGATAAAATGCGGCCGCTTTCTCCACCTGATTCAAATGATCGATGGGGTCTTTCGGTTCGAAGATCCCCTTGGTGAGTCTCTCCATGAAATCTCCACCCATCTCCCCATAAATCACTTTCATGATTTGCTCTACTTCATGATCCCGCACTGATGATCCAATCGGATTGATTCTCGACCACGGCAACATCGTGTACCGAAGTAAGGGGCCGAATATAGGATGAGGAAAATTACCGTAAATTTCCTGGAAAGCGGTCTCAGTCTCAAAAAACAATTGATCAAGAGTGTATTTCGCTGCCGGCCAATCGGCTTTTTTTTCACCATCGGCCTCGTACTTTCGTAGCACTGCAGAAGCGAGATAGAGGTTACTCACGATGTCCGCAAATCTACCGGTGATGCTCTCTTTGAATTTCAAACTGCCGCCGAGCACCCCCATCGCCACGTCGGTATACATCGCGAATGTTGCCGAACCCCATTTGATCTTCCGATAATAAGTACTTTGTTTTTTGAAGGAGAATGGTAGCGCCGCCCAGCCTCTAGTCACCGAGAAGACCACACTGCGGAAAGAGTTCGAAATGGCGTGCCAAACAAAACCAAAAAAAGCTTTATCGAATTTTTTCAAGTCATTCTTTTGCAGCCCATCGATCATCGGAAACGCGTAGGGATGCGCCCGAAAAGCCCCTTGCCCAAAAATCATCAAACAGCGGGTAAGGATATTCGCCCCTTCAACCGTAATGCTCAAGGGAGTTCCAAAATAATAAGATGAGATTTTATTCCGTGGCCCGATTGAAATTGCAGCCCCACCCAGGATATCCATGGTGTCATTCACCATTTTTCTGGAGTTCTCGGTGCTGTGATATTTGGAAATCGAAGCGATCACGGCAGACTGGATTCCCTGATTGAGAGCACTCACTGCATACATCCGAAGAGCCTCATTCAAATATGTGTAGGAAACAATTCTCGCCAAGGGTTTTTGAATTCCTTCGAATTTTGCAATCGGTACACCGAATTGTTCACGCACTTGCGCGTAGGCCACCGTATAACGAGCCGCCAATTGAGACGAACCCGCCATCTGAGCGGGAAATGCGATGCCTCGGCCTGCTGCGAGACACTCCATCAACATCATCCAACCTTTACCAAGACCATCTTCTCCACCGACCACAAAACTCAGTGGAATCTCAATATCGTGACCTCGAGTCGGACCATTATAAAACGGAATCCCGAGTGGGTCGTGGCGGGTTTCAGTCACTACCCCAGGATAGGGATGCGGCACCAGCGCACAGGTGATGCCTAGATCAATACGATCACCCATGATTTTATCAGGATCTCGAAGGTGAAATGCGACCCCCATCAAGGTCGAAATTTTTGCGAGAGTGATGTATCGCTTGTCCCAATTCAGGCGGATATGAACCTCACCATTTTTTCTAAAGAGCACTCCGCTGGACTGCATATTTCCCGCATCACTTCCGGCAGTCGTTTCAGTCAGCGCAAAACAAGGAATTTCATCTCCGATTGCCAACCGAGGCAGATAGTACTTTTTTTGCTCATCGGTCCCATAGTGAAGAATCAACTCACCCGGCCCCAACGAGTTCGGAACCATCACGTAAATCGCGACGACAAAACTATGGGAGGCAATTTTCTTAATCACTTCACTTTGGGCATAAGGAGAAAATCCTAATCCACCATTTTCTTTGGGAATGATCATCCCCAAGAATTTCTCCTTGCGAATATAATCCCAAACGTCTGCAGGCAGATCTCGGGTTCTCCACATTTTCCAATCATCAATCATCAAGCAGAGCTTTTCGACCTGCTGATCGAGGAAAAGTCTTTCATCGTGCGTGAATACCGGCATCGGCTGCGACAACAATGTTTTTAAGTTTGGCTTACCGGAAAAAAACTCTTTCTCGACCCATGCAGAACCCGCCTCGATTGCTTGCTTCTCTGTTTCCGATATCGAGGGCACCAAATGCATCTTTTTCATCACCCATAAAATCGGGCTGGAAAGAAGCAGCCGGCGTATGGGTGGAATAAAAACCAAAAGGATTAAGGCCACTAGGACACAGGTGATTGAGCACATAAACGATCCCTCAAATTGGTTATAATTAAGAGTAAAGTACAGCTGACATTGAATCAATGATTCGCGTTAAAGTTGTTCGGAAAATGTTAATTTATATTTATTTTTTATTGAAAAAATAATGCGATGCGGTAATATTAGGGGAAGCAATATCATTAAAGGGGCATCCAATGAACTACAAAGAAGAATGGAACAAAATTGGTTACAATCTCGAGGAACTCTACTTTGAAAAGATCAACCGCGAGCTCATCCATCGAATCAAAGCCTCCCAAAATCAAAGCCAGGGCCAGGAAAATGGACAAACGGGGCAAGTCATCCAGTTCCGTTCTCGTGCGGTGACTGAAGAAATGAGCACAAAAAAAGCGGCATAAATTTAAAAAGCTCTTTGGAGCTGGATTTGGCGAGCTAGTTCATTTGCTGAGCTTTGCTCAGCCGTTGAACTAGCTCGCCACCTCTGGCACTTCGTGCCTTGGACTAACGACTAAATGTGATGATGAAATACAGAGTCTGCCAAGTACGGATCCTGAATCGCCAAAACGTTGTGCTTTTTGTAGAAACGAGACACAAACAATCCGAATACTCCGAAGAAACCTAACCACACGGCAATGTCCGTAAAGGTGATATTTGGAGCATCATGATAAACCTGCGGTTGAATCATCCAGTTCAAATCAAGGAACTGAGTTCCTAAGATCCAAACCGACACGAAGAATACAACCTTGTCACAACGCTTGAATCCGCGTGGTAATAACAGGAAGAACGGAACCACGAACTTGATCAAGAAGAGACCAACCGACCACCACCACCAGCCCGGATTAAAACGAGCGAGGAAGTAACCGGTCTCCTCCGGCAAGTTTGCGTACCAGATCAGCATGTACTGAGAGAAACCGGTGTAGGCCCAAAATACGGTGAACGCGAACATGAGTTTAGCGATGTCGTGAATGTGATTCTCATTCACTACCTTGTTGAGATAACCAGTGCGTTTCATGATGATCACGACAATCGCGAGCATTGCAAAAAACGACTGATAAGTACCTGCGAAGGTATAAACCCCGAACATCGTACTAAAAAAGTGCGGATCCAAAGACATCAACTGATCAAAGGCAGCCATTGAAAAAGTAATCGCAAAGAACGGAAGGAAGGCCACGCCTACCTTTCGGTTACTATTGTAAATACTCTTGAAATCTCCACCCTGGTCAACCGCGAGTGACGAACCAACTAATCTCTTCTGGAAAAAGTTCCAACCGAGAACCGCAATCAAAGTACGAATCACAAAAAAGGTGGTGTTGAGGTAGCCCGCTTTCGCCAAAATAATCGGATCTGCTTTCACGACTTCCGGATGACTCCATGGAAAAATGGTGTGCATTCCAAAAAATAGGATAATCGTGGAAACAACCGTAAAGGGCAGGTATGCCGTAAAGCCTTCCGCGATCCGTCTTACCGGAGCACTCCACATTGAAGTCGTAATCCAGTGAATCACGATGAAAAACATCGCGCCCATCGAAATTTGCATGAAATAAAAATGACCACGAAGATAGCTCGTCCAAGCTTTCGTTTGATCGGTAGAGTAAGCGCTAAAAAAAGCAATTAATCCGATCAAAACACAAACCCCGAAGAAGCCGGTTAAGGCGCCGGAAGCTTTCAGGCTTCCCGGGTTTTCAATTTTCTGGTCTACCGCGTGTGCGTGTCCCATATCGTCTCTCCTACTCTTCCAAATAATTTTCTGCTTTTTTCAAGTCTTCACTACTAGGATGTTTTGCACGGTGAAGTGCGCGAACATAGTGAACCACCTGCCAACGCTCTTCCTCATTCAGCTTTTCAGCATAAGAAGGCATCAGGTTTTGTCCCATCGTAATAATGTGAAAAATTTGTCCGTCTTTAAAGTCACGAACCTTGTCACTTTGTAAAGAAGGTGGACGTGGGAATAATGGACGCGGCCAATCTTTTAAAGAGGCGACTAGACCATCACCTTCGCCAAATTTTCCATGACAAACAATACAAAAAGTATTGAAGAGTGTTTTACCCGCTAAAAGATTTTCCTTAGTGCGTGGCAAAGGGTTCAAGTGCATTTTCGCCTGATCCATCGTAGTGATTTCGTAAGGACGAAATCCCCGAGGAATCACACCTGCCACCAATGGGCGCATGGAGCCTTCTTTTTGCGCTTTAAGCCCAGGACTATAATGCATATCCGGTGCGTAAGAATAATAAGGCTGAGAATGTTTCAGATAACCGCAGGCACTCAGCGAAACACTTAGAAAAATCGCTGCTGTTATTGTCAGAATTGAAGATCTCATCTCAGAACCATCCTTCTTCGTAAACTTTACGGGTTTCCGTGGAGCCGAGAGACTTTAAGAATTGCTCTGCTTTATCCGTTGAAAATGCAGGTGGCGCTTCTTCATCTTCATCGTACTTCGGACTCTCGATTAAAATCGCAAAACGGTTATTCGTGAGTGAATGGTCGAAAGCGCGTCTGGTATTCGGAAGACGATTAAAAATAATCATCGCCCAAAACGTCGCGATTCCGCCGAACAGCACTGAAAGTTCGAACATAATCGGAAAATCAGCTGGAAAAGAGTTGAACGGCTTCCCACCGATGATGTGCGGCCACCACTCTACTGAAGCATTGTACTGCCACAAAAACGCACAGATCGTTCCGGTAAAACCGAAAGCACCGGTCACGAATGGCACCCGTGAACGCTTCAAGCCTTGAGCATGCTCAAGACCATGTACTGCATAGGGCGTGTAGCAATCAAAATCCTTATACTCCGAATCTCTCACTTTGGCTGTTGCGGTCATGAGTGAATCCGGATCATCAAAAAAACCTAATACACCGGCCAGTTTTGGCGCCGAGCTCTCTAAATTAGACATGAGCTCCTCCTTTTGCTGTTGGTTGATCCATCACTGATTTCACTTCGCCCACCGCAATTGCAGGAAGGAATCGAACGAATAGCAGGAAGAATACGAAGAAGAATCCCATGAGACCCGTGAAGATCCCCCACTCCACCGACGTAGGAACGTAGGTCCCCCAACTCGATGGCAAGAAATCTCGGTGCAATGAAGTCACGATGATCACGAAACGTTCAAAGTACATCCCGATATTCACATAGAGGGAGACCACGAACATGATCGGAATCGAACGACGGAACTTCCTAATCCAGAACAACTGAGGAACCATGACGTTACAAGAAACCATGATCCAATACGCCCACCAGTATGGTCCGAACGCACGGTTGATGAAGGTAAACTTCTCGAACGCGGAACCAGAGTACCAAGCGATGAAGAACTCTACCGAATACGCATAACCGACGAGCAAACCCGTAGTCATGATGATCTTGTTCATCAATTCCAGGTGATCCATGGTGATGTAGTGCTTTAAATTGAACGCCTCGCGGGCAAGTACGAGGAGAGTAACCACCATCGCAAAACCCGAGAAAATCGCACCCGCAACGAAGTAAGGTGGGAAGATCGTCGTGTGCCATCCCGGAACTTGCGAAACCGCGAAGTCGAAGGAGACCACTGAGTGAACTGACAATACGAGCGGAGTGGAAAGACCCGCAAAAATTAAATATGCAGACTCATAGTGCAACCACTGTTTGTTGGAGCCAGTCCAACCCAAGGATGCGATCGTGAGTGCCATCTTACGAATCTTATTTTTCGCACGATCACGAACCATCGCCAAATCCGGAATCAAACCCGTGTACCAGAAGGTCAAAGAGATCGTGAAGTAAGTAGAAACCGCAAATACGTCCCACTCGAGTGGTGAGCGGAAGTTCGGCCAAAGCTGACGCTGATTCGGATAAGGAAACAGCCAGAAAGCCGCAAGCCAAACACGACCAGTGTGGGTCATGATCGCCATACCCGCCGTCATCACGGCAAAAATCGTCATCGCTTCCGCAGAGCGGTTAATCCCGGTACGCCACTTTTGGCGGAACAAGAATAAAATTGCGGAAATCAAAGTACCAGCGTGACCGATACCTACCCAAAATACGAAGGTCGTAACATCATCACCCCAACCCACCGGCTGGTTGAGTCCCCATAAACCGATCCCGTTTTTGAAGGTTTCTAATAAGAGTGTCGCTCCCACGGCGAAGGCAAGCATCGCGGCGATGAAACAAAACCACCAACGTCCAGTAGGAAATGTTTCCAAAGGACGAGATACGTCTTCAGACAATTCGTTGAAGGTACGTCCACCGGTAACATAAATCGGCACTAGAGGTTTTTCTTCGGTCGTATTAACTGTGGCCATGTTCTGCCTCCTCTCCTTCGACGTTTCTCACCTTGGTGAGATAGTTGATGGATGGTTTTGTATTTAAGATTTCCAATGAGCGGAATGCACGTGGGTGTTTCTTCCACACATTCACTTCACTCTCGGGATCATTTACGTTTCCGAATACAATCGCGTTGGTCGGGCAAGTTTGCTGACACGCAGTCTGTAATTCAGAGTCCTTAATCTGTCTTGTCTTCTTATCTTTGGCCGTACCTTTTGCGACGTTGATTCGCTGAACACAGAAAGTACACTTCTCCATGATCCCGCGTGAACGAACCGTCACATCCGGATTCCAAACCATGTTGGCAGTATCTTTGTACTCTTTCCAGTGATCGAAGAAATTGAAACGACGAGTTTTGTAAGGACAGTTGTTCTGACAATAACGAGTTCCCACGCAACGATTGTAGGTCATCATGTTGAGACCTTCTTCGCTGTGCGAAGTCGCCACTACTGGACAAACCGTTTCACAAGGTGCGTTTTCACAGTGTTGACACATCATCGGCTGAAAAATCACCTGAGGAGATGTTTCATCGCCACTGTAGTAACGATCGATCCGAATCCAGTGCATTTCACGACTCTGGCGAACGCGATCACGCCCAACAGTAGGAATGTTATTTTCAGCCTGACAAGCGATCACACAGGCACCACAACCGGTGCAAGAATTGAGATCTACGCCCATCATCCAACGGTAGGTGCTCTTCGAATAATCATAAGGAGGCGTCCAAAGAGTTGGAACATCCTTCAATTTTAGATGAGGCTCGGTCTCCATCTCTTCATCTGGATTCTTCTTGTATTGAGCGAGCGTAATGTCGTTCAAAACCGGGCGACCTTCAACACGATTGTGTCCTTGGGTTACCGCGAGTTCGTATTTCTTGCCGGTCTTGGCAATACTGACCGAGATTCCACCGAACTGCCAACCGTTTGCGGTATCGAGCTTAGCTGCTCTGAATGCGTTGACACCAACATTATTTCCAACTTTACCGACAGATGTTCGTCCGTAACCAAGGGCAAGCGTTGCTCCGCCCTTTGCAATCCCCGGTTGAATCAAAATTGGAATTTCGAAACTGGTCGTGTCGGTTTTCACCAACACCACATCGTTATCCGAAAGACCAAGCTCTTTTGCATACACCGGACCAATATTTAAATAGTTATCCCAGGTAATGGTCGAGATTGGATCCGGCATTTCTTGTAACCAAGGAATGTTCGCATTCTTTCCGTCGCCCATTGCGATGCTGGAATAAAGACCAAGAGCAACACCACTACCCTCGGTTGCAGGTCCTTTTTTAGAAAGAGCAAGACTCATCGTCTTCATTGCTGCCACTGCATCTTTTGCGACTCTCAATGAACCGATTTTAAATGCTCGTTCACGAGATGGACCAACCTTAACTTCGAGAATCCCCTTTTGAAGAGTCGTTTCCCAGAAATCAATGAAGGTCTGACCTTTTCCGTGTTGAGCGAATAAAGTTTGTTTCCAGTTTTCTTTCAAATAATCGTAGAAACTTCCTTTTGGATTTGCAGCCGTTTGAGCTAGCAATCCGGTCGCCGGAGCGCCGCCGCGAGTCCACGCGATAATCATGTCTTCGAAACTACGCGTATCATGAATTGGTGAAATCGCTGGCTGTTGCAACGAGTGCACAGATGGTCTTGGATGAGCATCTCCCCAATTCTCAAGGAAATGATTTTCCGCAAGAACGATGTCCGCATTTTGTCCGGTTTCGTCCACACGATCACCGATGGAAATCACCGTCTTCACTTTTTTCATCGCACCCGCAAAAACAGAACTGCTTGGCATGAAGTAAACCGGATTCACGTCATGAACAATCAAAAGATCTACCTGGCCCGCGTCCATTTCCCCCTGAAGTGTCAGAAGTGTTTTAATCGACGAAGCCGCCGGAAGAACATCTGCTGTTCCGTCCACGGTTTTGCCTTCATTCTCAAGGTTGCTGTTGATCAAGTTCACGACCGCTTGAAGCGCCATTGAACCATGTCCGATCACTAAACTTTTACCTTTTGCTTCGCCCAGAGCTTCGGCAACTTTTTTCACTTTTTCTACATCGAGTGAACCAGCCTTAGACAACCATTCCTCGGCTTTACCTTCGAGGAGGGCCTGAACTTCAGCGTTTCCTGCAAATTTGCCCTTTTTCTGAACGATAATGAGTTCGTGTGCTACCGCAAGTGCCGCAGCAACTTCAGCTCCAGGAATCGTGGCGAAACGTTCGTCTGAACTAGAACCCGTAATACTCATGTTGGATTCAAAAACAAAAAGCTTCGAAAGCGTGTCGGTCGTTTTGTTTAATTTACGTTTCTTCGCCCATTGCGCGGCATTTTGAAGAGTATCACCCCAAGTTCCCAAGAAGTCCGCACCAAAAGAAACGATGACGTCCGCCTGATCAAAAGCATAATTTGGAACTACTGCGGTTCCATAGCTTTCTGCTTGGCTTTCCGCTACATCGTGCATTCCTAAAGGATCGATCTCGAGCCACTTCACGTCTGAATGCTGAGTGTTTTCAAGACCACTCATCAACTCCTTCATTAAGCGACGCGTGCTTTCTCCACTTTGTGGTGAAGAAACAATTCGAATTTTTTTAGAGGCTTTTAATGCTGCTGCAACCAAGGCATCCACTTCAGACCAAGAGGTCGAAGACTTCCCCCCGTCTTTGGATCCCTTCATTGGGGCCTTCAAGCGTTCTGGATCATAAAGCTTCAACAGTGATGCCTGCCCTCTCGCATTGAGAGAACCTCTACTCGATGGATCTAATTCGTTTCCTTCGAGCTTGATTGGGCGTCCTTCACGAGTCTTCACCAAAATTCCGTAGCTGTAAGAACCTTCACGGTACGTGGAGGCATAGTAGAGAGGAACCCCGGGAGTGAGTTCTTGAGGCTGCACTACATATGGAATGATTTTATTTACCGGGCGGCGTGCGCAGGCAAAGCTAGCCATCGCCATACTTGCACCCATGATCGTGAGGAAATCACGTCGAGAGACTCCACTTTTATCTAAGCTCTCGATCTTCTCGAGGGTTTCGATTGGTTTATCGTAGAACTCTTGTGCTCTTCTCGACTGAAGCGCATCATCGTTCCAGTATTCTGGCGTGAGTTCTTCCATCGATACCCAGTGACGGGGTTTTTCAAAAGTCTTTTCTACTTTTGTCTCGGGTTTTGTTTCAAGTTGTTTTTCCATTTGTGTCTTCTCCGAATAATCTAAAATTAGTAATGACAAGTGTTGCAACTAAATGGAGCAACCGGGTCCGTTCCGTCTGGGTTTTCAGGATAAACATTTTTACGAACGTACCGAGGCGTTTCGAAACCACGGTGACAGTTCAAACACCAGCCCATCGTCAATGGCTCTGCTTGGAAAACGCGATCCATCTCTTTTACGTTTCCATGGCAAGTTTCACAGGAAACACCTTTAGCTAAGTGGCGTTTATGGTTGAAGTGAGTATGGTCCGGTAACTCGTGAATACGAATCCACTCGATCGGCTTACCTTCGGCATAAGATGATTTAATTTTTTGAATCCAAGGACTATCCGGTCTCACGACCGAGTGACAATTCATACAAGTTGAAAGTGTCGGGACGCCCGCATGAATCGATTTATACGCAGTAGTGTGGCAATAACGACATTCAATTTTGAATGTGCCCGCGTGAAGTTTGTGACTGAAAGGAATCGGCTGTTCCGGCTGATAACCCTGATTGGATGTTCTAGGTAATACCTGCCACGTGGCTACGAGTAATCCAACAACTACAATCACCCCAAAAAGCGCAAATTTGCGCAGACCTGCGTTCATGCTTGGACGCTCCATACACCCTTTAAAGAGTGATATTGTTAAACATTAAGTTCTAATACTGCTTGGAATGCTAATAGAGTATTGAACTCTCAGTTCAATGGCAATGACCTTCTCATGACAATTTCAAGAATATCACGATGCTGATGCAGTGGGTTATTTTGGTGTTGGATTTTTGACGCGTTTTTATCGGTCGTTTTTAGATTTTTCAGCCTCGAGTTGCTGAAGCAGGAGATCCACTGGCGTATGAAGTTTTTTTTCTGCGTTGCATTCTTTACAGGCTGGAACCAAATTGTTTTTGGTGGATAGGCCGCCACGAGCCAAAGGAACGAGATGATCCATGGTGAGCATTTTAGGACTCACCTTCTTTTCGCAGTAATGACAAACGCCTTTTTGAATCTTCTCTTTCCACCACGAAGACACGCGTAGCTCTCGCGCTTTTTCACGCTCAGCCTTGATTCTCTTAGAATCAGTGTCGGATTTATCTAAAAAGTAAAATTCGTCGGACATAAAATTTAAGCCTGAGGCACATTATCACTTCGTGCACACTAAGTGGATCCCAAAAATTAAAGCCGAACTGGTGCGGCAACCTGTTCGATTTTTGCTCCTGTAACACGAAGGAAATCCTCTACGAGAAATTGATTTGAATCGAGATCTCTACCACGCTTCGCGCAAGTGACCTTAATTCCGGCCGACGGAAGCTTATCGGATTTCAACAACATGACAGGCTGGTCGCCGGTAAAATCACCGTCGTTAGGATTCCCATATTTGGTAGAAACTCCGATGACATCCAGTTTCTCACCCGCTGACAGTAAATAGGCGTTCGCATCATCAACGAGCGAGAGTCTCACCGTACATTTAAAATCAGTGGATCCTCCGGATACGTCGACTTCACTGATTCGGGCACCGAAAGCTAGATCTTTTGAAAAACTCAGTTGGGTACCATTCGGAATGTCGCTCACCACCTTCAATTCCAAGGATTGAGCGAAAGCACCACTGCCAAACAAAAGGGACACCAATATTAAATTTCTCATAAATTTTCCTGATTCATTAAAAAATGAAAGCTCCATAAAAAAAGCCGACTCACATCCCCATGTAAAATCAGAGTGATGAATCGGCTTTTTTTATGAAACTCAAAGTGCAACCACTCTGCGCTTTCGCGCGGAGGAGAATTACATTACTTCTAAAAGTTTTTTCGCTTCAGTGTAGAACTTCTTACGGTTCGCCATTGGTGCGATTTGATACAAACGAATGATATCGTTGAGCTGAGAGTCTTGAGCAGAAGCTGCAACTGCAGACGCTGCATCTTTTACAGATGCGAGAGCCGTGCTAGATTTAGCAACTTTCTTGCCTTTAGACGTAGCCATAAAGCTTTTGAAATCAGCGCGGATGGAAAGATTTGCTGCTTGCAATTCATCCATTGCGATCTCGAGATAGGTAGCAAGTTTTTCTGCCTTATCCCATGGTAGTGGTGCACGTCCATGCTCAATGTTAGAAACGAATTGAACAGAACACTTTACTGCTTTAGCGACATCAAGAAGACCCAAGTTCTTCTCAAGACGCTTCTTACGGATTAAATCACCTAATGGTCCGAATGAACGCTTATCAGTAGACTTACCCTTTGGACGACCTCTTTTCATAATATTCTCCTTAGTTCATGAGGTTTAAATTAAAAAAATTTTTAATCTTTTCTCTACTCAGTGGTTGCTGAAGTGGGCTCAACTAATCATGTTTAATTGTATTTTTCAACAATAATATTTTAATAATGTCTTCTTTTTACACAAAATCATTATAACCATTTGAAATTACAGTATTTTTTAACTAAAATTTTTATTGAAAAAAGTGATTTTTATAACACACAAAATGTGTGTAATTTGCATTTATCTACGAAATTGGTTGAATTTGTATAAAAAAGGACTCGATAAGTCCTTCTGAGGCAAGCTCTCAGCTCGTTTAAAATCGGGTCTGAGGAACTGACCGTCCCGATAAAAAGGAAAATGGATGTCGCCATCAAAAGAATGATCAATTTCCGTGAGCCAAACCTCATCGACAAAGTCCATTGCCGCCTCATAAATTTGAGCACCACCAATGACGAAGATATTTTTCCCCGGAAAATCTTTTTCATGCGCACGATAATAATCAATCGCTGTTTTCACATCCGAAAATATTCGTATCGGTTCTGCAGAGGTAAAAGCCGGCTTCCAATCTTTATTGCGAGTGATCAGTGCATTTTCCCGCTTCGGCAAAGGTGCTCCAAGCGCATCGAGGGTTTTTCTTCCCATGATCACAATCTGTCCTCGAGTCGAATCTCTGAAGAACTTCATGTCTTCGGGAATATTCCACGGAAGCTCGAGGCCGTTCCCGATTACTCCATTCTTACCTACCGCTGCAATCGAGATCGCCTTCATTTAGATGGCCACCGGTGCTTTGATTCCTGGATAGGGATCATATCCTTCGAGCGTGAAATCCTCAAATTTGAAATCAAAAATATTTTTCACCGCAGGATTGATTTTCATCGTCGGCAGCGGACGCGGTTCACGGGAAAGCTGCAGCATTGCTTGTTCGATATGATTTGAATAGAGATGCAAGTCTCCAAAGGTATGCACAAAATCGCCGAGTTTCAATTCACACACCTGAGCCACCATCATCGTTAACAACGCATAACTCGCGATATTGAATGGAACCCCTAAAAAGAAATCTGCAGAACGTTGATAGAGTTGGCAGGACAATTTACCATCAGCCACATAAAACTGAAAGAAGGCATGACATGGAGCCAAGGCCATTTTGTCGATCTCGCCTACGTTCCATGCACTCACAATAAGTCGACGCGAGTCCGGATTTTTTTTGATCTGCTCGATCACATTTGAAATCTGATCGATCGTTTTTCCTTCGATGTTCTTCCAGGATCTCCATTGAGCTCCGTAGACCGGACCAAGGTCTCCATTTTCATTCGCCCATTCATCCCAGATAGAAACACCATTATCTTTTAAATATTTTGTATTGGTCTCACCTTTGAGAAACCATAAAAGTTCATGGATGATCGATCGAAGATGAACCTTTTTAGTCGTGACGAGAGGAAATCCTGCGTTGAGGTCAAATCGTAACTGGCCGCCAAAGAGGCTACGTGTTCCGGTGCCCGTACGATCGGTTTTAGGCGTACCCTCTTCAAGAATTTTTTTCATCAAATCCTGGTAAGACTTCATACTTTTAGGTTGTCATCGCCGTCGCAAAATTGCTAGCCATCCATGCAAAAAAACGTTAGTTTTTTTGACGAGCAATATGGATCTTTCTCGACTCAATCCCGAACAACGCAAGGCTGTACTCCACGTAGATGGCCCGCTCCTCATTTTAGCAGGGGCTGGTAGCGGGAAGACCAATACCATGACTCACCGGATTGCGTATTTGATCGCGGAAAAGAAAATTCCGCCATCTCAAATATTGGGATTGTCATTTACCAACAAGGCCTCTACCGAACTCAAAGAGCGGGTTCGGAGTCTCGTTAAAAAAGTTGCAGGAGAAAAGGCGGCCAAGGGTCTGATCGTCTCCACCTTTCATAGTCTCTGCGTGCGCATCCTGCGTGAGTTCGCACCACTTGCGGGATACACCTCTTCATTTTCAATTCTCGACCCTCAAGATCAGGAAGGAATCGTGCGAGAGATTCTCAAATACATCAATATCGACGCAAAGAAGTTCGATCCCTCATGGGTGCTGTTCCAAATCGGCCAGGCAAAAAATAAATTCCTCACAGGAGATTCCGCCAACCAGTTCTTCGATGGCCTCAAAGGCCCAAAAGTTGCTTACGATGATTATTCGATCGCCCTTCAAAGCGTATTTCCTCGTTATCAGGAGCGCCTGAAACTTTTAAATGCGATGGACTTCGACGATCTCTTGTTCAACACCGTAACCTTATTGGAAAAGCATAAGGACGTACGCGAAAAACTTTCCCGACGTTTTAAATATATTCTCGTTGATGAGTATCAAGATACGAACCCTGCGCAGTTTCGCTTACTCGAAGCCCTCACATCTACTCACAACAATATCTGTGTAGTCGGCGATGATGATCAATCGATCTATGCCTGGCGCGGCGCAGATCCCGCTCACATTCTCCATTTCGATAAACATTTTCCAAATACCCAGCGAATCATTCTCGACCAAAACTATCGAAGCACTGAAATGATTTTGAAAGCTGCAAACGAAGTCATTGCCAAAAACACAAAGCGTTTCAAAAAATCCTTATGGTCGCAGAAAGGTCCTGGCACCCCGATTCACATGGTGGCAGTCGAAGATGATCGCGCTGAAGCCCAAATGGTGGTCGACGAGATGCTGAAGAAGGAAGAAACTGCTCGCCTATCTCAGCAAACTCCAGCCTGGAATAAATACGCCATTCTCTATCGCTCCAATGCCCAGTCGAGGATCTTCGAGGAATCCATGAGACTCCATCAAGTCCCTTACAAACTCGTCGGCGCAATGTCATTCTTGGACCGAAAAGAAGTGAAGGACGTTCTTTGTTATTGGAAACTTTCACTTAATCCGACCGACGACACCGCTCTTCGCCGTGTGATCAATTGGCCTACTCGGGGAATTGGTAAGACCACGATCGAAAAGATTCACGTGCATTCGGTCCAGCAGAACATTTCCTTTTACGAGTCCATGAACGATCATCTTGTTCAACAGGACATGAATGAAAAGGCCAAGGCTAGCGTAAAGCAACTCTCGGAAACTCTCGGGCAGCTTCGTGAAGGCATTCAAATGATCAAGCGCAGCGATTTCGAAGGACGCGACGGAGATTTTCTACAAACGGTTTCACTCTGGGCAAAAAACTCTCTTGAAAAACTGGGGATCAAGCGCGCGCTTCTTGAAGATGATGAAGACGCGGCCAAGGCTCAGCGTCGCTATGAAAGCGTGGAAGAACTAGCGAGTGCGATCGGCATGATGGATTTGCCGCCATACGATCCAAACGTATTGGTCACCGGCGAATCACTCATGCAGGATTACCTCGCGTCACTCGTACTCAATTCAAAAGAAGAGGAAGACGAGCTGAACGAAAACCAAAATGCGGTAACACTCATGACCCTCCATGGAGCAAAGGGATTAGAATTCCCTGTAGTTTTTCTCGTTGGTCTTGAAGACGGCTGCCTTCCCCATCAGCGGACCATCGACGAAGGTGCCGACCTCTCCGAAGAACGTCGACTGTTTTATGTAGGAATCACTCGGGCTCAGGACGAACTTTATCTCGTTCGTTCCAAAAACAGAATTCGCTATGGCAAAACTCTCCCGAGAAATCCCTGTCGTTTCCTCGAAGACATTCCAGCAGACATTCTGATGGAGCGGGATGAATCCGCCAATCCAGAATTTAAATCTGAAGAAGCAAAAAAACGTCATGAAGATGACGTCACGAGTTTTTTTGCGGAAATTCAAGCTAAGCTAAAAGCGCCTCGCGTCAAATCCGATTAGGATTACGAGGTATTTTCATCATGAAGTCAGTCGTACTTAGTTTGTTCTTGTTGTCACTCAGCGCTTGTAACTTAAATCAGAATATCGCCATTCGTGGACTGGACCTTTCTACGAGCGATTCCGCTGGTGCAACGTATGTAAATCTTGAAGCGATTGTTTCTCTCGGTAGCTTGAAATTACCGAGCACTAACTCTGCGATCAACAATGGCAATCAACAAATTGGTGAGATCGCTATTCAAACATTAGCAGATGGAACGAGTCGAGTTGCCGTGTCAGTTAACTACGATGAAGCAATGAAGATGGACCCCGCTCTCGGAAAAACTCTTCCAAATAGCCGCGATATCCCCGCGCTTTTATCAAACGACACCTCGCTCATCGGAATTCCAGTTTTGCAAAATTCTCGAGTATACATCGGCGGCAATCCTAAAGGAAATCTTTACGCTGGGATTGCGCTCAATGTTCCCGCATTCGACCATATTTTGAGCCAAATTCCGGCTTCACTCAATCTATTCCTCCCTTTCCCGTTCTCATCAGAAATTTATGGTGTCGCTGGAATTTATAGCAGTCCACAGGTGGGACAAAATGGACTCGCAATTTTTGCGAGATATTCTGCCCCATCATCTTCCTCCATCGCGTCTCTACAGTCCTCATCTCACCCAACGGAGATCGAAAAGTTGGACAATATCACGTTGATTCGTCTGAATTACCTATTCAGCAAGCACGCTATTCTTCGTATTAAATAAACTCAATACCGGTTCTTTAAGAAACCCATAGACCTTCCTTCAGTTTGTGATAAATTGAATTTACAAACAGATGATATTGATCGAAGCGAGTGGCTATTGATTGTTGTTAAAGACAACGATTGATCACGATCATCGCAACTGATCATACGATTCATCAAAACAAAGGAGCGTTCATATGGCATTATTTTCAGGTGCAGCAGCAGAATTTTGGATGCGTTATATTCACTATATTTTCGGAGTTCTTTGGATCGGACATCTCTACTATTTCAACTTCTCCCAAACTCCATTCATGGCAGAAGCAGATGCCGCGACCAAATCACAGATTTTTCAAAAGCTCACTCCGCGAACTATGTTTTGGTTTCGTTGGGGCGCGATGTTCACTTTTCTTTCCGGTTGGGCGATGATCGCTCACAAAGCTGGGATGGGAATTCCACTCAGTTCTGCTTGGGGAACTATTATCCTAAGCGGCGGTATTCTTGGTACTCTCATGTTCTTAAACGTGTGGTTGATTATCTGGCCAGCGAATAAACTGGCAATTGAGAATGCAACCAAAGTTGCAAAAGGTGAGCAGGCGATTCCAGGAATCGCGGATTTGATGGCTCGTTCCGCAATCGCGTCACGAACCAACACTCTCTTTTCAATGCCTGTTCTATTTTTCATGGGCGCGGCTTCTCACCTTCCTCTCACGCTGTCGCCAGATAAAAGCCTCGTACCTTACTGGTCGGCTTTTGCCATTCTTTCTGGCTTAGTTCAGCTAAATGCGATGAAGGGAAAAATGGGACCTCTGCAAAAACTTGGCATGACCATTCATTTCGGATTATTGCTTACCTTGATACTTTATTTATTGATGGAATTCCTCGCGGGTTAATTTCCATTTTCGACCATTTCAAAAAAGCCTCGGATGTTTTCATCCGAGGCTTTTTACTTTCAATCGCGTCAGTTTTTTTTCTCGCTATCTGTGTCAGTTGTTTTCTTGGCGTAAAAGAGTCGAAAAAGAACGCGTCACTTTAAGTTTCTCTCACAATTCGATTTTTCTCATACATCTTGCTTCATAAATACCGATAAATAGTTGTTAATGAAATAGAGGGGTATTTGATGAAAACAGTTTGGTTGGCATTAGCTGCGTTAACAATTTTGG
>Ga0206918_1042_pt1 | contig 31982 bp, 13 predicted proteins | sample Alteio_BWOrgHeat_69_FD_152950 | JGI IMG/M metagenome (GOLD analysis project Ga0206918, IMG submission 152950) | Enriched cells from forest soil in Barre Woods Harvard Forest LTER site, Petersham, Massachusetts, United States -... | ecosystem: Environmental > Terrestrial > Soil > Temperate forest >... | reverse complement strand
CTTCCCAAAACTAATGTTTCCGTATTGATTGATTTGAATTACAGCAATAATCCAGACACAGTTCAGAACTACGAAGAGCGTAGAGCGATGGACCATCTTCCAGGATTGCCGGATGTACAAGACAGCAATCGTACCAATCCTACCGAGAACCCTCTCTATGAATTAGTGACTCAGCAAAATGTAAAACTAATTTTTGATGACCAACCCAGCGACGATCAGGTTCGGGTGGTGAAAGAAATTCTAGCTGTAAAACTAAATTTGGATACTACCCATGGCGATCAGGTTTCCTTTGATCATTTACAGCGGAACTCTACCGCTATCGGACGTATAGGTGCAGCGCTTACCAAAGCAGCCCGTTCTTCCACAGCCGTAATTGTTCTGGCGTTCCTCGGATTTGCAGGCGTGTTGATTAGAAAAAATCGTGTGGCGGCAAAACTAAAAGAGCAAGGCGAGATCGAAATGAACACCTATTACGCGAAGGTGAATCCAATCGCATCTATTCTTCAAACAGACGCCAAGATGCTGATCAACGTGATTCGAAAACAAGAGATCGATTTTTTGGTTCAAGTGATGGCACATGCACCGATCTCCTTCAATCAAATTATCCTCCAGGTATTTGAAGACGAAGAAAGAAAAAAAGTTTTCGATGCCTATCAAGCCCAGAGGCTTGAAGTTTCCAGAAAAAAATCAAAGTATTCACAGTTACTTTTAGCTGCAAAATTTCATGATGAATTGAAAATCGCAGCGATGCAGCAGGTGGATGAATTTAACGAAGTGGGCAATCGAATCAATGAGCAGCGATTGAACATGCAGGAAAGTTTAAAACAATTGAAAGCCCTCTACGTCACCGAAGAGACGTCGGGCGAGAGCGTTCAGGATCAAGAAGAGGTTAACCATGAAGCATCTATCTAAATTCAATAAACCTAAATGGCTCGTTTTAGTTCTGTTCATGATGTGTTCCGGCGCATTTGCTGCCGAAACCGCAGGGAATACGGGACTTCGTGAAGAAGCGTCTACCCTGGAGAATATCTATCAAGAAAAGGCGCGCGCCACCTTGGATACCTTGTTGAACCCAGATGACTATACTCTGGTGATCTCGGCGACCCTCAAAAACGACGAGGCAAAACTAAAAGAATACCACGCGATGGTGGAGAAGAAATTCTTGCCGGGCATGTTGATGAATGATCCGGCGGGTTTTGGTGAAGAACATAATATTCTTCATGCGCTTAAGCAGAAAGTCGAGATCCAGGTAATTCTCAACGATCGCGTTCCTTCGGATCGCGATACGATGGTGAGAGATATCTTGAAATCAAAACTGAAGTTGAATGAAGAGGGTGGAGATACGATCGGGGTGATCCGGGCTTTCCATACCTCGCCATTTATTGATCCAGGGCTAGCAAAAAAGTTGCCTGAGTTTTCTGGAAAAATGATTTCTTTCTTGCTCTTGCTTGCCGGGTTGATGGTCGCGGGAATCGCGATGTGGCTCTATAAGCGCCATCAGAATAAGCTCGAAGAAGCTCAAGCTCGCGGCGCTCAAATGATTGAGAGAGAGCGTCTCAAAGAAGCTATTCAAGAGGAAAAAGAGGAAGAAGCGGCGGTCGTTGCTGCTGTGGATACGGGGAAAACTCCCGAACAACTCGAAGAAGAAAGACGCGTTCTCGAACAAAAAATTATTGAAGGTAAGGAAGAACTGCTTACCCTGGCCCAAGAGTATTCTAATATCGTGAATCGTGCCCTCGAGGAATTTGTTGCTCAAGGCAAGATTTATGAAACAACGTTATTTTTGGAAAGTATCGGTTGGGATCAATCGAGAAAAGTATTCAAAAATATCGACTCCAAGTTATGGGTAAGAATCGCGGCATCGTTGCGAGATCGAACTGAAGATCCGACGCGTGAACAAACATTTCAGGCGATTCACGTGTTTCAACGTTTCGCACTCTCTTACGTGCTTGAAAAAGCCGGCGGAAGTTCTGAAAATCCATTCGCATTTATCTTTCAGTTGAGTCATTCACAGAGAATGGATCTTCTTCAAAATGAAAGTGCCTATAATATCGCGTTAATTTCGATCTACAGCACCGGTGCCCAAATGGGTGATCTGATGTCTGGTTTGGACGCCGAAATGCAGAACGAAATTTTCTTCAATATTACGAAGATTAAGCATCTTCCGGAGTCGGAAGTGCATAACGGGATCACTACGCTTCTCTCGCGTTTGGAAAACATCAAGAAGACTCCATCGATCCACATCGATGGTCTGGATTTGGCCGCCAAGTTTATTCGAAGCTTGGAGCCCTTGAAAGAGGAGTCTTTGTACCAATCGATTCAAAATCAGCATCCCGAAGAGGCTGATCGCTTGAGAAGAACTCAAGTGATGTTCCAAGACATTCCTTCTTATCCGGTTGAGATGGTGAAGAAGGTAATCGACAATCTTGATTCTGATGACGTTCAAAAATCATTGGCTGGCTATCCTACAGATTTCGTGGATTCCTTCCTGAGCATGTTGCCAACAAAGAAGGCACTCATGATTCAAAACGATTTATTTAATATGACGGATGCGCCACCTCCTTACCAGAGTGCCGCTGCACGTAGAAAAATCACGAGTCTGGTCGAGCAGGAGTTTGAACGCGCAAAATTCAGCGTATCGGATTTCTGGAAGTTGCATGCCTTGCCGGGCAACTTAGTCTTGACTGAAGTCACAGCGGAAGAAATTACGGAAGTGACAGAAGTAACCAATATTACTGAAGCAAAGTTACAACTGGTGAATAGCGAAGAGCCAGTGAGTGAAGAAAACAATGATGATACGGATCGTAAATCCGCATAAGTAGAGGGAGAGCAAAATGAATTTTGCAGGATTGTTAGGCATAATTAGTGGTTTGAGTGTGGTGATTTTCATTACCACGGGTTCAAAGAGTTCTCAGGTATTCTTGGATCCGCATGGGATGGTCATCGTTTTGGGAGGAACCTTCACGGTGGCTCTTCTCTGTTTCCCTTTTGACCGCCTTTTTGGTGCGTTCAAAATCATCATGAAAAAATTGCTCGGTAAAATCGATAACGATTATGCAGGCATGATTGAAGTGATCACGAATACTTCTCAAATTTACCGCAATAATCCTAAGGCTTCTTTGGATCAGATTCCAAAAGACTCTCACCCATTCTTTATGGAAGGGATGCAGATGTTGGTTGAATATGGATTCAACGCCGAAGATTTGGATAATATTCTTCAGAATTCGATCGACGGTAAAAAGAAGAGAGACCACGATGATTTGAAAGTGTGGCACACGATTTCTCGTTTCCCACCAGCATTCGGACTTCTTGGAGCGACAGTGGGGATGATTTCACTACTTCAAACTCTGGGTGAACCGGGCGCTCAAGATCGCGTTGGTCCTGCGATGGCGACTGCCCTCGTTGCAACATTTTACGGCCTCGTTTGCGCAAACTTGGTTTTCATTCCGATGGCTGAAAAGCTTCAGGAAGTGGGAGCTGAAGATTTAGTGATGAGAAATCTGATCAAAGAAGGAATTCTTCTGATTCAAGAAAAGCGTCACCCATTATTAATCTCTGAATACCTCCGCTCTTTTCTGGATGCGAAATACAGAAAAGCGACTACGGCAGGAAGTTCGGATGAAGGTAGTAACAAACAGGCTGCTTAGATTAAGAGGGAACTATGTCTGAACAACCAGCAAATCATAAACCGGTCGCGAAAGAAGAACATGGTTCTTCTCATAAGAGACGTCATAAGAAGCACAAGGGTGGGCACGAAGAAGCTGCCATGGCCCATGATGAATCGAACTGGCTAGTCTCCTATGCCGACATGATGACCCTTTTGTTTGGGTTCTTCGTTTTGATGTATTCCTTTAGTCGTATCGACGACAAGCGTTTCGAAGTCGTTCGAAAAGATGTAGCTCGTTACTTTGGTGGTCAAGTGAAGATCAATCCGACACTCACTAAAATGGAACAAGAGGCGAAAGACATTATTCAAAGTGGTGGTCTGGACAAAAATGTGGAGTTGGTGGCGAAGGATTCAGGTATCGAATTGAAATTTAATGGCTCGATGCATTTTATCGCTGGGACTTCTACGCTGAACGCAGAGTCTGCTCACGTCCTTAATAAATTGATCACCATGATTAAGTCCACTGTGAAAGCAGATGCAATCACTGTGGAAGGGCATACCGATGATGATCCGATTGCATCGGCGACTTATCCATCGAACTGGGAACTTTCTTCATCGAGAGCGTCTGCAGTGGTTCGTGAATTTGAAAAATACGGTTTTGATCCTTCAAAATTGACTGCAACGGGCTACGGATCCTCGCGCCCATTAGTTCCAAACCGAGACAGCAAAGGCACTTCTATTCCTGCGAATCAGGAAGCGAATCGTCGAGTTCTGGTGACAGTGGCATTCACGCATGAGATGCAGGCCGCAGTTGCTGCGACGAAGACTACTGAATTTGCGATTAAAGATAAAAACGATCAAAGCAAGACCGCTCTGGTTCGCGAAGGCGAAGGGGAGCAGACTTGGAAAGAAAAAGTGGATCGTGAAATGAATGCTGTTCAAGAAAAGTTGAAATTGGCGGAAGAGCGCTTGAAGGATACGGAAGAGCGTAAAAATACCGCAAAACAACTGGTCGAAATGCAAAATAAATTGAAAACTGTGGAGACCGCAATCACCACAACTGAGAGTGAAATGAAGAAGTATACTCTTGATCCAAGTCACGCAGCCTCAGCCGCTAGACAGCCGGCATCGCCCAAGAAGAAGCATCATCCAGCGAAAAAGGCACCGACGGCGAAATCTACTGAGCCAACGGCACCACCGAAGCCTCAGGATCAGTTGCCGACGAATAAAGCGACGAACTAGAAGAAGTTAGTCATGACCCCGATGAGCAATTCGATGCCGTTATATTTGATGGCACCGGTCGTGGTCTCTTGAGATGTGAACGCGGCAAAACGATAATGCAAGCCTAGGTAGGCGAGTAAGTCGTCACCCATCGGATAATCCAATCCAAGTCCTGCGGAAGTTTCTACCACCATCGCGCTAAAATAAGCGGCGTTTGGATTGATGGCGTTGAATTGGGTTGCGGTGGAGATCGCACATTTCACCGGCGTGACTTGAAGTTGTAGGTAGGGACTGATTCGGTGTTTGATGAGAACCGACAAATCTTCATTCACTTCGCGCGATGATGAAAGTCCTAAAGGATAAAAGACCGCGGTGGCTCCGATTCCGGAAATTGGCAGGGATCCAAACGAAGAACCAAGATCGGCAAGGAAGTGTAATCCGATTCGAGATCTTACCGACGGGATGTCCCAGAGGAACATCGGATTGATCGTGACCTTGGAGCCTAAGCTAGTCGGTGTTGGAAACAGAGATCCTGCCGTGAATTTTAGCATCGACAATCCAAGGCCAAATCTGAAGGTCGGCACTTCGATCAATGCCTGGGCAGAGTTAATCTGGGTGAACCAGAATACGAGCACCGACAAGAAAATGACTTTAAAATTAAAGGGCTGCGTTCTCACTATTACCTAAAGTCTAGTGACAAGGCGTCGATACAGTCAATAGGAGGATTTCCATGAACATTGAAATAATGAAGAAAGCAGCAAAGACTCTCGGGCTTTCCGCAATCCTCGCCAGTTTATCAGCATGCGCCACTCACTATTCGGTTAAAACATATCCAGCCGGCGCTCAGGTTTATACTCGCGATTTAGCAACAAATGAAAAGAAGCTCATCGGTGTTTCTCCTACAGATATTTCCGGTGATGCCAAGATGGGCGATGTATTTTTCGTCGTTGTTGAAAAACAAAATTACAAAACCAAGGAAATTTTAGTCCATGCTTCCGAAGGTGAAACTCTATCGATTAATGCAAAATTAGATCCGATGAATGCAGAGGAATTGGCTGCTAACGACGTGAAGAAAAAGGAAGACGACAAGAAACCTGAAACTCCACCTCAAGATCCAAAAAAGAAAAAAGACAAAGACATGGAAGCGCTGATTGAGGAATTGAAATTGCGTGTAGCGCTCCTCGAAAACACCACGACCTTTTATAAGGATGCGATGTTCTCGTCTCGTTACTTGGGAAATGGACAAGCGAAGTTTGATCGTGATCGTAATGATAACGTGGTTCAAAATATGTTTGACGCTCAGCAAGCAATCACTTCGAAAGATTACGCGAAGGCGAACAAGCTCATTGATGATGCCATCGAAAAAGATGAGTACCTATCACAAGCTTGGCTTCTCAAGGGCTCTTTGCACTATCTTCAAAATGATTTCAAAGGTGCAAAACTCGCTTGGGAGCGTTGTCTAAAAATTGACCCTTACGATAAGGTTGCCTATGCATACTTGGGTAAGGTCTATGAAAAACTGGGTGCTGCGAGACTGGATAAGCCAGCGGCCGCTTTCCGATATCCAGCTTCTTTGATCGATATCGATACCAAGAACGAATCTGCTAAAGCCAAAAACAAATAGCCAAAAGAAAAATCCTTAACTTTCCGCATGAGCGTGTCATACTGAAGGGGTGAGAAAAATCATCCTTAAGCTAGTGCTCGCGGTTACGCTGGCTTCGCCTTTATATGCTCATGATGCGTCGGCGATCATGACGGCGTCGTCATTCGATTTAAGTTATGGTTTGACCTCTCTTTCTCTGACTACCGGTCAGGTCGGTTCGGTATCGCCACCTTTGGTACGAACCATCAGTTCCCAAACAGGATTTGAAGTCGATTATAACGTGGCGATGTTTGATTACAAAACCGTCGCGACAATGTCGTTCATGCAGTATGCAAGTTCAAGCCTTGGTCAAATGCCCATTAGCCGAGTTTCTCTTGGGGCCAGTTATCATTTTGTTCGAGTGAACGGTCAAAGAGTGCTTTTGGATAACGGAGTGGAGGGCAAGGTATGGGGAATCTCTCCTGCGTTCGAGGTGACCCTAGGATTGAACAAGCTTTCTGTTACGGATCCAAACAACCCTGGTTTCAACTTCACAGCAGCTCTCGTTGACGTGCTCCCACGATTGCTACTCGAGATTCCGATGAGTTCGTCTTTTCTTTTGCTTATTCGCGGCGGATATATGTTTTCGATCAGTAATTCCGGTCAGCTATTCAATATTAAATACGGCGGTAGCACGATCAACATCGGATTTCGATTAACCACTTTGTGAAACATGCCAGGACTGTATTTGAATTCGTGCTGTTACTGCTCCTCGTGTATGATCGCATTACCATCGATAAGCTGAGCTCCCAGCTCACTCAACAGTTAGCGAAGACCAATACGGTAGAACGAAAACGGAAACAGATTCATTTTGTGCATCGTGATGCCGCTCGAGAAAAAGTTTTTAGCTTCCTCTATGAAATCAACAAGGAGCAAAAACGAATTAAGTACCTTCCTGGAGAGTTGATTGTCGAGGATTTGTCCCTCAGTCAAAACGACCAGTTTTTAGATTTATTGGATCTCCTGTTTGAGCAAGAACAATTGATCATGATCGAAACCCCCGATAATAAAACGATCAAAGAAGATTTACGACTAGCTGGTTTTTCTTCCGATTACATCACTTTGTCTAAGGACGGACTGTGGCGCGTGCGGTTCAAAGAATAGGCTAGTGCTTAAATGCCTCACAACTTAGTCGTCGCAAGGATTTTTCAAACTTCACCTGAATACCGTCGATATTGCATTTTTCGTTGATGAAGAAACGATAAGTACCAGTTTTTAAGACGAATGGAAAATTGGTAAGATAGGTGCCAATTTCTTTTTCCGTTCCATCGAACACGTGAAAGCCGACTACTTTTGGATGGTCGATTTGAAGGACACCAGCACCCGTAATTTCGATTTCGTGTTTTCCACCCGGGTTTACTTTTACGTCTTTTTCGATGTGCTCATAAAAAGGATTCCCGGTAACTTTGATATCGTAGACGCCGGACTTCACGATCGCGGGGGAATCACTCATAAAACTTTGAACCACTTTTTTGTGCTTGTTGAGCACTTCGACGTCCAAAAGATTTTCAAAAAACTTCACGGTCAGCTGTCCCTGTCCGAAAACCTTTAGTGTCACTTTTTTCTTCGGGGGAATCTTAAAGTGGTCAAAGTGATAGATCGGTTCTAATTGTACTTCAGCTGAGTATTCTCCAGGTGGAACCTTCACGCCGTACGATGCAACGAAGTCACGTAGATATTCTTTTTGTCCATTCTTGAAAACAAATAGGCGGACCGAAGTGCTCGGGTCAGGACACGATACGAAGAGATTGTTTCCTGAGTGACCGCTCCCACCGCCTTTACCGATCATGTTATCGATATCGCCGAGACTTTGTTTCAGTTCTTCGGGTGTCTTCGCGCCAAATGTTTTTCCGAGGCATTTCAATTTATCGAGATCTTTTGATTTGCCATCCATCCCGATACCCGTGACGAACATCTCCAAATCAAATACCTTTTCCTGAATTGCTTTTTCCAAAGTCTTGCAACTATCCCCGCCGCATGTTTCGTTACCATCGGTAAAAATCATGACCCGTTTCGGCCCGGGATAATTTTTGAGCCCTTGAATAGCAAGATCCAATGAGTCCGCAATCGGGGTCATTCCCGTCGGACCCAATTTTCTTACCATCGCATCGATTTTAGTGAGGTTTCGCTCGCCGAAGGGAATGGCGTAATAAAAGTCTTCGCAATCATGCTTTCGCCTACTTCCGTAGACAATCATGCCGACTTCTGATTTTTCGCGCCATTGATCGCGGAGATAGCTGGCAAAAAGTTGTTTTGCGTAAAACATTTTGGATTTCTTATTGTCTAAGGGCTGGGCCATCGAACCAGAACTGTCGAGTAGAATCACGACTTTTGGCTTAAGTCCCTGATCAAGGACCTCATCGGAGTATTCCACTTCAGTGATGAGTTTTTCGCTGAGAGGTAACTCCGGTGAGTGGATATGCGGACGTGGCGATGGCGTGGTGGTTTGGCCGAAGCTGAGAGAGGCAAAAAGCAAAATGAAGGCAGACCAAGTTTTCATAAGAAGGATTTACTTTGCTTACGGTTGATAGACCCGCCCTAATAATACGATTTCATTTGATTTGATATTTTTAAGAATAACCAGAAATGGTTCGGCCGCGTAAAAGTTTTTGGTAAAACTGAGTACGACACTTGAATCTTCTTTCGGGATGACCGTAGTTTCATTGTTCGTATTCATTCCGTTTTCATCAATACGGAAACTGGTGTTCTGAGTGATTTTTGAAATCGGATTTTTGAAAAAGTTCGATTTCTTGGGATAACTGTTTTTATTGAAAATGAAATCGTTTCCAGACATGTTGATGATGTCGTTTAAAGGAGATTTTTGTTCAAGGTTAAATTTCGGGAGAGCAATGTCTACTCGTTCTCTCTTCAATTGGTGGTCGAGCTGATTCAGGTAGTCCGCACTTAGGAGTTCTTCTGTCTTTTTAAGTTCAAAATGTTCTTTGGGTAGGGCGAGCAACATGACCATGGAGGAGTTTTGAATCGGAAGCTCAAGCCATTGAGTGATCTTATTTTCATAGTAGCGATAAAAACTTTTTTTACGCATGAATCGACAGGTTGATGAGCCGTGTGGCGAGGATTGGAAGTGAGCGTTGATCGTTTTATCTTTTTCGAAGGGGATGGTCCAAGGTCCCTTGATCTCCAGAGTGGTGGAAATATTGGTCAGGTGTTTTTTCGGGTCCTTGCTTTCCGTAGAAAACGGAGAGACGGCGTCTTTCAGTTTTTCATTTTGAGTTTGAAAATCAAAAAGCTGTTCGAGTTTAGTTTTTTGAGGGGCCGCGAGTTCCGGGTAGGCGATCGAAAGAGCCGATTTTAGAACGGGTGGAGAAAAGCTGATATTTTGCGGACTGATCGCCAGTAGTCGATAAATTCGGAAAGGTGCGACTAGGGGCGTGGCTGGAATCGTGGCAGAAATAGTCGACGACTGCGGACTTGATGATTCTGGACCTGCCGAATCGGTCGTCGAGGCTGTTTTTTTACAAGAGCTCAACGACAGCATCAAGCAGAGCAAAATAAGGGAATGAGTCTTCATTCCTCAAGCGTATCATTTTTCTTTTTTATCATCATTTCCAAAAAGCATCTTAATTGGGTCTTCAAGCCGAAAGCCGAAAAAGAACCGATAATCACTCTCGGACTCTTTGCTGGTTCCGCCAGGCGCAATATTCTGGGGATTGCCGACTTCGCCAATGGTGGTACCGGCAAACTTTAAGCTATATGCACGCATGCCATACGAACCTTGGAACACCCAGCGTTTGAATATCGGAATGAATGAAATCCACGCCAAAGCAGTGGCGCCCAAACGGTATTGTGATGCTGTGGAGCCGGATGAGGACGTTCCCCGTGAGATCCCGCCAGTGTCGAGTGCGTGAATGCTAGGATAAAAGAGGTACTCTCCGTAGAAACCCTGCATTTGAATAAAAAAATCTTTAGGCTGTTTGACCCAGACTGGGCTCACGAGATCGAGTGAAGCCCTCAGTCCGAATCCAAGGCCGGTGATTTTTGTATTCAGTAGACTATTGTCCACACTGTTCGTGATGAAGCTATCGCTCAATGAGTTCAACTTTGCCGTCAGGGCGAGATGACGGTTGAACAAGGGTTTGAAACGATAGTTGAAACTAATGTTTGAGATGTTTTCACCGGAAGAGACGACGGTGAGTTGGTAGGTCTTCGTGGGGAAACTGCCTTTGTAAGAATCATATTCGATCCCAATCGGGATGTACTCGGAATAGTATGCGGCATGGAGTAAGGGAAAGCGATAATTTGAGGTAATTTTAGCGGTGTTCGCGATACTCGCGGTTTCCGTCTTGATGTCACCGAACATCATGCCCATGCCAAATTCGAAGTAACCCGGTCGAGAGTCGTCGTCTTTTGGTTTTTCTTCAGCCGGCGGTGGAAAATCATTTCCATCTTTTCCATCTAGGGCTCCAAGATTGGGGTCTGTCATCGGCACTGCGTAGTCCCCCGTGTGAGGATATTTAATAATATTGTCACGATCGAGTTCGGTGAGGAGTTCTTTTGAACCCTTTTTAAGGTCCACTTTTTCACTGTTAAAAACACCGGTCGCGATCATTTCAATACGAGTGCCCCGTTTTCGAAAAAATAGAAATTGCGTTTTGGGTGCATAGGAGTGCCCCGGATGTGTCAAATGTACGACACCCTCGTCTTCTTCTAAAACTTTCATCGCGGATTTGATGAGCGCTTGAGCTTTGATCGCGAGATTCGCATTGACGCCAGTGGCAGGCGTGGTCTCCGCCTTGGGGTCTGGCTGATCGACGGTTTTTTCGTCGTCGGCCTTGGAGATGGAACATAAACCGAGATGCCCGATCAAGAGGATCAAAGCAAATTTCATTTTTTCGACCCTTTTGTTTTTAAACGAAAATAGTTTAATTCCATCTATATATATTCCTTATCGGCAGAAAACGAAAAATCATTGATTAAACAAGGGGGGTTTAAGCCTGATGAAACTTTTAAGTTTTTCTTTACCAAACCGATACGTTCGATGGAGGGATGCCCAAAGTGGGCTCATAAGCTTGTATAATTGTTAATAATTGTGTACTATTTAAGTCAGGTATCAAAAAGGGGGTCCCAACTTGAGGTTTAGCATCATCAATCACTTGGCAATGAAATTACTTCCTATTGTAATTACAGTAGGTTGTGCTGTCATTTCTGCTGGGTGCAGTGGTAGTACAGGCTTTCAAGGTGGTAACATTCCTTCCGACTTCACCGGGATTGGAAACGCGATCGCCGTTTCTCCTCAGACCATCAAGCTGGATTGGAATGTGTATCCAGGTGCGAACAAATACAACGTTTATAGTCCCGATGCCAACTCGGCAATTGCGAGTCCGACATTCAATACTTACCTTTTCGAACCGATCCCACTCGATCCAAATAAGACTTATCAATATTCCGTTTCAGCGGTCGATCCGATCACTGGCTTAGAAGTTGGCGATCGTACTGCCTACACTCCAGTTCAACTTCTTCCACATTTCAATTTTAAACAACATGGGCACATCACCGCTGCCAGTAAAAATAGCATCCTCGTTACTTGGGACGACGCCTTCCCAAGTGTGAACTACAAAGTGTATGTCGCAGAGAAGGCTCCTACTGGTACCGAGAACTACAATAACTTCGTCGCAACTTCGATTCCAGCCGTGAACGGTGTGGGTTCCGCTTTAGTGACCGGCCTCGGAGAAGGTCATGAATATTGTGCGGTCGTCGTCGCTTCTTATTTGGATTCCACGAACGATTCACCAAATGGAGTTCTCTTCACCACTGATATCGGTACCACATTAAGTTCGGACGCCTATATGAAAGGCGTGAGCGGTACCTTTAGTGATAGTGTGATCGCGCAGTCTCAACAATGTGTGAGAACACTTTCTGACTTCTCCGTTACCAATTTAAAAATTTACGCTCCGAAAGCGACGTTCAGTAATCAGCCGACTTTTTACGTGTCGGTTCCCGGAGACATTACTGCGGACAATTCAGGAAACGTACTGACGCAGATTTATCAAATTAATCAGACGACCGGTTTTTCTACCTTGGTTGGACAAACGATCGGAACAGGAACGATTACTCCGCAAACTTCATTGACTACTGGAAGATACAAGTTTTTCGGTGTAGCCACCGATCTTTCAAACTCAGTCAATGCGCAGGCGATTGTGGAAATTGTGGTTGGTCCTAACGGATCGGTTCCGGCCAGTGATCAAAATCGTCAATGGGTTTATGTGCGTGCGTTTAACACGAACGAAGATCCAGCACATCCAGTGGGCTACTTTCCAGAAAAGCAACAGGGTGGACTAGGGCCTCAACGTGAAGGTTCATCAGTGGCGATCGGTGATTTCAATTGTGACGGTACAAAAGATCTAGCAATCGGGATTCCGAACGCGAGTTTGATGGCCAACGACAATCGCCCGGCTCAGCAGGGTAAAGTGATCATTTATTACAATAACGCGAATGGAACACCAGGTACCACTACCAGAGTTCAAACGATTACGTTTGACGTGACGAGTTTTGCTGGTGAGCCTGGAAGAAACTTGCGTTTAGGGACGAGTCTCTATGTTGGAAACTTCAACGGAGATAATCAACAGACCAACCAGTACGGAACGGGATTGAACGCAAATTTCCAATGTGATGATTTGGCAATCGGTTCCGGTTATGGACCATTGTTCGTATTGTACGGAAGTCGAGACATTGATCCGACTCACGGAGTATACGGCGGTCTCAACTACATCAATTCTACTTCGTATAGCCGCAATCCTTCTTCTAGTTGCGACCCATCTTCCAACGTTTGTCAGCCGACGGTTTATACAGCGGTGAATCTTGCGACCCAAATTGGGTTAGCAATGACCTCCGGTGATTATAACGGAGACGGTTACGAAGATTTAGTAGCAACTTCCGGTACTGGCGGTGGAACCGGTTCGATTAGTCCGCATGGTATTTGGGTATTCAGAGGCAGTGAATACGGCTTGATTACACCAAGTAGTTTCACCGATGGTTTCGATAGTATCGTTACTACGCCCGGACCTTATCCGAGTTTCCCTTTTATTCCGGTCAATGGCGGATCTCACGCATACAATGCTACTTACTTGCCAAACATGCAGGGGATTGCTGCTCTTAACCCTGGATTAGGTTGGGGTGCCGCGAATTTTGGTGTCAGTGCGGCGACCTTGAAGAACGCCTATTATGATTCAAATGGTGGAGTGAATGGTACGAAAAAAGTTCGTGACGAAATCGCGATCGGAAATCCACTTTCCAACTCCGTTAATATTTGTATTCCTAGATCAAACTCGATTTCCTTTTCACCGACCTTTACGAGTGACTCCAATCTCGGTTTCTATTGGGATTGTAAGTCTCAAGGAATCACTCCTCCGGCCGGTGCGGCTTCCTTTGGAGCCTCAATGGCGACGATTAGCAATGCGCTTCGTTTTCGTCCCGATCAATTTCAAGAAGTAGGCTGCGCATCCGGAAATCCAAACTGTACGGCAACGTCCACAAAAATGGGCTTTCCTGGAGCAATTGCGGTAGGTGCAACCGGCAACGGACAAGTTTATCTCTACTATGGAGTGAGTCGTCCTAACGTTGAACTTCCTGGCGCGACTCGCGAGACAATCGGAAATCATCTCAATACTTATTACACCGAACTTTTGAAGCCAACCGGATCTCTTGAAATCGACAACTTGACTCCAGTTCCTACGACGACTGGCGATGCATGTGCACTGAGTGCCGGTAAAGAGGTCTGCGACATTCAAATCATTAATCACCCAACTACGACTGCAGGTAATTTTGCACAAGTGGTGGGCGCATTCCCGGGTAATGTGGTTTCGGATACCGCCGGAGCTGCGAAGGATACTACTCTCGCAGTGGCCGCACCATTCCGCAACTTCGTTGCCAGTGGCGGCTTGACTTACTACAATGTGGGTTCAGTTCAGACTTACCAACAAAATTCATCGGGAGCGAATAATCCATTTGTGATTCAAGCTTCGGCAAATTTGAGTAATCCTTGTGATACCGACGGGATTTGCAGATTCTCGAACGGCTTTTCGAATAGTTTGACGACGTCTTTGGATTACGACGGACCAAACGAAAGCAATGTCAATTTTGGTTTGGGCGGAATCGTGGGCGGGCCTTTGCAGGCGAGTGCCGATGGATCTACTTACAATTCCAATTCTGACATCGCGGTCGGTGCTCCAGGATACATTGCTCAGGTGACGATCAGCGGTTCCCCAGTAAATGTGATCGATAATGGTGCAGCGATGACTTATTTCTCGCACGGCGGAACGTACCGTACCTTTACGGTAAATGATTCCGGACCGGCGGCGTCTCCATGGCACATCGCGAGTGTTTCATTTGCTCAAGAGGCAGATTACAAATTTCATCAAGCAATTTCAGTAGGCGATTTAAATCAAGATGGCATCGGCGACGTAGCGGTGCGATTCAATCTTGGTTCGACTAACCGGGTTCGTTTCTATTACGGTAGCACTGGTTCGGTGACGATGAACTCAGCACCAGGTTCTTATACAGATTTTTCTGTTCCTGCGGATACGACTGCAGGTAAGAGATTTGTGCCAGCGGGAAAAATGGGCGCAGGCCAATTCCCATTCTTCTTCGTTACCGGTCAAAGTGCGTCTTACTTGTATCCGAGCGGCATCGGCGGACTCACCATCGGTGTTCCGACCGCATTCGGGATTGGTGCACCTCGAAAACTTTACGCTCCCTTCGTTCCGGGTGGCCCAGGCTATTTGGATTTCTCAGATTCAAATTTTTACAATCCTGAAACGATCGGCAATATTGATTCTACTTTAGGTGCCTATACTCCGTTTGCCGTTGGAGATTTCAATGGTGATGGATTCGAAGATTTTGCGGTGGGGATGAGCCTTGGTAGTACTTTCTCGGTGAACGACAATACTGCAGGTAACGCGATTACTGGTTGTAATGCTGTCGGAAACGACGGAGCTGCACATCATTGTGGTGACGCAATCGGTACCGGTAACGGAAGAATTTTAGTATTTTACGGTGGTTCGGGTCAGGGTAACGGGTTCCAAACTCAGCCTGATGTGAACGGTGGGTTTCCACTCACAGCTTCTTATTTTACCGATTACTCCGCGGATCTTGGAACACTGGGCACTTCTAACGGAGCATCAACGATGGGAACCGTTTCAGGTACCGCCTCTTATTCCGGAGATCCACTATCTGCTTACAATGCAGTCGGCGGAATGGGTTTTGCCGGATCTCCTTGTCTAGCCAGCACAGGAACGGGATGTAGAATCCAGATCCTTCACGAAATGAATACTACCACACTTGGATCTACCTTGACTTCGGTTCCGGTTGGAAACTGTTCGATCAACGGTAATCAGGTTCCAGTGAAGGCGCTCGTGGCAACAGTCACTCGTAATACCGGTAAATCAGACATTTACGTATATAAGCCAAAATGTTTGGGAACTGCGAATGACCTTTCTGGTTTGATCTCGTACTATGGTGATAAAAAACTCGATATCCCTGGATCGCCTCCGGGATTTGCGTCCACTCAAACATCGACAACTTTAGGATTAGGAATGACTGCGGTTACCGGAATGATGGGAAGTACTCCACCTGCCGGAATTCTCGGACATTTGGTAGTGACTGATCAGGCGAACGAACGAATCATGATTCTTCCGGTTCATACTTTCAACGCTGCTGCTGGTGGAACGAGCATTGAAGGGATCACTCACTTTACCGGAACAGTTGCTCCAGTGAATTTTAATGCCTTCACGGCAAATGGTGGTCGTCAGGTTGACTACGCGGCGTCCGTAATGGTGGGTGGTGCAACAGGTTCGACGATTGGATTCGGAAACGGGATTTCGGCGGCAGGTGATTTGAACGGCGATGGCTTCTCTGATGTGGTGATTGCCATGACGTCCATGAATCGAGTGGATATCAATACGAGTACGGTGTCGCAAGGTGCATTCCTCACCATTTTTGGTGGAATCAACGGTGCTCAAACACACACCGACAATACTTTTACTTCGATCATCGCGCCTTCACGGAATTCTACTTGTTACGTAGCCCCAAGTGGAAACGGAGTGGCGTCTATTTGTAATCCAAATTTATTATACATTCCGACAGCAACTAACTCATTACGTAATGGGGCATACGAGAGATCTTTCCTCTCGCCAAATGCTTATATTAATTTTGGTTCAATCAACGAAGGTTTGGGTTCGGTCATATTGGGAGTTCCGGGACGTGACTCACTCGATAGTGACCCAAGTCAGCGCATCTTACAGGGAGGAGCTTTCTATGTGCATCCGTAGTTTTACAAGCTCAATGGGGAAAACGTTATTATTTGGTGCAATCGCGCTCTTGATTCAATCTTGTACTTCAGGATTGCAGGGTGGAAGTATTGAGAAGAGTTTTAGTGGTATCGATGCAGCAACAGTGACCGGACCTGAAACCGTGAATATTACTTGGACCACTAATTCCGCATGTAACACTTACGATATTTATTTGCTTTCGACGAGTACTAGTAGCGCTGTTGCGACCGCGGCCTTGCCGCCAGTGAGCTTGCATGCGCCGACGGTGTTGAGTGCTCAGCCTTACACATTCGCAGTCGGCTGTTCTTCCGGTTCAGGTGTGACTGGTCAAGATGTCACGATCAGCGCGACCACATGGTCTAAATTTAACGGCGTGGTGACTTCGAATATCGATACCACCGGACAAAATCCGATGTTGGACATGAGTTGGGTATTTCAAGCAGGCACGGGAACTATTTTTCAAATTTTTGCAACCCCATCTATTGTTCCTGGCGATCTTTCCAGTTGGCAGTTGGCCCGTTCCGGACCAGCAGGTTCCGCTTATACCGCGACTCCGATCTGTGAAACCTACAATAATGCGATTAGAATCGGGCCGGGTGGAGATTGTCAGCCGGCGCTGAGTCCGGGTGTCACTTATAATTTTAAAGTGGTTGCACATTATGTAGATAGTACTTATTCCGAAGACATTACTGGTAACGGAACTACTCAAACCATGCCTGCGGCCTTTACGCCACCATCTTGTATTCTGACTCAAGCGGGTGTGGGAGCTGATTCGTCTTCGTCTTATCTCTTCCTTCGTTGTGGTGGTAACGGCGGAACTTGTGGAAGCGTTTCTGCTAAAGCATATCAAGTGGTGGGCTCGAACCGAAATGTGATTTCAGATGAATTGCTCGGAGCGGGTACCTTGCGTATTCAACCAAGCGTTTCAAATCTTTCCGCGGACTCGAGAACAGTCACAGGATTGGAAATCGACTATACTTGTCTTTCGACAAATCCAAATAGTATCGCGACGGTTCGTTACGATAGTACGACTCAACAGTATAAAAAACCGGTGATGAAATTTGGAACGGATGGCTATGAATCTGCTCCGATCCAATCCTATCAGCAGCATCCAAGTAACCTTGGCCAAGTAATGGCGATCGGTGACTTCGACTGTGACGGAAAACCAGACATTGCACTTGGACTTCCAAATATTACTTTTAACTCTGCTCCGTACTTCAATTCAAATCCACTTTCAGGAGCGGTAAAGATCATTTACGGGTATGCGCAAACAGCAACCGGTGCTTATACTGGTAGTAGCACTCAATATTTAAGTTTCAGAGATATGCCAGCAGGAGGCCATTTTGGCGCCTCTTTGTCTTCAGGAAATATTAATAAGGATGTCAATTACGATAGTGCAACCGGTAACTTCTATAGTTGTGACGATTTGATTGTTGGAGCACCTGGATCCGCGAGTGGGTCGAACGGCACGAACTTCACCGGTGCGGCTTATATTTTCTACGGTCATCCTCAGCAGTTTGCTCAACCTTTGGATTCCGGTGGATTAGCGCTCAACGCACCAACCTGTTCGGGAACGATTACCAGTGAGGTTTGTTCACCAGTGAGACTTTCTCCCGATATGGGAAAATGGTTTCATATTAATGGCGGCTATACCAGTGAGGGAACGGCGACTAACGTTGCTCCAGGCCTTTACGCGAACAACGGCGGATCGACTAGTAGTTTCGGTTTTCAAGTGTCCTACATCCGTGATTACAACGCCGATGGATATGGAGACGTAGCGATCTCGGATCCTTATTGCGACTGGGATGGGGAAACTGTTAACGGCGTTCGTTCTGCCACCGGCAACTATCGAGTTACGTTGAGTCAAGTGGGTTGCGTTTATGTTTTCTGGGGTGGTCCTGCCGGCCTACAAAACGTTTATCTCGGAAAAACGCCGGATATGGCGAGTGTTTTCAATCCAGTGTTGAACACAGCGAGTCCGCTACTGTACGCACCATTTGAAAAAATTTATCCGCCATTCCCACAAGCGGGCATGCATTTCGGATGGAGTGTTTCGGGCGGAGGCGACGTGGATAGTCGTCTGCCAGTTCCAGTTCAAATGGATGGTGGCTCCAACATCATCATGGCCAACGGAAATGATTTCGTGGTGGGTGCTCCTGACTATGTTTACACTCCGACGTCTACATTACCTCCAGGTCTTTCTTTCAATTACGATATCAATTCCGGACACAACACCAACTATTCTTGGGTTGTGAATGAAGGAATGGTTCACTCGAATTGTACCAATAACTACGGCAGTGCTCCCGCTGGAAGTAACTGCGCCGTAGATCCTCAGGTTTTGAACGGACCGGGAGGATTTGGAACAATTGAAGGCGGCGCGAGTTCAAAATTGACGGTACCTTGGAACGGCGCCTGGGGACAAAGCCCGGCCGCGTGGACTGCGGGTGCCGGACAAGGACCTCTTTATCCGACGAATCCAGCTCTCGCAAATTCAACCGGAATTGCATTTTTGTATTTGGGACGTTCGGCTTATCAAAGTTATGGACTCAATTTGAGCAGTGGTTTTTCGAAATTTCCAAATGCAGTGAGCAATTCGCTTGTTTCTCTCGGAGATACTGCGGAAGGATTATTGTCGAGCAGTCTTCAAGACAGACAAAATGGTAGTCACCACTTAGCCGTGAACAATGGTTCTGGCGGCGCTTGGGGACCCGGCCAACTTACTCCTGCAGTTGCAGGTTATGTGAATCCAACCGATTCTTTTTATAACTGCGGTAATAGAGGATCACCTACTGGAAACTCTGGCGGAACTTATAAGCACTTATCTTGTGGTGCCGGAAGAAATAACTTTTCAGTTCTTTATCCCACCTTTAGACCGACTGACACTGCTGCTGCTGCTGTTTCTCACTTCGGTAGAAAAGGAAAAATCCTGGGTGCAGCGGAGCAGAATGCGGTTGCCCTCTATGAACTCGGTTCAAACGTTCAAGCAACGGGTTATAAAAGAGGTACCGCGATCGGCGATAGCAGTCCTGGAAACAGTTTGATCCCTCTTGCTCAAGGAAACGTACATGACCGAATCCGCGGCACGTCACTTTGGGAAGTAGGCATCAAAGGTTTGAACGCATCCAATGTTGATGGTTCAATCCCAGCTTACGGCACCCAAGATGCCACTTGCGAAGTTTACCCCAATGCAACACAGAATCTTTTTGTGAGCGCATCTTGTTCTACTTATGTTGGACCACTTGCCCGCTCTGTTTTGACTGAGACATACAATTTTCCTTCGTCTGCTTTCAATTCTCCTCAGATGTCGGCGCTTCCACAAACTGATGTGAATCGCGATGGCTTTGCAGACATCAGCGTTACTTCAGACACTGGAAATATTTATACCTACTACGGAAACTATGCTGCGGATTTCAGTTATCAAGACGTGGCGGGGTACAATACCTTTTCTCCGAACTGTTCGGTGAATCGCATGACGACAGTGACCACTTCGGGCACGCCGACGCCACCGGCAGCGACGAATTTTGCGACCACGCTTCCAGCAAATGGAACGAATATCACTGCGATTATGCCATATACGACTTTTCAAGGACTGTCGAATGTGGTCGTGAGCGGCGGGGTGTCGTCTTACAACGTGGTTGGACAGTATCCGGAGTATTACACACCACTCATTGGAAACTACTCTCGGTTAGCCTTCTTGGACGACACCGGACAAGGTTCTGGGTCCACTCCTGATTTTAGTTATCCTACAAACATTGCTGCGGCACGAGCAGTAAATGGTTCTCCATCTAAAACGGCGAGTAGTCGTTGTCTTCCACTCGTAAAATCTTATCCTAGTGCGCCGAGTGCAATGGGTGCAGCAGATATGAATCACGATGGTATCGTAGATTTAATTCTCGGTTTCAACGCTGATTCCGGTGGAATCGGAAAAACAGTGGTTTCCCTTTCCGGTAATAGCGGTAATGGTTATTCGGTCGATACCGCTTTCACGGTGAATTCAGCCTACGGAAGTAACGGATCCTCTGTTGCCGGTACTGCATGGAAGTTCATGGCGGATCCAACCACGTTTATCGAATACAACCGCGAAGATCTTTTCTCCGGTTCACCTGGATACAGTGGTGGTGTTGGCGCAATTTACAATTATACAGCGGCCAACCAAGGAACCTTAAGTGCATCGCCAAGTGCGACTTTGTCTGAAGACAGTAACTTTCCAAACTTGTTAATGGCACAACATTCGAAAATCATCGGTGATATTAATGGTGATGGCTACGATGATATTTGGGTTCCAGTCAGACGTGTCTCTGTTGCGGGTACCGTTTATTACGATGCGATTATCTATTTCGGATCCGCTTTTGGACCAGTCACGTATACTTTCTGTACTCAGCATCTCTCTTCCATTTCCAAAAATGGCGGCGGTATTTCAGGTGCCGATTGCATGGGAACTGCTGGCAGCTCGTTAGCAACGATTTCAAATACACAAATCAATCTTCCTCAGTATGTGACGATGCCAACCGGCGTTTCATCGGTTTGGAGTTTGTCGGTCTACGCGGCGGGCGATGTGAATCGTGACGGAAATAGTGATTTACTCATACTGGATTATCCGATGGGAGCAGCGTATTTATTCTTTGGCTCCGCGGCCGGTGTAGTCAATGGAACTCCGGTGAGAGGTCCGACGGTTAACCTTGCTCCGCAATTTGTGACGAATAATGGCGCGATCCTGAGTCACTTCCAATCCGCTGGTGGAAATGGTGCGTATTCTCCAACAAACTCTTGGAATAGTATTGGATCCTATTTTACGAGAAGTACTCCTTCACTCCAAAACTTTCCATTGGCAATCGGAGATTTCAATGGTGACGGATATGAAGACTTAGCGATCACCGTGAATATCTCGACTCCAGGACACGACACTCCTTGGGATTGTTCTGTTGCACAACAAGCGGATCCACTCAATGGGATGTGTTACACCAATTTAGGAACCACGAACCTCACTCCGCGAGGATCACCGGGAAATTCTTCCGCAGTGGTGATCATTTATGGTGGCACCGGTGGTTACCAAACTCCGATGAATGGTGGTACTCCGGTCGAATTCGATAATCTTTACGCTTACAATTGTCCTAATTTCTACGACTCTACGGTAGCGAACTCGGTGACCGGTCATCTCGGTTGCGATTATACTTCCACTGGAACCAATCACATGAACTATGTGACCGAGGCTTATAATACCTTATCTTACAACAGTGCGAACTCGCCGTTTGTGAATGCGTGGAGTGTGGACACGACTAAAACAGCTTGCGACCCGACGTCGAACAATTGTAAGGCTGAGATCATTCGTGATCCTGCTTATTACAATACTTCTGGAGCGAATGGTCGTTGGCCAGAGATGAATAAGGGGAGTGCCGCATTTGGAACTTCACTCACCGTGGCCGATGTCAATCATGACGGGATTGACGATTTGGTAATCGGAGCTCCTGTATACAGTTTGCCTGGTTACAATGTTACTGATACGCCGACCGTTTTCAAAAACAATACGATAGCCTCTTCCGGAACCGGTGTTTCCGGTGAAGGTCGGGTCTTCATGTTCTACGGTGCAAAAGGTTTGGGCGTAGTAGCGCCGGCGGCTTCCTTAGTGGTGGGAGACATCGGATTAGGTTTGGACTATTTGAATAATCCTGGGAACGTTCAACCACTCGGCAATGTACCGGTGTTTGCACTTTATCCAACTTATCAAACCACTCCTGGTTCTCCGAACATTCCTAATATGGAAGTTTATAGTGGCTGGGAAATCGGTGCACCTTGGCTCGGTAGTCCGGCAATGGCTAGCAGAAATTTCGGTGTGACGACTACAGCTGGAGATTTCAACGGCGACGGTTATGACGACATCGCGGTAACCTCTGGAACCGGACAAGTTTACGTGATCTACGGACCTTTATGTCAGATTGATAATGCGCGCTTTGCTTGGAATAGTAGTTATATTCCGGCAAACCGAAATACGGGCGTGAAATACGACTCTAACTCTGATCCGCTCGCTCAAGTGGATTGCAGTCAGCTGAATTTCAACGTTCCATTCACGTCGAACAACGCTGGTGCGAACAATGGTGGATCCGGCAATACCGTAATAGTGACACAAGGAACGAAATCATTGCTTCCTGAATTGATTTCTGTGAATGGTGCGTCTCCAAGTAACTTTGCGACGGTACTGATGAGTAATCGCCCATTGCGCTCGGTGGCAAGTACGACGATCGTTAAAAATCCGGGTAATATCGACGGAGATCCTGAACGCACTTCAGATCTCATTGTGGGTACGAACGCGGCGAACGATCCGAACGTGACTCCTCCAGCGGGAATGGTGACCGGACTCGGTTATATTCTCTTTGGTCACAAAGATCCTCAACAAGGGGACATGTTGACCACTCCTGGACTTTATGTAGGAAACCCTTCTTACAACAGCGCTTTGCTCAGTAATACGGTTAACAATAATACTTATTTTTATCACCAATCCGTCATCCTTCGACCGCATAAATCCGATGGGACTATAGGTGGATTCTTCTATTATCAATCGACCATGGGTGATCTGAATGGCGATGGTACAGGCGACTTGGTGATGCCAACAGATGAAATCAACGTGGGTGCCGATGGCACGCCGGTGGTCGAGGGTGGTGGCTTTAAGATCTTTTACTAGTGAATACAACTTGATGGGGAAGGGAGGGAAAAGATGATCGGTGGCTTGAAAAACGCGAAAGTATTACTGCTTTTGATGATTTTCCCTGCTTGTACAGGTAGCCCCACTGCGACTCCTTCCGTAGACAAAGGCGGAATCGTCATCACTCCAGGTGAAAGTCTTACCGTTGATTTACAAGACGTCACGGCACTGAATATCAGCAACTACACGGTTACCCTGGAATCGATCACTCCCGATTTTGCGAACGCGGCACCGTTGTTCGATTTGACCGCTTTCGCTCAGGCACAATTGAGTGCAAGCGGAACGCCGAGTGCGTCGCCGAGTCCGTCACCAGGTTCTTCCAATACTTCATCCAGCTTCGCATTTATTTTGCCGAAATCCGTGACCGCAGCAAAACCATTTTTGATCGTTGTGAATTTCCCGGAGATCAACACCCAACTCATCGATGTAGTTTACGATGGGATGAATTACGTAAGACCGGGTATTGCTTCGACGATGACTTACAATTTAATGAAGGACTATGCGATTTCCGACCTCACCGGAAAAATGGTCGCTGTTAAAAACATCAATCAGTATAGCGGTAATGATTTTGCGTCTATCCGGGCGTTGATCCAAGCTAAAATTGATTATTTGCTTTCAATATCTGAATATATTTCCTTGGCAACGACGCCTTACAAAAAATTAGTTCGTTATTTCACCAATGGCGTAGCCTTTGACATCACTTTTCTCACGACGATCAGACAATACGGAATTATTTATAGTGGTCCTGGATTGCTTCCTTTACAGCCCTTGCCACTCGCTACCCCGTATGCGGCGAGCGTCCCGACCGGCTTGAAGCCTTTGGATACTCCTGAAGGACCCGCAACCGGACCGGATTCAACTGATCCAACAAAGTTGAACGCCAATTACAAATATGCAGGAGGACCGTTTACCGTTCTGGTGAATGGCCAGTCAAAAGCCGCTGCCATGAATCCATTTAACCAAACGAATAGCCCGCCTCAGATGATGCAAGGGGTGGCTTCACCGAATCCTGGGGATTCTATTTTCGTTTCCGAGGGCACCAACATTCAAGTCACAGCCGAAGGTTTCGATCTCGACGACGACTACATGAATAAATCGATGATCGTTCAGTACATTCCTCGAGTGTTGCCATCTGCGATCACGAGTTTAGTTTTTCCAGAGCCTACACCATCTTACACGGTGATGACGAATCTCTCCGGTCCAAATAGTCCGGATACCTATACCAGCGCTCCGATCGGATACAATGAGGCACTCGACACCAATTACTACCATGTGGACGGCGATACCGCTTATCGCAACGTTTACTATATTCTAACGGATGGAATGATTTTGATTCCATATCGCTGGAATTTCAAATATTCAGACGTGAATCGTCAGCCGAAAATTGCAACGAATTCTGATGGTACGATCAATTCTACACTTTATGATTCAATCCTCGATGTCGTGGATAATAATCAACCGCTTCCGACGACACCGCCATGGTTCGAACATGCTTCGCATTGTGAAACGAATCCGAATGCGTTTTATAACTCTCAAGCCTATCAAGTGGTTCATGGAAGGGGAGACGGCCCTTGGAGTTGTGCCTTCGTGGTGACCGATCCAGATTTGGATCAAGACCCGAACGCCGCTGCGGACGTTTTCAATTACACGGTTCAAAACGTGAATCCATTTGCACAGGTGATGTCGGGAGATCCGTCTCCGGGAACACTCAATCCGCGCCAATTCATTTGGCCGCCGATGTTTCCAAATACGCTCACCAGTCCTAAGCGGGTACAAGGGAAGACTCTACCAACCTGTACCACCGCTGACGGTGCCACCCATTTTAAATGTGGAGTGGGGTTGGTTCAAATTACCATTGATAATGCGGTGAAGGTTGCCGCAGAGACTCAGTCCGATTTGCAATTTCCGTATGGAATCATGATTTATGACCGCGATCAGGTTGCCGGACTTTCAGTCGGCTGGTCTCTCACAAGAAAAGTAGAATTCAATCCGATACCTGCGCGTATCGTGAATTATGAAAATTTTGCTCCAGATCCGGCTACTGCAGACCCGAGCACCTGTGACGCTTTGGATGGCGGTGGAAATTGTACTCACGTGGCGCCACTCACTTCGGAAATTACGGTTGCAGGAAACGTAGTTTACAATCGTTGGGATACTTATTTGAGTGATATTCTTCCGTCCTTCGATGCGTTCAATGCATTGGGTGGGGATTTGACGAACGTGGGCCTCGATCCAGCAGAGGCAGACATCGCGACCCGAAGCCGAGCATTCATGCAGGGAAGTTCGACTGAGATTAGTGGATATATCACCCAGCCGCACCAGGTATTGGGAAATGCTTTTACGATGGATGGAGTGGGAAATGTGATTGCGGCAACTTCAGGGGCGCTGACTTACCTTGGAAACTCTTTGACACCTGCCGATCAAAATCTCTATTCTTATCCACGTGAATACGACAGTACGTGTACAGGCATTCCCACGAACAACAAAAACCCTTTAGATCCAACTGATCCGTGGGACCAGGGAACCAGTGCGGGTTGGGTATTTGAAATCAACGCGATCGATTACGACAACGTTGGATTACGTCCAGGTGAACCGACAGACCCAGTCTATATTTCTTTGGGTACGGATGTGGTCGCGTCTTTGAATGCAGCCGGATTTCAATTTTGTTCTTACTTAGCACCAAATTCTAGTCCACTTACTTTTCAAACTTATCAGGCGATTCCAGCGCCGATTGCAAATCCTGCGCTCGCGGCTGTTGATCCGGAAGCATGTACTTGGCAAGCCGGAGCACCAACGATGATGCAGCCAATTCCGCTGTATTTCCAAACCACGGATCAAACCGGAAATCCAACCGTGCAAAAAATGGTTTATCACCGCTTGCGCATGAAGTGGCAACCAACCGATCCAGGTGGGTTGTCGGCTTTGTCGCCGCCGATGGGTTACTTCCAAAACATTGTAAAAAATCTGAACCTTTTCGGAAACGTGCTGTTGAGTACAGGGAAGACTCTCGATCAAACGAGACCGCCGGTACACCTCAATTTATTTGCGGCTCACAAAGACATGTTACCGTGCATGTCGGGCTTCAATGCAACCAGCGATCTCGTTCTTGATCAGGCCAATCCAGGTGCTCCAAATGGAATGATGTTTTCAGTGATGGATCAAAATAGAACTATTGGTTCAATGGGAAAACCATTTTCTCTCAATGGCCGATACGGAGCCGAGATGACGATGATGGGGACACGAGGGATTGATCATCCTGAGTTCTATAAGTTTCTCCCTTACTTCGTTGATTGCTCGTCGACGGATACGGTTGTTCCAGTAGGTCCGACCCCTCCACCAAACGTGCATTTGAATGTGCCGGAAGTATTCTATTCTCTTTATGGTGATGCGGCACACACGCCACGGGTTCGCTTCGAAGCTTCGACCGTGAATGATCAAACGATTTTACCTCCGCCGACCGCTCCGAATGCGGGTCAATTTTGTTTTGTGAATACGTACAATCCTATTCAGAATGCTTCGGCCCAAACCTATAACGAAGTGATTTTGATTTATAATTCTAATCGCACAGATCCATATACTTTGGATTTGACGACGATTCCATCGATGGTCGGTTGTACGGCTAAAAATGCCCAAGGTACCCAAGCGGTCATCAACGTAAATCCTGATGAAGAATACATCGCGATTGCGTCGGTCTGCGGAGGCAATGCGGGCTTAGGTCATACCAGTCCGTATCCGCAACAATTGTGGAGCGACGCGAATTCAACCGGATCGATCATGGCTACCTATGATCCGACTGTTTTTGGTTTTCCTGGCGGAACGAGAATGTCTCTCAAGTTATTCCCAAGTCTCTATGGGACGGACTATGCAAAAGTGGTCTCACTTCCACACGATGCGAGTCTTTTGGATTCCATCAACGCATTATTTTTTACGGCCTTGCCATTGGATACTTTCAAGTTAGACATCAACCAAATGCCTTCTTATACGGGATACGGAAATTGGTTGTCTTCCAATACTGCTTCTAATTTTGGCCCGTCTCCGATGGGTGCTTCCAACATGCCTGGCTACACATTTGAATATGTGGACTGGGATAACCAGCCCATTTACATGGGATTGGCCGCGCCGACACCAAACGCTTTCGATGGAAGTTCTCCAAACGTATTTTTCAGAGGTGCGCCTGCCGATTCAACACGTCTCCAACTCTATATTAAAAATCATGCAACCGGATCATTTCCAATTCAAGTATCCGACGTTCCGATCGGCGGCGGTTTGCTGGCTTTGGATCCATTTGATGTGGTGCAATTCTCCTTAGTTCCACCGGCGCCGACGCCGGTAGCGTTACCCGCTTTTTTGGGCGGAGCAGGAAGACTAGCTCTCGGCAATTGCGTGGATGCGCCTGTCGGTGGTGGTGGTCCGTATCCTGATATTTCGACTTTGAACTACAATACGATTAAGCCTTATAGTCTTTGTACTTTTAGCTGGCAACCGGATGCCGGTGGTGGCGATGACGGTAAAAAATATTCTTATCAATTTACGGTACAAGATAACTTCAATGGGACCCCTACCGTGATGGGAATCGGAGCAAGACACCCGACGGGTCCGGTTGGCGGAACCGTTCCTGGTGATAATGCCGGTAAAACGAACGGACCACTCACTACTTACAATATTGATATCGAAAGTTTGGAAACGAATAATCCGCCGTTCTATGTCGTGAATGGTAGCGGTACCGGAACCATGGGAGGCGGCGGAGGTGTACTCGCGACTCCATATGCAAGTGCTGGTGGCGGTGCAGGATGGACTTCTGTATTCGCAGCGGGTGGAAAACAACCTTTGGATGCGGGAACGGCCTGTGTGGCTGGGGGTGCTTTCACTTGTGCTCTCCATGTTTCAAATGGTGACACACTTCAAAATACGAGCGTGATGCAAATGCAGGAAGGTGGCGGGCAAACATTCACCGTCTATTCCAAAGATAACAACGTCACGGCATCTCTGAAAACATTGAGCGGTGTGAAGCCTAGTGCGGTTTTGATCGTCGATGGGCCATTTAAAGGTAAGACCTACGCAGTGCCATCTTTTGCGTCGATGAGCATGAACACTTCTCAAACGGTGAATGCAGGAACCAACTTACCTGGTTATGCGACCTTTTCTTTCACCTGGACACCGACCGATGCAGAAGCAAATTATCTTTCGAACCCAGGTGGGTTCCTGATTCCGGTTACGGTAAGCGATCAGCAATATAAGGCCGCACAAGACGGTACTTTTCCAAGTACCTTCGTGACTCCGGCGATGACCAGTACCATTTGGATTTGGGCGAATGTAAAGGTCGTGAACAACGCACCTGTGGTTTATTACATGAACGGAGCGACTGAAGTTCCTCTGAATAGTGCGACTCTGACGATGCAGACGGGCGCGACCACCTCGTTTACGATCCGAGTGAAGGATACCGACACCGCTCGCTGGACCCAAGGAAATATTCATACGGATTTCTCGCCGACCTATAACGGATTCCTTGGTAACGGTGGAACACAATTTCTCTCTGCAGTGACCCCATCCGGAACTCCTTACTATACGGCTCCTTATATCTATCAAAATTTCGTCATCACTGGAACGCCCGGAAACGCAGATATTGGTACTTATTCTGCACCAAGCGTGACCATCACCGATCCGGGTGATCAATCTCAAGGACTTGCCACCAACCCAGACACCGCCACACCTCCGAATGCGATGGTGAGCGCTGGAGTATTCCCAGCTGCAAACGTATTGTCTGTTCCGTTTAACGTTCAAGTGATCGGTAAGCCATTGATCAACGTGCCAAATCCGCTTCCAAATCCAGCGGGATCTCAGGTCTACGCGTATTCGGGTAAGCCGTTCTTTTATCCGATGTCCTTGTCTATCAGCAGACCTACCGAATTATTGCAAAACTTTTTCGTGGGAATCGACATGACCGAAACCACGAATGCACAGATCACCGCTTTGCAATGTGCAACCACGACTCCGAACTCCAATGGTCCGTGCTATAAAACAGGTGCGGGATCGACCGGTATGTATGTGAATGAAAAATATGTCCTTCGTTGGCCGGATTCATCGTTTACCAATATTATTGCACCGCCGACCCGCGCCGTCCCTGTTTATGCAGTGGTTTACAGCGACTGCGTGATCAGCAACACGATCACGACGACTTCTGCCGGCAGCAAACTTTTAGTGAGATATAATGAGTCTCTAGGCAAAATTGAAACTTGTAAAATTACCACGGCACAGGTCACTGCAGATGCCGTGAACCAAAACGTGAACTTAATGCTCGTCGATGGTTCATCGATGCCAACGGTGCCGACATTGAGTAAGGCGGAAGTCGATCGTACCCTTTCAACTCTCGCTGCGGCTCAGCCAAATCAACTCGATCAGCAATTTGCAGAGTTTTATTCTAGATGTGCAAATGGTGTTTGTAATGGCACGCCGGTGACCAACAACACTTCGCCGTCTGGTTTATTGCTACAAGCAGGACCAGGCAATACAGGATCTGCTGAGTACGACTTTAATAATTATTCTAGCATTCTATCTTACACAGGTGCGACTTCTTCTCTAGTCGTGAATAAGAACTATATTGATAATGCTCCCACGAACGTGCGGAATTTGAATTTGATGGCCTCGAAAGGTGAGACCCTAACGTTCAAGGCAACTCTGAACGCGATCACGGGAACCCCTCATTATCGTTGGTATGTGAACGGTTGTTTAAAAGCGGCCGGAATGGCCACTTCTCCAAATTTGTCATTTAACTATATTGTTGGTTCACTCGCGAGCGGAGCAAATAACGATTGTACCGGTGAATATAACTTTACGGAAACCAACGGAGCACTCCTCGGGAAAATTATTGTAAGACTGAGTGTGGTCAATAGCACGGAAACAACGGGCACCGCTTCCGATAATGCTACTGTTAACTATCTTTATAACGTGAATGTCGTGAACACGAATCCGAACATGCAGACTCTCACCAGTTATGCACCGTCGAAGCCAGTCACTTTCGATGCTACCTACCTTTCCGGGAACATGAACATTCAGTTTTCGATGCCGGTCACCTACGGTGGAAAAAATTACTTGGCTTACACTGATTTACATAACACTGCTGGGTTGAAAGTGAAGCTCAGAGAGTTCAACTCCAATGGTGATTTGCCGGCAGGGGGCAGTTCCTTAACTTTGAGTTGCGCAGCCTCATTTACAAATCAGCCGCAGCTTCTTGGAATTCAGCCGTTTACCGGCGGAAACCTCTATATTTCAGCAAGCTCGTATTCCACGGCCAATGCAACTTACCCGGTGGGTAACCCGGCGGCAACTCTGACTTACGGTGGCTTGGGTCAAACTTGTTTTAGTAACGCGTTTACGAATCCGGTGCCTTCGCCGACGCAAAGTCAGAACTTTATTAATTTCGGTGGAGCGTCGACGGCGCCAGCCGGATATCTCGCCTTTTCAAAATATATTCAGACAGTTAATCCTATTGCGAGTTACACCACTGCCGGCTCACCGTATTTGGCGGGAAGTAATGACAGCAGTTACTATTTCATGGATGGCTATAGTGCCGCATCGACCTTCTGGAGTTATGCGCTCACTGATGTATATGGAAGTTTGCCTGCCGAAATTGGAACCACACCGTTCGGATCCAACATTGTTCGTAAGAATATTGTGAGTGGAACCAAAGAATTTCAATTGATCGGTGCACAAGCGAGCAACACTACTGGCTGGAGAGGTTTCATCATTGGAAATACGATCGCCGCAGGTACTTTTCCGCAATTATCAGCGACTCGCCAGAATCGAATCATGTTTGCTTCGGTTGCCACTTCGACAGTGACGCCACCGTTAGTAGGCGCCAACGATTGTCAATTTGACGGCACGCCTTTGGATGGAGTTTATAGTGCGGTAGACGACTCACTCTATGTTTTGGCAAATGCAAACGACATCACGGGTAAAGGACACATTGTTCAGATTACGAACGCATCGAAATCCGACGGATCGACGAAGTGTAATGTGATCGGAAACGTACTGAATCCGTCTCTCAATGCGAGTGATCATAACCCGAATATTTCCAAAATGGCATTTGATGCCACTACCGGAATCATCTACGGAGTGATCAATCAGGGAACCGGCTTATCCGGTGAGCTATTTACACTCGATATTTATACCAAGCAATTGAACTCCTTGAGCATGACCTTCAAGACACTTTTCCTTTTTTCGTAATTTCTCATGTCCCCGATCATTTGGATCCACTGAGTGTGGTCAGTCCCCAAACTGTTTCCAAGGATTCCATCCTCTACCACTTTTACCCATTTTGATTGAGGGTCTGCATCCTGGATTCCGAGCTTCAGCACCGCCAGTTTTTTCTTTGCCGGCAATGCCGTAGAATCTTGATACCAAGATTCCAACATTTTGTAATTTTCCGAACCGTGTGCCGGTGCAGCCAAACGATCAAACTGAGTGATGAGTAGTCCTGCGAGGGCATAATCCTGGGTTCTGATTTCATTAAACGTTTTCAATACCAGCTTA
>Ga0206918_1041_pt1 | contig 32021 bp, 28 predicted proteins | sample Alteio_BWOrgHeat_69_FD_152950 | JGI IMG/M metagenome (GOLD analysis project Ga0206918, IMG submission 152950) | Enriched cells from forest soil in Barre Woods Harvard Forest LTER site, Petersham, Massachusetts, United States -... | ecosystem: Environmental > Terrestrial > Soil > Temperate forest >... | reverse complement strand
CAGGATTCTCAGAGTTGATTGAAATGCAAGAAGCAGCCTCCCTCGGTGCGGACGGTTTTCTTGCCAAACCCTTCAAGTCTGAAGATCTGCTCAAGACGATCGACCTTTGTTTTCCAAATCAGAAAACCATCCCTAAAGAAGAAAACCTGGATGATCAGTTCTGTAAAATCAGTATTGAAGATTTCGTCTCAGGTCGACAAATGAAGCAGGATATTTTTGTGCGGATCAAAGAAACGAAATACATCAAAATCGCCCATGGCGGCGAGGACATCGAGATCGATCGAATTCGCGTCTATAAAAGTAAAAACATTCATTTCCTATACATGAGGAAGGCCGACTTCAGAAATTATTTGGATCTCAACTTGATTATTTCGAAATCGATCGCAAAAGCGAAGAATATCGAGTATCAGAAAAAAATCAATTTCATGAAACACACGACCGAGGTCATGGTCCAGAATTTATACGTGAACGAAATGAATAAGGACGACTTCAATCAAGCATCCGCTTTAATCGAAAATTCAGTATCGCTCATTGCGGACGACGAAGCTGCCGGCAATTTACTCAGTTCGCTCATGACCCACACCGATTTTCTCTATGTTCATAGTGTTGGGGTCAGTCTTTACGCGTCGATGATCGGCAAAAAAAATGGATTGGACTTCACCTGCAACTTCGATGAAGTTAGCACTCGGGGGCCTTCTCCACGATGTCGGGAAAAAGGAAATCTCGAGGTCCATCTTAGATAAATCTCGTCAGGACCTCACACCGGAAGAAATCGCCCTGGTTGAAACCCACTCCCATCGTGGGATGGAGCTGATGACCCATTTACAATGTGGCTCCAGCGATATCTTACAAATAATTCACGAGCACCACGAGAACTGCCGCGGAATGGGTTATCCGATGAAACTGAAGTCGGTGCACATTCACCCGCTGGCAAAAGTGATTGCGGTGGCCAATGATTTTTGTAATTTAGTTCTCAAAAATCCGAACTCCACCGGAATGACCAGTGCAGAAGCCATCACCCGAATGATTACTTTAAATCGAGAATATTACGATCCACTTGCCCTCAAAGGCTTGATGAGTGTTTTCGGATTTAAGGAATCATAAATCATCCTACAATCTCGGATTCGGCTGTAACCCCAAGGTCCGAACCTTCCGCGCCGCCACCTCATCCGGCTCCTCAAAGAATTTCAAAATCTGCTCTTGCTGAGCAAGAGCGTCTTTAAAACCAAGATTGAGCAAAGAGAGTGCATACTCTTTTTCAAACGCAAGATAGCTCATCAAATCCCAGCTCTCTACCGCGGACGTGCCGAGGCCTCGCAAAAGATAACGAATCGTCGACGGAAAGCGATCGAGCAGTTCCGTCGCCATCCGACCCAGATCCTGTGAAGGCCGAATCGCCAGAATCGGAATATTCCTCAGTTGATCCGGCTCTCTGGCCATTTGATCGGAGTTGAACAGGGAAAGAGTGCGATTGATTCTAGTCAGTCGCTCAATGTCGTCGTCAATCGAGTGAAAAAAAAGAGAATTCATCAACGCACCCGTAATCGCCCCGATCGAAATCGGATGAGATGGCGATGAGTATTGTTGTTTCGAACAATGCTGGTGATGCACACCGATCACCAGAATACGATCCGCGCCCATGTGAATCGCGGGCGCCAAGGGTGATGATAATTTGATGCCGCCGTCTCCATAGGATCCATCTTTCAAAACAACAGGGGGGAAAAATATCGGAATCGCCATCGAAGCCAGAACGTGATCGAGTTCCAAAGTTGCTCGTCTCGCCTCTCTCCATCCCCTGCTCCAAGGTGTAATCGAAGGATGTCCGTCATAAAAAATCACCGACGAACTGGAGTCATAGTGGGTGGTGGTCACTGAAATACCATGAAGTTGTCCCGAGGCGATGTTGTTCTGGATCATCCGGAAGTCGATGTGTGACTCAACAAATTTTCTTAACGGTGAAGTATCTAAAAGATAATTGATGTTGTTGTGTTTAAATTTTCCCCCCAGACTCAGGTCTCTCAACCAGTGTGCGGCAATATTGAGAAGAGTCGTAGGATTGGTTCTGAAGATTTGATGCATCTCGAGCGTACCCCAAGCGTCCCACATCGACCGAGTCACGTCGTCAAAAGTCCCTTTTTGCGCCGCCATCCAGATGCCATTGAAGGCGCCAGCCGAAACTCCTGAAATAATTTTAAAGGGGCTACCTTCGAAATGCAGAAGCTGAGAAATAGCCCTCATCACTCCTGCCTGATATGCAGCGCGAGCACCACCCCCCGTCAGTACTAATGCGGTTCGTTCCATACCCTGGTGTGTAGCAATTTTCGTGCTGATCCAATAGCTAATCGTTGCCCATTGAGTCTGGCAAATATAAGCTTTCAGCATGCGCTTTCAACCTCGCCTCTCCCTCATCATCTTGCTTGTTTCTTGGTCACTTACGGCGAATGCAAAGCCAAGCGATATCGTAGACCTGAAGCAGATCGATCCATCAATCTTGGTCGACATGATGTACTACTCCCCTTCGAACTTTGTCGGCCATCGAATCAATGGATACAAAGCGAACGTTTGTTTTTTGACCAAAGCAGCCGCTGAAGGGCTCAAGCAAGGACAGAGCAGACTGAAGACTATCGGTAGAGCAAGAAATGAAACCCTCTCCTTACTCGTGCGCGATTGTTATCGTCCCAAAAAGGCTGTGCAGGAGTTCATCGACTGGTCTCACAACTCGGATACCTCTACCAAAAGTAAATATTATCCCGATCTTTCCAAGCTCCAATTGTTCACCGAAGGTTACATCGCGCCCATTTCAGGCCACAGTCGGGCTTCGACTACCGATCTCACGATTGTTCGACTGAGCAAGACTGGTGAGCAGGAACCTCTCCCCATGGGAACCTCTGTTGATTTTCTGGGGGAACGATCACATACCGATGATCCAGGAATCAGCACTGAAGAAAAAAAGAATCGTCAGTTACTAAAAAATGTATTGAGTCCCGAATTCAAGAACTACGACAAAGAATGGTGGCATTACACTCTCATCAACGAGCCCTATCCAAAAACGCTCTTTGATTTCGACGTTGAGTCTATCAAATAGGCTCACCAAAAATATTGATCTGGCTTGATGCCCAGTTCTCTATTTTCACTCGCCTGTTCAAAAACAGCACTGAGCTTCTTCACAAGTAAGTTCACCGAATTCCGATCACGTTGAAGAACACCGCTGATCGTGATGAAGCTGTTACTCAAAAACACCTCTTTGAACTTTTCGTATTCTTTTTCAAAAAGAGTGAAATCTAAGATTCCCGTTTCATCTTCGAGCGCACCGAAACACACTCCTCCTGCTGTCGGCGGGCGTTGCCTCACTAGAGTGAGTCCTGAAATCGTGGTCCAGGTGCCATGCTTCAATTCCTTTACCGTTGCCACCTTGTTTGGTGGAAGTCTCTTCTCACGTCTGAGCGCCGCCATCATGTGCTCTCGAGAGGAAGACTCCGCCGCTGCATAGTCGTGGGTCACCTGTTCAAAATCACTCAGGGCCTTAAATACGGTTTCATCACCGTCCAGATTTTCTTGTGCAAACAAATCTCCTTGATCGGCGCTCTCGCTTCGTTTCCCTTTCAATTGATAAGAAAGAATTCTCCACAAAGTCGTGCGCGGATCATCGCCCATATTTTGAAACATTCCGGCCATGGCCATTTTTTCCAACACTTCCATCTTGAATGAGTTTCGAGAAAGGAAATCAGTCATGGAGAAATACGGCCGATTGCGAATAACAGACTCCACTTCTTTAGCGGTAAGCCCTCGGATGAGGTTAAGCCCTAATCGAACTCCTCTTTTTCCAATTTCATCACATTCAATCGTGCATTCCGCACTCGATAACTGAGGATCAATGGGATAAATCTTCACTCCGTGCAGGCGAGCATCGTCAATGAGGGTATGATTCGCATAAAATCCCATCGGCTGAGAATTGATCGCGGAGCAGGCAAATTCAGCAGGATATTCATGCTTAAGGTAACACGAGGCATAGGCCAAGTGAGCGAAACTTGCCGCATGAGACTCTGGAAAGCCATAGTGAGCGAATCCTCTCATCTGTTCAAAAATGAGATTGATATACTCTTCCGGAATTCCTTTTGCACGAAGACGATCGATGAGTTTATTTCCAATGCTTTCAATCGGCCCATCCGCACGCCAGGCACCGATTGCTCTTCGTAGCACATCGGCCTCACCTCCAGAAAAATCTCCAAGATCAATTGCAATCTTCATCAGTTGTTCTTGAAAGAGAGGAACGCCCAGAGTGCGCCCCAGAATTTCTTCGAGTTTAGGATGCGGATAGATCACTTTTTCCAGACCATGCTTCCGCTTCAAATAGGGATGCACCATATTTCCCTGAATCGGCCCCGGCCGCACGATCGCCACCTGAACCACGAGATCATAAAAGTTCGTAGGCATGAGCCGTCCGCTCATGTTCATCTGCGCGCGAGACTCTACCTGAAACGTCCCCACCGTATCGGCTCTTTGAATCATTTCATAAGTTGCTTGGTGGTCGTGGGGAATTTCATGGAGTTTCAATTTCACTAAATCCAAAATACGTTTCAATGCCGTGAGCATTCCCAGCGACAAAACATCGATCTTGAGTAAGCCCAGATAATCGAGATCGTACTTATCCCATTGAACAATCGTTCGTCCTTCCATTCTCGCTGGCTCCACGGGCACGGTTTCAATGATCGGATGAGCCGAAAGCGTAAAACCGCCGGAATGAATCGAAAGGTGTCGAGGAAAGCGATCCATTTCTTCGGTGAGCTGTTCAATCTTTTTTCGAAGATCAGGAATTCTTTTTGCTTCTTCGGTTTGTGCTAGGGTTTCAAACTTTTTCAATACTTCTTTTGAAGACAAAGTACCCACATCCACACCCAGCACTTTTGAAATTTCGCGAAATGCAGATCGGCCATGATAGGTCACCACCGCACTCACCATCGCGGCTCGATCTCGCCCGTATTTTTGGTAAATGTATTGAATCACCTCTTCGCGACGCTCATGTTCGAAATCTACATCGATATCCGGCGGCTCATTTCTCTCTACCGAAATAAATCGTTCAAACAAAAGATCCATTTGCACCGGATCAATTGCGGTCACGCCCAAGCAATAGCAAACCGCGGAATTCGCTGCACTTCCCCTGCCCTGACACAAAATATCCCGTCTGCGAGCAAATGCAACGATGTCGTAGATCGTGAGAAAGTAATCGGCAAACTTCAGCTGTTCGATGAGTTTCAATTCATGCTTCACCTGCTTCAATACTTTTTCCGGAATTCCACCCGGATATTTTTTGAGTGGATAGCGCTCCTCGGCTCCCTGCCAGGTGATTTCTTCCAGATAACTCTGGGCCGTATGAGATGTAGGGATCCATTCGGAAGGATAAAGATAACGAAGCTCGCTCATAGAAAAGATGCAAGACTCCGCGATCTCCACCGTTCTCGCGATCGCCTCTGGCAGATCATGAAAAAGAAGTTCCATTTCCTCTGGAGATTTCAAATGGCGTTCCGAATTTTGAGAGAGTTTGTATCCCGCTTGGATCAACGTGGTTCCCTCTCGAATACAAGTCACTGAGTCTTGCAGGTTTTTCCGCTCAGCCACATGATAGAGAACATCATTCGTGGCCACGATCTCGAGACTATAACTCTCAGCGATTTCTTTTGCTTGCGCCGTACGTTGCTCATCGAGCCCATCAAGATTTCTCGAAAGTGGAACATACAGAGACGAGAAATGCTGCTTCAACCATCCAAAATCCCCGTCGAGATAGGGCAAAATCACCAGACCTTGAGCACCAGGATATTGGGCGAAAGACTCCAGCTCTGAACGTAGGAGCATGGCCTTCCCTTTTTCCTTGCCCGCATGTGCTGCGGTAATTAAACGACAAAGAACAGCATAAGCAGCACGATCCCGGCAAAGAAAGGTCAGCGGAGAATGATTTTCCAAAACGACTTCCGCACCTACGATTAATTTAAATCCTGGGAAGTCTTTCGCCTTCCAGTAAGCCTTTGGAATTCCATACACTCCATTCTCATCAGCGAGCGCGAGCGAATGTAAGCCCAACTCATGCGCCCGCACAATGAGTTCTTCAGGTCGGGATGCACCTTTCAGAAAAGAATAATTCGTTTTGCAGCGGAGTTCTGCATAGCGTGCAGTTTTCACGATTTTTAAGTGATTCAATCAAACACCCCATGCAAAAATAATTCCTGAGTGAGAGGCTTACGATAGACCCACAAAATTTCTTGGTCTGTGTGCACTTCAAAATAATCGCGTGCATGATCATCGAGCCACCATTCTCCGGTGATGCGCTCAGGACCTACCAGCTGCAGAATTTTCCAGCGGTACTCCCGAAGAATCAAATACTGATCCAATTGGCGCAGGAGTTCGGGTTTTGAAAACAAGCGAAGTGGACGCGAACGTAGTCTCAGTTCTTTTGCCTTCACGGGGAGCATCGCTTTTTTCCAACTTCGCTCCGGGATGTAACTCTCAAAGGGTACAGCATAGAAGACATTTTCCTTGCCGAGCTTATTCGTAATTCGCTCGATCAGGAGATTCATATTTTCTTGCTGCTCCTCTTGCTGAGAGAAGAATTGAAATTGAGAGGGATTTCCCTTCACCATCTCCAGAACCTCGAGCTCGATGCGAAGTACGGGTGCAGAGAGGGACTTTTTCTGAAGGTCCGCACCCACCCGATCCCGGATCATGTCGAGAAAGGCACGCACCGAGCGATGAGGAAAAGAAAATTCGAGCAACCACTCGCGTTCGGTCTCCTGGTAAGAACTATAGGTATCCAGATAAAACTTCAGTCTCATTTTTGAAATCAATTGGCCGAGTCCGCAAGTGCGCATCACCACTCGATCTAAGATTCGTTTCAGAAAAAAAGAGATGGAATCGTAATCATAAAGAGCCTCATGGCTCTCGACGTTGAATTGCTCGATGATTTTTTCCGAGACCTGAAAACGATTCCACACCACTTGATGGGCATGGAGGTATCGATGCAGGGCCAATAGTCCATCTTTACCGAATTTTTTTGCAATTGAATGGTGAGGGAGCTGAATAAATTCGGCGAGAGTCTCCACCCCCAATTTTCGGAGTGCTCTCACCATCGGCTCTAGACTCAAATCAAAGGTGAAGGGAGAAAAATAACAATATAAAGCCTCGATCGGTAAAAAGGCAGGCAAGGCCCTGCCATACATCGCTCCCGCCACCGAGCTGGGGATATCAGAGGCAATCCACACTTTGGCGCTCAAGCCAAAACGCTTCAATAGAACCTGCACTCGCTTAATAAATAGTTCCTCTGAATAAAGAGTGCGGCATTTTCCAATTTCAAGAATGATGGTTCGTGAACCAAGACTAATCTCCGGACTAAAACGCAGGCAAGCCTCCGCCAAAGATAATTGGAGGACTTCATCCTTAGGCAAGAGTAAAATGCAGGCAAATCTCATACTGCCCTCTTCCTCAGTGTTTCGACCTGAAGTTTTGAGCCATCTCGTTTCACTTGAAGCTGTAAGGAGCTGGTCCAAAAATTCTGAGGTTGAGAGGAAACCCAGATGGTGGCGGCCTGTGCTTTTTCTGTGGCGAGTTGGACTCTTCGTAAAAAAATTGAATCGCATTCTTCCCGATCAAAAATCACCATGGAAAAAGCCTGAGACCTCAGCGCATTCAAAATCACCCATTCCATTTCCTTTTTCGCAGTCACAAATAAAATCTGCTCGGGTGAGACACCACGCTGAAATAGTGCGGGTGGAAATACAGAGAAATATTCTTCTACCCACAAGGCGCGATGGTCAGTATTTTCACGCAAGAGATGAGTCAGAAACTCCGTTTTTCCTGTTCCGGTCACTTCAGTAATCGAACCCAATGGAATGCCCGAACTCACTTCCGAGCAAGGAAGGTATTCTTTGGGGTCTGGCTTCCTGAGCAGTACTCGGATTTCGTCTAAACTTAAAACGGGTTTCATAAAGGACCTCAAACTATGGTACCGAACAAAAACCGAACATTCAAATTTTTATCTATTTTTAAAGGTAAATACTCCCAACATTGCGTTAAACGATGGAAAAGACACACCAATCTTGCTAGCGTCCTTGAATGCGCCTCTGGTCGATTCACCCTCGTTTTTTAGATTCACAAGGTCTCGTTGCTCTCTGGAGAGAAACCCTCCTCGCCCAAAAAGTCCTCGCAGGAAAAACGAAGGGCTATCAACATCACCCCCAACTCATCCGATTTCGCGAAACAAAAAAACCGATGGAAAGCATCGGCAGCTATTTGAGAGGGATCGAGAAAGAGGCTCTCCGTCGTGGATATCAATTTGACGGCTCCAAAATTCTCAGAGAATCGACGAAGAAAAAGCCTTGGATGAAGGTCACCCGCGGGCAAATGAAATACGAGGCCCAACACTTACTCGCCAAACTCAAAAAAAGGGACCCCGCTTTGTATCATGAATTTTCCAAGCGGAAAACCTTTCCACCTCATTCGATATTCAAGGTGATTGCAGGTAAAATCGAACATTGGGAAAAAACACTCTAAAAACTAATAGGCACTCGTTGCGTGAGCGACGAGTGCCTATTAATATGAATGCCAACTTTTTGTTTGAGAGAGTTACATACGATTTCCTCCTTTGCCTTCTTGTTGAACGTCGATCATGATGTCAGTCCTGAGCTGCGTTTCAGATGCCCGAGCACTCGGGGTTTGTGCTCGAGCAAGAGTCGGAACACTTGCCAAGATTACTGCGATCAATACGGCGATCATTTCTTTTTTCATTCCGTTTTTTACGTTTTTCATACTCTATTTTTCTTTCTTTGTTTGCGGTCGTTAGTAACATTTGGCCGGGTGGTTACGGCCTACGCTTACCTATAAAGCAACCACCGTGCCAGGTCTGAAATGGCGATAAACACGAGGAAAACGAATGTTTTTGAAAAAACTGCCGAGATTTCGGCAAGCAGGTTCAACGGGATTTCGGTAGCTGTCGGAAGTCCGACAAGAAGAGGATTGCAGTTATTTAACCTAGGGGTCGATTCATTCGTGGTAGGGTCGTAGCCCATGGCTAAAAAAATTACGATTGCGATCCTCGTCCTCTTCTGGCTCTACCTGATTTCACCGTTTATTGGCGCGATCGGTATGGGCGCGCTGCTCGCCGTCCTCTTCCACCCCTGGATGAATAAGCTACGCCGTGGCCGCTTTCCAAATTCGGTGGCAGCCGGCCTCTTTACTTTGGCGGTCACCTTGGTGATTTTCCTTCCCATCACGGGACTCGCCATCGGAAGTGTGAATGCGGGACTCTCCGAATTGAAACAGCTCCGGCACGTCAATCCCAATCCTCCTGTCGACACCCGCTCTTCGGACGTAGTATTCGACAATATTTTCGAAAATCCTGGCGTGGATTCTTTTCTCAAGCAGGCTTCCAAAGTCTTTTCGGTGGAGCCGGAAAAAATTGAAGATCAACTGAGGGACTGGACGAATAACCTTGCGGTCAATATCGGCGACGCCCTCTCCAGTTTTATCGGAAGAATTCCCAGCACCGCCGTCTCCTTTGCTGTTTTTCTTTTCGCTCTTTTTTACTTTCTGGCAGACGGAATGACTTTTGTCGCCGCGATCCGACGGAAATCGTTTTTTCACGCCCGCCGAGACCGACAAGCTTTTCACCACCATCTCGGGGCTTTGTCGTTCGGTGATCTTCGCCAGTGTGGTGACCGGTGGTGTGGAGGCAACACTCACGACGATCATTAGCCTGATCGTTGGCATTTCGCGTCCTTTGCTGATTTTCCCGATCATCTTCATCATGTCTTTTGTTCCGGTCATCGGCGCGGCTCCCGTAGCGATCGGCATCGGACTCTACCAGTTTTTTCAGGGTAATCATGGTGCAGGCATTCTTTTTCTGATTACCGCACTTCTCATTGCCATCATGGATAATTTTTTAAGACCACAACTCCTTCGCGGTGCTTCGAATTTGCATCCGCTCTTAGGATTCGTATCGGCACTCGCGGGAATTCAGTTTTTTGGAATGCCGGGTTTGTTTTTTGGGCCGGTGATCTGCGGTATGATGTTGGAAACGATCAAAATCACCCACGACAACAAAGCAGTCTGAGAGCAGACATCTCAGTGGCGACGAATATGAAAGTGCCATGGTGTGTTAACCGCTGTTTTCTTGTCTTAGTATTGTAGACCATATATAAAAACAGAATGAGCAAAGATCCCCGGGGACCAGCCTTCAACCCGAACGACATCGAAGCGATCAAAAAGCAGGTGGTAAAACCCAGCCGTGCCGTGATCACTGCGGGGATGCCGTACGCGAATGGCCCCCTCCACCTCGGACACCTTGCTGGTGCACTCGTTCCACCGGATATCTACGCACGCTTCATGCGCATGTTGATCGGCTCTGAAAATGTGTTGTTCGTTTGCGGTACCGACGATCACGGTTCTACGAGCGAGCTCGCGGCTCTCAAAGCGGGGAAACCCGTCCGCCAATTTATCGATGAGATTCATGTCACTCAACAAGAAACGCTCAAGCGTTATTCCGTGAGCATGAATACTTATACCGGCACTTCCAGCCCGGAAACTTTTCCGGATCACCAGGCCCTCTGCCAAGACTTCATTCGCAAGCTTCACAAAAACGGAATGCTGGAAAAAAAGACGAGCCGCCAGTGGTTCGATCCGAAAATTTCTCGATTCTTGCAGGATCGCTTGGTGAGTGGAAAATGTCCGAATCCGAAGTGCGACAATGACAAGGCCTACAGCGAAGAGTGCGAGGTCTGCGGAAGTCACTACACACCAGCAGAGTTGATCAATCCTCGCAGTGCCGTGAGCGATGGAACGCCTGTCTTGAAAGACACCGTTCATTGGTGGTTGGATCTCTGGAAAGTCTCCGAACTTCTTCGTGTGTGGATTCAAGGCAAAGAAAAAACCTGGAGACACGCCGTTTTCAACGAAGTGATCAACACCGTTTTGCCGGCACTCAGTTTTGATAATGTCCACGAGGCTAAATACAAAGAGATCAAGGCAGAACTTCCGAAACATAAAAGTAAATATGCCGCAGGTAAAAAAGTGGCCTGTACCTTTGAAAATAAGGAAGACCTCAATACCGGACGCGCATTTCTAGAAAAAAATGGAATCCCAAATGAACTCCTCGACGGTTGGGCCCATCGCCCGATCAGCCGCGACGTGAGCTGGGGAATTCCAATGCCAGCGGATCTCGATCCTGAAATGGAAGGCAAAACGCTTTACGTTTGGCCAGATTCTCTCATCGCCCCAATTTCATTCTCCAAAGTTGCGCTCAAAGCCGCGGGAAGAGATCCGGGCCTTTACGCCGAGTTTTGGAAAGACCCACATACTCGCGTGACTCAATTTCTCGGGCAAGACAACGTCTACTTCTACGTGCTCATGCAAGGAGCTCTCTGGATCGGATCGCAAGATGATCCAAGCCGGCTACCGATAGCCGGTGATTTCCAGATGACCGAAATCATGAGCTGCTATCACCTCATGGTGAACGGCGAGAAAATGAGTAAATCGACCGGGAACTTTTTTACCGGTGATCAGTTGCTCGATGAAAAAGGATACACGGCCGATCAAGTTCGATACTTTCTGTCTCTACTCACCCTCGCTGAAAAATCCTCGAACTTTGATTTTAGCACCCTCGACGAGCGCAACCGTTTCTTAGCTGGCCCGATGAATGCGGCCTTTGAAAAACCGATCTCTGCTTGTCATTCCAAGTTCGATGGAAAAGTCCCCGACGGCGTGCTGATGGAAAAAGTGCAGACGGAAACCGCTAACATCGTTCGGAAGTATTTGCGTTCGATGGATCGCGCAGAATATCCGATTTTATTGAATCTGATTGAGAACTACGCTCGTCAAATCAACAGTCTTTTCACTCAATTCAAGCCTCACGATGATCGTCAGCCGGAAGACGTTCGCAAAAATGCTCTTTATTCCTGCTTCTACGTTCTGAAAAACTTAATGATCATGCTCTATCCCTTCGTTCCTGAGACGATGGAAAAATTGCGTGAGTCTTTGCAATTGCCAAAAGACGTATTTCGGATTGAAGAACTCGGCACGGGTATTCCTGCCGGGCACCTCATCGGGCAAAAACAACAATACTTCCCGGCGGTCGCGGGAGTCACTCCGGAGGCACCATGAGAAGCAGAGAAATCAACAAACTCATCAAAGGCTTTAAGGGTTTTCGCGAAAAATATTATTCGGGCACCGAAGAATCCGAATACTCAAAACGCTTTGACGGACAAGCACCCAAAACACTCCTCATCGGTTGCAGCGATTCCCGTGTCGATCCCGCTCTTCTTTATTCTACCTCTCCCGGTGAATTATTTGTCGTTCGGAACGTCGCCAATCTCGTTCCGCCCTATGAAGCGTCGGGAACTGGTCGTCACGGCGTCAGTGCCGCGATTGAATTCGCGGTCGTGAACCTGAAAGTCGAAAACATCGTCATCCTTGGCCATCGTCAATGCGGCGGAATCCGTGCGTTGATGTCGGGGCAACAGGAAAAAGAAGTGAGTTTTGTCGGAGCCTGGATGGAAGTGGCTCAGGCAGCGCGTACCAAGGTTTTGCAGAAGTTTTCAAACCTAGATTACGAATCCCAATGTAAGGAATGTGAAAAAGAAGCGATCACCGTTTCGATCCAAAATATCAAAACCTTTCCTTTCGTGAAACAGGCGATCAATGCAAGTCATCTGAACATCATTGGAATTTATTTCGATCTCGAACATGGAACCCTCATGGAATACGATGAAGGTACCCAGAGTTTCAATACGCTAAAAATCAGCTAGTCCTGGTCCTCTGGTTTTTGCTCTATCTTCTTTTTCAATTTCTTCTTTTTTGCCTTCGAAGATGAACCCTTAGACATCGCATTTACCTTTTCTTCAATCCGCTCCGGAATATCCATGATGATATTTTTTACGTCTTTCAGATTGGTGGGCTGAACACTCGTGGCCTCACCTTGAGTAATCCCAGGAGGAAGCCCATCTGCGGAAACGACAAACATCGGTGGGAAAAAACCATGGTATGGTGGAACGGGGTCTTTTGGAATGATGTCTAATACACGTGCCGCCCTCACGATGTCCACGCTAACCGCAATGAGAACATTTTTGTAATCATTTGCCACGTCTACGCCAAACCCCAGGTTCATGAACCAAGGCTCTACCTCGAATCCCATCGTTCCATGCATGCGACTCGACTCCCCACTGATTCTCGATGGCTCAAAATAAGTTCCAAGAGCGTATTCCATTTTCAAATATTTATATTCTGCGAACACATAGTTCCCACCGAGTCGTGGTTCGAACACGGCCGTGTCTCCCACTACTTTATTCTGATCTGCCAAGAGCGCTGTATTTCGAATCGACGAGATATAGGTAAGCGAAAATCCCGCCTTAAAAAAACGATTCGGTTCCCAGCCGAGGCCAAGGGTGGTTTGCGCGGGGCTGATGATCGCTTGATTGAAACCGGGCATGTCGGTTTGCGCATACACGTCGCTGGACGCGTTGATCGTATTTTGAGGAATGAAACTCGCCCCGAGAATCAGGTGATTTTGCAATCGATACAAGGCACCGACCTCCACATCCACGTCAATGGAATTGTATGCATACGGCCCTAACTCTCGAACCGCTTTCGCCACACCTAAGCTCATTCCAAGACTCAATTTATTTTCAAAATACGCATGGGCCACTGCAAAGCGCACTTCTCTCAGTGAAATCGTGGTATCCAGATTTTGATGAGTCGTTGGTGATTGATAGTTGCCATTTTCCGTCGTCGGAGAATAGTACAAAATACCGAAACCCCAAGGCGAAGGATTCACTCCTAGCCCCCATTGGTTACTGTCGTACTTGTTCTGGCTGGTCTGAATATGTTGATCGTTGATCGTATTGCTCACAATTTGAGCAGATATACTTGCCGTGACCATCGCAAAGCCGGCGGGATTGATTTGCGCGGCACTGATGCTCGAAGGCAGGGCGACCGTTGCTCCACCCATGCCCAGCGCAGTCACATCTCCTTGAATGGTAGAGTTCCATCCGGAATAACTTTTAGTGCGTGTAGAATAGGGAAATACCTCGCTGGCATTCGTCGACGGGAAAAAAATAAGAGTAAACAATATGGCCAGCATTGGTCTGCTCACTATTGCATCTTACGCACCAACACAAAAGGCTTTTGAATGGGAAATTAGCCTGATGCACCAGCAAAAAGCCCCATGGACTCACCACTGAGGGGCATTGATGAGGTGAGAGCCCCATTATGTGGAAAACAAAATGGCGCAGTCCGTGCAGGTTATCAAGGAATGATAAAAATCCTAAGCTACTCGGTCCTGATTATTTTCCTGATCGTGATCGTGACGGCCAAAATAATTGCTCCAAGAGTAGTGGTCCATCAGCTGATCAGCGGAGTCGAAAAAAACTGTGAAAGCTGCAACATCTCCGTCACCACCAGCAGTCTCTCCTATTTTCCTCCTGGCCTCCGTTTTTCCGGTGTTCGATTCTCCGGTGGTAATCCCAAAGCAACGGCAGTCACCGCCGAAGCTAGTCAACTTTCAGCGGAGATTTCTCTTCGCCATCTGATCTCCGGTGTGATCTTTCTCAGTCATATCGAAATAAAATCGCCGAAGATCGACGTGGTCGAAGGAGACCTTCGATCAACGCCTTCCCCGGAGAACGACACCAACGCGACTCACTTTGCATTCAAGGGAATCAAACTCAGCGATGGATCGTTTACCTACACCCGCGTATACGGAAGCCGTCGAGCAGAAATACACACTAGCGACTTACAAGGCTCAATTGACCTGATCTCGAATCTTCCAGAATTCAGCACTCATATCTCCGATGGCGAAATCAAAGGTCAGCTGGAAAAATCAGGAACCTTCAATCTAAAAATTGATTCACCGATCTTCGCCAAAGATTTACAAGTCGATGTGGGTCTAAAGTTATTCGAGCAAAATTTGGCAGATGTCTCGCCCTTTTTTCAAGTCGACAGCGGCCTCAAACTCACCGGCCTCTTACACGATAGCGACAGCTTGATGCAAATCCGAAAGAGCAGCCTTCACGGCTGGGTATTTGTTCAATATGAAGATTTGAAAATTAAAGTTGAAGAAACTAAAGACCGTGGCGCCATCGCGGCTTTTTTTTCCAATCTGATTTCCTCAGCTAAAATGATGCGTAAGGATTTGCACAAACGGCACCGTGATCAAGTCCGCAGCGTTGATCTCGTTCGAAAAGAGAAAGAGACCTTAATTCAATTTATTCTTCGCGGACTGCGCGATGCATCACTTAAGGTTGCGTCCAATAGCTAGTCCCCCATTGAAATATCGATAACGCGACGATTTCTATCAATTCTTGCGTCAAATTTAGGTGTTTCCTCGTGTTTTCCGATTTCCTTATTAATTCTATTAAGAATAAATAATAAATCCCCGAGAAGTGAATGACTAGCGATCATCACAACTATGGACAACTTACTTTTCAAGGATATTTTTGAATCTGCTCCTGGGTGCTACCTGATATTGTCGCCTCAGTTGATGATTGTGGCCGTAACCGATTCCTATCTCAAGGCGACGATGACCAAAAGAGATGAGATTTTGGGCCGGCATGTTTTCGATGTATTTCCAGACAACCCGAATGATCTCGACGCCAATGGCACCAGCAACCTCAATGCAAGTCTCAACCGTGTTTTGCAATACGCTGCTCCCGACACTATGGCAATTCAAAAATACGATATTCGAACAGCGAACGGAAACGGAGACTTCGAAGTTCGATACTGGAGTCCCACGAATTTTCCAGTGTTGGGCAAAAATCAAGAAGTCAAATTCATCATTCACCGTGCGGAAGACGTGACCGAATTTGTACGCCTCAAAGAGAAGGGCATTCGCGAATTTCAAACAGAAAATCAACCTACAGCCCACGAAAACACCCTCGAGCAAATACGTCAGTCTCAAAAAATGGAAGCCATGGGACAACTCGCAGGCGGAGTGTCTCACGATTTCAACAATATCCTCGCGATTATTCTCATGAGTTGTGATCGCTCCATTGAAACATTAGAAACCATGGATCAGGCACGCGAAGGTTTTGAACACATCAAGAAAACTGCGAAACGGGCCGCAGCTCTCACTCGCCAGCTCTTGGCTTTCAGCCGCAAACAGGTTCTTCTTCCAAAACCATCTAACCTCAATCTGATCATTCAAGATTTAGAAACGATGTTGAAGCGCCTCTTAGTGGAAAACATTTCTCTCCATTCAAAGCTGGATGAAAAAATCGGAACGGCGATGGTGGACCCTAGCCAAATTGAGCAGATCGTCCTCAATCTCGTGGTCAACGCCCGAGATGCAATGCCAAATGGCGGAGAGATCACGATCGAAACCTCAAACGCGATTTTGGACGACGCGATGGCCTGCGGAAATCCGAAAGTAGATTCCGGTGAATACGTGATGCTGGCCGTCCGTGATAGCGGAATGGGCATGAATGCTGCCACCCAGGCGAGGCTCTTTGAACCATTTTTTACCACAAAAGGAATCGGAAAAGGTACGGGCTTGGGACTCTCCACCGTCTATGGGATCGTGTCACAAAACAAGGGCACCATTTGGGTCTACAGTGAACTAGGAAAAGGAACGACCTTTAAAGTTTATCTGCCACTGATCAAAGAAGAGGCTCAGAATATCGTTAAAAAAGAATCGATCTCAGTTCCACTCAAGGGGACGGAGACTGTTCTCGTCGTCGAAGATCAAGAAGATCTCAGGTCCCTCATTTGTGCGACACTCAAAAAAGAAGGTTACGAAGTTTTCGAAGCCTGCAACGGAGTGGATGCCATCGACGTCATCTCGAAGACTACTAAAAATTTCGACCTCGTCATCACCGATCTGGTCATGCCGGAAATGAGCGGGAACCAATTGGCGGAAAGACTCTCTCACCTGCTTCCTAAAACAAAAGTGCTATTCCTCTCTGGCTATGCGGAAGACACCCTCCTTCACTACGGTGTTGGTGAACAGCCGAATTTTCTTGAAAAACCATTTACGCGAAAATCGCTCCTGTCGAAAATTCGCTCCACACTCGGCTAAGCTTTACGAATACGTCCCCGCTGTGTAAACTAAGCATCGACAATGAGTTTAAAAATAGACCAAACCCCTAATCTTTTGCGCACCAAGCGTTATGTGCTTTATTGGATCTCCAGTCTATTCTCCAACATCGGCACCTGGATGCAACAAGTGGCCCAGCCGTGGGTCATCCTCAACCTCACTCACTCCGCATTCTGGGTGGGCATGGATAGTTTTGTGATGAATGCTCCTGGATGGATCTTCACCCTTTGGGGTGGCGTACTCGCCGATCGCTTTGATCGAAAGAAGATCGTTCTCTGGTGTCAGTCGATCCAATTCTTCTTCGTTTTTATTTTACTCGTACTCTTGGTTCTGGGAAAAATCCAAATTTGGATCATTCTCGTGAGTTCATTTTTTATCGGGGTCACGGATTCTCTTTCCATGCCTGCATTTCAATCGATCATCCCATCGATCGTAGATCAAAAGGATGTACCCCGCGCGGTCGCTCTCAATTCCATTCAATTTAATCTGTCTCGGATCCTCGGGCCTGCCGTCGCGGGTATGGTCATCGCGGCCTATGGAGCTTCCGTTTGCTATGGCGCCAATCTCATTTCATTTATTCCCTTCTTTTTGTCGCTCTATTGGATTTACCCTCGCAGTACCGGAAAAAAAACAGATGGAGCTTTTTCGGTACGGCCGACGGGAAATCAATTCAAACAAATTTTAGGGAATCGAGACTATCAGATTCCCCTCATGACGATTTTTGTGACCACTCTTTTTTGCTCGCCCTTAATCACCTTCTGCCCCGTGATCGTAAAAGAGGTTTTTCATGGTGAAGCCCATGATCTCGGTTGGTCGATGATGTCGGTTGGTATCGGTGGAGTATTAGGCGGAATTGTTTCCTCGCTACTCGGAGGTAAAATCAGTTCTTCACAAACCTATACGAACGTCATCGCGGCACTGCTGGGAATGAGTCTCGTGCTACTCATCTTTATCCCCACCATCCTTCTCTTTGATTTCCTCATTGTATTTGCAGGAGCCGCACTCACGATGAGCAATACCGCGAGCAATGCAAACCTGCAGAAGACTGCCCACAATGATATTCGCGGTCAAGTCATGAGTTTATTTCAAACGGCCTTGCATGGGGGTATGTCGATCGGAAGTTTATTCGCAGGCTTGATGATCTCCCATTTTGGAGTCCGAGTCGCTCTCTTTGCGAATGGACTGACGGCTGCAGTTTTTCAATTTGGAATTCTGTATTTCTATCGGAGACGAATTAATTTGAAACCTTCTGATAGACCGCTCGACTAAACGATGTTTCATACTTTCCATCTTCCGCAGGAACTTCGAATTTCATGCGCAATTCCATCGTGTCTGAAGTTGGTGAATAGATACGCATGGTAATAAAACCATTGCCTACTGGAACGCGTTCTTTAGGCACGCTATCCAGTTTTTTGTTCCCCACGCTCATGGGAACGATTTCTGAAATCGCGGAGGTGAGACTTCCATTCTTAAAGTGTACTTTGATCGTTCTCTGGGTTGTCGGGGTGGCGTCAGCAGTCGTATCAATCACGTCACTCACTTTAAATAAACTAGATCGCGTGGTATCGCTATTAGCGGCCGTTGGTACCGGGATACCGTTGCATTCTAATTTAACTTCGAAAGCATTCTTATCTTCAGCCGACACTGTAAACGAATCCCCGTTGGATTCGGAGGTCACATACATGTGCATTTCCACCAACTTAAACTTTCCAATTGGAAAATCGGCCTTCTCCGTCAACGACTTCAAATCGCTACTCTCGAGTGCGATCGGGTTTTCGCAGAGCGGTTTCGATGTACTGTTGCCGTTACCACTACTGGCGTTACGCGCACTGGTATTCACTACTGGTGTGTTCAGAACAGTACTATTATTACTCATCGCGGGCGCCGTTGTTTTCGCACAAGCCGACACCATCAGGACCACCGCCGCCATCATGAACACCGATAAAATTTTCATGGACGAAAGCTTATCATTATCTGATTAATTTTGTCAACAATTAACGCTTGATAAAAGCTCGTACCGTTATATACATTAATTTAATTGAATTAATGTATGTCGCCAATTAAGGTTTTTTTCGCTTCATCCGGCAACTTATCCGCATTCTTTAAAAACAGACTCACTTCCCAGATCTCTTCATCTTTAAGGATATCTGCATAGCTCGGCATCCCGGTCAGGCGGATCCCGTTCTTCACTTTCCAATAGATCTTCCCGATCTCATCGTCGGTCACGTCATGATTGGGACGAAACAATTGAGGCGCGGGCGGAAACATTGCTTTAGCCATCAAGTTCTCATGGTCTCCCACTCCATGACAGCCACCGCAATTATTCCGATACAATTTCGCTCCATTGTTGAGGTGTTCTACGCTCACTGGAAACGGAGCTTCTTTTCCCAATTCATTTTTCATCGCGGCTCGCATCGCCGTCCTCACCACGAAGCGCTCTAAAGGCAGGGGGTCTCCTTTGGTCGCCACTGGCATTCCACCAAACACTAAGAATAGATAGGCCGCGAACACAGGTAGACAGACTCCAATGAGGATTCCGAGGAGTAATTTCTTCATGTTAATAAACTATCAAATAATCCCCGTAAAAACGACTGATACTTCCAGGACTTTACACTTACATATTAAATATGTAATAAATACACATCTTTAAATAGCTCTTGCTTTTTTAAACTAAAAAGGTGTATAAATACGCGCTGCGTAATTTTTTTGATAAAGGTATATTTATGAACCGTTTCATCCACATTCTTTTCACTCTGTCTCTCCTCAGTCATTCGGCATTTGCCCAAACGATCCCCGACGAGATCGACTACCAAAAATACCAAACCACTTACAACGCCGCAAAGAGCGTTTCGGATCAAAAACGAAGCACTGCCGACCAAGCGAAGAACTTAGCCGATCAGACGCGCACGCAACTCCAATCGATCGTGAGCCAGATCAATCAAGCAAATACGGAAATCGCGCAGAGCCAGACATCGATTACCAATCTCAAAAATGATATTTCGAGTCTTCAAAATCAGAACGATAACCTTAGAGCCACGATCAACGGTCATCAAGCGCAGGTTCAACAGAACAACAATGGTATCCTTGTCGAACAAAACGCGATGATGGGCCTCAATCAACAACGTCAATCGATCCAAAATGATCGTGACCGCAATCGCGAAGAATTGAAACGTCAAGCGGATCTCACCCGTGCCGATGAAGACGCGGCGAAGAGAGCAGCAGCGAATCGTGATGCTGCCCGTGATCAGCTCAATCAAGCTCGTGATCAATCTGCTCAAATCAAAACGCAGCTCTCCGATTTAGACACTCAGACCAAGGCGCTCCAACAAGAAAAACAAACCATCGAGCAGGTACTCCCTACTCTCAATCAGCAACTGCAGGCTGCCCAAGCGCAAATTCCAGCTCTCCAGGCCCGAACCCAGTCTCTTCAAAAAGATTTGGATTCTCTGCAAACCCAACGCCAAGCCCTTCAAACCCAATTCGATCAAGATAAAGCGAAGAAGGACGCTCTCGCGACTCAAGTTCAACAATTGCAAACTCAAGTGAACAGCCTTCAAGCACAAATCACCAAACTGACCCAGACAATCGCCCAGAACAAGAGTTCTCTCACTGCTAAAAAACAAGAATTAGATACCCTCACTCAGAAACAAAGCGCTCTTCAGGCAAATCTCAAGACTCAACAACAAATCGTGAGCGACAGCCAAAGCCAACTTGCGTCGACCAAGAGTGATCTTGCCGCGAAACAAACGCAAAAGGACCAAACGGACAAAGACCTCGCTGCCAAAAATCAGGAATTGGCAAATATCATCATTCTTCACCCAACCGACCCTAAGGTTCCGGTATTGAAAGCCCAAATTGAAGAACTCAAAAAGAAACAGGCAGATCTTGCCAGCGCAATTGCAGCACTTCAAAACAAAATTACCGATACGAATCGTGCGCTCACTGCCGCTCAAAGCAGCGTCAGCCAGATCAACACCCAACTTTCCCAGCTCGACGGCAGAGCAAAAGCATTGCCAGGCGAAATTTCGGTGCTCACGAGCCAAATTTCAACGGATGAGTCATCCCTTTCTTCCGTGCAATCTCAACTTCCTAGCATGCAAAGTAATTTGGACTCCCTCAAGCCTCAGCTCGATGCACTCAATGCAAAATTACAACAGTCTCAAACACAGCTTCAACAATTCATGACGAGTTACAACGCCAAGAAGTCTGATCTCGATCAGGCATCGGCGCAGTTGAAAGCCCTTCAACAGCAAGTCGCTCAAACTCAGGATCTTCAGCATCAAAAAAGCCTTAGACTCACTGAAGTGAATCAAGACATTTTAAAAAATCAGACCCAAGCAACTCAACTTTCTCAGCAGTTCACCACGCTTTCTCAGAAAATGCCTCAACTGGATGCTGTTCTCGCACAAAGAACCAGAGAAGCGACCGATGCCGATGCTCATCTTAAGAAATCCCAAACCTACCTCGAGCAAGTCCGTGCTCAGCTGGAAGTTCTGAATCAAGCCCTCGCACAAAACTCCGCGGATCTCGATCAACATCAGGCGGTCCTCACCACTCTACAAAATCAGAACGCTCAGATACAATCCGACGATAGCAACATGATGAATCAAATTGCTCAAAACGGAACGACGGCACAGAATGATCAAACTCAAATCATCACCCTCAATAACTTGATTTCTAACGACGGGGCCAATGTTCAAACCCTCACCCAACAGCAAGGCGACGTCACGACACAACTTGCAAGCCAGGATGCTAAAGCTCAGGCTCTCGATCATCTCGCGAGCAACGCAGAAGCCGTCACGGCCACTCGTTACCAGGATTTCCAAGATCGTAAAAGTCGTTACGATTCGCTCTTAGCCGACGCTCAAACTAGCGGCTCTACCCAAGGTACCACTGCAGGAACTGCGGCCGGAACCAGTAACGGAACTGCTGGCGGACAAACAGATGGAACCCAAAAGGGACAAACTCAAGGCGCTCAGGAAGGTCTGCTCTTTGGTTATCAACAGGGACAAAAAGACGGACAACAAAAAGGCTTTGACGATGGACGCGCGAAAGGTGCCCAATCTCAAGTTGATTATCAGTCTGGCTATGCACTAGGACTCGCCCAAGGAGCCAAGGATGCTACTGCTGACGCTGTCAAAACAGATTTACCTCGTGGTCAGGCTGATGAATTTGCGAAACTCACTGCCGTTTTGCCGACCAAGCAAGTGATCATCGACATGGAAGCATCCAAAGTGACGACGAGCACTCAGCGGATTTTAGTCACCAACAGCCTCAGTGATGTGACTACCGGTGAACCAAACTGCGACCAGAGTTATGTTGATTTCGTCAATGCTTGTAAGGCGGCTTACCAAACTGCTTATCAGGATTCTTACGACCAGAACTTTAAAGCAAGTTATCAGCAAGCTTTTGATCCTGCGTTTGCTTCTGCTCGTACTGCTGCGTTTGATCTCAACAAAACCACTCGTTATCAAGAAGGGTACCAACTGGTTTACACCACCGCTTACAACCAAGGGATGCTTACTGGTGTGAAAGATGCTCAAAATCAAGGTGCGACCGACGGCCAAGCAGCTGGATACAAACAAAACATCGCTCAAGCTAAGCAAACTGCCTACGCACAAGGCATTGCTGCGACCGATGATTTCTTCGCTACGAATGCAGTCCTCAAAGTTCAAGACGCGAGCTTTACCCGTGTTGGTCTCGATGGAACCATCGGCGGAAGCGTCGGCGTGAGCGATCTGATCAAGGTTCAATTGACAATTGCGAATTTCGGAGCGGTGGATTCTACTCTCGGCGCGATGAAAATCGAGATCGAATCCATGAGCGCAAATCTCGTGATCGATCAGTCCAGCACTTCAATGGCGATTATTCCCGCGCAAAGTCTCGCGACCGTGAAGAATATCTTGGTTGCAAAAATCGCTCAAGGCGCCGCAGGCGGATCCACTGAACAGTTGAAAGTAAAGATTACCGGAGCCGACGGAAAAACCGAAGAGCGGATTTTGACGATTCAGGTTCAAGCCGATCTTCAGGTGAAGTTTGAAAATATTGACTACACTGCCTCTCCAAGAATCGGACGTAGCCAACGAATGAAAGTAAGCCTCAACAATATCGGACAAGTCGAACCTTCACAAAAGATGACTCTCACTCTCACGAGTGAGGCTGCAAGCTCCGATCTTCGGATCGATAGTGGCGAAGTGGAAGTTTACGAATTACCTGTGGGCTCCATCTACGCCATTCCCGGATTGTCTTACACCGTACTGACGTCCGCAGGTTTGGCGAAAGGGATCACGATGCATGTTTCTTTGAAACACGGTAGCCGTGTAGTCCTTTCCCAAGATGTAAAACTGCATCCTTAGGCAATTGCGACCTTTTATTTTTTATTTAATTTTTCAAAAAGTTTGGAAATCAATGGTTTACGATGGACCACTTTTTTCCCGGCGGCGATCATTTGCTTTTCAATTTCTCTTTTTCGAATCATGCCGATGGTGAATTGCCCCGGAGCGATAAACATCAAGGCAAGGACGAACAGTGCAAACATCAAATTCCGGCGGTCTTCATCAAAATTGAAGGCTTGGAGTCCGATCGCCACTCCAAAAAGCGAAGCGCCAATGATGTGCAGGGTAACGAGAATTTTGCGGCGTGATTCACGCAATCCAATGCCATTAAACTCAATAATCCGATAAATACCCACTGCCACAAAAGCGATGGCAAAGGCGATAATCGCCATCTGTTTGGGCTGGAATTCACTCAAAGTCATCATCTCGTTTATAATAGCAGAGACTCATCTTCAACACCCTTGTTTTTTGCCATTGGTTTGCTAAGTTACTTACATGAGTAAAATCGCAGCTAGTCATATTTTAGTGGACCAAGAATTTGAAGCCAAAGACCTCGTCGCCAAATTGCAGGGCGGCGCCAGTTTTGAAGACCTCGCCAAACAATTCTCCAAATGCCCATCTGGCAAAAAGGGTGGCGCGTTGGGGGAGTTCGGTAAGGGCATGATGGTGAAATCCTTCGAAGATGCAGCTTTCGCATTGGAAGTGGGCAAAGTCTCCGACATCGTAAAAACTCAATTCGGACATCACCTCATTAAAAGAACGAAGTGATCTTTTTAGCACTCCTGCTCACGACGACTTCTGCATTCGCACAGTCCCCCCAAATTAACACCCAGGTTAATCTCGGTGCGGTTCCATTGCCACGCTCTCTGAGTGATACCACGGACCACACCATTGCAAAACTAGCCGGGGTCGCCACTGAGCTTACCCTTTCTGGTGCGATCACCCGTTCTCTCACGAACAATCCAGACATCATCAATCAAAAGATGGCTCTTCGCACTTTTGAACTCAATTACGACGATGCCTGGGATCGAATGTTTCTACCGCAGATCTCCTTTAACTTAGGGAGCAATTCCGCAAAAACAGTCGGCCTACTTCCGGGAAATCTGTCGGACACCTCCCGCAATGAAGGTTACCCCACGACGACCGCGACCGTGAGCTTAGGGCAGTATACGCTCTTCAATTTCGGAAAAGACAAGCTGGTTTATGAAATGAGCAAACTCGATTGGAAGCGCGCCCAAGAACGCTTCGACGAGTTCAAGCGCAGTATCAAGTTTCAGGTCATTAACGCGTTTTGGACTTTGAAGAGCAAGGTCGACAAACTCGACGCTTATGAGCGATCAGTAGAAATTGCCCAAGCCATGGTGAACTTACAGGAATCACGCGCTCTTCTGAACAAGGCTTCTTGGACGGACGTTTCCTCTTCTACGGTAGACTTGATGAACGTGAAAAACTTACGTGACCAAGCACAAACCGACGAAAGTGGTGCCCTCTTTGCGTTGAACGTGTTGTTAGGTGATCCGGTTGGAACGAAATACAATATCAAAGAGGAAATTGTTTTTCTTCCGATTAAGGTCACCGAAGATGTGCTTTATCAAACGTACTTGAACGCATCCCCAAACATCAAGAATGCTCGCAAGGACTACTTGGAAGCGCAGATGCAACTCGAACTCACCGAAAAAAATCTGCTCCCCCTCCCCACAGTACAATTCAGCGGTTTGAACGTTGGATATGGAAACAATTTCTATGGCGGCAAATCCGGAGTTTACTCGGGTGCTCCCGGCCAAAAAAATATCGATATTTCTGCAGGAATCAGTTTTAGTTTACCGCTGATGGGCCCCGGTGGACTCTTCGGTACGCGAAACATGGAGCGCTCACAAATTGCTCTCGACCAAAGCGAACTCAGCATTCGATCAACCACCAACCAAGATCAACAAACGATCTTGCAGTTTGTTCAAAACATTCGTCAGTTTGAACTCACGGTCGAAAACAATAAAAAGAGTTATCAGAACAGTATGATCGTCCTGCAATCCGTTTTCACCTCCTTGAACGACTCCAAAGTCGTTTCTCGTTTGGACATCCGGGATGCGCTCAATCAAGCCAGAGACAGTGAAATTAACTTAAGTAGCTCTCTGATCAGCCATCTTTTTTTCAAAACCCAACTCGCGGCCTTTATCGGCGTCGATTATTTACCGAGGATGGAATGAATAGAATTTCGAATCTCATCATTTTATTTTTTCTTGTTTTCAGTCTGAGCACCAAAGCTCTCGCGGAAACCACGCCGCCAAATTCACCCAAGAAAATCATTCTCGACAATACTCTCCGAGCTTCTGAAATTAAAGAGGGTCGACATTTTTGGGCTGATTTCGGCAGCAAAACAAATTTTAGTTTCAGAGAAAAAGGTGCGTTCGCGGGAGCCGGCTATCGCTGGAATTTCTTTGGTGTCGACTTGCAAGCTTCCTACGCGCAAACCCAATATCAGGCGATCCAAGCTATCGTCGACTCCACCGCCGGGGCGGGCGAAGGTTTCCCTGCTGCGGGATCAAATCAAGAGATCAATCGATTACGCAATCCACAGGATTCTTGGACCTTACTTTGGATACAACCCGGAATTTCCGTAGAAGGCCGCCTTCTTGCCGAAGCCCTACCTCTTTTTTCGGAACGTGCACGCGTCGGATTGGCGTGGGGATTATTGAATGATCAGGCCAACAAAATATCATTTACGGGATGGATGCTCACCTTCGAAACGGCACTCATTTATCAGTTAGGCAAAGGAAGTCCATGGAGTTTATCGGGAGCTATTGTTTGGAATACTGGAAATGCTTTGTCTAGCGCAAACTCGACCGCAATGGTTTCCGAACGCACACTGCCCATCAACTGGCTCGATACCAACATTGGATTGATTTACAACTTTTAGTATCAGTGTGATTTTCTTTTCGCTGTTTTTGAGATGGGCGTCGGTTTCGCCGGAACTGGCGGAGCGCATTTATTACAGGCGTCCGTTCGATCTTTTTCCTTCACCAAAACCATGTTCTCTGAAGTTTCAATTTTTGCCGTGAGGTAAAAAACCTGAGATGCCATTTTCATTCTCTTCGCATCTTCGCTCGGCTGAAGATTCTTAATGTCTGTCTTCAATTTTGCCAGTGAGTCGATCGAGGTTTTAGCCTCTCCACGGTAAAACTCCACCGTTTTCTTCAAATCGGCGCAGGTCTCACAATCACTTTTTTTAACAGCCTTATCCCACATTCCAGCAGTCAAAAGTACAAGGGTAAAGGTTGAAGCCGTCAACGAAATGACCGGATTTAACAACGAAGAAAATTGTTTTTTACCTAACATCAGTTTTGGCCATTGCTCACTTTGGTAAATTGTTTAAAAATAATTAGTATACCTTAATAATCCTCGGCATCCCCCGCAGCTCGGCTGCAATGCTTCGGCAATTTTTTATAGTATTCAACAACGTACGAAAGGAATCAATCACATATGAAGTTTAGAATTCTATCTTTAGTGCTCATGACGACTCTAACAAGCACACAGGCTTTTTCAGCAACCCCTACTCCGCCCCAACCTAATATGCCCACTAGCACTGCTACGGGCAATATGAATGGTGGCCCCACTTCCACTGCTACCGGGAACATGAATAATGGATCGGGCAACATGAACGGCGGCCCAACCTCTACTGCTACTGGAAACAACAACAACAATAACAGTAACAACAACCAAGCATTGCCTAAAGTGACTACCGCTCAATGTACGACCATTGCAAGCAAGCTCGCTCCTCAAGGAAACGCCTGTTTGAAAGTTTCTGATTTCAACGCACGCGTACAATGTTTCAACAACGCTCCTGCAAAGGCCGGCGTAGACAACAACCAACTGAACGCCTGTATGCAATCCAACTCTCCACCGCTCACTGCTCTCAAAAGCAGCATTCAAGCACAGGAGAAAAAGCTTTATCCTAATCAGCAAACTGCTTTGAACGGCGGAAACAACGGCGGCGGCAACAACAACAATCAACCGCCATTGCCAACCATGACCGCAGCACAGTGTGCCGCGATCGCCACTAAACTTGCTCCACAGGGTTCTGCATGTTTGAAAGTTTCAGATTTCAACGCGCGTGTGACTTGTTTCAACAACGCTCCGGGAAAAGCTGGTGTAGATCCGAATCAGATGAATGCCTGCGGAAACATGGGCGCTCTCGATTCATTGAAAAACAGCTTGATGGCTCAAGAGAAAAAACTCTATCCTAATCAGCAATCTGCTTTGAACGGTGGAAACAACAACGGCGGCAATAACAACGGCGGGCCAAACGGTGGAAACAACGGTGGCAATAACCAACAAGTTGCTCCATTCCCTGTTGCTCAATGTACTTCACTCATTCCACAACTCAAAGCTGCGGCGGCGACTTGCTTGAAACAGAGCGACTTCCAAGCGCGTTCAAGCTGCTTCCAAGCGATCAGCAGTGGAACTCAGTTCCCAGCTGGTTTCTTCAACGGTGGTTGCGACCTCTCGGCGGTGAAGTCAGATGTGCAGGCACAAGAAGCAAAAGCATATCCGAATCAGCCTAGTGCTTTGAACTAATCATTCAACGTTCAAATTCGAAGGGGGAGAAAGCATTGCTTTCTCCCCCTTTTTTTATTCTATTTTTTAAGTGGCTTCGACTTCAAGATTTCCAGCTCTTCTTTCGTGATCACCGGTGGGCGAAGCTCGCTTGCCTTCGGGCGATCTGACTTCGGCACTAAGAGCCGCTTTGCCAGCCTTCTAAATAATGTTTGATAAGCAGGCTGAGTCCATAACCCGAAGTGAGTGGACGACCCCTCGTAAGCTTGCATCTGGTATTCCTCGGGAGTCGTCACGTAACCCGCATAAGCATTCGAATAACCAATGAGCATCACCTGTTTAATCCCTAATCTCTTCACCTCGGCCAACACGGATGCCTTTAGTCGTCTTCCCGAAGTCGTCGTAAATTCAGCGGGAACCGCGATCCAGGCCCAAGGCCCGATCCGAACGATTTGAATCGGAAGAATCTGAGCGGTGAAAGGACGTTTTTTCAAGATCCCTTTTTTGTCCCAATACTTAAATTGTTTGACCAAAGGATCCAGAAAAGAAGGGAGAAAGAGAAGTGACAACTTTGTCGACTTGAACAGCTCCGATTGTCCAGTTTGAATACAGGCAATCTTCCGTCCTTGAATCTCGTTGTGATTCCACAAGGGCGCTTCTTTGAAATGAAGTGTCTTCCAAACAAAATGAAAAAAATCGGTGATCCGAGACATGACCTGAAGAAGAATGTACAAGATCGTCGGAGTGGGCATTCCTTCTGCCGTTCCGCGAAGTGCCGTTGCCCCGATTACGGCAGGACCCGTCTGACAACCAGCGAGACCTCCGATATCAATCGGATCGACGGAAACCGACGAAAGATCGAAGTACTCCAAAACAGAATCGAGTTCCGAAGAAATCGGTTCAGATTTACCGGCAACTCGCACCAGTTTCGATGCCATCGCGGCTTGCATTTTGGCATTGTCGCTCGCGGAAATTAAATCGTCCCGATTGGTACCACGACAGTCCCTCAACCCTCGGTAATATTTAAAATTCGGGGAAACGTCGCCCGCGGCTCCTTGAGTGAAGATGCAAACACCGCCTAATTCTTCTTCCAACTGAGTGGCAGCAAGACCTTTATTGTCGGAATGAATCATTGAGTAGTTGGAATGCACGGACGTGCAATGAACCGCAAAATCATTCAGGCACCCGATAAAGTTTCCGTTCATGTCTTCAAAACGAAAAAGCCTCATCGTGCGATCGAGAGCCTGATCACGATGTTTTTCTTCAAAATGAGGAACATCCGAATTTTGATTCCAGGACTTAATAGAACGATTGAAGGCAACCGGTTGATCCAAAGGAATCTGATCTTCCGCAAAACGAATTTTTCCTGGGATCGCATTTTTACAGGCTTCCAAAATCGCCGATGCCGCCCCTTCCGAATATTTCTCCACCACATGCGGATACCATCCAAAACTGGGAAGACTATAAAGCACATCGTGAGAGTGTCCACCGGGCGCGCAATGAGTATGAGTTGCACAGAGGAGAACATTTTCTTCTGTGAAATTCAATTCCGGCGCACGCTCTCGTAAGCGCTGTAATACTTCATCGCGAACCGCTTGAGTGACAAAACAGATTTCAAGACAAGCGAGCACGAACCAATTTCCGGATTCACCCTTCAGCGCCACGGCCCGAGCATAAATAGGTGTTCCTATTTTGTTTGCACGCTGGGTGAATTCTCCCCACCCCATCATGAGTTCGCCCATTGGAGGCGGCGTAATGTCTTTTTTTGCAAATCCAATTTGAAACATACTAATAGTAAACACCCAATCTTAATGAATAGCAGGCAGGATGCCCGAATTCATTCGAATTCAATAAGAATTCCGCACGAAATCCCAGATCCAAACTCACTGCCGAAGTTCGCATGATCTGCGCACCGACTTCAGGACTCAAAATAAAACCTCCACGCGCAGTCGAGTCCGAAAAACCGCCGCTCGATTTTGCGGCACCATAACCGAAACTTCCACCCAAATAGGTCGCCAGATCTCTCCGACTCAAAAAGTAATCGAGTCCTAAGGTTGCATCCAACATTGCTGCCGACGCCGAACCCGACAAATTGCCCATGATCTTGATCATCGTTTGGTTGGCATCCCAAGCCTTCCCAAAACCAATACTATAGCCAATATTCGAAGTGCCAAGACTACTGAAGGTTGCGGCTCCCAATCCGATGTAGGTCAGGCGTCGAACCGGACGGCGCTGAGTCCCATCGTTTGCTTCTTGATCCGTAATTTCACCGACCGCCGTATCCTCACTCGCCGTCTTGCCTTTGAGTACGGATTGAGTCACGCGCAATGCAACCTTATCAAGTTCTTCAATCGTTTCCGCTTTCAGATTACTCGTCGCGACCACCTCACCTGATTTCACTTCGCTTATTTTCAAGATGTAAGACTTACCTAGTCTCAAAAGTTCCGGCTTCAAAATGGCATCAGCACCATTCGCTTGATCAGCAACTTGATAGCCACTTTGAGACACTGCGGACTGAACCAACGAAGTGGTGGTGTCCAAATCACTTTGAACCATCCCCGTTCCCCGAGTCGCTTCAACAAAGATTTGATCTGCAAACGACGAGGGTACCAACGCGAGCGATACCAAGATACTGAGTCCAATCGCCAGGCTTTTCTTCATTGGGATATTTTTGGGGAAAAGGACAGGTCGGTCAAGTCTCATTAATAGTAAACCACGGCGATGTAGTAAGGCAGTTTGGCCCTCGTTGTTTTAGAGTCATTTAGACCCTACGACTCGCCGCATACCCCTAAAACGTGTTAAAACTGACGTTTTGGGTGGCATGTCACTTGCGATATAGGATGGTGAGGTGTTCTTATGATGTGCCAAGGAAGGCTAGTCGCTCCACTAATCGTTCTCATTGCTATTTCAACCCTAACCACTGCTTGCGGACAAGCGAGCGGTACCGAGAGATGGGCTTCATTTCCGGTAGCGATTTACGCTGACTCTTCTGCGATCAACACTGCAGACAAACAGTCGGATCTCCAAGATGCGATGGCATTCTGGGAAGAAAAAGCGGGTAAAAAACTCTTCGATTACAAAGGTGAATACAGTGGGGCTCAACCCTACACTGGATCTCTCACAGACCCAGGTACCGTAGTCGCTAACGTGATCTTTTTTCAAAATCCATGGCCTCTTCAACAAAACATCATCGGACAAACTCTCGTGAGTACTGCCGATAACCAAATTCAAAATGCGATGGTGATGATCAACGGGGAAGCAAGCTTTTGCTCCGGTGATTGTGTCGGACAACCGGAAAACAATAGTCAGCGGAAAAACTTCACCCACGAACTCGGACATTTTCTAGGTCTGAAACACTCCCAAGACATTAAGGATGTCATGTATCCCGTGATCCAATCCGGTGGTACCTTAACGGATGTAACCATCGATACCGCGACCTTAAAACAACTCACTCAATAATAAAAAAAGGCCCGGATGAGATCCGGGCCTTTTCCAAACTAAATCGACAAATTTTAGATTATTTGCCAGCTTCCGGAGTTGCGGTCGCTGCATCTTTTTTATCATGGTGATGATGGTCATGCATCTTCGCCATCTCGTCAGTACAAGCAGTATTGTTGTTTGCAGTTGCAGCAGCTTTCACACATTCGTGAAAATCTTTCTTGCCTTTGCAGCTTGCAAATTCAGCCTTACAAGCGCCTTTGTCTTTTCCGTGCCCATTAGCGAAAGCCGCACCGGTAGTGAAAAGACTCAGCATCATGATTGATGTTAAAATACGCATTTTGAATTCTCCTTTTAGAGTTGTTATTGAGTGCGATGCTGACAAATTTGGCCGACCAGATCAAGCGAAATGAAGGTCTTTCTCATCTTGTTAAAATAAGTTAATATGACTCATGCCGAAAACGGTTCTTCACTCACCCTTTCACTCCGATTTGGATTTGAAACGCTATCCTCAACGCGCGCATGAAACCTTGCAGGCATGGGATAGTGCTGACGAATTGCTCCTTCAGCATCTCCACCAGGTAGATTTATCGACCTCCGAATCGAAGAAAAAAAGAATTCTGATCATCAAT
>Ga0206918_1038_pt1 | contig 34203 bp, 34 predicted proteins | sample Alteio_BWOrgHeat_69_FD_152950 | JGI IMG/M metagenome (GOLD analysis project Ga0206918, IMG submission 152950) | Enriched cells from forest soil in Barre Woods Harvard Forest LTER site, Petersham, Massachusetts, United States -... | ecosystem: Environmental > Terrestrial > Soil > Temperate forest >... | reverse complement strand
AAGGCCGCAATATCGGGTTCGGCTGTTTTCACCAGCCAAGTGGAAGGTGAACCTCTCGCCACCGACGGGTGGATGTCCCAAAACAAATTTGGGAAAATTGAAAACGTCGAATATAGGTAACTGGCTCCCATGTCAAACGGTCGAACCTTAGGAACCAGGTCAATCGTATACGAAAGTGTCTGCATCGAGCCGCCCATTTCCTCAATCGCTTTTATTCCCGGGTTTTCAATCGAGTGATAGGCATCGATCATCGTTCCAAGATCACCCCGTTTTTCAAGGTCGATATTTCGAATCGACGCAATCAACGGAAAAACGACGATCATCATTAATCCAGCGGACGCAACAATTACTTTTTTTGAAATTGGACGAATGCAATAGTGTTGGACAATAAGAAAAGACAAAATGGCCTCCGCTCCATCACCGCGCCTGCCCAACAAAATCAGAAGACTTCCGTACAAAATTAATCCGATTTGCGACCAACGACGAAACAACTGATCGGCGCGACTACCAGCGAGCGCGAAGAGTAAACCAGGCACGAAAAAATTCGACAATAAAGCGAGAGTATTGTTAATCCCAATCTGATCCTCACGCCCATAAAGAGCAAAATAGCCATGGGCACGGACTACATCCAGCATTTCCTTCATGACCAAAAATGTGGGTATCGCAGATAGAGCAATGAAGAAAACACCGACGGTATACAAACTCGGAGGTGCAAAATAGACCGATCCTTCTCGCGGAATACTTTTTTCCTTCAATAACCTAATCAGGGCTCCAAAATGAATGACTACTAAGGCGAGAAGCACGAACAAGACCGTTTCAAAAAGCGTGTCATTTGAGAATTTTCCAGCCAAAAGCCCGTGTTTATTCAACCCGAAAACCTCGAGCAAAACCTGACCGCAATTGAATGCGGCAGTACCGAAAATGAAAAGAGTGTACAGATCAAAGAAATAGCCCGTGATTCTCCCCCACGTAAAGATAATCCACACCAGAACAAAGAGGGTTGCACAACACGCCGGATACAAAAACTCCGCGGTATTCAATCCAAAATAGAAATGAAAGACACTGAGCAGTATGACTACGCAACAAATGATAGATTGAATAAATAGAATAGGGCGCAATTTTAGCATAGTCTTCAATAATAGAGTAAAATAGGAAGAGAGAATTGAATAGTGAAAGTCTCCGTAACTTCTGAATATCGATTTACCTGTTTGCCTGATGGCTCCGTGTGGACAGAGACAGCGTTTCCATATTCTTATTGGCAACGTTATCTTGGGATTTTCGAAGAAGTGAAAATTATCGCCCGCGTGAAAACCGCGACCACGGTCGATGCGAACTGGAAACGAGTGGATGGATCGCATATTTCAGTTTTACCGCTGCCAGATTACCTTGGCCCCCTTGGTTACTTTAAAGCTCGAGGCAAGATTCGAAAGAAAATGAAGGAATACCTGAGCGTCGACGGCGCGATTGTCCTGGCTGTTCCATCACCGATCGCTTTGGTCGCAGAAAAAATCATCATTAAAAAGAAACTGGTTTACGGCGTCGAGATGATGGGAGATCCATGGGAAGTTTTCTCCGGCTCTGGAATTCAACATCCTCTCCGGATCTACTTTAGACATTCTCTCACCCGGGCTACGCAGCGCCAAGTATATGGTGCATCCTCCGTCTCCTACGTCACCCAAAACACTTTGCAAAAACGATATCCATCCTCACCTCACTCACTTTCAACAGGTGTCTCCAATATCGATCTCCTCCCGGATCATGTCGCGACATGTCCGAGAGTTTTCACGGCAGATGAAAAAATCAGACTCATTAGCGTGGGAAGCCTTGAACAACTTTATAAAAATCCGGACGTCGTATTAAAGTCTGTCGCCAATTGCATCAAAAATGGCTTGAATATTAGTCTGACTTGGATCGGTGGAGGCAAATACCTGTCTGAGCTCACTGCTCTTTCGAATTCGTTAGGACTTGCAGAACACGTCCAATTTCTCGGTCAAGTACCAGCGGGCGAGCTCATCCGTAAACAGCTCGATGAAGCAAATTTGTTTGTCTTGGCGTCCAAAACGGAAGGCTTACCTCGCGCGTTGATCGAGGCGATGGCTCGAGGGCTGCCCTGCATCGGTTCAAATGTCGGCGGAATTCCGGAATTGCTGGAACCTGAAGAACTCTTTCAAGCCAATGATCCTGTCGCCCTCCAAAATAAAATAGAACAAATTTCAAAAAATCGCGAGCTAATGGCCTTAATGTCTCAGAAAAATTTGCTCAAGAGTCAGCCGTATTTAAAAGAAAACTTAGACCAGAAACGGTCGCAATTTCTTGCTCATCTCAAAGATCAAACTTTTCTCAAAACGACTGCGGAATAGGTTGCCAATTCAACTTCTTTTTAGCTGCATCTGAATTTCCACAGGAGAATTCGATATCGCCTAGTTTTGGACCCGTCATCGTGACCTGCACATCTTTTTCCTCTAAGTGATATTTTTTTAACATTTGAATCAACACGTTTCGTATCGATATACTCTCACCCATGCATAGATTTAAGACATCACCCGTTAGTTGATCGGACGGAAGCGCCAGCGCTTGAACACAGGCCGAAACAATATTTGATACGTGGATAAAATCACGTTCGTTGTGTCCGGAGTTAAATAGCGTGATCCCTGCACCGCTCTCCAAAGCCTGATTGAATTTTGTGATTACTCCCGAATAAGGAGAGTCTGACTTCTGGCCCGGCCCATACACATTAAAAAATCGAAAACTGATTCCACGTAATCCAAATCTTTCACAGTACATTCGAATCGATTGCTCAGAGGCATATTTATGGAGACCATAAAAAGACGTTGGTTTTGGAAGCAAATCAATCTCTGAAAGTTTTTTGCCCACCTGCCCCAGATTTCCATAAACTGCTGCCGAGCTCGCAAATATTACGATTGGATTTTTTTGAGGCTGCGATTCACGTCCGATTCGCACAGTGTGAAGGAGAGTCTGCACCGATTGAAAATTAGTTTTGAAACTCAGTTCGGGGTCCTGCTCGCACTGCGGCACGCTCACGACTGCAGCGAAATGAAAAACTGCAAACCAATCTTTTTCTAGCACTGTCATAAATCCATCAATCTCGGTTACGTCCTGATGAATAAATGAAAATTTGCTTAACTCTGAAGAGGGCGGAGAAATATCTAAAAGAGTGACGGAGTATCCAGCGTGAAATAAGGCATGCGCGAGGTGACTTCCGATAAATCCAGTGCCACCGGTGATGAGAACATCCTTCTTTTTAGTCATTTCCAAAAGAATATCGCATAAACAATTAGATTTGGATTTTTTCGTGAAATCCGTGTTAAATTTTCGAAGTGACAACACAAAGAATCGTTATTATCGGAGCCGGTGGTTTTGCGCGCGAAGTTGAATGGCTCATCCGGGAAATTAATCAAAGCACATCGACCAAAAAATATGAATTCCTTGGCTATGTCGTTTCAGATCTTTCGAAAGTCTCTCCCGAAGAGCTTCCTCATATTTTAGGCGACCATCAATGGTTGAAGGAAAATCGCACCAAATGGGACGCTCTCGCAATTGGTATCGGTAACCCCGAAAGAAGATGCTCACTACCAGCAGAACTCGACCAGGAGTTTCCTGGAATCATTTGGCCAACCCTCATCCATCCAACGGCGAGAATGGATTTTAATTCTTGCAAAATCGGTAAGGGAACTTTGATTTGCGCAAATGTGATTGGAACGGTCAATTTGAAGCTCGAGGATTTTTGCCTCATCAATTTAGCCTGCACCATCGGCCATGAAGCGGTGATCGGAAAAGGCTCCGTTCTCAACCCATCGGTAAATATTTCGGGCGGCGTTACAGTTGGAGATGGTGTCCTAGTTGGAACCGGGGCACAAATTCTTCAATACATCGCCATCGGCAATGGTGCAACGGTTGGTGGCGGCGCGGTGGTGACCAAAGAAGTGCTACCGGGCGTGACCGTCGCTGGAATTCCGGCAAAACCACTCAATCGATGAGAGTTCTTCACGTCGTCAAAACTGCTGAAGGCGCGGATTGGGCTGCTCGAGAAGTTACCGAGCTGGTAAAATTAGGAATTGAAGTTCATGTCGCCGTTCCGAACGGGAGCACTGAGAACCTACGAAAATGGGTGAATTCCGGCGCCGAACTCCATTTAGTCAATCTCGATTTGCCAATCAAATCTCCCTTCCGTCTTTCCCAGAAAATGTCGCAAGCCCGTGCGCTGGTGAATTCAGTGAAACCAGATCTCATTCACTCGCATTTTTTTGGAACCAGTATTCTACTTCGATACGCGCTCGGACCAAGTCACCCTATTCCGAGAATCTTTCAAGTACCTGGCCCTCTCCACCTAGAACATCGAATATTTAGGAGCTGGGAGCTCTCTTCATCTGGGCCTTCAGATTTTTGGATTGCCTCCAGTGAATATATTCGAAATCTTTATTTGAAGGCTGGGATTTCTCCTGTACGAGTGAGTTTAAGTTATTACGGTATCGATTTGCCCAAACAAACGCCCACTAGAAGCTTCAAACTTCATGAAATGCTCGGACTTCCGAAAGAACAAAAAATTATCGGAAACGTAAGTCACATCTACAAACCTAAAATCTATCTTGGCCAGACTAAGGGAATTAAATGTCACGAAGATTTGATTGATGCTTTCGATGAAGTGACCCGAATTAGACCTGACATCACTGGAGTCTTAATCGGTGGAGCGTGGAAGGGTGCTGAAAGTTATGAAAAACGCCTGATCAAACGAGCGCATCGCGTATCCGGTAACCGTGTCAGAATGCTCGGAAATATTCGATCCGAGTCCATACTTTCACTCTGGGCCGATTTTGACCTTGCCGTACACGTCCCCCGCTCTGAAAACTGTGGCGGCGTCGTGGAACCGCTCTTGGCGATGGTGCCAGTAATTGCGTCTAATGTTGGTGGTTTACCCGACGTGATTCAGGATGGGGTCACCGGAACCTTGGTGCCTCCTGAAAATCCGAAACTTTTAGCGCGGGCGATTCTAAAAACCATGGATTCCTACCCTCTCGCACTAACACAAGCGAAAGCCGGAGAAGCCAAGGTTCGACAAATGTTTGATGTCACCAAAACCTCTCGTGAAATTGTTGAAATCTACCGTCACACAACAGCGACAAGCTTAGGGGGAAGTTTACAATGAAGATCATACCAACAACCCTCGTATTTACGTTCCTTTTCACCGGATTGAACGCCGGAGCAACAATTGAAAAATCGAACAATATCGATCTGGATCATCTGTTTCAAATGGCGAAGGACGTCGACCCCAAGGTGAGAAAAGCCAATTCAAAAATGATCGAAATGTCTGAGACTGGAAAGCTCGCGCGTTCAAACTATTTTCCAGCATTAGTAGTGGAGTCGACCGTATTTTCAAACCAGCTCACCCTCAGTGAAAAAGTATGGGATGGTGGCTTGACTCCCGCGGCGTCGAGTTTGGCTTTTCATCAGGAGCAGGTCGCCGGTTCGGATAAAAAATCTGAAATTGTTCGCTTACACGCAGTCGTTACCGAATCTTACTACGACGCACTTCTTTCCATTCAACGCGCAGAAATATTGGAAAAAGATGCAAAACTTGTAAATCAAGCAATCGAGTACGCTGAGAAGCAACTGAAGTTTAGAGCCATTGGGCGAAATATTCTCCTCAAGGCACAAGTAGCCAAACGAAAAAACAACTCCGCACTGTTCGAGGCACATAGTCAGCGTATTCGTGCTGCACGAAACTTGAGTCGCCTCACCCATAAAGAAGACTTCCCTCTCGATCTACTTGACGAAAGGCTTGATCCTCACGCGATTGCACCGGTTCCTGAGCTCACCTCCGAGGAACTAGCAAAAAAAACAACAGAACATTCCCCTGATATTCAATCCCTTCAACATCTTGAATTGGCAGAGCTGGCTCGTAAAAACATAGCACTCTCTGAAGAGCGACTTCATTTTACCTTGGTTGCTGCCTATGGAATTGGACAAACCAATCCACCCAAGAGCATCTATCCGGGATTCCAAACGGGATTTAACATCGGTGCATTCATCACCTTACCGATTTTTACCGGCTTGAGTACAGTATACAAAGAGCATATTTCGAATGAAAAGACCGTCCAGATTGAACAAGACCTGACCAATACTCGATCCACTCGAGATTTCGAAACCAAGGAACTCGTGAACCAACTGAAACAGGATTCAAACGATTTGGCCTTGATCGATGATGAAGTGAAATACTCTCAAAAAATTTGGGAAGAAATTAACTCCGAATACCAGGCTGGATTAAGCAGTCCGGATCTCTGGTTCGACGCCATTTCCAATTTAGAAACGTGGCGACTGCAACAATTGAGTAAAACTCGTGATTACATGATCAAATACGTTGAACTCAATGATTTCCTGAATGGTGTTTCAGAAGAATAAAAGTTATTCGACTAACTTCTTAATTTCGACCACCGTCAGGGAGCGATCTCGATCAATCATCCAATGAATATCAAGGCTCAACAATCTAAAAGCAAATCGCTTCCCGATGCTGGTTGATGCTTCGATCGGTGATTGTTCCCGCTGCGAACGTGGGCGGGGGTCCCACTCCAAAATTTCGGTGATCAGTTTTTTTAATCTACTGTCTTCCAAAACTTTTTCTGCCTGCTCCGAGAAGGTCACCGGATAACGATCAATTTCGTTTTTGATCCAACCACTCGTTGCATCGGAAACAATGTCCGCATAAGGAACATAGGGTTTAATATCCAAAACGGGAGAGCCGTCCAGTATATCCACACCGCTCACTTCAATTTCGATTCCACCCTTCGAATCCAGATTAATTTTTTCCAACTTTACAACTGATAAACCGATCGGATTAGGTCGATGTGGGGAACGGGACGCAAAAACTCCTACTTTTTTAGGCGCATCGATTCGAGGTGGCTGAATCGTGTTCGTCCATTTCTCAAGATGGTTCGCATTTTGGTTTTTGTGAAAAAGATACACGACCCAAAGGTGGCTAAATTCATGAAGATGTAAAACGGTATCTGGATGGGAAAACTCCGGTGCAAGCTTGATCATCCCGCGTGCCTCACTCACCATGAGTGATTGCCGTGGAACTCCGAACTTCTCCGTAAAACAGGTATGAATGATGCCAATGGGATCTAGCTGCACCTAAACTGAATATCACCTCAGGTCATTTTCCGATAGGCTAACATGCCGATGCGGCAGAGCGAAAAGTCGAATCTGGTAGGGTCCGCCGGATCTATTTTCTTTAAAGACCGGGTTACCTCTAAAGCGGTCTGCCAATTCGCGGTTCGCCGAGTGGATAATTTCAAGCGTTTTGAAATTTTAAAAAGATGGGTATCCATTGGAATCACCAATTGATCGCTTCGAACCTTTCCACTTTTCCAAATCCCGAGATCCAATCCATCATTTTCTCGAACGACCCATTTAAGATACATCACCCATCGCTTACAAGCACTTTTTTGCTCGGGAGAGTTCAGCATGTGGGTAAAAAATCTTCCGGGTTTGAAATCTATTTCGTCTGTCCAGTCGCGGTAGTCTTGAATGAGTCCTGCTAAGCCTTGCTCGACCGTTTCAAATGACTCCTGATGATGCGTCAAAAAATGATTTTCTAGCGACCCGTAGGTCATCACGGATCGGCGATATAATAGTTTCAAGAGCACGAGATCACGATCCACGTAAATCCGATGTCGAAATCCCTTCAGTGCCGCAAACCAAGCAGCTGCCAATTCACCCTCATCAGAAAATGCTTCATGTTTCACCGTCGCCGTTTTTGCAAGCGCCAGGGTCAGTGATTTTTTGATCTGTCCAACCGCGCCAAAGGCGAACAAGGCACCAATTAGGGCTACCTCTTCAATTTCATTTGAACCCAGGTAATCTCGAATGATGAGCAAGGGGTCCAATTCCAGATATTTCGGATCATGAAATTTCTCGTAGCAATCAAGAACTGCTTGTTTGGCTTCCGCTCGGTTCATTGACCTTCCTTTTTGAATAAAATAGAAACGCTAAACTAGCTGCACTCAGGGAAGCAATGCCGATTAAAAACCCGTTCCGCGGGATGGTCACCGTCGACGGAAAAATATTTCTCTGAAAAACGTATCCCAAGGCAAAGAAAAACGAAAATAACTGAACCCACGAAAACAGCTGAGCTCCCTTCTTCAGTCTCGCAAAGGAAAGAATACTCGCACGAAAGTGAATCAGAGACATCGAGGTGATCATCACTACATCCGTGGACATCACCAATTTCAATTTGGCTGAAAACATCATGAGCATGATCAAAAGAAATGGTGGTAGCAAATGCTTCCAATTCAGGGGTTCATTGCCAGCCATCTGGGGCACCAAGCTCCAAACCGTTCCAACAAAAAGCGAATAGAATACACAAATCAGGGTCGTCGACTCGAAGTCCCTACAGAATAGAAAAAATAGAATTCCGAGTGAGTGAAAAAGCCAATGAGCGAGGGGTAGATTTTTCATGGGTAGCTCTAACCCTACACAAACTTTCAGCTTTTGTTAAATCCTGATGCGTCATCATCTGGCTAATGTTTGGTCACCCAGTGTGTCTACTATACAGACACTTCCACGAAATGACTTTCATTGAGTGGATAATTCATCCAAGCATTCAGGCACTTCTGCCTCTCCCATTTAGACACCCACTTGGCACCCCCCTTGCTTTATCTATCGGTAAGAGAGTCCACTGAAGGTAAGAGAGCAGTGGAAAAAAGAAGAGAGAAATATATGAAAAATTTAAATAAAGCAGTGTCTTTAATCGTTGGCGTATTGATCCTTTCAGCATGCGGATCACAGTCTACCAGCACTACTACTGCAGGCACGACTGCTGCAAATAACACTGGTGTAGCGACTGCAACCCCAACACCTACCGGCAACATCAATAACGAACCAAACGCAACTGAAGAATACATTCAGCTCTCCGGTAACAACGGTGGCGCATTTTCTAAAGTATTGAATTTTCAAACTTCACGCACCTTGAGAGTGAAAGTAGAAGCACTTTCGGCTCCTAACCTCACCATCAACGGATACACTAACTGGCAATTCCCTTACGGCTGTATGGCAGTGAGCATCACTGTAAACGGTGTGACTCGTTCTTCAGGAACCATCAGCGTAGGCGGCATCACCGATTCCACTTGCCCGAACGCTCCATCTTCAGCAATCATTGATTTCTCCGACATCACTACTGGTAACGGTGCAATTCAGATTACTTACAGCAACGCTCAATACGATAACTGTCGCTACTACAACAACATGGCTTTCGGTAACGGTTGTCCTTTGATCGCCGTGTGGCAGAATCATCAAGTGGCTTTCAACACGACTGTTCAGGTTGACGGCTATTACATGCAGTAATCAGTCGGCATCCAAATCCGGGATCGAAGTAAAGGCAATCCGATTCGGCGCCGCTTCCTTATCCGCAGAGACACCACCAAAATAGAGCGAGCCTTTCCCAAACTTAGTATTAATTTGATCGAGGGCTTCCGAAACATGCAAGCCCTTATCGTTCTCGAAAAACGAAAGGTTATGTTCTTCATCCGAAATTAATTTGTTCAACCAAACAGCCACTTTCAGAGGTCTCGCACTCTCTTTACTCTTACAACTCTCTTGAGACTCTGAGAGTGGCTTCCACAAATCCTGCAAAGCCTCTAACAAAGAAAAATTATCCTTACACTCAATCAAACGACTACTATTTTCAAAATCGGGAGCATCTCCCTCGTAACTTACGATGAGCGCCAAGGACCCAGCCCAAAGATTAGCTTTTCTCAATCGATAAGCAGCCTTATGTAGGAGCTTTTGGGCCACTAGATACGCACCATCCATATTTCTTAACTCAGGAGGAAGTACATGTGAGTGACTAATGGATTTAGTGGCTCCGGTTGTTTGATCGGTATCATTACCCCGTAGCCATTCATAGAAATGCTCGCCTAATACCCCACCCCAGATTTGTCGAAGCATTTCCTTACTGAGAGAGCAGAGAACATCCGTTTGATAGACCCCAGCACTGCGTAGTCTCTTTTCCATCTGGGAACCGATACCGGTAAAATCCCGAAGTTTTAAAGTATGCAATTTATGGGGCAGATCCGCCTTCGTCAACACCGTCAGTCCGTCAGGCTTTTGCATGTCAGACCCGATCTTCGCCAAAAACCGATTCGGCGCGATTCCCACCGAACACTTCACATACTCCCCGACTCTTTCGGCGAGAGTTTTCTTGATCTTCATCGCTAACTTTTTCGCGTTTTCGATTTCAAGCTGAGATCCCTTGAGCTCACAAATCATTTCATCGATCGACATCACAGCGGTGATCGGAATGCAGGACTCTACTGCTTCAAGAATTTTATGATGATATTTGATATAAAGATCGTGATCGGCTTCGACAAAGATAATGCCGGGGCACATTAGGCGCGCGTCGCTGACTCGAGTGCCCGTCTTGACTCCAAACGCTTTCGCTTCGTAACTGGCGGCGATCGCCGAAGTTGAATCGGCGAGCATCGGAACAACCGCCACCGGCTTTCCGCGAAGACGCGGATTTTCCTGCTGCTCAACAGAAGCAAAATAGGAATTTAAATCAAGGAAAAGCCAACGGATTGACATCCTCACCATCCTAATCATTTCACCCCGATGAATACAGATGAAAATAAACTTAATGCTTTCAGTGGGTTCACTCCATGTTAAAATTGAACTCAGGAGAAGCATGAAAAATAGACTTCAAAAGAAGGAAGCTGGCTTTACCCTGATCGGCGCCCTGATCATGGGAGTAATTCTTGCGGCGATCGCTGCCGCTGGAATCGCCTACATGAATTATCGCTCAAAGAGCATCAATGCCGACCAGACCACTGCCGAAGGAAACCAACTTCAAGCGAATCTCAACAATATGGCCGCGGGCAGCGGCTCCATCAGTAAAACCGAATCGATGCAATTCGATTCGACTCTACCGACTCCAACACCCTAACATGTTTCTAGATAAAAACACTCCTGCTGTCATTCTCGCCCCGATGGAAGGGATCACCGACGCTCCCTTTCGTGAGTTCATCACCCGTACGGGTTTTTATGATTACTGTGTCAGCGAATTTATCCGAGTGAGCGCCAGCGTTCTCACCACAAAAATGTTTCGTAAACACATTCCGGAATTGTTAACAGGTTCCCGCACGAGTTCAAATGCCCCTGTCCAAATTCAACTGCTTGGCGGCGATCCGGATCGACTCGCCGAAAGTGCCTTGAACGCAATCGAAGCAGGTGCGATGGGAATTGATTTAAATTTTGGATGCCCGGCTCCGACGGTAAATCGGCATGACGGAGGAGCAACGCTTCTGCAATATCCTGATCGTCTGGAAAAAATTATCCGCACCGTGAGAGATCGAGTTCCGAATCAGTTTCCGGTGAGTGCAAAATTACGTCTCGGGTTTGCAGATCCCGAAGCAATTCATGAAAATGCACAACGCGTGGAACAAGGCGGGGCGAGCTGGATCACGATCCACGGCCGCACTAAAACTCAGGGTTATATCCCGCCTGCATATTGGAAACCGATTGGCCTAGTTCGCGCGAGCGTTTCGATTCCCGTCGTAGCCAACGGTGAAATCTGGTCGATGGAAGACTTTCGAAAATGCAGAGAAGAAACTGGATCAATCCATTTTATGATCGGCAGAGCAGCACTTGCACAGCCGACCTTAGCGAAAAAGATCCGCGAAGAGCTGGGATTAAAGCTTTGCCTGCCCACAAACCAAGCCTTTCAATTTACGGAAGACCTCAATCCGCAAACCTGGGCAAAAATTTTCGCTACCTATACTGAAGTTCAACCTTCCGAAAAAAGGCTCAAACAGTGGATCCGATATCTATCCCTGAAAAGAAATGTTAGTTGGTGGGATCCGGTGAAAAGCCTTGGATCGACGCAAGAAATTTTGAATTACTTGAACCAGGTTCCGGAAACACCATAAACGACGATGAAATCCAGTTAGCTAAAGTCAGAACATCGTTCGCGAACTGGAGCTTCACCCGCGGATCGCCATTGTATTTTTCCAAAGCCGTACGGTACCCATTAGATAGATTGATTTTCAACAACACCGCGCCGAACACCAAGGCGATCTCTGGTGAATTAGCAACTTTAGTCTTCCATTCGTAGAAATCCACGACATCGGTCGTACTCGGAATGCTGGAGAGTAACTTTGGATAACAAGCGCTCATCATGACTCGAAGACTGTCGCGTTTCCGCGGAGACTCGGCAGCCAAACGATCTAACACTTCATGGATGCCCGTTTTGGTAAGTTGAGTGAGTCCTACTGCGCCGGTTTCGCTTTGGGATTGATGTCTAAAATGAGACTCACGCCAAATCAACGCGGTAAAAACCATCGGATCGAGATCAAAACATTGAGACGCACGCGCAATCTGCCCGGAAAGAATTTTGGCCTCGAGCTGACTGACCAATCCTCGATTCGCATTCGCTTCCAAAATAGCAGCTTTCACCAAGTGCGGAACTTCGTGACGGTTCACCAATACTTGCGAAATATCCTGGGCAAATGGAGCGCCGTAAAAGAGCCAAAGTAGGGAGAACATCTTTAAAATCATTCGGCCAGACCGTACCCTCCCGACCCTTTGGGAGCCAACCGTAACGCGGCGTGAAAAGAACATCCTCAATCAAAGCAAGGTGGTAATAAATTACTCTACGCGTTAAAAATGGACTTTTGGCTCAAAAAAGCCAAATAAATGGCGATCCTGTAGTATTCTCACTAGGTAATGAATCAACCAAGCCAGCGCGAACTCTGCTTTATTTTGAGGGCCACTCCCTACCGGGAACGGGATCAAATTGTCGTGCTGCTCACCGAGACTCGGGGAAAAGTTCACGCGATTGCCCGAAATAGCATCCAGTCCCGCCGCTTCGGGGGTTGCCTGAACCTTTTTACCGCCAGCGAACTCGAGTTAGATTCACGAAGCATCAAGGTGAGCGAAGAAACCGATGAGCGTCTGGTAGGAGTGCAGTCCGCCCAACTCCGACAGTCGTTTGAGGGAATACCGAAGAACTTTGAAAGCATGGCGGCCGCATCCGCGATGAACGAACTCTTACTTCGAACGATTCCCAATCATCGGAATGCTCCCGAACTCTTCAAACTCTATAGCAATTGCCTCATCACCCTGAATGAGAGCCCCTCTCCCCAAATCATCATGGGTGTGACCAATGCCTTTGTGCTGAAACTTACCCAATGGCTTGGCGTTCAACCCTCCGTCACGCGCTGTTTGAGTTGTGAAAAAAATCTCGCTGAAGTGAAAGGCGATCGAGTTTTTGCTCAAGTTGCCCGCGCAGGATGGGTGTGCACGGATTGTAATCCCGAAACACGTTCATTATCCCTCACCAAAGATGTGATATTTGATGCCTATCAATCGATTCTGAATCCAATCAGAAAAGTCTCGTTTACCGCGTCCGCCGAAGAACATCTCGAACTCCTGAACTATCTCGAACAACATTTACTCTATTATGTGAGTGGCTTAGAACGAAAACCGATTAGTTCGTTTCACTATTTAAAATTGAGTCCACAGCCGCTTTAAAAGATTCTTCGTCGTCCGGTTTCACCAAGAGCGTTTTCTTCACTCCAGCATTGGTACCGGCTTTCATATCCGTCTCCCGGTCGCCGATCATGTATGACTTCGACAAATCAATTCCATATGCCTTCGCCACGTCCAAAAATAATTTTGGTTTTGGCTTGCGACAAGTACACTCCTCGTCTGGGTGATGAGGGCATACCTGATAAGAATCGATTTTGATTTGAACCAATCGCTCTAGAGTTTCATCCATCTTCCGATGAATCAGATTCAGCTGCTCCCAGGTGATGAGACCACGAGCAATCCCCGATTGATTACTCACCACAATCAACAAAAACCCCTTCGCTTTCAGTTTGGCGAGTTCCGCTGGAACCCATGGGTAAAGATCGAACTTGTTAGGATCGCTGATGTAGCCGGAATCCGGGTTTAAGGTGTGATCTCGGTCGAGAAAAACGGCCTTTGCCATATCCAGAAGCTTATCATAAGCTAAAAGCACAAAACATGTTTTCTCTAGGCTCTCTCAAAAGTTTAAAGCCCTATATGTGGCCTCATCGGAAATGGCTGTTTTTTAGTCTGGCGATGGCGATCCCTCTATCTGCGCTCCGAGTCGGGCCGCTTCCGATCGTGAAGTACCTCTTCGACGACATCCTTCCTCATAAAGACGCGTCGAGACTCATCCTCATTCCACTCGGAGTGGTAGGACTCTACACCGCGAATCTCTTCGTTCGTTTTCTCCATTACTATGCGATCCGAATCGTAGTGATCAAAGTATACCAAGACGTTCGGGAAAAACTGTATCAACACTTGGTCAGTCTCTCGGCCGATTATTACTCTCAGCAGAAAGCCGGAGTATTGCTTTCACGCATCACTGCTGACCCTGCAAATTTGGATAGCGGAGTGGCAGCAATCAATGTCGTGATTCGTGAACCGGTGACCTTTGTGGCTTTATTGAGTTACGTGCTCTACACCAATTGGAAACTCACCGTCCTCACCTTCACCATCGTTCCGGCACTGGGGTTAGTTTTCTCGCGCACGGGGAAATATGTGAAAGGAAAAATTGCGGACTATCAAGCTCTGAATGGCGAGTCTTATTCCACCATTCAAGAAACGATTGCAGGGATTCGAGTCATCCATCTTTTTAATCTTCAAAACTTATCGATTCGTAAATTTACCACTCAGCTCACCGACATTTCAAAAACACTTCTTAAAATTAGTAAAATCGAAGAGCTTTCTTCTCCAATGGTGGAACTCGTTACCTCATTTGCGATCGCCATGATTCTTTACTATGGCGGACATCTCGTGCTCACCGATCAAATGACGGCCGGCGGACTCATGGCTTTCTTTACTGCTTTTGGGATGATGATCAATCCGATTCGTCAACTCGCGGATGTGAATACCAAAGTTCACGGCGCTTCAGCAGCGATGGATCGTATTAATGAATTCCTCTCTTGGGAATCGCATATCAAGGAATCACCCCACGCACGCACAGTACTAGTCGCCAAAGAGATTGAGTTAAAAAACATTTCATTTACTTACCCAAGCACCGATCGAAAGGTATTAGACGGTGTTTCAATCAAGATTCCAGTGGGCAAAACCATCGCGCTCGTTGGCCAAAGTGGATCAGGAAAAAGCTCGATCGCGCAATTAGTTACCCGCATCTATGATGTCGATCACACGAGCGATCAATCCGGCATTTTCATCGACGGGGTCAATCTTCAAGACCTCAAACTCGAAAACTGGCGAGATCAGGTTGCAGTCGTCAGTCAGGACGTGTTCCTCTTTCACGATACGATCTACAATAACATCGCCCTTGGAAAACCCGGTGCATCAGCATCGGAAGTGCACGAAGCGGCTCGAAAAGCCTTTGCCTACGACTTCATTCAAAAGATGCCACAGGGCTTTGATACCGTTGTGGGTGATCGAGGAATGAAGCTCTCGGGTGGAGAACGTCAGCGAATCTCGATTGCTCGGGCATTTCTGAGAAATGCAAATTTACTGATCTTGGACGAAGCCACTTCGAACTTGGATCAGGAATCGGAGAAGATCGTTCAAAACACTCTCGAGATTCTCATGAAAAACAAAACCACGCTCGTGATTGCTCACCGTCTCTCTACGATTCGAAACGCGGATCATATTTTCGTGTTACGCGAAGGCAAAGTGATGGAAGACGGTAACTACGATGCGCTTCTTCAGAAGAACGGCGAGTTCGCGAGACTTTGTCAGTTGTCGGGGTGATTCCCAATGATAGTGCTCAGCAACCATCGGTAATCACTATACAAAAAAACATCAGCTTCAGTTCTGACACTTTTTTGACGATAAGGCTGTTAGGAGACACTTATGTCTATTGTTAAAAAAAGCCTGAGCTCAGTCGTAATTTTTTCAATCGGTTTCGGACCATTCGCCTACGCGGATGAATACACCAAGGAAAAAATTTGTGAACGATTAAATAATGGTTTGAATCCAATTCAGATGGCGGGCCTTGGGGCAATCGGAGTCAGCGCAGCTCTTTTGGTTAAAACTATTCCCGAACTTCGTAAAGAGTATGAAGCTAGAAAGAAATTCGCTATTTCAAATATCTCTGAGAAAGCAAATGAAACTGAAATGGCACGGTTCTTCTACGACCGTGAAAATGAAATTACCAAGCGCTTTCTAGCACAAAAAGGAATTGAAAAAATGGTGATCACCACACAGAAAGGCGAAACACCAGAAGAAGCTTTTGTGAGAGAATTCAATAATTTTGAGGACAAGGAACTTGGTCAAAGCTCACTCCACAAGATCGTTGCAAACTACGAAAAGACAATCGCTACCCCTTTTGACGATTCAGGACGGGGGAATCCCGGGCGGAACCGCATTTATATGGCACTCGTGGCCGATGATCATAGTTACGAAAGAAGTCAACTTGCTAAAGCTCAAAAAGTTGAGAAGGCCAGAAGCGGAAATGTACCGCTCGGTGAAAAAAGCCTAACTGATATTTCAATCCCGTCTCAAGGCAATCAAAAATTTAACATGAAAGAAGCGTTACAGATTCAAGCAAGTAAGTTCGGCAAACTTGGTTTCGATTTGACCGTCCAAAGTGAGCTAGATGCGGCATTTAAATGGAACACTCAAAGAAAAACATTTTCCGCGGGTGAAAAGTATACCCCTAAAATCTCCAAAGAGACAAAATGGGTTATCAAAAACCTTGAGGATCCCAAAACGTCGAATTCGAAGCGCGAGGAATTTAGCGAATTACTCAAGAAAAACCTCATGGAAGACTATGAAGACTTACTCCCACCTTTAGATCGTAGCCTCGATGCTAAAGAACTAGCGAGAACGACCAAAGCAAGAGAGTTTATTTTGGAAAAAGCAGCTCAAAATTCAATTGATGCAGCCATTAAAAGTGGTGGCCTAAGTAGTCTCGAAAAGACAACCTATGCAGAGAAACTTTTGCCTTCAAACTATGCAGGTGTTGCCATGGGTACAACTGAAGGTTCTCCAGAATCGAAATCAATTAAGAGTGGGTACTACGATGATTTCAAAGAGGTCAAATCGTTCAATGAAGGCAACAATGGGAAACTAAAGGGTGGCAAACTGGCTACTCAGCGCTGCACTACTGGTGGATTGGTTGGTCTGGCGGCTGTGGGAGTCGTTGGCTCCCTTTCACATTATTGTGACAATGAAATCTCCAAAGATTTTGAGATGAGCCTACCGAAAGCTAACCGAGATCAGTTCGCCAAAATGAAAAATGGTTACGATGCATGTCTAAAAGCTGTGGATAGCGATCCAACCACTTTTACTGCAGTTAAAAACTATTTTCAAATTCGAGACAAAAAATAGAGTTAATTCAAATGTCCACGAAGCTCTTCTAAAATCTGCTTCGCACGCGTGAGATTAATCCGTTTTTCTTTCGTCAACGCCCGAGCCAGCTCTTCTTTCAAGTGAGGCAATTCACGTTCGCTCGCTCCAGCCGCCATCGCCAGATTCGCGGCATGAAGGCGCATATGACCTTTAACAATTCCAACCGTCGCTAAGGCTTTCAATGCCCCAAGATTTTGAACCAGGCCTGAAGCTGCACAAATACGAGAAAGCTGTTCAGCATTCTGAACACCCATAATTTTAAGAGAGAGTCTTGCGGTTGGGTGAAGCATGGTTACACCACCGACTGTTCCGACCGCTAATGGCGCTAGAAACTCACCGACGAGTTTGCCATCGGTATATTTCCAATCGGTGATCGGTTGATATTTTCCAGACTTCGCGGCAAAGGCATGCACTCCGGCTTCCACCGCACGCCAATCATTTCCCGTCGCGATCAAGATCGGATCAATTCCGTTCATCACGCCCTTGTTGTGAGTGGCTGCGCGGTAGGGATCGGTCTTCGCAAATTGCGCTGCTTCCTGAATCCCCATCCCAGTTTCTTCATCAATGCCATCGATTTCAATCTTTGAATAAACCAATTTTCCGTCGGTTAAATTGGATAGAATGCAAAGGCCCACTCTTTCGCCTGTCAACTCTTCGATCTCAGGCTTCAATCCTTCACAGATTTGATTGATCAAATTCGCACCCATTGCATCACATGGATCACAGTGAATATGAATCACGAGCATCTTGCCCTGACCATCTTCGCGATCCAACAATCGAAATTCCAAATCTCGCACTCCACCACCGCGAGCGACCAATCCAGGTACGAATTGATTCGCTTCGGCGATCAATTCCAACTTATCGGACTCCAAAATATACATCGTTTTTTCAGGTGTCTGAAGGAAGGGAATTTGGATCTGGCCAATAATGAGGCGCCCACGACTTTCAGTGGTGATCTTGCCGTCCATTTTGCGAATCCATTTCGCCGTAGCACTCACCGCTGCGATAATGGACGTTTCTTCGACCGCCATCGGAATCAATAAATCACGTCCGTCGATATTAAAGTAAGACGCCACTCCGAGAGGCATCGGGAAAATTCCAACGACGTTCTCAATAAAGTGCTCAGCGGTTTCCATCGGCAGGGCATTCACCCCTTTGAGGACTTGCAATTCTTGCGGATCGAGATCGCACCATTGAGCCAAGCGCTCCTGGCGCTCTTCGAAAGAGATCCGGTGAAAATTTTCCAATATAAATTCAAATCGATCCATCGACATTTAACGAAACCCCTTAATTTTTTGAGAGTTTAATTCGGATAAATTGCCGGCTCCGGTACAAAACATGGCAATTTTTAATTCTTGTTCAATTTGTGCGGCAAAACCCATTAATGCTTCTTCACTCTGCATCGCCGCCTTCAACACGGGTTGAGCGAGTCCTACGCGTTTTGCTCCCAATGCGATTGCCTTTGCGGCGTCGAGTCCGCTGCGAATTCCACCGCTCGCCCACACTTCGCATGATGATCCGTTTAGAATTTGCTCCGCATGCAAGAGCGACTCAAGAGTGGAGACACCCCAGTTACCGAAAATTTTTCCATAGCGCGCAGTAGGACTAGTCTCTTTGGCGCGCAATCCTTCTACACGCCCCCAATGAGTTCCGCCAAGACCACTCACATCCACCGCAAATAAATTTAATTTTTTGACCTTAAGCAAGGTGGACTCACTCATACCAGAGCCTGTTTCTTTCACCACGACCGGCACTGGTGAAATCGCTTTCCATGCTTGTAGGGCTTCAAGACCTCCACGAAACTGAGGTGTTCCTTCGGTTTGAATTGCCTCTTGGAGAGGATTCAAATGGATGGCGATCAGGACTGAACCAGTATTTTCAATTAATTTTTGTAAACGAAAGAATTGTTTCGTTTGGTGAAGTTCAATGAGCTGAGCAAGTCCGAGATTAGAAACGAGTTTCAGTTTTGGAAATTGTGTCGCGTATTTGCGAAGTACTTGGTCCTGATAATTGGCTTCCAGCTCTCTCCGCTGGGAACCCACACCCATGATCCATCCTCGCGCAGAGGCCATCGCGGCGATCCGGTCGTTTACCAAATTTGCGTGCTCGTGTCCCGCAGTCATCCCGGAAACAAAAAATGGGGTGGCGATCACTTCGTCCAAAAAATCGGATTGAATGGAAACCTCGTTGAGATTCAACTCAGGCAATGAATCATGCAATAATTCAATTCGGTCAAATTGCGTAGAAACGGCTGCTTGAGACTCTGGATTCAGAGAAAAATGCAGATGTTCTTCCTTGCGCTGGATAAATTGCTGTTCCATAAAAGAAGCCCCTTATTAACACAGCTGGCGCCCTGCTTAAAGCCTTAAATTATTCAGAAACATTTGATATTTCAACGTTTTTTCAGTAAGTTGGCCTCATGTTTTCTGAACAGGCCTTTCAGACCTATGTGAATACCGCCCTTGCGGAGCCTACCTTGCTGAATGAAGCAATGAAATACTCCTTACTGGGAGGCGGGAAGCGGATCCGTCCGACCCTAGCCCAGGAAGCCGCAAAACTAGCATCCCTTTCAAATGGACCATCCGAAAGCTGTGCTTTTGCGATCGAAATTGCCCATGCCTTTTCACTCGTCCATGACGATCTTCCTTGCATGGACAACGACGATTTCCGCCGTGGACTTCCTACGTCGCACCGAAAATTTGGCGAAGCGCAGGCACTGTTAGCGGGGGACGCACTTCTGAATTTTGCGAATGAAACATTTTTGGAATGCCTTGCTGGCGTTTCTCCCGAGGCTTTTTTTCGCTCCTTCCGTTTTTTCGTCGGCGCAATCGGTTCAGAGGGAATGATCCTCGGACAATCAGAGGAATTGCATTTTGATGATTCAAATTTAGAAAATCTAATCCGCATTCAAAAACTGAAAACGGGAAAACTTTTTCAAGCTTCCTTACTCTGTCCGATCTTGCTCAGCGGGAAACTTCCTAGCGATCCTTTGTATGTTTCATGCGAAAAATACGCGGATGCATTTGGTTTCGCATTCCAAATTGCCGACGATCTCGAAGACGCCGCTCAGGATCAAATTCAAAACGCCAAAAATATTCTCTCCCATTTAGGACGCAGCTCAGCAGTGAAATTAGCGCGTGAGAAGCTGTTTTCATGCGAGATTTCCGACCAATTTTCGGTGACCTCTGTCCTCCTTTCCAAATTGAAATAAGTTCGTCAAAAAGGCGGCGCCAGTTCGCCGTCAAAATGATCTCCATCAAATCTTTCGTCCATTATACCGATGAGTTAGGGAGATGGGGATTCCAAAAACAGTCTGTAAATTAATTCTGTTCGCGTCAGTGCTCACGAGCACACTGAACGGAATCACCGTGCTCGCTGAAGAACCGAGTCCGTCACCAACGCCTACTCCGGAGATCGTGGTACCGACAGCGTCACCACCACCAGCAGAAAACTTACTCGACATCAAGGCCTCGGCAAAACAGAAGGACGATACCTATCAGTATCTGAACAAACGTGACACTCCGAACGCGCCTCCTGGTAAAGAAGCATCGGATTACGAAAGTGGAAAGACGCGCGCACAGCAAATGGTGACGATGCTACAAAACCAAGAAATGACGAAGGCACTGGAAAAAATTACCGGCAGCGGGAAAAAAACCTTAGATGAAAATCCGGAAATCAAGACACCACTCGCGGTCATCGCCGGAGCCGCAAGCCTTTGGTATGGACGTACGGTGAAGCTAATTAAGGGTGATGAATTCAATATGAGTGCGAATGTCGATGGACGCGACAAAAGAAGTGAATTTAGCATGGGATCGCCCATTCTAAACGGCAAACTGCGCTTTGACGGCGCCAGTGGCATGGGCATCGGACTCAACCGAAAAATTACGGATATCAATACGGAGGCGGGCGTTCAATACAATGTTCGTGATCAGGTGATGTCTACTGAAATTAGACAGAGGCTTGCCCCCCATTTAGATCTTTCCTTTGGCGCCAGCCGAATAGATCAAAGTACAAAAATCGAATATCGACTAAATTTTTAGAGGAAAAATATGGCACTTAAAAAAAGAGAACGCACGCTGACTCCGGAAGAGTTCAAAGAAAAGCAAAAGAGAGACTACGCCCCATTTTGGTTGCATTCCGAAGTGCTGTTCGGGGCGAAACTTTATCCGGTTTCCGAATCGTTCAAAAAACAAGTGACCCTGATCTTTCTTCTGGATGCCGCCGATTACACTACCGAAAGAACCGCCGAACAACTGCTCTCTTGGAACCAAAAATACTCAAAACTGCCTTGGCAAGGGGTCCTCGCATTCCAACAAAAATACGCCTTTCTGAAAAACCAAAAATTTTTTGAGCGATTCAAAAATCAAGTTGTTTTTCTAGACCCTTTTGGTGAACTTTTTGAAAGATTCGGATCCAAAAAAGAGCCGGTCGCTCTCATTTTCAAAAATGGAGAATTCATTTCCAGCATGCCATTGCTTCCAAATTTTCCGGAGATGATGCTGAAATTGGAAGTGGAGTTTCAAAGAACACTTCGTATCGACGACGACGGGCTTCCTCTTGCCAACGTCGAAAAATGGAACAAGAAAGGCCCGACGGAACAAGACACGATCACACCCGATCGAGTCAGTACCTTCGGAGAGTGGAATGGAAGCAATACTCTGCTCATCACCGAAAAAAATGGCTCAATTCTCTCCACTCCCTTTCGCGGGCGCCAACTCCGCCTCATCGCGATGGCACACCCTAACTCTCGCGACCCCATTAAAGTCTCGATCACCTTTAATGAAAAGCCACTTTCAAATGCATTCCAAACCAATACCATCCACGAAGAAAGCAATGGCACCACCACATTTGAACTCAATAAAACCACTGGAGTCTATGATCTAATTCAAACAGACCATGAAATCACCGGCGTGATCAAACTCACCTTCCTCAACGCCTACGACAACGGGGCCGTTTTTTATGAGTTCAAGATCGCTTCATAGCGGCGGCTAAATTTCTTTGGAAATCCTGGTATTTTACGCGAGAGAGTGCGGTCCCCGCGACTCTGATTTTATATTCTTCTTCAGTTTCACTGAGAAGTTTTTCTTCATCGAAAACCAAATGAGGGGCTGTTTCGCCAAGCTCTGCATATTTCACAGGCTTCGTATTATACGGACAAACTTCCTGACAAATATCACAGCCAGCTAAAAACCCTGCTGTGTTGACTGGCTCACTCCAGTCTCCACGTTTTTCTAGGGTGAGGTAACTCACACACTTGCGAGCGTCCAAATCATGTGGTCGAACGATCGCTTGAGTCGGACAAGCCTTCATGCACTTATCACAATTACCGCAATAGTCTTTCTGAAGTTGCAGTGGTTGATGAAATTTTTGATCGGTGAAAACTACGGCTAGAAATAAATAGCTCCCCAATTGAGGATGAATGAGCAGCGTATTTTTCCCGATCCAGCCTAGCCCAGCAAGAACAGCCCAAGTTCGCTCGAGTACCGCACTCGTATCCACACAAACCTTGTACTTGAGCCCCGAAGCAGCAAAAATCTGCTCCAGATCCTGTTTCATCGTTTCGTGATAATCTTGTCCGTTGAGGTAACGGGCATAGCGTAGCTTTTCATTTCCCACGGGTTGAACGGCATAAGGACGAGCAACGACAATTGCGCTTTGAAGTTCGGGGAAAACCAGTTTCGGATTCAAACGTCGGTCCAGCCCACGTCCGAGATAGTTCATCTCACCCTGAAATGAACGATCGAGCCATTCCTGATAGCGTTCGCTATGATTTTGATAAAGAGGGGCAACGTCATCGTAGTCGACAGCACCTACGAGGGGAAAATTCTTTCCATTGAGTTGAAGCCTCAGTTCATTAAACTTGTTCTGAGCGTTGATCATGGCGGTGTTCAACACCTTTGGCAATCACGGTAGAGATCGAAGTCGTGAGTCCCGGTTGTGGGAGAACCATTGGCTTGGTCACCTTCAAGAAGCGGGCAACGAGATCCTGTTGGGCCATTTCTGTGATTTCAACGAGAACGAAATCACCGGGAACCAACTGAACGTCTTCGTTTTCACCAAGATCATTGATGAGAACGCGTCCGTCGATTTCTTGGGCTTGAGTCGCCATGCGAGACTGGATGAGGAGTGCACTTTCTTCTGCCGCGCCTTCAATCATCACTTCAACTTGGGTGCCGATGAGAGCGGAGAGCTTTTCATTGCGCTGCTCTTGTAAAATCTTGATCAAGGTATTCTTACGGCGACGCTTGATCGACGGATGTAAATGTCCGTCCATCTCTGCGGCCTTAGTACCTTCTTCTTTGGAGAAACTGAATACGCCCACATGATCCAAATCAAGGGTAACGAGATCTTTGCAAAGTGCTTCAAATTCCTCTTCGGTTTCAGTCGGGAAACCCACGATCATTGAAGTACGAACCACCAAGCCTGGAATTCTCGCACGAAGTTTTTCCATCAAGTCAAATAACTTGGTTTTCGTCAAACGACGATTCATCACCTTCAACACACGGTCTTCAGTGTGCTGAATCGGCATATCCAGATACTTCACGATTTTTGGTTCGCGAGCGATGATGTCTACCAATTCATCACTGAATGCATCGGGATAAACGTAGTGTAAACGAATCCATTCAATGCCTTCAATTTTGCAAAGCTGAGGAAGAAGCATTTCAAGGTTTTCCTTGTACTTCCACTCCATGCCGTATTCAGTAAGATCTTGCGCCACGAGGTTCAATTCGCGAACGCCATTTGCAGCCATGTTAGTGGCTTCTTCCACGAGGGAAGCAATCGTGCGAGAACGAACATTTCCACGAAGAGTGGGAATGATGCAAAATGCGCAACGACGGTTACAACCTTCTGAGAGCTTCAAGTAACCGGAGAACTGAGGACCAGTGTGCATCCGGGCATCTTTTTCAGTGTGAATGAATGCCGGAAAATCAATGTAGGTACGAGAAGGTAAAGGAGCGCCTTCATCTTGGGATTTTTTGTGAGCTTCGAGGAGTTCTGTGATCTTGTGGTATTGGCCAGTTCCAATGATCAGATCCACTTCCGGCATCTCTTTTTCCACTTCTTTAGAATAGCGCTGAGGCAAACAACCCGACATCACGAGGGCTTTGCACTTTCCATGATCCTTGTAAGATGCCATTTCGAGAACCGTCTCGATCGATTCTTCTTTAGCCGCCTGAATGAATGAGCAAGTATTCACGATGATCACTTCGGCATCATCGGGAGTTTGGGTGATCAGATAATGTTCGGTTTCAAGTTTTCCGAGCATCACTTGAGAATCCACCAAGTTCTTCGGACAGCCCAAAGATACGAAATATACTGAAGGCTTTTGAGTCGTAGTCTTGTTTTCCATAATTAATCTCTAAAGTTTCCAAATTGCATCGGCAGTTTTAATTTATCTTCTTGGCCACGAAGCATCGCGATCGCTTCTTGTAAATCATCACGGTTTTTTCCGGTCACGCGTACTTTTTCTTCCTGAATCTGAGCCTGAACCTTTAATTTTGAGTCTTTGATTGCGGCGATGACTTCCTTGCCTTTTTCCTTGGAAACTCCGGCGATCACATTAACTACTTGGCGAACACTTCCACCAAACGCAGGTTCAGCCTTCTTGAATTCCAGAGACATGATCGAAATCCCACGCTTAATCATCTTGGATTGAACAATGTCTTTCACGTTGTCGAGCTTGCTATCTTCCGAGCAAACGATCGTGATCGTTTTCGCTTTTTTATCAAAAGCGATTTCGACCTTTACGTTTTTAAAATCAAAACGCGTCGCGAGTTCTTTTTGTGCTTGAGTGACGGCGTTGTCTACTTCTTGCCAATCCACATCAGAGGAAATGTCGAACGAAGGCATTTTACTCTATCCTTTCAAAATGTTAATCCGCCGCAACATATCAAAAACGGGCTCGGGGGTCAAGAAATGCAGGTGCGAGAGATGATGTTCAAATGTAGATGTAAATAAGCTCATGATTACGAATTGTTACGACACAGGAAGCTCTACCTCTTATTGCTGGCCGGCCGTGATCAATCCTATAACTTTCTACCTCATCGCCCAAATCCATGAGATAAGAAGCGCATGAAGTGGTCTGTTGCATCATTATTCCTCATGCTTTTCATGGCGAAGGCCCAAGCACTCTCGCTAAAATCCGGAGATATCCTACTTCAATCCGTCCCATGTTACCTCTGCGCAGCAGTAGAGGACGAAGAGCGTTCGCCTTATTCACATATGGGAATTCTGGTGAGCGATCATGGTCAGTGGAATGTCCTCGAAGCCTGGGACCAAGTTCAGGAAACGCCACTCGATCAGTTTATCAGCCGTCGACGTAACGACACCCAGACCTTAGTTCTTAGGACTACAAATCAATCTCGTTTCCGCCAGTTAAAATCCGCGTCGCTACTCTCACGCTTTCAGTTATTCGAAGGGAAAAATTACGACGCCGATTTTCTTTGGGACAACCGAGATGAGCTTGGAGAAAAATACTACTGCTCGGAATTCGTAGCAAAGTTCATGAATCCATATCTGCGCACGCCGATGCCAACCAAACCCATGCATTACGAAGTCCATCGTGAGTTTTGGGTAAACTATTTCCATGGGAATCCGCCAGACGGAAAGCCCGGAATTTCTCCCGGTGACTTCGAGCGCTCGCCTCTGTTTAGGCCTGTCGGTAAATTATAATTCTGTTTCGATCGCGGTCTTCAGAATATCGCTCTCTGGTTCCACCGCTGATTTGAATCTACCGGCCACTCTACCAGTCTTATCCACCAGAAATTTTTCGAAATTCCAGCCGATCGGATCGTGGTTCTTCGCATTCTGGATCAACAATGCATAGAGGGGCTGCTTTGAATCACCCAATACCGGATTCTTTTCAAAAATCGGAAAAGTGGTTTTGTATTTCAATTCACAAAACTTTTTAATTTCACCATTAGTACCCGGCTCCTGTTTACCGAAATCATTGGAAGGAAAACCAAGAACCACCAGTCCCTTATCTTTGTATTTGAGGTAGAGCTGCTGAAGTCCCTTGTATTGAGGGGTGTATCCACAGCCGGACGCAGTATTCACGATCAACAAGGTTTTACCCTTATATTCTTTTAAGGTTGTTTCTTTGCCATCGATAGTCTTCAATGGCACATCGTAAATTGAAGCGGCGTGGGCAGTTGCACTGAGAGCAAGTACCAAGATCAAAAATATACTTTTATTCATTCGGAAATTTCCTTTTTCAATTGCTCGACAAAACCACGGAGATAATCGGCACGTTTTTGCGCCTCTTTTTTTCCATAGCCAGTTCGAAATGTTTCTGGGAGTTTTAACAGTTTGGTAAAAAAATGGTCGATTGAAAACTTTTTATCATCGAGCTCACGGTGTTCAGCCCACGGATCTTTCGGATCGAAAAGGCTCGTCCCCATAGACACGCCCGTCGCGATAGTGCGAAATAACCCAATCGCACCGAGTGCTTCGAGGCGATCCGCGTCCTGCAAACATTCCCCGAGCAAAGACTGTGGGATTCGACCTGACGAAAAACTATGGTCATGTATCGCTCCCGTGATTTCAGCAACCCAATCACGACTCCAAGCTCTCTCGCCATTTACTTTCTGCGCATTCAAAATTTCTGCAGCTTTTTCACTCGCAATTCTTGAACTTTCTTTTCTCAGAGGAGAATTCTTTGCGATTGGCACGCAATCATGCAAAAAAGCGGCAGCGAGAATCGCGTCTGTTTCGTCGACCGTGAGATCGCGTTTTTCGCTGGTCTGCACCTCTTCAGAAAAAAGTCGGTAAGCATAATTGGCCACACGCTCAATATGTGAGAAATCATGCCCAGCATCTGCGGGAGGAATTTTCGAGGCTAAATCGTAGATGTGAAGAACACGGCTACTGTACTTCATGGAGTTAGCGACGAGCCCATTCCGGCTTGTAAAAATAACGCTCGAATTGTTTATTCAGAAGAGTCCAAGACCCCGCCTGAGAATCATTTTCTACAAACACTCTGATTGCATTCACTTTAGAATCCAAATCATCGATCATGTGTACAATCTGGGCTTCCAAGCACGCTGGTTCTTTTGGAGAACCGTATTCGTATTTACCGTGGTGAGCGAGCACCATATGCTTGGCCAATAGTTTTTTCTCCACAGGGAAAGCTCCCGGCAGACGCCCTGCCTGTGCTTCGAGCAACTGAATCTTCTTCTCGATCAATTCGGATCCCATCACTAAGTGTCCGATCAAACGTCCCTCGGCAGTATAGTCTGTCGTCTTTTCGTATTGAAGTTCCCAGATTTTACCTAAGTCGTGCATCATCCCACCCACCAATAATAGGTCGCGATCTACGTAAGGAGAATAATTCCCTGATAGAAAATCTAAAATTTTGCAGATTGAAACGACATGTTCGAGGAGTCCAACTGGATACGCGTGATGCATCGCTTTTGCGGCGGGAGCTTTTTTCACTTTTGCTGCAATTTCTGGATCATCAATAAAGATCGATTCCATCAGTGCTTTATAAAATGGATCCTGCATCGATTTTACAATGCCAGTTAATTCCGCGTAAAGTTTTTCAGCATTTAAAATCGTCGGTGAAAGATACTCGTCGATGACCACTTCATCTTCACGAAGAACGGTCATGTCTTTAATATGAACTTGAATGCGTCCATTAAAACCTTGCGCCGCTCCTTCAACTTGAACAAAGGTATCTTTCACTGCTTGCGAGTGAAATTTTGGCACGTTGTCGAAAACTCGAGCTTCCAGATCGCCCGTTTTATCCGTGAGAATAATATTCATGTAAGGCTTACCGGTTTTACCCGTCGCGACGGCAGCATACTTAATCAGAAAAGGGCTCGACACCCGATCCTGCTCTACAATCGTCTTGGAATACTGAGTTTTTGGGTATTTCATAGGTGGAAATTAATGTACTCTAAAACGAGGATGAAACAAAGAATTTTGCTCAGCGGTAAAGACGGAATTGACTTGCTACAGCGAATCACTACTCTCGATTTCAAGCGTCTCTTGCCTGGCACCAGTCAGCGGGGGCTAATTCTGAACCCACAGGGAAAAATCCTCTGTTATTTCGAGGTCGAACTAAGAACCACGTCCGATCAGATTGAAGTTGCGTTTGACGACTCGTTCATGGAATTGCTCGATCAATATACTTTCGGTGAGCGTTATAAAGTTGAAAAACTGGAGAGTCCTGCGCCCATAAGTACACCCGACTCAGAAAAAAACAGAATCCTCGCTCGCACTCCAAAACTCGGAAATGAATTTGTCAATAACGGTGAAACGAACCCTCTCGAGATTAATTTAGACTCGGCCATTCATGATCAGAAGGGCTGCTATCCGGGGCAAGAAGTGATCGAAAAAATCGTCGCGATCGGTTCGCCCGCAAAGCGTCTGTGTGTCGTCAAATATTTAGGCGAATCACCTCCGGAGATTCATTTACCCTTAGAGTTAGACGTAGGGCGACTCACCTCATTTGAATTTCCGTATGGCCTGGCGATCGTCAGAAAAACTCATGCTTCTGCCGGAACCGCCCTTCGGGCCGGAGAGCAGTCATTTCAAGTCCAATAAACTAAAATAGATTTCTTGCAATGGCGTATACACAGAGAACCGCGATCGAAATCGCAGCAATTGGTCGAGGGTTGATTTTTATTTTCCCATTCAACGAAAATAGGACAAGCGCACCGACCGTCCCAATCCACAAAATCGGACCAAATAAATTTTCCTGAAATGCTAGAAGCAGGTTTCCGCGAAACATTGCAATCCAAGAATGAGTCATTCCACAAAATGCACACTTCCATCCGGTAATCCACCGGAGTGGGCAATGATATGGTATCGACTGCAGAAAGTCCTCAATGTGCTTTGATGAAAATTGATGAATAAAGAAACCGAAGGCAACGAAAAGTGATAGCAGAATACGCGCGTACACTATTGGTAGACGCACTGATTTCCAACTCTGGTCGTACCGTCGGGACATTGTCCGCCGTTGTTTGCGCCCACCAGTTTACCCACATCAAACTGAACTGCAGCATTTGGGCTCATAAATGTATCAAAAGTCTTCATCGGTTTCTGACCCACAATTTCGGTCACTTGCTTCACCTGAAGATAAACCGTGATTTTATCGGCCACTGTACAACGATTTTGAGAACCATTTTTGAAGTAGGTCTGAACGGCCGGAAGAGGTGGATTCGTAGTTGAACAATGTGCGGTGATCGCGCTTCTCACCACAATTGGACAAGCAAGTCGTTCGGACGCGGTAGTAGGTATGCCTAATCCTGTAGTAGTCTCGACCGAATTCAATGCCTTCCCATTCGGAGGGCTTGGTGCATCGACCGACCAGGTGCCTAGTGGCGGAGGTGGCGTGGAGGTTGCTTTGGGATCTACTCTCGCCGAATAAATTTTACCACCGAACTCACTATACTGATCGCAACGCTTTCCTTCCAAAGTATAAAATCCGGTAATCATCTTTCCACTAGCGTTACCAAGGACGATGGCATTCAATTGACCGCCATCGGATCCCGGATCTCCCCTGGTCCACAAATCATCAAAATCATGATAAGTGTTGAGAGCTGAATTATCGACGCAATCAAATTTGAAATTCTGAGCACCTTTTGTCCGCTCATGCATACAACAACTCAATTTTTTGTTTACGGCGTTGTTAAATTGGAGCGCCAAACTGGTTCCGCCTCCACTAATACTACTGGATACCGCTGAAGCCAATCCGCCACCACTTCCATCACTGCATTGATGCTGGTTCATCGTTCCGCCGGATGCATTTGGTTCGGCGCAAATCGCGTGACCCGGTACGGAGACTGTATCGATCGAGTATCCAGAGGCGCAGGTCCAAATTTTTCGGTTGTAGGTTTGAGTTTGAGCGGTGCCGACAGAATTTGGCAAAGCAATTTTTGCAATGATCGCGCCGCTGCTCGAAGGAATCTGAGGTTCAGAAGATCTGTTTTGAATTTGTGATGACCCGGAAATGTCGTGGATCGCAGGATTGAAGGCGACCAAAACTACATTTGGATCACTGACGACTCCGGTCAGTGGATCAGCAAAAATCGAACGACAATAGGCACCCTGAGGCGTGGCCGTACTCGATGGGTAGGTGGGCACCATCACTTCATTTAAATTCGGACATCCACACTGAGATTTTCCGGCGAGAATTTCACTTCCTTGTCGGCCGTCAGTAGAACCCGTTGGGTCCAAATCGATGGCTACCGGAGAATATGCCATGGGGGTCGACGAATGCTGAGTAGTCGCGGTTACACTTTTAATTATCGAAAAATAATCTGCTGGAATGGAAGGAACGATCGTACTTGCTTTTCCGGTAGAGCTGAGAGGGACCAAAGGATTCGCAGTCCCTCCGAATGTTTGGTAAGTGCATGCACAACGTGAGCCGGTCGAATAAAGATATTGAGGCAAAGCCGGCGACGAACCGACAGGCTGTGCGAATTGGTAGTTCAAACCAGAAGAGGCATTCAGTGAGCCTGGAACTGCCGGTGAGGTCACACTTGAATTTGGGTAATAACTCGAGGAAATATCGTAGGGAACATTATTCGCGGTGATCGCGATGCGATTTGGTCCGCAGGAAGGAAACCCGTTGTAACTTGGATCACCAGCGCTCTGAAAAAAATCACTCTTCGTGGTACTTCCCACATAATTTGGATTTTTCGGAGTGCAGACACTTCCCCCACCGACATATCCAGCTAACAGAATATAATTCGGAGGGCATCTACAGGAGTTACTCGCGGAATCAAAATACTCACCGTAATGCGTACAAGTTGTTCCAGCCCCAGTTCCCGTCCCCGTTGTCGTACCTGTTCCTGATGCCGTTCCAGTACTTGTTCCAACGCCAGTACCTGTTCCGGTGTCAGTACTCGTTCCTGTTCCTGAGCCACTCGACGAATCTTGCAAGGCTCCACTATTGACCCAATCTATAATTTTTTGAGTATCGGTAGAGGAGAGTGATCCATCCGGAGGCATGGTGTGATGACTCACTTCGGTTGAAATGGCACCGCTATAAGCAAACGCATTTGAATAGAGCGACCAATCTGGAACGTTGGCTCCACTCTTCGCATTATGACAACCGGAACAACTCACCTGAAAAATAGGCTTAATATCCTGGTTATAGTAATAAGTCGCCCCACTCTGCACGGGAAGAAAAATGAAAGTCAACACGACAAAGATAATCTTCTCTTTAGTTGTAAACACAAACCTCTCCTTGCTTGGAGGTACCAGCCGGACAAGTATTGCCATTTTTCTGTGCGATGATTTGATCGATTGAAATACTGGATGCCATTCGCTGCTGTTGAATGGTATCTATCGTTTGCATTTTCGGAGTGCCAGCGATCTCATAAATTTGTTCCATACGAACATGAACCTGGATACTACTCGCTGCAGAACAATATTTCACGGCACTCGCGTCGGTATAGGTTCGTTGAACCACGGGCAAATCGGAATTCGTTGGACAGGTTGCGATCATCGCGGCTCTTACCAAAATCGGACAACGAACCATTTCAGAGATACTACTCGGTGGTCCACCTACTTTTCCAGACGGGTCCGAAACATGATACGGAAGAGCGACGCCAGCATCCATCTTCCAAACGCCAGTATCTAAAGATAATTTGTGAGCCACGATTGGTGCTGAAGAAAATTCGCTGTATTCTGAACAACGTGAACCACTCAAGGTGTAAAATCCTGTCAAGGCTGATCCAGTAGGACCAGCCAATACCAAAGCATTTGAAACGTTGGCGCTTCCGTTCGATGTCACTTGAGAATCATTTCCGGCCCAAAGTGTTTCAAACGAACCATTATAATTGTAGGAAGAATTATCAATACAATCAAATTTCACAAAAGCACCAGCTGCCGGATTCGCTACGGGACTGGATACATTTTCAGTGAGGAGTGAATCATTCATACAACAGGCCAACTTCTGATTCACCACTTTGGAAAAACCGCCGACGGAAGCGACAGCAGCAGACACCGGAGATTCAGTTCCAGATCCAGAACCTGCTCCACAAACATGTTTTGAAAGATCGGGCGCCTGGCAAGTCCCACTGGCATTGAGCACATAGGGCGCGGCACAGGTCCAAATTTTTCGACCATATTGCTGAGATCCACCACCGTTCGTCGGAATCGTGATCGTCGGCACCATATCCGATGAAGGACTCCATGCGGGAAGGATTGCACTGTCTAATGGACTCTGAATAATCTGTTTTCCCGTGGCGACGATCGCATCTGCCGATGCCATGGTCGCCGCTGAGGTGGAGTCGTGGATGGCCGGATTGTAGGTCGTAAGAACTGTTCCTGATCCACTCACCATAGGTTGGCAATGCATTCCGATGATTCCCGAATCGCCGAGAACTGTTTTATTCTTTACCGGTGTTTCGTTCACATTTGGACAACCGCAAATGGAATTGCCGCTGTTGAAGACCGCTCCAGCCCGCCCGTCTTGCGACGCGTTCGAGGAATACGCGACCATATTATAGAGGACGGAGGCCTTTTGATCCTGAGTGCTGATCACATCAAAGGTATCCGGATAAATTCTTGAAGCCCCGCTTTTCAAAGCATTGTGATTGGGTAAATAAAAGCTGCTGTCGTCATTGGCGCCGGCCGGATCGTAACTCGGTGATGAATTTGAATAACACACGCATCGAGACAAAGAACTGTAGACATAGGTGAAGTCCTGTTCCGCAGAATTTCCGGATGCCGGAGTATTGCGAATCGAAGGAACACTCGCCGGGCCTCCGGAATAAGACATCGTGTTCGTAGTATTCGGAAAAGTATGAGTCGAAATCGGCAGAGGCTCAAAGCTCGATAAAACGGGGACCCTCCAACCGGTTGAGGAAGAGCCTCCACATACATACCTTCCTGAAATACCCGCGATCGCATGATCATTCGAATCTGAAAAATAATCGCCACTCGGTTGCAGAGGAGTACAATTGGCGCCGGTCAACGTCCAGCCCGCAGGACAGGAAATCGCCCAAGCGTTTCCTGAGGAAACAATCGTGAGTAGCATCAAGAATAGCCCGTTCAATGATATTCGTTTCATTTCGTCAACGCTTCCGTTTCCTTTAGACATTTTGGATTTTGAGCGCAGCTCAAGACCGTATTTTGAAGCTTGGAATAGGAGAGCTTCGAATCACTCTCCTTGGTTTGTTTAGATTCTTGGTACAAATAGGCGATAAACCCCACCGATAGGATCGAAACAATTCCCACCACCACCATGATTTCGACGATGGTAAAAGCATCCTTTTTTAACGATAAAGTCTTCATTTACTCAGCTGCTCGCTTCGAATGAGGGTTGCGTCGTCGCCTGCGGCCTGCAGAATGGTCGACTGTAAAAAATTGTAGTTTTGGCGATTCACCAAAGAACCATTCATTTTACTGCGATAGTACATATATCCAGAAAAACTCACGACGAGGATCGAGACAATACCGACCACGATCGTGATCTCGACGAGGGTAAATCCCAAAACCCCTCTTTTTTTCCGATTCATCTGGCGCATACCTTATTTTAACTGAAAAATTAGGGAAACAGCTACAAATAAACAATGATCGTTTACTCCCGAGGTCAGTCGCTCCACAATTATTTTGCTTAGGTGACTCTTTCACTCAATTTTTAGTTTGCAATTTTTACATGGTCATTGTATAATCCAGCAAGCCATGAGAAACCTCACTAACAACACCAATAGCTCGAACAACCCGGGACTGACGATCAAGCAGAACCTCAAGGGCTTTTCCAATCAAGGACATGAAATTATTGGTGCGAGCGATAAACTGAAGCAAACTCTCAGTATCATCGATCGCGTTGCTCCGACTACTGCATCTGTTTTAATTTTGGGCGAAAGCGGAACT
>Ga0206918_1037_pt1 | contig 34232 bp, 27 predicted proteins | sample Alteio_BWOrgHeat_69_FD_152950 | JGI IMG/M metagenome (GOLD analysis project Ga0206918, IMG submission 152950) | Enriched cells from forest soil in Barre Woods Harvard Forest LTER site, Petersham, Massachusetts, United States -... | ecosystem: Environmental > Terrestrial > Soil > Temperate forest >... | reverse complement strand
TTTTAGAACACTCCGGCGTCGCCGCCTCATGCCGTTGGAGCAGGAGCCACTGGTCGACCGGGAATATCACGATCCGAAGGAGACCGAGTTGGAACGGGACCGTTGGATGATGAAGATCCAGAACCTCGTCGAGCTGCTACCGCCCAAGCGGCGAAAAATTTTCCGTCTCCATTTCTTTGACGGACTGACCGTCCGCGAGATCGCTAACCAATTGAAACTGACGGAGACAACCGTCCGGAACCAAAACAACCGGGCGCTGAAGTTCCTGCGTCAGGCTTTCCTTCTGTAAAGATTTTTTCTGGTCAGAGTGGTCGTTTTTAGACATGGGGCGTGTATAATCCGGCACGGGCTAACCTCCTGACTAAACAGTTTTCGCTTATGGACCATCACTACCTTGTCCGCGAGATCATATTGAAATATCACCGCGGGGAACCGCTGACGGCGGAAGAACAAGCCCTGCTGGATGCGGAGATGGCGAAGCTGCCGGCGGACAGGATTTGGGAGCGGGTGCGGGCGCATGTGGAAGGTGGGAATCGGGGGAAAATAAGAACTCTCAATGCCAAGTGGATCGCCGCGGCTTCGGTGGTCGTGTTGATGATTTCGGCTGGGGTGTACCGTTATGTTGGGCACAAGGTGACGCATTATTTAATGACCTGGAAGGTGGTAGCACCGGGACACTTCTACCAGGAGACCGAGGGGCCCGGGGGCGTTGAAGTCCTGGACAGTGCGAGCGGCGGGCAGTCGGCGCCATATGCGGTGCTGCTGCCGGATGGAAGCAAAGTGACGTTGAGCTATGCGTCGAGTGTGCGATATAAAAAGGATTTTGACGAGCGCAAGGTGACCTTCTCCGGCCAGGTGAATTTTGATGTGGCGAAGGATCAGCGGCCGTTTGTGGTCGAATCGGGGAAGACAAGGGTGCAGGTGCTGGCGACGCATTTCAACTGGATGCATTATCCGGGGATACCCGATGAGATCACGCTGCTGGACGGAAAGGTGTTGTTGTCGCGCGGCGGTTTGCAACGGGAGCTGGCACCGGCGGAGCGGGTGGTGATCCATGAAGGAAGCCCGGTCCGGGTGCAGGTGCGAAAGCTGGTGCGGCCGGAGGAGACGGTGGCGTGGATGAGGGCCCGGCCGGCGGTGGTGTTTGACAGCACTGAGTTATACGTGGTCGTCCGGCGAATGGCGCAATATTATAATAGGGACTTCCGGGTGGATGTAGCTCTGCAGAGCGGCAAACCGGTGAGCGGGATCCTGGAGCTCGAGCGGCCACTGGCGGACAACCTGGCGCCGATCAATGACATGCTGAAGGAGTATGATGCGCATGCGGAGGATAAGGATGGCGTGATCGCGGTGTCGCAATAGAGTGATTTGAGAGCGCGGAAGAGCGCAATAAGATATAGTATACCATAGACCATTACCTTCCTATTAGACAGGTCTTCTCCGGCAATCTCCGTAAGGGGGTTGCCGGTTTTACCGTGTTGGACGGTGTCATGTTATTCTTCACGCTGAACTGCTGTTCCGAATGCTGCTGCCCGGCCGACTGCTGATATTGACCATTGCGTTGTCTTCCTGCCTGTGCGCCACCGCGCAAAAGATGAGCATCGAAGGCAAGGGTCTCCCCATCCCTGCCGTACTAGACAGCATTTATCAGAAGACCGGGTTGACCCGGTGGTTTCCCCCTGACGTCTTTACAAACACGCCGCTGGTGGATCTCGACCTGCATCATGTAGATGTGCGCGAGGTGCTGGACAGTTGTCTGGCCGGGTTGCGGCTGGAGTATGTCGTTGACCGCCGGTCGGTCATCATTCGGCGCAAACCGGGTGAGGGGATGTTTCTGCCGCTGACGGGGCGGGTACAAAGTGCGGCAGGTGAAGCATTGGCGGGGGTGACGATCAGTGCGCCGGGGGTGCCGCCGCAGATGAGCTCGGCGGCGGGATGGTTTCAGCTCCCGATGAAAGGATTCCATGCGATGGTTGAGGTCACCTGTCTCGGCTATAAGCGGGAAGTTGTCGTGCTCAGCAACCGGCGGTTTCAGGTTATCACTTTACAGCCCGTGGCCGCGGTACTTGACCATGTGGTTGTCCAGGCTTATGGCAAAACGACGCAACGACTGACGACCGGCTCGATCGTGGAGGTGCCAGGATCGGTGCTGGAGACGTCGCCGGACGAAGATATTCTTGGCAGACTGGAAGGACGGGTACCGGGGCTTTTTATCCGGCAATTCAACGGCGCTCCGGGGAGTTCGCGGCTCGCGCTGATCCGCGGGCAACGGTCGATCGAAGAGGGAAACCGGATGTTGATCGTCATCGATGGAGTTCCGTTGGTGGACAACGATGGTTATATGACGGTGATCGGGTCCGCGAGTGCGCAGGGGGCACTTGGTGCGGAGGTACTGAATGGCATTGCGCCGGAAGATGTCGCGAGTATCGAAGTATTGAAGGATGCAAGTGCGACGGCGATCTATGGGAGCCGCGGGGCGAATGGGGTGTTGCTTATCACGCTAAAGAGCGGGTCTCCGGGACGGTTGCGGTGGCATGCGGCGGTGAGTGCGGGTGTGGATAAGGTACTCCGGCCAAGCCGGCTGATGAATACAACGCAGTATCTCGCGATGCGACGGGAGGCGATCTGGAATGACGGAATGAAGGTCGATTCGACGAACTTGCCGGAGGCCTTTGCCTGGGATACGACGCGGTCGACGGACTTCCAGCAATATGCGATGGGGCATGCGCGCTTACGGCGGGATGCGAACGTGGGATTGTCGGGAGGCGACAGTAACACGGTCTTCCTGGTATCGGGCAGCTATCACCGGGAGGATGCGGTGTTTCCGGGGACGTTGCCGGATGAACGCATTTCGGTGTTCGGGCATTTGCATGAACAGTCGGGGAACCGGCGGTTGCAGGTGGATATGAGTGCCATCGAACACTGGGAAAACAACCGCTTGCCACAGCTCGACTTTAGTCAGTCGCAATATCTCGCGCCGAACGCGCCGGCTTTCTATGGGGCCAACGGGCAGCCGCAATGGAGTTATAATGGCCTGGCTTATCTCAATCTGCCCGCGACCGGTTATAACAGTTATCGCGCTTCGGTGATGAATGCCTATAGTCATCTCGATATCAGTTACGACGTTTTGCCGGGGCTGGTGCTGCGCAGCAGTCTCGGGTATTATCGGATAGGGTCGGTCGAACATAGCGTGGAGCCCATTCTGGCGCAGGACCCAGCTTACAATCCGACCGGGTCGGCGAGCGTGACAAATAATAGCGGGCATAGCGAGATGGTGGAAGAGACTGCGGACCTAAAGCGAAAGGTTGGCCCAGGTCAGCTCGACGTCCTTGTCGGTGTCAATTGGCAGGAGCAACAAAGTTCATACACGAACACGGTGGCCAGCGGGTATACGAGTGATTTGCTGATGAGCACGGGCGGCGGCGATCCAACGGTCACGGTGACGGGGAACAATATCGTTTATAGATATGAGGCTGTCTTTGGCCGGCTAAATTATAACTTGAAGAACCGGTATATCGCGGAGGTCTCGGGGCGCAGGGATGGGTCGAGCCGGTTTGGGCCGGGGGATCAGTTCGGTAACTTCTGGGCGACCAGCGGCGCGTGGATCTTTAGCGAGGAATCATGGGCGAAGAACTGGGCGGTGTTGAGCCATGGGAAGTTACGGGGTTCGCTAGGGACGACGGGGAACGATCAGCTTGGTGCTAACGCTTACTATGCACAGACGTATACCGGAACGAACGCGGCGCAGGGATATCAGGGTGCGCAGGGGTTAATCCCAAATTCGCTGCCCAATAACAATCTCCGGTGGGAAGTCAACTATAACGCCGAGCTCGCGATGGATCTGGGATTTCTAAATAATCGCATCCTGTTTTCGGTCGCGGCGTATCGGGACTGGACGAAGAATCAGCTGGTGCGGTCGGCGTTGCCGTCGCAGACGGGTGAGCCGACGGTTTTTGTCAACATGCCCGCGAATGTGGTGAATCGGGGAGTGGAGTTCTCCCTGCGGACGGTCAATTATTCGGATGCACATTGGACCTGGATCAGCACGCTCATGGTTTCCGCGCCTCTTAATCGGCTGCAGTCGTTTCCCGGGCTGGCGCATACGCAGGATTCGAGCTCTCTGGTGGTGGGGAAGTCGCTTAGCGTGGTGAAGGGATATCCGTATCAGGGCGTGAGCGTGGATTCGGGATTGTTTAAGTTCCGGGATGTGAATCATGACGGCATGCTGGATGGTCATGATGTTGTGGCCGGCGGGAATCTCGATCCGCGGTATTATGGCGGTCTTGACAATGTGGTCCATTTCAAGAAATGGGAGCTCGAACTGTTTATCGAGTTCAGGCGCCAAAACGGGCAGAACCCCTTTGTGATCCTTTACCAGGAATATATGCCGGGTTTTCAGAGTCCGTATATGGAGGGGAATGCGCCGGCGGAATGGCTGCACCGATGGCGGCAGGCCGGAGATCGGGCGACACTTCAACAGGTGACCGAAAGTGTGAATTCGGCGGCGTATACGAGCATGCAGAATTATATCGCCTCGACGGCCAATTCGATCGATGCGTCGTTTGTCCGGTTGAAGAATGTAGCGTTGTCGTATACATTCAAGCACGCGCGGGTTTGGCTAAAGGAGGAGAATCTTTTTACGTATACGCGGTTCCCGGTGACCGATCCTGAAACGCAGGACCCGCGGGTCTTGCCGCCGGTGAAGACGGTGGCGATGGGGTTGCAAGTTAATTTTTGAACTTATGAAGTGGTCCTATTATATCTTGATGGGTTTGCTGGTGGTGACGGTGACCGACTGCCGGAAGCTGTTGAAGGTGCCTTCGCCACAGAACGAACTCACGGCGGCGACGGTGTTTAGCAATGATGCGGATGCGGAGTCGGCGATGACGGGGCTTTATATCGAGGTGATGACCAATTCCCGGACACTGTTGAATGGCGGCATGAGTTTGTATGCGGGGCTGAGCAGCGATGAGTTGGTCAACACGAGCCCCATTCCCGATCCGTTCAGGACGAATACGCTGACGCCGGACAATTTCGTTTGCACGTCCCTCTACAGCACGGCCTATAACGTCATCTTCGCGGCCAATTCGTTGATCGCGGGGTTGGATGCGTCGCGCGGGGTGAGTCAGGCAGTAAAGGTTGAGTTGCGGGGAGAGGCGGAGGTGGTGCGGGCGCTGGAGTACTTCTACCTCGTGAATTTGTATGGCGGGTTGCCGTTGGTAACGGGGATTAATTTTAACATGACGGCGGGGTTGGCGCGGGACAGTGTAGGTGCAGTGTATGCGCAGATCGAGGCGGATCTGGAGGATGCGCAGCGGGTGTTGTCGCCTACATATATTACTTCGGCGGCCGCGGCGGGGGCTAGGACAAGGCCGAACCGGTATGCGGCGATGGCGTTGCTGGCGAGGGTTTGGTTGTATAGAGGGCAGTGGGCGCTGGCGAAGGCCGAGGCAGATACGGTGATCGGGAGCGGGATGTACTTACTGGAACCGGGATTGGATAGTGTCTTTTTGTCCGGTAGCCGGGAGGCCATCTGGCAGTTGCAGCCGGTGAACAGCGGGCTGACGACGGCGGAGGCTGCAGCTTTTATTCCGAGGCCGGGAGTGCGGCCGGCGTATATGTTGACTCCGGATTGGTTGATGGCTGTCGAGGCGGGCGACCTGCGGTGGGCGGATTGGACCGACAGTGTCACGGTGTTTGGGAAGGAGTATTTCTTTCCTTATAAATATAAACTGACGGGTCCCAGTCCGGTGGATACCGAATATAATATGGTGGTACGGCTGGCGGAGGTCTTTCTGATCCGGTCGGAAGCGCGGGCGCACCTAGGAGACATTCCCGGCGCACAGGCCGACCTGGATATGGTCCGGGCGCGGGCGGGCTTGGGGGCGACGATGGCGGGAGATGTTTCAAGCCTGTTAACGGCGATCCTGCATGAGCGGCAGGTCGAGTTGATGGCGGAATGGGGGCATCGGTGGCTGGATCTTCGGCGGATGGGGATGGCGGATGCGGTATTGGGGAATGAAAAGCAGGGATGGTGGAAAGGCACCGATACCTTATATCCCATCCCTGCAAAGGAGTTGACGGCCAATCCGAGGTTGATTCAGAACCCTGGGTATTAAGCAGGCCTTAGGCCGTCCCGAACGCAGTTTTAGAAGTGAGCGTAGAGAAAGTACATCGGCGGGTAGTTCGGATTGTTGTTTGGCCAGAACCCCTTTTCGATGAGCGTACCGCCGCCGGGGGTGGTGTTGACGGTGCAGTCATAGTAGATCTCCATTTCCCAGATCTCGTAGGAAAGTGTCTCATAGTCGTTGTAGGATCCGTCGAAGGCGGAGTACCACCAGTAGACGTTGACGTTGGCATCGGCGGATTTTGCGGAGGGGTCCTGCTTGGCCAGAGGGGCCGCCTTCGCTGAAGCTACGGCGGCTGAAGCGGTCTTTTTCATAAAGGCGGCGCCGGTAAGGGCCAGCATGATGAATGCCGTGGCGGCAAACTTGGATAGGTTTCGCATGGTTAAAAAATGGTTTGATATGATGAAAAGTGATACCCTTGGCTCTTAATGGGGTTTGGCGGAGGAGAAAGCGGGGGGTCAAAAAGGGGGCGGATAAGGTGGGTGTAAAGGTCGTAAGGGGGTGAGAGGAGGAAAGAATCTGGGGCTGACTATTAGAGGATGCTAAGGGGAAGCATGGAGGGTGGGAATAGGGTATGTTGATATTTTTGTAAGGAATGACCGGAGGAAGTAATGCGGCTTTTATGGGTATTGCGGCGGATTATTGTTGATTTCCAATAGGTTGTAATTTAGAAAGTTCACTGCATTATGACTGCGGGGAGTATTTTGGCTCTTTACATCCACGGGTCAGCAATTTTCTGAGCTTATTATTTTTCAAAAAAGAACGTACACATAACACAATGCTGTGGTTAAAGCACTATTTTCTTCGTGAAGAATAAAATGATTAAGATAAGGCTCTGGTGTAATCCTATTACCCAGCCACTGTGATTGCTTCCATTGAACCTAATACAAGCCATTCAACTCTATCCTTTACTGTTGGTTGCTATTATTCAATTGACCAAAACAACACGTTATGTGGCTCAGAAAATTAGACCTCTTCACAGTCCAGGTGTGACTAGCTGATTTCAGATCATCCTTAATGTAAACATAAAGGGCAACGTTGTAGCGTCGCCCTAAGTGTCGGGTTACGCTAACCCGCGGTTAAACTCGTCAGAATCACCCAACTTCATAAAGTTATGGATTTTCTCAGGCATTTTGCGCCCCGTCGCAGGGCGTGGTCGAACACGTTGTCTATCAGCCCGCCGCCGGCGATCAAAACCCATGAACCAGCAACTTCGCTATTTATCAGAACTATGAGACTAACGGGTGTGCTACTATTGGCTTTCTGCCTGCATGTTAGCGCGAGAAGCAATGCGCAACAGCGGATAGCTATTAACGTGAAAAATGTTTCACTTCAGAGGTTGTTCAGCGACATCGAGAAGAAGACGAATTATACTTTCTTTTATGATGTAACGATACTCAAGGGGACCAGGCCCGTGACAGTGGTGTTCAAGGATGCTACGGTGGAGGAGGTGCTGAAGGCTGCGCTGGCGGGCCAGGCGCTGGAGTATACGGTCAACGATAAGACGATATTTGTGAAGAGGGAGAGGAAGGCGGTTGCGGAGGCGGGGCCAGTAGACACGGGCGGAGCGGCGGCAATGCGGTTGAGGGGGGTAGTGCTGACGGACGCGGGAGTGCCGGTGCAAGGGGCGAATGTGACGATAAAGCAGACTGAACATGGGACGATCACCAATGCGAAAGGGGAATTTGAATTGTCAGGGGTGGCTCCGGGGAGTACGTTGATTTTTAGTTATGTCGGGTATGCGCCGCAGAGTTTTGAAGTAAAGGATGGGAGTCAAATACGGGTATTTATGAAGGTGGCGCAGAATGAGCTGGATAAGGCGGTGGTACAGGCGTACGGATTAACGACGCAGCGGTTGACAACGGCGGATATTGGGAAGGTAACTGCGGAGGAGATAGAAAGGCAGCCGGTGATGAATCCCTTGCTGGCATTGGAAGGTAAAGTAGCAGGATTGGACATAAATATGACGAATGGGTATGCGAGTGCTCCTATAAGAGTAGAATTAAGAGGGAGAGCAACTATCAGTGGCAGTTTTCCTGCAGACCCATTGTATATTATCGACGGAGTTCCGCTGACTGTGTTAGATCCGGGGAATATTTCAAGTTATCAAACCGGATCAACGGGATTCGATCAAACCGGATATTCACCTGCAAGTGGCCAAAGCCCTTTTTTCAGCATTAACCCTAACGATATTGAGTCGATTGAAGTATTAAAGGATGCAGATGCTACTGCAATATACGGCAGTCGCGGCGCAAACGGAGTGATTCTTATATCTACTAAAAAAGGAAAGGCTGGAAGAACTGTATTTAATATCAGAGCAAATGAAGGAGTAAATTTCGTCACACGACATTTTGACCTTATGGATAGCAGAGAATATGTTGCAATGCGACGCGAAGCTTTGCTAAATGATGGTCTGACTGCTGATCCAATCGGCGACTATGATGTTAACGGGACATGGGATACTACAAAGAGTATCAACTGGCAAAAAGTGTTGTATGGCAATAGTGGAAGAATGACTGATGTGCAGGCGACGATTTCAGGTGGCGACAGTAGAACCACATTTAGGATGAGCGTAGACTTTGACAAAACCACTGACATAACAACTATAAACGGCGCCAACCAACGTATAGCCGTGTTGTTGAGTCTAACTCATCGGTCTCTTGACCAGCGATTAACAATTGCGTCAAATAGTACATATTCGTATGCAAGCTCGAACATGAGTCATCTTGCTGGCGCCTCCACAATAGCACCTGACGCTCCGGCAATATTTGATTCGCTGGGTAATTTAAATTACAGTGGGTGGGGTGGTACCATAAATAATACGCAGGCAAGAAATGCCTACCCCTTTGCAAGTCTAAGGCAACCTTATACTGCCGGCACAAATTTTTTGAATAGCAGCCTAAATCTATCCTATCAATTTATTAAAGGTCTGGCTTTCTCTACAAATGTTGGCTATAATATTGCACGGGCTGATCAGACAATTGTAGGCCCAATTGCAGCTGGAGATCCGTTGATAAATCCAACAGGATTTTTGATTTTGGGGTATAATAGTAACAGCAATTGGATTGTTGAGCCAAAAATAACGTACGATAATCATATTGGAAAGGGCCTATTGAATTTTTTAATAGGAGCTTCTGCCAGCGAGACTCATACTGAAGGGACAAGCATAACCGGGTTTGGTTTCACGAGTGACACTTATATTCATAACATTGGTTTTGCGCCAAACGTTGCGGCTAACAGCAACACCGGCGAATACAGATATGCGGGCATATTCGCAAGATTGACGTACAATCTTTCGAGCAGATATGTGATAAATCTCAACGCGCGGAGGGACGGCAGCAGCCGCTTTGGTCCCGGCAAGCAATTCGGTGATTTTGGCTCGGTTGGAGCGGCTTGGATTATGTCCGATGAGCCATGGCTAAATGGTAGAATTCCTTCATGGATAAGTTTTATTAAATGGCGCGGCAGTTATGGACTGACTGGAAGTGATGTTATAGGAGATTACGGGTATCTAAGTCGTTACATGCCCTATTCAGTTACATACAACGGAACGATAACTTTAAGGCCTATTCAAGCTCCCAATCCGGATTATCAGTGGCAGATAAACAAGAAGCTTGAGGCTGCATTAGATTTGGGCTTTCTACATGATAGAGCAACATTTCAGGTGGCGTGGTATCGCGATCGTTGCGGGAATCAACTAATAAACTTTCCAACGCCCCTGCTCACTGGTTTTGCAAGCACAGATGCAAATTCACCCGCTTTGGTTCAAAACGTCGGTTGGGAGGTATCAATTGCGGCAAAAATCATAGAATATCGGAAATTCAGTTGGTCGGCAACCTTCAATACGGCAATAAACCAAAATAAGCTCGTAGCATATCCCAATTTTTCCAAATCTCCATATGTCGGACAATTGAAGATTGGCGAGCCGTTGAATATGCTGTATAAGCTTCAATATATTGGAGTTGACCCAATCACAGGTCAATTTTCATTTTTGGACAGAAACCATGATGGTCAAATAATATTTGCTCCGGGGCATCCCGAGCAAGGTGATGATAGCTACATCCTGAACCTTACGCCAAAGTTCTTTGGTGGATTAGGAATGAATTTTAACTATGGCTTCATCCAACTCAGTCTATTCTTTAATATTAAGAGCCAACTTGGGATTAATTTTCTTGGTATAGGAAACACACCAGGAACCAGAAACAATAATCAGCCGGCAGGTTTGGCAAATAAAGAGTGGAAAAGACCTGGAGATATCTCTGACGTTGCCAGATATACGACCCAGGGAGGAAACGATTATGATTTGTATTATGGTTTATCAAACGGCCCCTATTCGGATGCGAGTTTCGTTAGGCTTTCTAATCTTGCAATTTCAATGAACTTGTCCGGTAGCAGAATAAAGAAAATGGGTATGCAAAGTTGTAGTCTCTTGATAAGTACTAACAATCTTTTTACTATTACAAGATATCAGGGAGTGGATCCTGAGACCCAGAATTTCAATGGACTTCCGCCGACGAGAACAGTTGCCGCAGGACTAAATTTTACTTTCTAATATTGTTGAAAATGAATTTGCTTAATAACCGACTAACAATAGTTTCATTTATCGGAAGATTATCCAGCAGAATTGCAATTGTGATTATCTTCGGCATTTTTCTCTCGAGTTGCAATAAATTAGTGAGTATTCCGCCACCGACTAATTCGTTAACGTTGCAAACTGTATTTAATAGTGATACAACTGCCTTTGGTGCAGTTGAGGCAATTTATTCTGACATGAGTTCGCAAGGTCCCCAATATGCAAACAGCTTATTGACGTTCTTTTGTGGATTGTCGGCAGATGAACTAAGTAATGGGTTTCCTGGCGACCATTTTTTTTCTAACAAGTTGAATTCTAATGACCTAGGAGAGAAACCATTCTGGTCGCCACCTTATTTTGACATTTACATGGCGAATGGAGTACTTCAAGGACTGAGTGCTTCTAACTCGATTTCTCGTCCCGCGCGGAATGAAATTGCAGGCGAAGCCAAATTTTTCCGCGCATTTTGCTACTTCTACCTAACTAATCTGTATGGAGATATCCCACTAGTACTTACGACCGATTTTAACGAAACTAGCATACTTCCTAGGGTGCCTCAGAGTGCAGTCTATCAACAAATCATCTCTGATCTAATAGATGCTCAAAATTTATTGGGGGGGGATTATTCCTATTCAAATGGTGAACGAATCAGAGCTAACAGATGGGCAGCATTGGCGTTATTAGCGAGAACGTATCTGTACACTCAAAAATGGGAATCCGCAGATTCGGTAGCAACGTTAATAATCAATCAGACGTCAATGTTCTCATTGGATTCACTTAATGGCGTCTTCTTAAAAAACAGTAACGAGGCAATATTACAGCTTCAAACTCCGAATAGACCTCCATATGCCACGCGCGAAGGTAATATTTTGGTTCCTTGCGACGGCTGTACCCCTAATTATTACTTGGTTGATGGTTTAGTAAATGCATTTGAAGCTAGCGACGATCGCAGGAATAAATGGGTTGATAGTATAAATATTGGGGGAACATTTTACTATTTTCCTTATAAATACAAGGTGGGAATTTCAACCGACGGAAACGTCACGGAATACTACACACTCTTTCGGCTTGCAGAGCAATATCTGATCCGTGCTGAGGCGGAAACAGAAGAAGCGAAGTTGCAGCAGGCGGTGTCTGATTTGAATGTGGTACGAAATAGAGCGCTGCTTTCCGGCTATTCAGGAGTTGAACAGAAGGACTCGATACTAAATGCAATAGCTCATGAAAATCAAATTGAATTCTTTTCCGAGATGGGACATCGGTGGTTTGATCTAAAACGAACCGGATTTGCTCATAAGGTGCTAAGTTCTATTCTTTATAAGGAGCCGTGGCTTGGTGACTACCAGCTTTATTACCCTTTGCCATTGGTAGAACTGCAGGCTGACCCAGAGTTAAAACAAAACCCAGGGTACTAATTTGCGTGGTGGCAGGAATGTTTGAGGGTTTCTTTGGGAGATTGGTTAAATCAAAGGTGGTTGCGTAAGCGACCAAATTTACATGCTGATGTGAATGACTTTTAGTTGACAGCGAATTTTATTTATAAGTCAGGCTATCCACATTATAGCCTTCAATTTTCTTAAGAATGAAGTTAAATAGATGTTATTGTTGCGTTATATCAGGAGCAATTATTATTGCAGGCTGCGTTAAAACGTCGACCCCCCCGGGGACCTCTTCACTTACGATAGTGAATGCGATGAACGGAAGTAGTTTTCTCCTGACGGATTTTACACCCTTAAATGGCAAAGGGATACCAGTTGATCAACTTGAGTACTATATCAATGCAGCTGAAATATATTATTCAAATGCTTTGGAAGAGGCTCGTGGCGGTGAAACTTCTATTTCCTTGTATAACTACCCTGACACCTCCCGAAGTTTTTTTGCCGGGACTTTCGATTTGGGAGTGGGTAAAGCCTATTCACTATTCATTTGTGGGGATACCCTTAACACCGATACTCTTTTTACAAAAGATAGTATACCATATTATCCTTATTCGGGAGATAGTGTCGTTGGAGTCCGATTTGTGAATTTAGCTCAAAATAGTATGCAAATATCTGTTAATATTCAGGGCGACTCGCTAAGGACAAACGGTTTTTCGAATCTTTATTACCGCGACTTAAGCTCATTTAAGTCGTACCCAGCAACAAGCAGTATTCCGGGGTACTATATATTTGAAATCCGTAACCAAAGTACAGATAGTATTTTATCCACGTACACCTGGTATTATGATCTATTTAAAAGCCAGACAATTGTCATAGCAGGTTCTGAAGATCCCGCATCCAATTTTCCGATAAATGTATGGCAATACAACAATTTCTGAAAGGCCTGAATTATTTGTATTTAACAAAATGGACCTCCGATATTCATAGAAAAGTGTTAGCACATTGCGCCAGGTTGAGATTGGCGCAATGTGCATTTTTACACTACCTAAAAAGTAAGACTACTTGTAATAAGCGGGGTGAGTCGTTTGAGATGCTACAGTCTGCATAAGGCCATGCAAAACTGTTACGCCAATGACACCACCAGAATACGTGTATAGGGCGGCATACAGTTCGTGATTGCTGGCTTGATTTGTGTTGCTGAAAATAGCTGAGCCTGGATCTACAACCCTAGCAGAAAGACTAGGAAAATAAATTGTAGTGATAGTAGCAAACTTTTTGCTTGCTTTCGTGGCAAATACTGAAACGAGTGCTAATGTTAATGCACCAAATGCTAGAAACAACTTAGACTTTTTCATAAAAAAGTGTTTGAGATTAAAAAAAATTTGCCTACTTTTTTTAAGGTGTTCGGCTTTTCCTTGATCTGATTTTTAAATTGAGGTTCAGACCGGCCTCACTGCTGGCATAGTTAACATCGACAGCAACATTGCGCAATAGACGAAATAGTTAATTCAAGACCCTGTAACCAACATTTAACGGTGTAAGGCAGCGGCACAAAAAATGTATGATTCCACAATTTCCGATCATCAAATCCGCTGTGGGAGGGCGTGTTTCTTCCATTATCCAGGCTCCTGATGAATCTCCTGACCTGTATTGAGTATGGATGAAAAGTTCTGCGATCCAATCAGCACGGTATTTCCATTCATCTTCTCCAAAGACGCGCCACGCTTCGAGAAAAATCTCACCCAAACCCGACAATCCCGATTGCTGTGTAAAGTTGGTTGAGACCAATTTTAAAGGATATTTGGCCAGGGCAGACTTTGCAATTTGTTTATATTTTGTATTGCCGAGGGTCTCGTATGCTTTAATTAAGAGAAGTATAAAACCCTTGCCGCCATCTCCAAGTTCATAACTTGTACGCGTGCAAACCAGGTTTATGAAGGCGGACATTGTTTTCTTGTCATTAACTATTGTGGCAATTGCTTCTTCTGCATGAATTTGGATTTGGGTATTCGATTTATATTTTAGGAAGTCTAACAAGAACCATAGTGTCCCTGTTTGTGAGTGGCCAAATTCCAGGTAATTCAGTGAATTGTAATCTTTTTGGCCTATTTCGTCGCAATGCCAGCCTTCGATCGTTAGCCGTTTCGAAAGTAACGTTTCAAGTATGCCCTCCAATTGCAGTGAGAAATTTATGCCCTTTAGCAATTGTGTACAGCGAAACATTGATATTCCTTGCCCTGCTATCCCATTGGCTATGGATAAATTATTTTGGTGTGGCAAGCCGAGAATGGCAGAAATGCTTTCCCATAAGGATATTTCGTGTTCGATAAGTCCACTACTAACTCCTTCTGCAAATGCCAACGCTACTCCAGCCGCACCTGAATATAGACCGGGGGGTGGGTTGGGAGATTGTGATAAGTAGTTATACCGGAGATAATTGGCCGAATTTCGATACATGGCAATACAGGGGCTTACATCAATGTTTGCTTTTTGGAGCCGGGCAATAGTGTACAAAACACCACTTAAACCCTGAAACAATCCCGTATTTATATGATATTCTCTGTTTCTTGGATCTCCTAACGTCTGAGCATTAATTCTCCTGGAAGACCAAATGCCGTCTTTTATCGTGATAGGTGCAGCATTTAATCCGCTTACGGCACAGGTGATAACCTCCTTCAGACGGTCTGTGTTGAGATGCTCAGATTTTAAATGATATTTCAGGAGTGATCGATCCCTTATGGCCTTTTGGTAGTTGGCTAAGCCACATGATATTTCGGAAAGTTCAGGTCTCTTGTCCGGTTCAGGCCTAAGGCTCATCGCAATCAGACTAGCGATTATTGGATCACCTAGAAAAAAGGATAAATTGGAAATGAGAAACTGTTGGTTAGTTGTGTTAAATCTAGATGGAGTTAAGCCAACTAACAAGTATAGGATTGTTGCCCCTATTCCATAAATGTCTTCTTTAATAGTTGGGTCAGCAACTTTGCGTTGTTCCGGAGACATAAACCCTTCGGTTCCTAAGGTGAAGGGCGGAAATGGCGTGGATTGTCTAAATGAATATGCCAGCTCCAGGTCTATTACATAAAGCTGGTCGGATTCGGTAATTAAAAAATTTAAGGGTGTAATGTCCCTGTGTACGAAACCTTTTTGATGCATCAGGGCAATAATTTTGATTATTTCGAGAATGTGTTGAATTAGTCTGTTAGAAACTACCGGATCAAGGCCGAGCCAAGCGCATTGCAATGGATTTAATTTGAAGTGTTTTTCTTCAAGTGACATGCCGGCAATGTATTCCATAACCAGGTAGGTAGCGCCTTGTTCTTCGAAAATGTCGTAAATTGCAGGCATCGGAATGGTGTGACAAAGTTCTTTGTATAACTGGTACTGCCAATTCAGTCTGTCTTGTATGTCCCTCCCCGCAACATCGGAAGTCATATTTTTCAGTCCTTGTTTTATGACACACTTTTTTATATTTAAAAAGCCTTTCAGATATAGCCCTTTGAACACATTTCCTCGTGGATCCAACTTTAGTACCGATAATGGTTTATAAATGTGATCCAAATAGCGCTTGTGCGGCAAACTGGATTTATACTTAATTGTAAATGGCCATTGGATTTGGTCGGGCAAACTGAAAGGAATGCTAGGTATATCTTGGATTAAATTTCCAGATTTATCATATATATATCTCTCTTCATCCCCGTTCCTATTTGATTTTACTATTGGATTGAAGCTTCCATAACGGGTGTAGACAATACTACCCAGGCAGAAATCTGTGGGAATTAGAGGCCCCTTGTAACCTTGTGTTACCTCAATAAGATCGGATGCAATTTCAGCAGCTGATCGATCATCCTCAGGATAGATTGTGACAATCTTGCCTATCTGAAATGTTGTCAAACTTCCATCAAGGAGTCCTTCTGAAATAGCCGAGTCGATGGGTATTTTGAAAGATATTTGTTTGCCTTTGAGATATGGAATTACCTTTCTTAGCAGGTCTGGTATTTGAGATTGAATTACTGAAAGGTGTAATATCCAGCCTTGGGTTTTCCGAATATCTCCTACCAAATAGTAGTAACCCACTTTAACAAATGCCAGACCGGCCGTTTTCAACAGGTTTGAATAATCCTGATATTGAACAGATAAGCCGGATGCAGTTGGCGTCTCATGGCTGGTTGTATTTTGATTTAGGCAAGTGTCTGGCATTCTTTTATATTAATGTTAAATTCCAGTTATTACAATTTAAAGGCAATTAATGACCCCAAGTAATCAGGAAAGCAAGGTACTTTATCGGACACGACTAATCGGCATAAAATAGAGAACGAAACGCAAAACTGTGTCTGTATCGGAAGGTGTCAACCAATAGTTGCAGGGCTTAGATTCGTAAATAACAGTGATATATTTCATCGACTTTTGACTATTATAGTATTATGAGTTTCGCTTAAATATGGCAATTGGCTATTGCAAATTAGATGTGGTAACCTTACGCCATTCCCGTGGGCATTCATGGAACCGGCGCCGGAAACTGCGGGCAAATCCATCGCGGCTGTCGAAGCCTGTTTTATACGCGATTTCGCTGATTGTGAGGTCTGTTTCACTTAGCAATTGTGTCGCTAGGTTTAAGCGCAAGGTCAGTCGATACTGATGTATAGTTGTTTGGAACAACTGCTTAAACCCGCTACGGAGTTTGAAGGTGTTTATACCCACTTCTAGGGCGAGCGCCGTAATTGTTAACTGACGGGCTGGATCAGCAGCAAGAAGTTTTTGGGCTTCAAAGATGAATGGGAAGTCATAGCTTTTGATGGTCTGTGCACTCATGAGCGTAATAGTTATTGAAGGTAAATAAGGGTACCCTCTCTTCATGGAGATATTCTACACGAATATATTGGCCGTGGAGACTGAATTATTGGCAATAGGTTTCTTCCTTACGATTTCTGTAGTCGGTTGGCGCAAGGCTGAAGGCTTTTTTGAAAGCACTGCTGAACCCGTTATAAGTTTCGAAGCCAGCTTTAGAAGCAATCTGGTCGATTGTATCATCTGTTTCGTCCAGCAATTGTTTGGCTTTACCGAGGCATAAATGAAGCCGATACTGGTATGGACTTATTTGAAAAAGTTCCTTGAACCCAACTTTTAATTTGTATTCGTTTATGCCGGCACGATCTGCGAGAATTGGAATATGGATGTGTCTAACGGGATCTTTTTCGATGAGAGACTTTGCTAATTCAATGGCAGGAACGTCGTAAAGTTTGGTACGCTCTATTGGGTGGGCGTAGCCGCGGATTGTCTTTTTGCGCATGGCGATAAGGTTTATAATGTATAGCAATGAATGTATAGTAATGCGCTACTTTCAGGATTAACCGTTGGGGCAATTTACGATGTTGCTGCTTTTACGAAAAAATATTTGAGGGTTACTTTTGGCGGTAATTGGTTAACTCAGAGACGAGACTGCGAGATTACAGCTTTATCCCTTTTGGATATATATTTATCCTAATTCAAAATGCCGGGACGGCTAATTTGCTGTTCCGACAAACCCTTTCCTATATGCATTCAAAAAAAGCGATCATTATTGGTGCAGGACCTGCCGGGCTTACGGCGGCCTATGAACTCCTTAAAAGAACAGATATTATTCCTATCGTACTTGAAAAATCCGGTTATATTGGAGGTATATCACGGACTACTAATTATAAAGGTAACCGAATGGATATGGGGCCGCACCGGTTCTTTTCCAAATCAGATCGGGTCATGGACTGGTGGTTGTCGATCATGCCACTGGAGGAAAAAGACGGAAAGGAGAGCAGGATAAGTTATCAAAATAAAGCAAGGGATATCAATTCGGGAACGCGAGCTTCAAAAGATTCGGAGAAGGTCATGTTGCTAATTCAGCGGCTAACGCGGATATATTTTTTACGAAAATTCTTTGCCTACCCGATCCAATTGTCAATCGAGACCTTGCGGACACTTGGATTGATCCGGACTATAAAGATCATGATTTCCTTTCTGTATATTCGGTTATTTCCGAGGAGGCCGGAGAATAGCCTGGAGGATTTTATTATCAATAAGTTTGGCAAGCAGTTGTACCTTTTGTTTTTCAAGGACTATACAGAAAAGGTTTGGGGGATCGCCCCTGGTGAAATATGTGCTGAATGGGGAGCGCAGCGAATAAAAGGTGTGTCGCTCAGTAAAGCCATTGGCGGCGCGATCAGGAGCCTGCGCAAAAGTAAAAAAGGAGACTTCGGTCAAAAAGGTACAGAGACCAGCTTGATCGAACAGTTTCTATATCCTAAATACGGTCCAGGGTCACTCTGGGAAGAAATTGCCCGGCAGGTAGAAGAGAGGGGAGGTAAGGTGTATCTGCACCAGGATGTACAAAAGATTTATTTCGCCGAGGGAAGGTTACAATCGGTTAATACGGTCAATTCCCAAACCGGTCAGACCGGCGCCTGGGAGGGGGATTATGTTTTCTCTACTATGCCGGTTCAGGAGTTGATCGCGGGTATGGGAGAAGAAGTTCCCGGAGAAGTAAAAGAAGTAGCGGCTGGTCTTCAGTATAGAGATTTTATTAATGTGGGAGTACTACTAAGACGATTGGCGACCAGGGAAGGCAAGCACCTTGATTTGAAGGATAATTGGATTTATATCCAGGAAAGGGACGTGAAAGTTGGCCGGCTAATGGTCTATAATAATTGGGGCGGAGGAATGATCAAGGACCCCAATACGACATGGATCGGTATGGAATATTTCTGCAATAAGTCGGATGCCTTATGGGCGCAGTCAGATGAGGCAATTCAACGGCTAGCAATTGAAGAGTTGATCAAAATGGACCTTGCCCGGGCGGAAGACGTGCTTGACAGCACTGTTCAGCGAATGGAAAAGACGTATCCTGCCTATTTCGGTACTTATGACCGATTCAACATAATCCGGAATTATACAGATCAGTTTGAGAACTTGTTTCTTATTGGACGGAATGGTATGCATAAATATAATAATTCGGATCATTCTTCGCTTTGCGCGATGGTGGCTGTCGATAATATTGTTTCGGGAGTGACGAGCAAGGCAAATTTGTGGTCAATTAACACGGAACAAGAGTATCATGAAGAGAAGAAAGCTGATAAGACGGCCGATCAGAAAGACAGCAAGCATGAAACTGCCATGCCTTTCCTGGTCGACAACCTTTGGAAAAGTAAAGCGAATCGGGCTTGGTGGATTGTCGGGCTTTTTGTCTTCCTGCTGCAATTCATCGTATTCAAATTTAAGTACCCCTATGCGAACTATATGCCGGATTCTTATTCTTACCTGGAGGCGGCAGCAACCAATGCAGACGTCAACATGTGGCCGGTGGGATATTCAAAATTTCTTCGACTAATTAGTGTATTTACGCATTCGGACAAGGTCGTTGTGGGACTGCAATACCTTTTCCTGCAGGTAAGCTCCTTATTTTTCCTGTTTAGCCTGCTATATTTCCAGAAAGCAGGCCGGTGGCTTAAGGGGATATTACTGTTATTTGTGATCTTGAATCCGGTATCTTTATATATCGCTAATTATATCTCGGCAGATGCGTTATTCATTGGGTTCAGCTTACTATGGTTGAGCACCCTTGTCTGGATCGTCTATCGGCCAAAAACCTGGATGATAGTGACGCATGGACTGCTGCTGCTGGCATGTTTTACGTTAAGGTATAACGCAATATACTACCCGGTCGTTTCATTAATGGCATTTGTTCTTACCAGGCGGTCATGGAGGTTTAAGATGGCCGGAATTGCAGTGGGCATAGGACTTGTGCTGGTTTCCTTTCTGATTACCACGCAGAAGATGAAAGCGGTAACGGGAAAGGCTCAGTTCTCGGCATTCGGCGGATGGCAACTGGCTAATAATGCCCTCTATATGTATGAAAATGTCCCTGCAAAAAGGCGGTTGCCGGTGCCAGCCAGATTTAGCAAACTGGAAGCGATGGTACGAGCACATATGGATACCCTTCAGAAAGTTAAGCGTAGCCATGAGGATTCCGTGAATGACTATTTCTATTTATGGAGTCCAAGGGCGCCATTGGTATCTTACTTAACGATGGAATACAAAAAAGACAGTACGACCCCTTATTTCAAGCGGTGGGCCTCGGAAGCGCCGCTGTATGCGGAGTATGCCCTATATCTGGTCAAAAGATACCCGTGGCAATATGCTCAGACCTGGATGCTACCTAACGCGGTTAAATTTGCAGTACCGCCTACTGAGTTTCTTGGGACGTACAATATGGGCGGAGATAGCGTGGGGAAACTGGCGAAAGATTGGTTCAACTATAAAAGCCAGAAAGTTAAGGAACACAATAGCAAAGATGCTAAGATAGCGGCTACTGAATGGTACCCGGTCTTCGTGGCGCTGGTCAACCTCCTTTTTATTATGGGTTTGATAGGAACTCTGCTGCTGGGAGCAATTAAGAGAAAAGAATATGGACTGCCACAGCTGCTGAGTATGGCTGTGGTGTTTTGGGTTTTGAATTGTGGATTTAGCGTTTTTGCATCGCCAATCGTTCTGAGATATCAGACTTTCCCAATGCTTGTCTTTCTCCCATTAGGAGTTCTGATGGTTGAACGGATCTGGAAAATGGCTTAATTGCAGGTTGCATGATCGGTCAAGCCAACATAAAGAATTTTCTATTGAACTTTCTGTGGAAGGACCGGGAAAACCGAACCTGGTGGATGGCTGGGATTGGAGTCTTGGTTCTGGAGTTCGTTGTCTTTAAGGCATATTATCCTTTCGCGAATTATACAGGCGACTCCTATTACTACCTGGATGCGGCCGCCAGTAATGCAGACGTCGGCACCTGGCCGGTTGCTTATTCGAAATTTCTGCGGCTGGTCAGTGTGTTTGCGCATTCCGACACCGTTTTGGTAGCGTTGCAGTTTTTGTTTTTACAATCATGTAAGCTATTTTTCCTCTTTAGTCTTATCTATTGGGTTCACCCGGGTATATGGATTAAGAAAGGATTGTTTCTTTTTGTCATTATAGACCCAATGCCTCTGTATGTAGCTAATTACGTCGGATCCGATTCGCTTTTTATCGGGTTAAGTGTCTTGTGGTTAAGCAGCTTGGTTTGGGTGATGTATCGGCCGGGGTTGTGGCTGCTGACGGTTCATGCTTTATTATTGTTGGCTTGCTTTGCCGTACGGTATAACGCCATTTATTATCCTGGGGTGTCGCTGGTTGCTTTTCTGTTGAGTCCCCGATCTCGGAAATTTAAGATAGCCGGACTGGCATGCAGCGCAATTCTTCTATTGTGGTCTGTATTGTTTACCAGCCAAAAAATGGAGGAAGTTACTGGTAAGAGACAGTTTTCAGCATTCGGGGGGTGGCAACTGGCAAATAATGCGCTCTACATGTATGAGCATATTCCACCGAATCGGCGGAGGCCGATGCCAAAAGAATTTGAAGGTTTGGAAAAAATGGTCCGCGAGCATATGGATACCCTTGTCAGGGTAAAGTTGACTCAACACGATATTATTTGGCAAAACTTTTACCTGTGGGACGAGCGCGGACCGCTCATACATTACCAGAACCGCGAGTTTAAGAACGACAGAAGATCATCTGAATTTAAAAAATGGGCTTGTGTAGGACCTCTTTATGAAGAATATGCAATCTACCTTATCCGGCAATTTCCTTTGGAGTATGTTGAGCAATTTATGATGCCTAATATGCTGAAATTCGCCGTGCCACCGGCGGAGTTCATGGGTATGTACAATATGGGCCTGGATAGCGTCGCGAGAGTTGCCAAGGATTGGTTTCAGTATAAAAGTCCAAGGATTGCGTATCATAATAGCATTAATCAGACTGTTTGGGTTGCAAGCTGGTATCCGGTATTTGGAGCGATCGCAAATGCGTTATTTATGTTGGCGGGTATTGGGGTGTTTCTGATGAGGTTGACCAATGTAAGTAAGACGGTAGCCAGGCTTTTAATCTTGATGTCAACACTGTGGCTACTGAATTTTGGGTTCAGTGTGTTTAGCGCGCCGATTGTCTTGCGCTACCAGCTATTCCCTGTTACGGTTTTTTGTTGCGTCGGGTCAATTCTTGCCGAGAAGCTTTGGAAAATGGCTTGACTTTTGGAGCTATAAAGTCTGTCTTTAGTAGACCAACAATATTTGCAAAAAAGGCTGTCGAAGTGGTATCTTGTAATTGCGTTACGACTGGAACCCTCTATATAGTAAAGGCCCTGGTCAAGTAGGTCCCCATATATATCAGCCGGTGCCAGGATGATCTGCTCCATGGGGCAGATCTCCCCGCCGGCCTCCCCCTCGATTAGTAGCATAATTAACTTTTCAACCTATTTTTTAACTGGCTCACCATGGCCATTAAACCTTACTATTATGAAGTCGTTACTTCATCGCCTGATCCGCCTCGATCATCTCATTTCTCACAAAAGCACCGGCACGCCTGCCGATTGTGCCCAGAAGGTTGGCATCTCCGAGCGTAGTCTTTATGATTATCTGAAGCTCCTGAAGGATATGGGGGCACCGGTTAAATTCTCCCGGGGGCGCCGGACCTATTATTATACGGAAGGCGGGCGTTTTCATGTCTCGTTCCTGTCCAGGGAGAAACAAGCGATCTATTCCGGAATGGAGGAAAATGAATTTGCGGCTGTCTGATCGGCAAATTTATTGACATTTGTCACTTTTCAGATAGGGATTAAGGTTGTAATTTGGGATCATTAAACCCTGGTCCCATGCGGAACCTTATTCTTCGATTGAATGGTGTCTATCCCATCGATGATGTGATCACTGAACTCCTTGATAATAAACTTCGGAGCAGAATAATCAATAGCGGCGATTTTCTTTCGCGGGAAGGGCAGATTTGCCGCTATCTCTATTATATCGAAAAGGGAATTGTTTCACATTATTCAACCAGGCTGGCAGGCAATGTTACTCACCGGATACTGTGGGAAGATGATATCGTCACTTCCGTTGAAAGTTTCTTCCAGCAAATTCCGAGTCGGGAAAATATCGTCGCCCATGAGAATACACTTGTAAAATACATCACTCACCAGGATTGGGCCGAAACCTTTAAGAAATCGGATTCCTGGAAGTTTATTACCGACAGAGTCAAGACGGAATATTATTCGAAACTGGGCGAACATGACCGGCTCAAAAGTACGCTGTCTCACGAAGAACTTATTAAACATGTTCTTGGTAAGAACCCTGAATTGCTGAAGCGAGTAGGCAGAGATACCTTTGCTTCCTGGCTGGGCATGACCACGAAGACCCTTAATAAATTCATATAAGGGAAACTTTTTAAAAAAACAAGGGAAATCTTCCCTTGACTTCGTTTTTTTTCCACACCATCTTTGTCCCCGAACGAGATGAATCGCTCGTTTTAAATTTTATCCGATGCTACGTTTCATCACCTGGGCTGCCTTCGGGGAGGCCGCCGTTATCCTTCTCATTGCCTATTACTGCGCGGTCGGCAGCGTTCATTTCCGGAAAGAGATCAGGATGCTGATCCAAAAATGGACCAGGCGCATTTCCCTTTTTCTACTGACGACGATCGGACTGGAGGCCAGCCTAAAGGCTCAGACTGCCGATGGCAATAATGGGATCAACCAGGCCAATACCATGGTGCGGTCTTATTTCGACGCGTCGACCCAGCTGCTTTACGCGGTGGGAGCGATCGTCGGATTATACGGCGCGTTCCGGGTGTTCAGCCTGTGGAATAACCATCATCGGGACGAGGCGAAAAGCGCGGCCATGGCCTGGTTCGGGTCGTGCATCTTCCTGGTGGTGGTAGCCAGTGTGATACGGTCATTTTTTGGGGTATAAAAAATCTTTCCCATGACAACGAGTGTCTATACGATCCACCGAGAAATCAACCGACCGATGCTTTTCAATGGTTTTGTTGAACAATACATCCTTTACATGGCGGTGGGAATGGTCGGGGATCTGCTCCTATTTGTGCTTCTTTATTGCTGCCGGGTGCCGCCCTGGTTCTGCATACCGTTTGCGCTCCTGGCGGGAGCTGCGAACCTGCTGATCAATCTTCGGCTAAGCCAGCGATATGGAGTGCATGGGCTGATGAAAAAACGTGCAAGGCGCCGCATTCCGCAATGCATTCAATGGAAAAGCCGGAAATTATTTCTCCATCTAAAACCTTAGCTATGTATCGTTTAACTGAATATGATCTCCCGATTCTCGAAGTAACCGAGGTTGGGATGCTGGCAAAAAACGGCGATTTTACCGTGCCGTTCGAAATTATAAAGCCACCACTGTTTACCCTTTCCTTCCGACAACACGGTGTCCTGCATGAAACCTGGGTGAAGGCACTACGCGCATTGCCCGTTGGCACAATTGTCCATATACAGGATGCACATTTCAATGAAAATGACGATGAATTGCGGATAGGTGACGATGACTATCTTGATTTTCGACCGGTGGATCAGGACTGGAAAGTGAGGCGGCCCTATATGCGGCACACCTGTCATTGTTACGTGACAATGCATAACCCGAACCGGCGAAAGGTCAACGCCGCGACCTCATCGCTTCTTAAGGGCTCCATTGTGCCGGAGTTTGTCCACAACCCGGAATCGCTGCAACCCTTCCTGGATCAGTGTGAGCAATTCAGGGCCATTCTCGCCGATAATCCCCTCCTCAACGTCCGACGGGAAACGCCCGAAAGATTGGTGGGTAAATTGGGTATTCCTGGAATACTGGAACAATTCTGCTTTTTGCAGGACGCAGAAGACCCGGAACACTCCGATTTGACCTTTGATCAATATTGTATCGAGACATCCTTGTCTCAGGTTATTTACACGCTGGCAGATGCGGAAAAGCTGCCACCTCATTGCTCAGCGACTGTCGAATACGAGCCTTACAGCACAGCGGAAACAGCGATACCCATGGGGTTTGCGACCGGGCTTGGCCCGCTCCTGGGCGTGGAGCATTTCTACAACCAATATTTCTTTATCGAGGACCCTAAGAAAGTTACGGCAGACATGGAAAAACGGTTGCGGAGGTTGAAATCCCTTTCGTCCCAGTCGCGGCCGAATGCCGTTACCTGTCAGGCGATCGAGAATTTTCTTCAGGAAGCGGTTTCCCAACAGCGAACCCTCGTGAAGACGCATTTCAATATCATCGCATGGAACTGGGACCCGGAAAAAGTACCCGAAATGAAACGTGAGATTGCTACTGCCATCACGCGAATGGGCGCCACGCCTTACCAGGAAGTCGTCGATGCGCCGCAAATCTGGTGGGCGGGGATACCCGGCAACGCGGGGGAATTCCCGATGAATGAAGCATTCGACAGTTTTGCGGAACAGGCCACTTGTTTCATCATCCCGGAGGAGCTTGAGCGGCATGCTGTAAATCCGTTTGGGGTCCGGCTGGGTGAACGATATACCGGCGAAGCGCTGCATATAGATATTTCGGACGAGCCTATGCGGCTACATTGGATCCATAACCGGAATAAGTTTGTGTTGGGCGGCTCGGGAAGCGGTAAATCGGTGTTCATCAATCACCTCTGCTCGCAGTATTATGACCAGGGCGCGCACGTGCTGCTGCTCGATATCGGCGGCAGCTACCGAAACCTGTGTACACTTTGCGAAGGTCAATATTTTGCCTATTCTGATGATCGACCGATGCGATTCAATCCCTTTCGGCTGGAGAAAGGCGAAATGCCGGGCACGGAGAAAAAGGAAAGTATTATAGCACTGCTGCTGACACTTTGGAAAAAAAGCGATGAACCCTACCGGCGCAGCGAGTATATCGCGTTATCCAACGCATTGCATGGTTATTATAAATATCTGGCTATAAACCCGGAGGTATGCGCCGGCTTTGATACCTTCTATGAGTATGTTCGTTCGGACGACAAGGTAAAACGGGAGTATTTCGACGCGGATAATTTTCTGTATGTCCTGCGGCCTTACTATAACGGTGGAGAATATGATTATTTGCTTAATGCAACGGACCTGCCAAGCCTGGTGGAAGAACGGATGGTCGTCTTTGAACTGGATACGGTGAAAGACCATCCGATACTTTTTCCGGTGGTGACCATCATTATTATGGAGTTGTTTGTCAACAAAATGCGGCAATTGAAGGGTATCCGTAAAGTCATGGTCATCGAGGAGGCATGGAAGGCGATAGCGAAGGAAGGAATGGGGGAATACATCAAGTATATCTTCAAGACCGTACGGAAATTCTTCGGCGAGGCGATTGTGGTGACGCAAGATATCGAGGACATTATCTCCAGCCCGATCGTGAAAAACACGATCATCAACAATTCGGATACCAGGATCCTGCTGGACCAAAGTAAATTCCTGCACCGGTTCGACCAAATCCAGGATTTGCTGGGGTTAACCGACCATGAAAAGTCGTTGGTGCTATCACTTAACCGGGAAAACCAGGCGGGACGTAAATATAAGGAAGTATTTATCGGGTTTGCCAACGGCCAATCCAGGGTGTATCGCAACGAATTGACCCTGGAGGAATACCTGACGTATACGACCGAGGAGACGGAGCGGATTGAGGTTGAGAAATATGCGCAGGAAAAGGGTAGCCTCTGGAAAGGGATCAGAGCTCTGGCCGAAGAGCGGCGACCGGCCGCCTGGAAGAGGATGATAGGGGCGGCGCTGATTATCCTGCTGGCCTGTCTGCCAACCGGCCGGAGTTCGGCGCAGGTCCTGGAGGTCGTTGACCTGATCAATTCCGCCGTAAAGAAAGTGATCGTGGCGGCCGACCTGCATGTGCAGCAACTGCAAACCCAAACCATTGCCTTACAGGATGCCGAGAAAGCGCTGGAAAACTCCATGGCGGGTGACCTGCTGGGTGATATTACGGACTGGGTACAGCAGCAGGAAGATCTGTACGGCGCATATTACGAGGAATTGTGGCAGGTGAAGTCGGCCCTTTCCGCTTACAGTAAGACGGCAACGCTGATCAAGCGGCAAGCGGCTCTGGTGAAGGAAGAGCAGAAGGACTGGGCAGCAGTTCAGCGGGATCCGCATTTCAGCACCGGAGAGCTCAGCCAGATTGCCAGCGTTTATAGGGGGATTTTGACGGAAAGCAGCCGGAATGTGCAACAAATCGAACTGGTGGTCAAGGCGTTTGTCACCCAAATGGATGATGCCGGCAGACTACGGATCATCGACGAGACCAGCCGGGGAATTGATGCCAATTACCAGGATTTGAGGGGATTCACGCAGGAGAATGGGTTGTTGAGCCTGCAGCGGGCGAAGGACGAAGCCGATATTTTAACCATCAAATTGCTTTACAACTTATGAAATGGATGCTGGTTATCGGGATGGTAACGATTGGTTGGGGTGCGAAGTCGCAGACCATAGGGGGAATGGTAACGCAACTGGCTAAATTGAAACTGTTGGAACATACGACGGGCAGGGGCTATCAGATCATGACCACCGGGGTCGACTCGATCGGTTCCAGCATGGGCGCCGAGTACCGGCTTCATCGAACCTATTTCCATTCGCTGGATATCATTAATCCTCAAATCTATCCCAATGACAAAATTTCTCTTACTACTTGGGTTCCTGAGCAGCTTCGCGCGGCCTACACAGGCGCAGTCGATCGCCGATCTCCTGCTGGAGCTGGAGTTGGACAAAGAAAAACTTAGTTCCCTAAAAAACACGCTTCAGGAAATGTACCAGGGTTATATGACACTGGAACGCGGCTATACGAATATCCGGGATATTGCCAAAGGTAATTTCGATCTGCACAAAGCCTTCCTGGATGCGCTCTTCGAAGTGTCGCCGGCGGTACAGGGAGACCCCCGAATCCCGGAGATCCTGGATGCCGAATACCGGATTGTGGCGGGCTACCGATCGGCCAATGCCCGATGGACGGCCAGCGGGATGTTTACGGCGCAGGAGGTAGACTATATCGTCAGCGGATATTCTCTGCTGCTGGATCGCTGTCTTCAATCTGTTGAGGAGCTGACGATGGTGCTGACGGGAGATGAGCTACGGATGTCGGACGCGGACCGGATGCAGGCCATCGGCCGAATTCAAATTGATACACAGGGACAACTCGCGACGATGCGGCAAATGGATAACAATCTGTCCATCCTCGCTATGAAGCGGCTGAAGGAAAGGGGTGATATCAACACTATAAAATCATTATATGGTTTGCCAAATTAACTTCACTGCTTTGCAGGGAGTGTTACAACAAGTGTACGCTACCATGATCGGAAATGCCGGGGAATTAATAGGGACCAGTATGGGCATAGCGGGGCTTGGGGCCTTATGGCGGGTCTTCGGGCACGGATTGCTGCGGCTCGGAAAGGCGCAGGAGCCGACTCTCGAGTCGCTTTACCGGCCTTTGTTGATTGGGCTGGCGATTTCCCTATTCCCTTCGATCATTGCGGTCCTGAACGGGATATTGCAGCCTTCGGTCGATGGGACGGCGGCGCTGGCGGGGAATGCGAATCAGGCGGTGGCGACCCTGCTGGAAGAGAAGGAGCAGGTCTTGCAGAAGTCCGCCGAGTGGCAGATGTATACGGGCGCAGCCGGAAGCGGCAGCCTGGACAAATGGGAGCAACTGTCCGGAGAGGCGGATTCGGGCGTTTTCTCGGGATTGTCCAACCGGGTGAAATTCGAGATGGCGAAGGCATCTTATAACATGAAAAATTCGGTCAAGGTCTGGATGTCTGAGATCCTGGAGACGCTGTTCGAAGCAGCGGGGCTTTGTATCAATACGGTAAGGACGTTTTACCTCATCATCCTGGCTATCCTCGGACCACTAGCTCTGGGCTTCTCGGTCTATCCCGGGCTGGAGAGCGGGTTGACCCATTGGCTGGCACATTACATCAATGTATTTCTGTGGTTGCCGGTAGCGAATCTTTTTGGGGCTCTGATCAGCCAGATCCAGCAGGCGATGATCCAACTGGATATCGGGCAGGTGACCGCGACGGGTCAGACGAGTTTCGGCGCGACGGATGCAGCCTATCTTGTCTTTTTGTTGATGGCGATCGTCGGGTACTTCACGGTGCCATCCGTTACGCGCTATATTGTTCATGCGGGTGGAGATCTCGGAGCTAAATTATGGCGCACCGAATTGAAGGTTAAATAAAGGTGTTCCCGAAAGCAAGAAATATTGAACGGTCGTTTCGGTATATCCGGGTCTTTACGGCGCTGGTGGTGGCCGGGTCGATGCTGCTTTGCGCGTTTATTTCCTGGCTGGCATTCCGGGCAGGAGAGCGGGCGCAAGACCGAATCTACATTCTCGCCAGCGGTAAAGCGCTGGAAGCGGTTGCCCGAGACCGGAAGGATAATGTGGCGGTCGAGGCACGGGATCATATCCGGACCTTTCATGAGTTATTTTTTACGCTGGACCCTGACGAAAAGGTGATCAATACCAATCTCGCCCGGGCGCTGTACCTGGCGGACGGATCCGCCAAGCGGCAGTATGATGATCTGAAGGAAACGGGTTATTATTCGGGCATCATCTCCGGGAATATCAGCCAGGAAATCGTCATCGACAGTATCAGCCTGGACATGAGCAATTATCCGTACCATTTCAGGTGCTACGGGTCGGAGAAGATCATCCGGCCAAGCAGCCTGGTGACAAGAGACCTGCTGACGGAGGGGTTTTTGCGGAATACGAGCCGATCGGACAACAATCCGCATGGATTCCTGATCGAGCGGTGGGCGATCCTGGACAACCGGGATTTAAAAGTGGAGGCGAGGTAAACAAATTCTTTATCGTTTAAAATCAGTTGTATGGCGCTTACACAACGTCAGCGGCTTCTTTTGGCCGCTCCGGCTATCGTTTTGCCTTTCATGGCGATAATATTTGCCGGACTGGGAGGCGGAAAAGGCGGAAAAAAAATCAAGGCGATGAGCGCGCTCGGGCTAAATACCGAGCTGCCGGCCATGTATATGGACCCGAAGAAAGAGACAATCGATAAGCTCGGCGCTTATCTGAAAGCCGAACAGGATTCGATCCGAAGGAAGCAGTTTGAGTTGCGTGATCCTTACCGGACGGTTGCTCCCGATTTGGTTGCCCGGCAGGTTCGGCCGGCGATCCGGATGGACCCCAAGGCGGACTCGTTGTTGCAACAGCTGGACCGGTTGCGGACGTCGTTGGCGTCGCCGCCGCAGTTCGTAGCTTCGCCAAGGCCTGTCGTGCGGGTTGTGCCACGGGTTCGGGAGGTGGATACGCCGGTTGCCGATCCGCAGTTGGAGAGACTGAACAGTATGTTGGATAAGGTGATTCGTATTCAGCATCCGGAGGAGAATAAACGGGCTGTGGGAGTTGCGGAGGTTCTGGCCTCGGAGGACGCGTTGCCGGCTGATTCGGGGTCAAATGTGATTGCGGCGGTTGTGCCTTCGAATGAGACCCTGGTGACGGGCGGGACAATCCCGCTCCGACTGGCGGAAGATATTCGGATACACGGGGTCGTTGTACCGCGCGGGCAATGGGTGTATGGGACGGTAACAATCAACGGCGACCGGATGCTGGTGCATGTCCGATCGCTGCGAGCCGGACGGAATTTATATTCCACCGATCTGCAGGTGTATGATCTGGATGGACTGCCGGGAATTTATATCCCGGGAATGCTCAGCCGGGATGTAGCCAAGGAATCGGCGGATGAGGGGGTCAACGGGCTGAATGTGCTTCCCTATGGTTCGTCGCCCGGCGCTTCGGCGGCCGAAGCGGGGGTGCAGGCGGCAAAGACGTTTATTGGCCGAAAGATTCGGCTGGTGCGAGCCTCTGTGAGGGCCGGGTACCAGGTATTGCTGCGAAATAAACAGGATAAGGTGGTTAATGTGATCAGTCAGGCTGTGGCTTCCAGCAGCCTCAAGCCGCCCGGTTTCGATCCGGGTGGCTCTTTTCTTTCCCGATGCCGCGAAGAAGGAATGGAGTTTGGGGTGGAAGGGATCTATTTGCAGGATAGTGTATTGTGGTTTGCCACCCGGTGGGTGAATCATTCGCCGATCGGTTATCAGCCGGAGTATTGCCGGTGGATTGTCCGGGACCGACGCGTGCTTAAACGGACGGCGCAGCAGGAGGAGGTGCTGGAGGCGATGTATGCGCCCAAACCGGTTATGGTGGCCGGGGATTCGGTGGTGATGCAGTGGACGGGGTTCAGGGCCTTTGCGCCCGGGCGTGATAAAGAACTGGTGATCGAAGCCGGAGAAAGGAATGGCGGGAGGGCGATGAAAGTGGTGGTAGGACATAAAGAGATCTTACGAGCTAAAAAAATCGAACCATGAAAAAGAATGACGAAAGGCCACGCAGACCACATTCGATTACGGTCTATTTTACGAATGAAGAGTTTAAGATTGCAGATTCATTATTCCGGAAGACCACCTATGCGAAATGGAGTGAGTATGGACGCAAGCTGTTCTTAAACAAGCCGGTTCGGGTCATTTACCGGAATGCCTCCCTGGATGATTTGATCGAGGCAGTGAACCGCATTGCGCGTAACGAGGGATTCTTGTTGACGCAGCCCGAGCTGGGTCGGGAGTTAAAATCGCTTTTTCAACAAATAGTCGATCAGTGCATACGAGCATCAAAATAGGCAAAAGCCTTCATCGCATCCTCTACTATCATGAGCGGAAAGTAAAAGAGGGTGTTGCCGAGTGTCTTTATGCCGGGAATATGGTAAAGGAGGCGCAGGAACTCAAGCCTAAAGAAAAGCAATTCTTCCTGGAGCGATTGGATTCGCTGAATGAGCGGGTGACCCGGAGGACGATGAGCCTCATCCTTTCCTGTCATCAGAACGACCGGATCGATAATGAACAAATGCGACGGCTTGGAAGGGAGTATGTGCGGGAGATGGGTCTTGAAGGGCAACCGTTCCTGATCTACCGCCATCGGGATACACCGCATCCGCATCTGCATATTGTGACCAGCCGCATCCGGCCTGACGGATCGGAATTCAAACTGTCGCCGGGGATGTACCTGCGTAGCCTGAAACTGGCCAGGGAGTTAGAGGTTAAATATGGGTTGTACCAGGCCGGACGGCGGTTGTCGGAAAAAGAGTACCAGGCACAATATCCGGTTCAGGTCATCCGGCATGGGGAAACGCCATTGAAGCCGACGATCAACGCGATTTTGGGGGCGATCCTGCCTTCGCATGTTTATACGTCGCTGGATGAACTGAATGTGCTGCTTCGGCCGTACCGGCTGAAGGCTACGAGAGGAAGCGAGGATTCGATCACGTACCGGCGAAATGGGTTACTCTATGTGCCCTTGAATAGCCGGGGGGAGATGGAGGAGGTATATGTCAAGTCGAGCTTGTTGCGAATGAAGCCCGGGCTCAGGTATCTCCGGCAGCGGTTTGCCGAGAATCAGCCCCGGCAGGAGCAAATGCTCAAGCGGGTGACTACGTCGATCGACTGGATCTTTCATCACCAACAGGTTAGTATGCGGGGGCTGCAGGAACGGCTTCGGGAGGAGAAGATCGACATGATCGTGACGCCGCAGCAGAAGATCTATTTCGTGGACCGGTTGAACAAGGCGGTTTTTTCGGGGATAGCGGGTATCCGGGAACGCTGTATTTCCGAGGAAGCATATCAGCGGCAGCAACAGGAGCAGAAGTTGGTACAAGGGCAGCGACAGAAACTAAAACAGAGGCCAGGAATGGATCTTATATGAGTTTGGAGCGGGATAATGCGCGGAGTGTCGCGATGTTAAACGAGATGATCGGCTTTGGGCTATTGGCGCTTCATTTCTATGTGTATTGTTTTCCGCTGTGTCTGCGGTTGGGATGGAGGAATCAATATGCGGATATGGCGCTGGGGGTGATCCTGCGTACGGGGATCTTTGGGGAATTTTGGTATACGAAGCTGCTGGCATTGGTTTTCTTTCTTTTTGGGGCTGTAGCGGCGCCGCGGCGGCGGCTGCCGAGGGCAGAGCGATGGGCATGGCGACCGTTGGTTTTGTTCCTGATCGGGCTGGGGTTTTTTTGGAGTTTTGGAGTTGTTGTGCGGGTAGGGTATGCCGCTTATATTATCGGATCGGTAGGCGGTCTGTTGTGGGTGTTGGTCAGTTGGGGACAGTTGCTGCGGTTTGTTCCGGTCCCGTGGAATCGGGATGACCCGCTGGGACGGGAGGATTCCGGTTTTCCGCAGGAACGGCGTCGATTGAAGGGGAAGTGGGTGCTTCATCTGCGGGGTTCTTTTTTTGACCGTGGACGGTGGCGTTCGAGCTGGATCAACCTCGTCAATCCGCGACGGGGCGTGCTGATCCTGGGATCGCCGGGGTCGGGAAAGTCCTATTTTATTATCGAGCCGCTGATCCGGCAGTTGATCGAAAAGGGGATGGCGATGATGTTGTATGATTATAAGTTCGATACGCTGTCGCGGGTGGCCTATGGGAATTTCGTGCGCTGTCAGGGTAGCTATCCGGCCGGAGCGAAATTCTTTTATATTAACTGTGGGGAGCCGGGACGGAGCCATCGGTGTAATGTTTTGGCGCCGGAGACCATGAACTGGCTTTCAGATGCCCTGGGGGTCAGCCGGACGATCCTGCTAAGTATGAACCGGACGTGGGTGGAGCGGCAGGGTGAATTCTTTATCGAGTCGCCGGTCAACTTCCTGGCGGCGCTTATCTGGTTCCTTCATGAATATCGGGGTGGAATCTATTGCACTTTGCCACACGTGATCGAGTTGTCGAAATTACCTTATGCTCAGCTCTTTGAATTGTTGGGTAATTTGCCCGCGATTGCCGGGATCATCGACCCTTTTGTGCAGGCATTTAACAATGGCACGACGGAGATGCTGGACGGGCAAGTGGCGGCGGCCAAGGTCCCGCTGGCGAAGCTGGCATCGCCGGACCTTTATTATGTGCTGACGGGGGATGATCTCCGGCTGGACCTGAACGACCCTTTATCGCCGAAGATCCTCTGCCTGGCGGGTGATCCGATGCGGATGGAGGCGATCGGGCCGGTGGTTGCGTTGTATATCGACCGGATCAACCGGTTGTGTAACCGGCCCGGTCGGTATCCGCTGGCGCTAGTATGTGATGAGTTTGCGACGATCCGGGCGGCGAGTATGTTGCCGACGATGGCGACGGGGCGGTCGAATGATATTGTCACGGTGCTGGCTGTGCAGGACCTGGCGCAGTTGAGGATGTTGTATTCCCGGGATGAGGCAGAGACGGTATTTGGGATTGCGGGGAATTTGATTTGCGGACAGGTGGGGGGTGAGACTTCTGCCCGCGTCGC
>Ga0206918_1035_pt1 | contig 35350 bp, 42 predicted proteins | sample Alteio_BWOrgHeat_69_FD_152950 | JGI IMG/M metagenome (GOLD analysis project Ga0206918, IMG submission 152950) | Enriched cells from forest soil in Barre Woods Harvard Forest LTER site, Petersham, Massachusetts, United States -... | ecosystem: Environmental > Terrestrial > Soil > Temperate forest >... | reverse complement strand
CCTCACGGCCGTTGAAGGGGTCGACCAGGTTGCCGTAGTCTTCCGCGTTCAGGCTGATGGCCATGGCGTTGATCGTAAAATCACGGCGCAGCTGGTCGTCTTCGATCGTGCCGGGTTCGACATCCGGATTCCGGGATTCGGCCCGGTAGCTTTCCTTCCGGGCGCCCACGAATTCGATTTCCCAATCTTCCCACTTGACCTGCGCGGTGCCGAAATTCTTGAAAAAGGATATGGATGGTTTGGGATGGAGGCTCGACGCGACTTTGTGCGCCAGTTGGATGCCGTCACCGGCGCAAACAATATCAGCATCTTTGGTGGCCCGGCCGATCAGCCTGTCCCGGACAAAACCGCCAATCAGGTAGCAGGGTACCCCGAGGTCGGCGGCGGCGGCGGCGATCTTCCGGAATATGAAGGATTCTTTATCGGTGACTTGGATGTCCATGGGGTAAAGTTCGCAAAAGTTGGGTATCATCAATTTTCCAGGCACAATGGAAATGACCTTTTGGACAGGCGCGATATCCGTGGAGCCCGCAGGGTCGGCAGTCGAGGGGTTCGGCGATTTCGACGATAAAACGTTCGTCGCTTAGCGGGCCGAAGCCAAACGCGGGAATGGTGGAGCAGTATACCGCGGTGACCGGCGCGTTGACGGCGGAGGCGAAATGCATGGGCGCCGAGTCGTTGACATAGTTCATATTCGCGTCCTTCATCAGCGCCGCGGATTGAAGATAGGTCAGCGCTCCGCCGAGGTTGACGACATGGCGATGGGTGGCTTTTATTTCTTCGCAGAGGGCCCGGTCTGCCGGTGCGCCAAGGAGGTAGACGGTGTATGCAGCAGGCAGCCGTTGAAGGAAAGCCGCCCATTTCTCTTTTGGATATTGCTTCGTGAACCAGACGGAAGCAGGAGAGATCGTGATAAAGGGTCCGGTTTTATAGACGCTGACTTTTTCATAATCTGCCATGGAGGGATATAGACGGGGTTTTGCCGGCTGGTCGTCGGTGAGGGCAGCGATAAGGGTTTGGTTCCGGTCGACCTCGTGACTGTTGCCGACAATATGGGGGGTCTTTATAGTGAAAAGTAAACTGAGCGGGTTTTTGTCAAAGCCGATCGTTTGTCTGGCGCCGGAGAAGACGGTGAGGAGGCCGGTGGCTGCGAATCGCTGGACATTGATCACGGTGTCGTATCGCTTTTTGCGGATTTTTCGGATCAGGGTAAAGAGGTTTCGCAGTTTGTGCTCGCGTTTGTTCCAGATGAGGACTTCGTGCAGGAAGGGGTGGCCGGCGAGCAGGCTTTCATTGCCTTTTCTAAGGAGGAAGTCGACCTGTGCGTTGGGGTAGTGCGCGTGAAGCTTTTCGATAAGGGCGGTGGCGAGGACAACGTCACCGATAAATGCGGTTTGTATAACCAGGAATTTCTGCACGGGTGCAAAGGTAGGCGCTTTTGCGGAAAGCTATTTGTGGACGATCTTGCGAATCTTTTTGTTGATTGCGTCAGCCACGAATATCGTCCCATTGGCATCGACCGCAAGACCTGTAGCTGACCCGAATTCGGCTACATTGCCGGCGCCGTCGGCATATCCGCCGATATTTTTCCCGGCTATCGTGTTGTCCGCTCCGGCGGGTGTGACCATGCCTACAACGTGCTCATCGGCTAGCCAAAGATCTCCGTTGTTGTCCATTCTAAGCTCATCAATCTGGTTAGGTGATGGTTGACCGGCGACAAATTGGCGATTGCCGAGTGTGTCCACCCGCCATATTTCGGTTCCATTTGAATAATATATATGCTGATGGCTGTCGATGGTTACGTCAAGAAACTGCGTATCGGAAGTAGTATCAGTGTATAAGGTGGTTACCCGGCCTTGCTGGTCTACCCGGCGAACAGATTGAAAATCAGCTACATATAACGTTCCTGTGCTGTCAATATCAAGGCCATTGGGCGCTTTGAATTTGGCTGCTGATCCTTGTCCGTCCGATTGCTCTGCCATTGGATTGGGACCTCCGGCGAGTATGGATACGATGCCTGTGGGCGTAATTTTGGTAATGTTCCTTTCCGGGAAGGTCAATACATAAATATTTCCTTGTTGGTCACATACCAGATCGGTGGCTGTGCTTCCGATCGCGGTGACTATGGATATAGTGCTGTCCGGCGTAATCTTCCAGACAGTACCCGAATCTCCTCCGCAAGCGTAAACGTTGCCCGCGGGATCCAGCGCTACCCCGATCGGATAATCATTCTGACTAGTGATGGCGGCATAGGTGGAAACAATGTAGTCACTTGAAATGGGAGGAGTCGGGGTTGGGGAATGAATATTCCGAGTGCAGGCGACAACCAACAAGACTACCGGCAGGATCAGGTAAATTTTTTGCATGGGGTATATTTCGCAAGATAAACAGAATTTTCAAGGTGGTCAAGAGCGGATGTCCGTATGTGTTCCATCGGCATTCCATTTGATAATGGCGGACGGATGAAAGCGTGTATCATCGTTCCGGCGGTGGTTGACCACATAGTTGACACCGGCGATGATGTGCGGATCGACCTCGCGGTAGATGGCGGGAGTGCCCGCACCGGAGATGTTGGCAGAGGTGGAGACCAGCGGCTTCCGGAATCGTCGGATCAGGTGCCGGCAGAAGTCGTCGTTGATGAGGCGGATGGCGATTGTCCCGTCGGTGCTGATAAGATTGGCGGCCAGGCCGATCGCGCCTTCGTAAATGACAGTTGTTGGTTTTTGTACGTTCTTCAGGAAATCGAATATGCGGAGGTCGGGCTGCGTCGTGTATTTCAGGATGTCGCGTTGGTCGGCGACAAGGACGATAAGGCTTTTGGTTTCCGCCCGTTGCTTGAGCGCATATACCTTGCTGACAGCGCCGGGGTTGGTAGCGTCGCAGCCGATCCCCCAGATGGTATCGGTAGGATAGAGGATGAGGCCTCCGGATCGAAGGACGGAAAGACAGGCGGTGATATCGTCGTTGAAATCCTGCTCGGTTGCCATGGGCGTAAAGTTAGTATGTTTGCAAAAAAATATCGATGGAAGAGCAACAATTGATCGCAGAAGCCTGGGGGAATCGGGAATTGGTATTCGATGATAAGTACGGAGACGCGATATTAAGGGTAATGGAGGAGCTGGACAAGGGCAGGCTCAGGGTGGCATCGCCCCCGGCATCAGGAGGATGGGTCGTGAACGAGTGGGTGAAGCAGGCGATCCTGCTCTATTTTGCCCTGCAGCGGATGAAGACCTGGGAGCTGGAGCCATTTGAATGGTACGACAAGATGGAGCTGAAAAAGAATTACAAGGACCTCGGGGTGAGGGCGGTACCGCATTCCGTCGCGCGATATGGGGCTTATCTGGCGCGCAACGTCGTCCTTATGCCCAGTTATGTGAATATCGGCGCTTATGTTGACGAAGGGACGATGGTGGATACCTGGGCGACCGTGGGAAGCTGCGCACAGATCGGAAAAGGCGTACATCTCAGCGGCGGCGTCGGGATCGGCGGGGTCCTCGAGCCGTTGCAGGCTTCGCCGGTGATCGTGGAGGATGGGGCTTTTCTGGGAAGTCGCAGCATTGTGGTAGAGGGCGTGATCGTCGAAAAGGAAGCGGTGCTGGGCGCGAATGTCGTATTGACGCAATCCACGCGGATCATCGATGTCAGCGGGAAGGAGCCGGTGGAATATAAAGGACGGGTGCCCGCGCGGAGCGTAGTTATTCCGGGGACCTATCCGAAAAAATTTCCCGCCGGCGAATACCAGGTGACCTGCGCGTTGATCATCGGCCGGCGAAAGCCGAGTACGGATTTGAAGACCAGTTTGAACGATGCGCTGCGGGATTTCAATGTGGCGATATGAAGTTTCAGGGATTTCTGATCTCGTTCACGGGAGCGGTGCTGTTCTCGACCAAGGCGATCCTGGTCAAGCTGGCTTTTCGGCATACGCATACGGATGCGCTGACTTTGCTGACGTTGCGAATGCTTTTATCCCTGCCCTTTTATCTGCTGGCTGCTTTTTGGGGGAGCCGTCAAGCCGGAAACGTTCGGATGAATCGCCCGCAATGGTTCTGGGTCATTTTGCTGGGCTTGCTGGGATATTATTTAAGCAGTTTCTTTGACTTTGTGGGGTTGCAATATATTTCGGCGGGGCTGGAACGGTTGATCCTATTCCTCTATCCGAGTTTTGCCGTATTAATTAACGCGATGGTGTTTAAGCAGGGGATCAGCCGGGCTCAGGTCTTTGCTTTGGCCCTCAGCTATGCGGGTATCGGGATCGCCTATTTTGGCGAGCTGAAGATCGATGCAGGGAATCCAAATTTCTATTGGGGTAGTTTTCTGGTGTTTTTATGTTCGATCACGTACGCCGCGTATTTGTCGGGAACTGGGAAGATGGTGCCGTTGCTGGGAGCGGCCAAGTTTACGACGTATAGTATGCTGACGGCGACGGCAGGAGTGCTGACGCATTTCGCGGTTCGGCGGGCACTGGGTCATGAACCGGCTTTGCCGACCGGCGCGGGGAGCGAGGCTTTGTGGGGATATGGGATCCTGCTGGCATTGGTGGCGACGGTAATCCCTTCCTTTATGTTGTCAGCGGGGATGAAGCGAATTGGGGCCAATAATGCGGCCATCGTCACCAGTATCGGGCCCGTGTCGACGATCTTGCAGGCGCACTTTATTTTGGGTGACCCCATTTTTACGGCACAGATGGTGGGGACGGTGCTGGTGATCATCGGAGTTTTATCTATTGGCTGGAAGGCGGCGAAGCCCGTTGGGGAGACTCCGGAACTGCCGGAGGTGTCGGAGGAGGCGGCATAACCGATCTGAATTTTTTTGAGCGAGCGGTATTCTTACCTATATTTGCACCCCCGAATAATGGTGATGCCCAGGTGGCGAAATTGGTAGACGCACTGTTTTCAGGTAGCAGCGCCGTAAGGTGTGCTGGTTCGAATCCAGTCCTGGGCACGTTCAAGCCTTGTAAATAATTGATTTACAAGGCTTTTTTATTTTCTGTGTGTCACATTTTGACACATTTTTTCGCTTTCGCCCCTATTTCTTGACACACAAATGACACACACCATGACACACAGAAATCGTTGCCTTCGGACCGGCACGCGGAAGCAAAAAGCTAAATGTTTATTCTTAGAAAATCCCCCAAAAATCGGTCGGAAAAGGACTTCTTTTCTGGCAGTTGACACACGACTTGACACACAAAATGACACACGGCGCGAATCTCCGCTGTTCCCGATTTTCCTGGTTTTGCCCGCTTTTGCACCTGTCCTAAGACGGGTCATGTCAGTCCGTCGCCATACGCTTCGTACGACAGTTTTGGCTCGTTCCTTGAACCCCTATTTCATCACCTTTCAAAATGAAGCGTTATGAATATCGTGAAGAGAGAAAACCGGAAAGGCGACAAAGCCTATTTTTCCATCGAGTATGGCCGGGGCAGAGGGACAAGAATGGCGACGGGTATTTTTGTCTATACCCACCCCAGGAACCTGGTTGAGAAGAACCACAATCGACAAGCCCTTATTCTGGTCGAAACCAAAAAGTCGGAATTGCTACTCGAACGGCAGGCCATCGGATCGGGCTATATCCCCGACCATAAGTTCAAAGCCAATTTCCTAGATTACTATCAGGAATTTGCCGACGCCAATGTGCGAAAGGGCAAACGTCATCTCAAAAACAGCCTTGCCCAATTCAAGCTATTTATTGCCAAAGGAATTATTTCCCCGGTGGACATCACCGAAAACCTTTGCAAGCGATTCCGGCAATACCTGCTGGACAAATTCACGGGTGAAACCCCCGCCAACTACTTTAGTGAATTTAAGAAGGTAATTCGGGCTGCCACAAAGGACAATTATTGGCGGCATAACCCGGTTGAGGACGTGAATTCCAAAACCAATCCTTCAAAGAAACTCAAGGAGAATCTTGAGGCGGATGAATATATCAAGCTGTTGCACACTCCTTGCCTCAATGAAACAGTGAAGGATGCTTTTGTCTTTTCATGCTACACCGGTTTGCGCTTTGTGGACATCAAATTGCTGGATTGGAAAGATATCAAGGAGGGACGGCTCACTACCCGGATCATCCAGCACAAAACCGGTCTGCCAGTCACCCTGACATTGCACCCCATCGCGCTCGCCATCCTCGAAAAGCGGAGAAGGCTCTCAAGAAGCATTTCCTCGCCTAAGGTGTTTCTTTTGGCGACGCACGACGGCTGCAATAAGATTCTGGACCAGTGGGTAACCGCAGCCAGGATCGCCAAGCATATCACCTGGTCCTGCGCCCGGCTTAGTTTCTCTATTCTGTTGCAGGATGAAAATGTAGATGATGCAACGGTGGCATACTTGATGGGTCATAGTACCTCAAATCAGGTAATCAAAACGTATCGCCGCCATCGCCCGCGCAATCAGACTGCCTCAATTAGCAAGCTACCAATGCCAGAGGCATTGCCCTATTTTCTGGAGAATTAGATGTAAAGGTTGAAAAATAAGGCAAAATCGTTAAAGGCGGCTACTCTCTTGTAGCCGTCTCTTTCAGTTGCCTGCCGAGTGATTTTTACTAAGAAGTTTTTACTAATTTGCCTGGAGACAAATTGACCTTTTGTTTTGATTTTTGGAATATTGCCTTGAACGGCAAGACTATCGCTCCTTTTCCCGGAATTGAGCAAATTTCTCAGGTCGATTTTGCCAAAAAAGAACTATCCAAACGGATTTCATACCAGAAAGTCATAGTTTTTCAATCTCTATATTAGCAGTAATGAAAATTACCTTCCTCCCCTCCACCAACCTTTCCAACCCATTAAAATGCACCGCCTCCGCCGCATGGTCCATCTCCACCACTTCCCTCCCCGCCAGATCGGCGATCGTCCGGTTGACCTTCAGAATTCTCGCCTACGACCTGGCCGAAACCAGCGCGCTGTCCAGCCGCCCGAAAAAAATACCGCCGCGGACCTTCATACTGTAACCTTTGCAGATCACGACCGTATTACCTAAAAAAGCCATGAGAAAACTGTATCAACCACTTTTATTCATTTACTCAATTTTGGCTACTCTTTGTCTAATTTATATTTTTTTGCATGTTGTAAAAAATCAAAATTCAATCAGGACGTTCGACGAAATACAGGTACAGCAAATAAAGATAGTTGAGCCGGATGGAACATTAAGAATGATTATTTCGAACAGCAAAAAGCTTCCTGGCGTGATAGTTCACGGAAAAGAAGTCGAACAAGTTGACAGACCACAAGCAGGAATGCTTTTTTATAATGATGAGGCTTCGGAAAACGGTGGGATAATTTTTGGCGGTTCTAGAAATGCAAAAGGTGAAGTGGTAAATTCAGGTGGTAGTTTATCGTTTGACAGATATGGTGGAAAAGAGGAAGTAAATCTAATTGGTGTTAATGACAAGGACAACAGGTTTGCGGGACTATCTATTTCTGATAGCAAAGCGGGCGAAATAAATACGCCCCAAAGGATTTGGGTTGGACGAAAAGATGACGGGGCATCAGAAATTGCGCTGATGGATTCAACCGGAAAAAAGCGGATAGTTCTGAAAGTCTTGAAAACCGGAGAGGCAAGTATGATTTTTTTGGATGATAATGGAAATATACTGAATTCAGTCTCTGCATCAAAGAAACTAAAATAGAAAATGCCCCGTATCATATACTTTCCCGTCCCTAAGCACTCCTGATTCCCGCCTAAATCAAACCTTCTGGCATCCTACTACTCTTGAAAATAGGAGACAGCCTTATGTTGCAAATTTGCGCCGATTTCATAGATTACAAGCACTTTATTCATTCGGCCGTTAACTCTTGAATGGGCTGGCCGGTTAAGGCGGCTACACCTTCGTAACCGCCTTCGCAATATTCCTCCCCTCCACCAACCTTTCCAACCCCCTAAAGTGCACCGCCTCCGCCACATGCTCCATCTCCACCACTTCCCTCCCCGCCAGATCCGCGATCGTCCGGCTCACTTTTAGAATTCTCGCATACGACCTGGCGGAAACCAGCGCGCTGTCCAGCCGCCCGAACAGATACCGCCGCGCATGCGCGTCCAGAAGACAATAGTCATCCAAGCTCTGTTCCGGCATTCGCGCATTGCAATAGACCCCGTTCAATCCCCTAAACCGTTCCGACTGCACCGCCCTGGCCTTTACCACGCGCGCCCGGATCACCGCCGACGATTCCACCGGCTTGCGCGAGTCCATCAGGGCTCCTAATGGCACGGACTCCACCTCGACCTGCAGATCGATCCGGTCCATGAGCGGCCCCGACGTCTTCCGCCGGTAATACTCCAGGGCCCGCCGCGAGCAGGTGCAGACACGCGCAGGATGCCCGAAATAACCACAAAAACAGGGGTTCATCGCCGCTACGAGCATAAAGGAAGCCGGATATTCCACGCTCATTTTCGCCCGCGCAATGCGCACCCGGCCCTCTTCCAGCGGCTGCCGCAGTATCTCGATGGCAGACCGGCTGAACTCATAGAGCTCGTCCAGGAACAACACACCGTTATGCGCCAGAGAGATCTCGCCCGGCTGGGGTGAACTCCCGCCACCCGTCAGCGCGATATCGCTCGCCGTATGATGCGGGTTGCGGAAAGGCCGCTGGGTGACCAGCGCTGTGAGGGGATCGGTCGTGCTCAGGCTATGGATTCGCGTGGTCTCCTGGATCTCGGTCGGGCTCATGGGTGGCAGGATGGTCGGCAGGCGACGGGCCAGCATCGTCTTGCCCACACCGGGAGACCCGTAAAGCAGGATGTGATGGCCGCCGGCCGCGGCAATCTCCAGCGCCCGCTTGACCGGCTCCTGACCGCGCACATCCCGGAATTCCAGCTGCTCCGCCGGATCGGGTGGGGGAGGGCCTGTTGATTTGTCCGCGGCTTTCAAGGTGCCCTTTCCCCCGAGAAAGTTCAACAGTTCCCGCAGATGGGTGACACCCAGAACGCTCAGGCCCCCGACCAGCGACGCCTCGGGGAGATTTGCCCGGGGCACGATGATCCCTTTCATGCCATCCGCGAGCGCCTGGCAGGTCATGCAAAGAGTACCCCGGACGGGCAATACCGATCCGTCCAGACCCAGTTCGCCGACCACAATAAAGCCTTTTAGCAGACCGGGGTCCTTCGCCTGACCCGATGCCAGCAGGATCCCCAGTGCGATGGGCAGATCAAAAGCGGCGCCTGTCTTGCGGATATGCGCGGGAGAGAGATTCACCGACAATTTTGTACACGGCATCTGGTAGTCCAGGCCCTTGATCGCGACCTCCGCCCGCCCCAGACTTTCCTTGACAATTTCGTCGGGCTGGCCCGTAATATAATACCCGAGACCGTTGCCGATATTTACCTCCACTGTAATGCGAAAGGCCTCCACACCGTGGAGGGCACTTCCAAAAACCTTGGCTAACATGACTAGGTGGCCACCCGATGGCCATTTTCATTTTTGATTTACAAATCCCTTGCGGGCTTACCGGCGCAAAAATGGGGTAGGCATCTCACCGAATTCCGCTTTTACCCGCTTCTATTCGTTTGCAGTCGGATATAAACGTTTAGCCCCACGCCAATTCCACCCGCCGCATTTATGCTTCAGCCCAAAACCACCTTTTCCCGTCTGGTTTTTCAAATCCGTTTATTTTTGATCCGCGAATGAAATGCGATGGATGGAACCGTGACGATATCGCCAACCTGCCTTACGGGTGCAAGAATGGAGCAACGCCTTTGATTCTGACGATATTGCAACTGAAAAACAAAATATGGAGTACAATTGGAGTAGGTTTTTGAACAAAATGAAGATAAATCCAGCCACCTCACAGAGAGCAATCGCAGAATTGGCCTCCAATATTGATTTTAAGTTGCCTGGAGACTATCTTGATTTCATTGCCGAAGTAGATGGTTGCGAGGGAATGATCGGAAACACATACCTAAGTTTGTGGAGAGCAGAAGATCTGATAGGATCTAACGAAAACTACCGTACAAATGAATTCGCACCCGGATATTTTATTATTGGTTCAAATTTGGGCGGTACAGCATATGCATTCAATAAGAAGGATGGTTCTGTTATTTCTTTCGAGCTCATCTCAATGCTTATGGAGGATCGCCCATTCCTATTAGGGCGGAGCTTTACTGAGTTTTTGTTATCCCTTGTGTCGGCATAGAATTAGTAGTCATCCCACCGAGTTCAGATTTTACCCCCTTCTATTCGTTTGCAGTCGGATATAAACGCTTAGACCCAGATCCACCCACCGCATTTATACTTCAGCCAAAAACCACGTTTTCCAGCCGGGTTTTTCAAATCCTTTTATTTTTGATCCGCGAATGAAATGTGATGCATGCAACCGTGACGATATCGCCAACCTGCCTGACCTGCGGGAAGCCTCTCCGGGGCCGGACCGACAAGAAATTCTGCGATACCGGCTGCAAGAACGAACACAATAATCGACTGCAGCACGAGGAGCGCGAAGCCATCAAATCGATTGACCGGATTCTGAAACATAACCGGCGAGTGCTTAAACAATGGTTGGGTGAATGCTCCACCCGCCTGGTCTCCACCAAGGGGCTGCTCCACGCCGGTTTCCGCTTCGACTATCACACACACCAATTCATCAACCGGCAATCGGATCACTATGTATTTTGCTATGACTATGGTTATCTATCGCTGGGCGATGGGCGCTGCCTGATCGTGAAGAATGGCCTGGCTCAAAATGTCAGAAAGGAGAACTAGATTTATCCAAAGTTTGATGAGAAATTTTTGCACATGAAATATCTCCTTCTATTGATATTTCCCTTTTGCATTTGCCGGAAAAATCGACTGTACTTCTAGCCATTTATTGGTATCTTCTGGTAATTTTGTTTTCTTTGCCACAGCACAGTATACAAAGGGTGTGCTTAATCTGTCAATCATGGCAAGGAAGCGCATGTTATATTTGTTGATCGGAGCGGTTGCTAACAGCGCGTTGTTTTTTATAATTCCCGACTATTATTATTGGTTCCTCGTTATAATAGTGATAGGTGTAATGATTTGCGTTACAATAATATTTGCTGACATATTGGGGAAGACGAAATTGTGGAAAAGGGCTATTGTATGGTTGGGTTTTGGAGCGCTAAGTTGGGTATTGGGTATGTTGGCCGTTATCGTTAGGAATTATTTTCTGGGATATTATTCAAGTTGAAGACAACTATATACCAGTTGGGAACCGCCTAAAAAGACAGGTAAAAAGAAGTTATGAGAAACTTTAACCTCAGAGTATTTGTCGTTTCATCTGTGGGTATATTCATCTTGGCATATTATAGCTTCCAGAGTGCTTTTGAAGGCACCTCCGCCGAAAATCATAACTTTTTTACCGACCTAGCCGATATTGCAATTAGGATTTTTCAATTCCCGGCTATAACGGTCGCAAAGCTTTTTGACGTGGGTATGAGTTTTGTCGACTATTTTATTCTGCTGCTGCTTGATAGCTTTTTTTATGCCCTGTTGGTGGAGAGGGGTTTCATGCTTGTCAAATACTTAAAGAAAAAATAGAGCCAGATAGTACTAGGGCCGCCCCAAATACCGGGCGTCTTTTTTGTTATCTTTACTTCCGATGGCGAAAACTAAAAAGGAAAAAGACAGAGAATCGCTTCAAGAATATATTGACAGATTCAGGAAGCTTAATACGGATGTCCTTAAGGAGCGACTAGCCATTATCTTTCACAATAATTTTGCCCGGCAGGCGATCAATATCATTTTAAAGGAAAGAGGGGCTTCGTAGTTTACAACCCGCAATCAGATCTTTATGTATTTTGCTATGACTATGGCTATCTCGCCCTGGAAGACGGCCGCTGTTTGATCGTGAAGAATCGTGTCGATGAAAATATCTATCAGGGCGGGCGCGGCGGGTGAATCCTTCCGAATTTACTTTTTATTATAGAGAATCGGAAATAGGGTATAAAATATTATTTTGATGAGAAAATACATATTGCTTGGCGTTTGGGTTTGCATAGGCTGCAATAATAGCGGAATGGTTTTAAAAAGGGCTGATTTGTCGGGATATGATTCGATTCATATCTTGGAGCAATATCCAGACAAGGGTATTCAGATTGTTGATCTGATTAATTTCGGCCATTTAGGAAATTTTTCTATGCAACCTGCCATTATCAAAAAAAATAATGGATCGGCGCGTATTGTCTATTTGATGGATAACCGGAAGGATAATTGGATGTGTCTTTCGAAGGAATTTGTTGCTTTCACTAAGCCGAACACTGAGAACTGGGGGTGGTTCCAAATAAAGGGGGGTGTGATTATCGACCAGCTTCCCAGGATTCAAGAGCTATTAGACAGTCTAAAATCCAAGCGCAATGATGTATCGGGTATCGAAAGTAATGGATATATTTCTGTTGTAAAAGATGGGAAAAGTATCGAACCGATAAACTATGGTAGCATAATTAGCCTAAAGTTGAAGGATGTAGCTTTTGACAGCCTTCGCTTTGGACTATATCAGATGATAGGCGATACGATTACCGAAATATCAAGAGAGCCCAATGATATACATGCGCAAAAGGACGGTCTCTTTTTCGTCCCCCCACCGGGGTTTGATGTGATTTCAAAATTTTCGAAATCGATCATTCTTGAGAAAATCGATTCTGTTTCCAGGCTATCAAATGCACCTACCAGGATTTACTTCAAGCCGAATTGATTATAATTAGGAATAGGGGCTTGACAAGGGGGACTCGAAATACTAAAAAAATTAGTATTTTAGGGTAAGGGGAATTACCTTCGGTCCTGCCATGGGTTACGTACGCATTATTATCCGCTTGGTCGACGGCACTCACCGCTCAGGCATCCGGAAATTTCCGGAACCAATGAATTTGGAAGATATCCGAAGGCATGCCCGGCACCTTGCAGAGGAAGTGTTGGGTCTGAGAGCGATTGAAGACGTGATCGTGGAGGAGGTACCTGCGGACGATCCGGCAGTGGTAGCCCTAATTCTTAGTCGGAAGCAACGGGATAACCCTGTCCAGCGAAGTGACGGTGAGCATCCCTACCTCAAACAGCAACGCCGCAAGCCTTCAAGATGAGCGGTTCTTTGGAAGGGGCTACCGGCGGTCGCTATTCAGTTATTTGATTGATCGGCCAAATGCTGACTAGGGCGGAAGATGCAGAGGGACTTAAATTCGTATGATTCCATCTTTTAGCTGTCCTTTGGGCTTTCAAAGCCTTGAGGTACTACAATATTTGGTAGATTAAATTTGGCAAGTATGTACAAGATGGGACAAGCCAACTATTTTTTAGAAAAATTTCCACCGTGAAGAAGGCAATTCATAAGATTTGTATCTTCTACTCAAATTATTTTGATGGGATTCTTCGATGATGAACACGGCACAAATAGGTTCTGGGTAATAGCGGTGGTTGTAATGGCGGTCATTGTCAACGCTTACGCCATAATAAAGCAGCGATACCGGAAAAAAGGCAAATAGTCCGCAATTCTGATGGATATTGTATTTTTCGAGCCTGGCGAGGATTTAGCGCCGATAAAATCGATCGAAAACGCGCTGATTTATAGTAAGACTTGAGACTTTCCCAGGGCAATCGAACAGAAATCAGTTGTTATCTCCCGCACCCCCTCCCCAACCCCAAACAAACCACCGCCACTACCACCATCACCACCCAATACACAACTCGCCACGCCCGCATCTCCTCCACCCTTGATCTATATGCATTCGCCGTCAGCCGTACCCGCTCCAACTGCTTCTCCGCCTCTACCGCCTGCGCCCGCACAAACGCCACCTGATCCCGCAACACCTGCACTTGCTGCTGCTGAACGCCGGCACTCTTGCCGCCCAGCTCCTCCAATTGCTTCACCTTCGCCTCCAGATTCGCTACCTGCTTCGCATAGTTCGCCTTCAATTGCTCGGTGATCACCGCCACCAGCTTCGCCTTCGAATGCTCCAGCTCCGCGATCGTCTCGTTATACAGCGTATTCAAATACTGCCCCAGCGCCGTTGGCGTGATAAACGCCTTGTCCGCGACCCGCTGCACCAGGCTGCTGTCCTCCTTATGCCCGATCGCTGTGACAAATATCGGCGCCAGTCCCAGGCAATACTCCGCCAGTACCGGACTGTCAAAGACTTCCATCCTGTCCCCGCCGCCCCTCGAGAGCACCAGCAGGTCGGTTGTCGACACGTCGTCGAACCGCCGCAACGCCTCCAGGATCTCGCCCTCTGATACCATTCCGATCCGCTCGAACCGCACCCGGAAGAACCCGATCGACCCCTCCAGTGCATGCCGGATGTCGCTGTCCACGATGGCCGTCTTTCCCACCAGGATCGTCACCTTCACGGGGTCGTTGTTTACAATCCTCGACTTTAGAAAGCCTTCTACGTCCCTATAGCCGTCGCTGGCCTTTTGCTGCTGGATGGCGACCGCCCGCAACTCCTCCGCCGAATACTTGTTCGCCCGCTCCTCCAGCAGCTCGGTGATCGTCGCCTGGATCTCGATCCGCCCCTGCGCCAACGCCACCCGCTTCGTCACATAGCCCTGGAACTCGATGGTCGTATTATCGGTCAGCTGCGGGCGCAGCCGCGCCGGAACCAACAGCGTCAGTTGCGCCTCGGCCGTCTCATCCACCAGCCCATCATAATAAAAACCCCCATACAGCGCCCCTTTCCCGGCACGATAGACGCCCTTCAGGCGAATGATCTTTTTGGTTTGCGCCGGTGCCAGCAGGCTATTGAAGATATGCAGCAGCGCGGCGGGGGAGTAGGTGAAATCGGAATTTATGCTAGAAGGATCTTCGGCCATCGATAGGGTTTAATAATTATTGACTACACAAATTTAGGCCTTTGCCGGTTTCGCTTGCAAGGAATTTCCGGCATAAACGGTTCATCAAACATCTTCGGCGGCACATCCTGCACAAGCATTGGGAAGTTGCGCAGCGCTGGTAATCCACGCCATTTATTCCGTTCCTCCTTGCGCGATGCCCGGTCAAAGGCCTGGGCGGTTTCATCAATAATTTTTTAATGCTTAAATCAGATGGTATGAAACCGAAGCAGATCAAGACAGACAAGAATGGGGTAGCCGAAGTGGAGCTGGTCTACCATAGCAAGGTACGCGCCGCCGACCGGCCGAAAGTACTCAACGCCGCGGACGCATACCGTATCCTCATGGATCACTGGAATAAAGACTCCATCGAACTCCTCGAAGAATTCAAGGTGATGCTGCTCAACTGCAATGGTGGCCTGCTGGGGATTTACGACCTTTCCAAAGGCGGGATCACCTCCACTTTAGTCGACCCGAGGCTCATCTACGCCGCCGCGCTGAAAGCTGCTGCCACCTCCATCATCCTAGCCCACAACCATCCCAGCGGTGAGTTGAAGCCAAGCCGGGCCGACCAGGAAATGACCAGCAAGATCGTCGCCGGTGCCAATGTGCTGGAGATAAAGGTCAATGACCACCTCATCATTACACCTGAAAATTACTTTTCATTTGCAAACGAGGGGCTGCTATAGCCCCTCGTCTGTTCCCACCGGAAGACAGAGTTTTGGACGCAAAAATGGTTAACTTCATAAGTCTTCATTTTCCTCTCGGTATTGGCAAAATGATAACGATATAATTAAACGTCTATGAGTTGTAAGAGATATTCACTGATATTATGTTTATTAATTGCCTTTCCAATTTATTTAAAATGTCAGGATTACATCCGGATGAGTTATAATGCAGCGGTAATTTACAAGCCCATTAATACAATAGTAATTAGCAAAACTAAGATCATCGATTCGGGCACTGACGTGAAAAAGAATATTTCTAAAGACTTTGTTGTAAATATCATCTTAGGTGTTGATAAATATGATTCGGTAAGAGATGCGGTTCTTCGATTTCTGCCAGACGACAATCAACATGAGGTAAAAGATTTTGGCTGTTTTCAAATAGAGGTTAAAACCAAGGATCAAATTAAACTCTACTATCTTTCCAGCTTGGAACGTTCTAAGGAATATTTTCAAAGAATCTTGAATTTCCTGAGGAGAGGTAATGTCAATCCTGAGCTTGTCGACAACATTCAAACTTATTTGGAGAGAATTGGCGACTGATGGATAGTACACCAAATGCTCTTGCATATGGAGAATATAAAGGGTGTAAGTATGAATCTTTTTACTGGATAGATCACTTAATGCATCTACCAAATGACGCTAGAACTAACTAACGAGCGCGTTTTCAGCTTTGACGGGCCGAACCTTTGTTTATTGGGCAATCCTCAGGACTTTCGGCTCCTTGCGGAAGCGATCCTGCAATTGACAGGTAGTGTTGAAGGTTCAAAAACGGTTGAATTGACAGAGTTGCCATTTATTAAAGTTACCGGCGACAAGAGAAGTGTGCTCTTTAGTTGTAAAAAAGACAGTAGATGTTTGGGCAGCGTTAACCAGGCAGGGGACGCTATCTTCGAATTAGATGGCAGAGTTTGGGAAAGGCTATTTATTTTGTTCACACTTATGTCATGGAACAAATGCACCTACTATTTGAATGCCTATGAAAGCTATTTGTCGGATTTGAATTTAGCGCAAGAGTGCAACTTTATTTGCAGCTCAGAATTTGATCACCTGTCGTGAAAGCTGTGCGATACTCAAAATCGGATCAAAATCGTTTATTCCCTCTCCGATGCAATCTCGAATGCCGCCACAGTCAAACACTGGGTGTCGCCATTTGACAACTTTATAGTCGAGCATATATCCACCCTTGTATAACTGGCTAAATTAAAAAGAAGAGGAAATTCGTGGAACTCTATTTTCACAATATAATATCGTCGTCGTTATTGATGAATTCGATTACCTCGGTAAACGAATAAGCAATTGGGTTAAATTCGTCATAACTTTTATAAATACCACTTCGATCTTTAAAGAATCCGATACTATGGCTATTAATTAAGTAATCACAAAACCCGACAAAATTCTTGTCCGGGCTGGCGAGATGCTCTTCCCGAATGCGCTCTATCGACCAAATGGAAATCATGCTAGAAAGATCCATATCCGAATCTTTAAAACCGTTGACAACCTGGTAAAGCTCTTTCATATCGGACGGAAATTGGATTCCTACATTCAATTCCGTGGCCTCGATTTCCGTTAAAGGGACGCCTGGCTCGAGTTTAATGCCACGTTGCAACCATAAGGTTCGCATGGCCGTAACCCAATTGTATTTGTCGCTTGGTGGCTCTTGCATTTGCGTCAAATTGCAGTAGAATTTGATGATCGGTACCTGTTTTCGGACGTAGCCCCAGCCACACGTGGTCGCACTGGATGCTATTCAAACCCTTCCCCAAAAAATTCCTTTATCGTCATGTTAAAGCAGTTGGCAAGCCTGACGATCGTTGAATACCTCAAATCCTGCCCACTCTCATAGCGGGCATACTGAGCGCGAGCAAAGCCGTGCTCGTAGGCAAAAATGTCCATATTGCTGAAGCCGCTCTTTTTGCGAAGCGCTTTGAGGCGGATGGAAAGCTTTTTCAGCTCCAGGTCTTCTTCCAACGGTTTCCGGTTGGTATTCTTGGCCTTCATGACCGAAAATTAGGTAAATATCCGCTTATAAAATCTCACTAAAGAGTATCTACTTATAAAGGGATATTTAGGAGAATTCTCTATCTTTGTTTGGTAAATGAATTCTTATGCCACCCGAAACGGTATGTGAAAAAGAGATAGGCAAATCAATACGTATCCCCGAAATAACCCTGGGCTACCGCAATAAGACCCCGGCCACCGCACGGATCAAGGTGGACTCCATCCCCATAGCCGTGTCCGTATTTTTGAAAAGCTGGAACAAACGGACCTTCGACCTCTGTGAGGAATTCAAATTCATGCTCCTCAATAAGGCCCTGGATCTCTTTGGTATCCTTACCGTTGGCAAAGGTGGAATTGACGCCGTTTACGTCGATCCACGCCTCATCTACGCAGCCGCCTTAAAAGCTTCGGCCACCTCCATCATCCTGGCCCACAACCATCCCTCCGGGACAATCCGGCCCGGCAAAGCCGATATCATCCTGACCGACCAAATAAGGAAAGGTGCATCGACCCTCGATATCGAGCTGCTCGATCACCTGATCCTCAGCCGTGCCGGGTACTATTCATTTCGCGAAGCGGGGGAATTGTGACGAGTTATTGGAAAAACCTGGCGTCGGCACCATTAGAAGGCTCCCCTAAAAGTCTTTACCCGGCAATTTTGAATCTTATCTGTCTACCGTAGGTGCAACGCAAGTTGGTCGATCGGCGAGAGAGTTCACGCGTCCGTTAATTTACTTATTTTCCCTCAATTTAGAAATGGGAAAATGCATCGGGGCGTCAATAAGATTTATCTTTCAGCAAGTTTTAGCCAAATTTCAAACCACATTGTTTTCGGGTTTGCTATTTCAAGCAAAAGTGTTCTCTGATCATTTTGTTTTACATAGACGTTTAGATCGTCTATTTGTAGCTCGATTCCTTTTTGGAAAAGAATCTCATCACATTGCTGTCGATACCATTCGGCACGTTCAATTGAATATTCTGCCGCTTTTTGTGAAGCTCTCTTCTTCATTTTTAATGAAATTGGGCTGTCTAAAAACCTGATAATCGTGGTTCGACTAGCAGATAATCGATGAGATTGAGTATTCTTAATTTCTTGTTTACTGATAATTTGTTTGTCATGTCAATGAGAAACAAGTTTGGCTAAGGCTGAAATTACAAAATAACTTTAATGCCGGGGTGGATAACCGTCCAGAAGCTCCGCAAGATTAGAAGCGGAGTGGGGAGGCTTTGTCTGGCCCAATTCAGCAATTACGGGAGATGCTCCGCAGAATTCAGAAGTGAAACAAAGCCCTCAAATGCCTGCTGCATACTCCCAAACCCATCCTTAAGCACGATCCGATCCTTATTACAATAATAAAAGTTTCGCCCCGTTCCGCAACTGACATAAACAACGATCTCCCCGTCCGAATTGATGACTTCCCAAAAGGTATTGGCAATCCGCTCCTTTTCAAATGACTTTCGTTGCCTTGGCCTGGCCATGCAGTAGAGATGAATGAAAAAGCCTGATAATAACCCAAAAGGGCGCAATACCCCGGCAGGACTGAATTTAAAATTCAGCGGCAAACTATTACTTTAGGGGTCATGCAAACCGGGACCGACCTGCGCGATATTGACACCTTCAAAGCCATTATACAACAGCACTCACAGGACATGCTTCTCGTGGCGTACCTGCTGCTGAAAGATTCTTATCGGGCATCAGGAGTGGTAGACAATGTATTTCTTGATCTGCGGGCAGGTATTTTTGACGGTGAACTATATAATCCAATTGACCGGTTTCTGATTGCCAAAGTACGGGAGCGGTGTTTGCCATTTGTCCCGGATAAGTAATTTCCCATTTTATTCTTCACCGAGCCACCCCCCGGGTGGCTTTTTATCCCAAATTAGCACAGGGGTTTTTTTGTACTTGGAATGTAATGGTTTTTCTTTAACTTCCCTACAAATAGGATAAGGTTAAATGGTTATGGAGAAACTCTGATGCAGTAGCATTGCAGAATCTGTAAGGATAGCCCCGGTTGCTTCAGCGAGTACCGGGGCATTTTGTTTTAGTCAAATGAACGTTCCGAATGGGCTACTTCCGTAAATTGCTTTTGGATTCGAGCACCTATACCAACGGATTATAAAACAGCATATCCACAAAATAGGAAGCGACGATCGACCCAATTAGTATGACTCCATAAACCCCTGCCCGGGAAATCCTTTCTTTAAAGGCATTTTTCAGCGATAGAATGAAGAGTACAATAAAAGCAGTGGTCCATAATCCAAAGTAGATGATAGCCTCTCCATCAGTCAGGTAAGCTCTTTGCGAGAAAAAGGTATAGTGTCCTTCTGCCCGATCTGAAATTTCCTGAATGTTGACAAAACATACCCAGATAGCCACCAGGTATGAAATGATACAAACCGCCAACCAGGCAGTATTCTTTAAATTCCATTGCATATTTATCATTCTATTACATCTAGCCGGCCAACACCACCATTCGCAGCTTAGAGTAGCTCAAGCAGTTAAGAAAGCCTTGCTTGACAGGCAAAAAATACTAATTTAAAGTAAAATTCGTATTGATTATTATATGCTAAAACGATTACTCTTCATTTTGACGGTATGCATTTGGATTTCCGATACTTCATTCTGCCAAAATACTAAGAATGCTAACGTAAATGAGATTGATCTACTTTTCACTAGATTAAAGGACACGGATAGTCTGGAACTCATCGCTCCGCAGGGGAAACTAAAGGCTGGTATCAAGGTTCAATTTAATGACCGAAAACAGCCATGTACAATTATACTTTCCGGAGAAATTAATTTTCGTCAGATTGAAACTCTTAAGTATTTAGTTAAGAATATTCGACAACAAAAATTGAGGGAAGGATATATCAAATCATCAAATGGACTCTTTGTGAAAGGTAATTTTTATACGAAAATAAAGGAACCGGTGTATGTTGATTTTGGAGTTTTAAAAATGAGGAGTTTTTCAATTGAAGATGGGGACATAAAAAGGCAATCTAGTAAGAATTCAAAGCGAGACTGACTAAGGGAAATAATGGTCATGCCGGAAGTTTTAAATATAAGCAAAAATGATTTCAAGTATCAGCGAATGAAATAATATGAAAAACGCTCTTTGAACATTTGTCTACAGGAAGATGCGAACGCAGACTAGTACTAACAATTTCAGCGATCCTTAAGAACGGTATTAATTATTTTTATGAATTACCTCTTCACAATTGTGGCTGCAATTTTGATTTTTGTTTCTTGTGCTCATGATAATAAATCACGCGAGTCGAATGACACTTTGCCGAAGCAAATTGAGTTAACTAAATCTGATACCTCAATGAAACGTAAAGCCGTGGTTTTCAAAAACTGGTTGGCTGACACATTGTGTTTGATAGCTAGAAAAGATTCCTTTGTTTTAGGAGCTGACTCGCTGATGCTGACTGTGACACATTTCCACAAGGTCAAAATATTGCATGGCAGAATTGATAAGAATGAAGATGCGAGCGAAATAGTTAAGCTTTTGAAAAATTGCAAGGAGTTGCAAAGTAAACCCTTTACTTTATGCTACCTGACAGTGTTTGAGTATACTTCAACGCCTTTAGAAGGATCGCCATATGAGGAGTATTCTTATCCAGACAAAATTACAGTCCATTGTGACGGGGATAGTGCAATTTCAGAGTATGGCTATCTGCGGGGCCGACTATCAGATAAAATTGTAAAGACCGCTTCTGGAAAGGTTATTCAGCGGATTGAACTCTAGACCGTTTGAAGTGCAAATTAGAGAATGCGCTGACATGCAAAGGGCCGATGAGCCTAAAGCGAGTTGCGAAAATTATACACTTTGCGTTTTCTACTCGGAATACACCTGCGGGAATCTTTGCGGTCAGGGGGGCTCAATTTATATCGGAGAGAAGGCGATCATTGGCTTCGGGTTCGCGGGTATGAGAGTTGGGTAAGCTGACATTTGTATTCCAATAACTTACCGATAGAGCGTGTCTAACGCTAAATTTCTTGTTTTAAGCTCGTTGCGAATGGTCGCCTTCGCTGCACTGTCGAGCGGTAGTTTCGCCGAGTCTGCAAGCATGGCTTTAAGGGCGTCACTAAGGCCTGCGTTACTTGAGCTATCCATCTGGTGCTCCTCGGCTTGATTCAAAGGGCGGTCGAAATAGTGGAGTTTTCCTTGATTGCCGATAATTGTGCAGCTGGATCTATAGCGAACTTCTTGTTGCTTCCTGAAGTATACAAATCCTATGTCATAAACGTCAGTCTTTGCGGTTCTTATCGTTGAGTCGTACCGGCTAACCGTGGCTGCAATGAGTCTAAGATCATTTGGGTCTTTATATTGATCTGTTAGAAGTTTGAAGGCTTGCTTCTCTTGTTGGGGATAGGAAGCGTTGCTATTTAAAAAATCCTCATTCGCCTCAATGTTTGTTAAGTTTCTCGAGTGATACCGGTCGTGGATTTGAAACGATGCAATAACTGTGCAGTATAGAAGAAGCCCGATGAACCCAGCATAAGTAAGAAATCGTATTCTGTTTGTCGGTTTGCTGAGGAGCAATAACAGGCCGCCGATAGCTAATCCAAGTATTATAAAGATCATGGGCGTTAACCAGAATTGAGGAACCTTACAAAGTTCAAAGGCGGCGTGACGGGAATAGAAGAACCATGTGCTTACGCCAGCAAATAGAAGGCCAAGCAAATAAGACAGAAATATGGTTAAGAGTAATTTCACGAGTTGGTCGCTGTGTTTGAGGGGCTACACGTTAAATAGTAATTTAAGGGCGTCTTTGACTAAGATAATGAAAAAAAGGAGAGCTGGCGCAGCTTCCCCCTTGGATCCAATCCGTGGCCTTCGCCACACGGACACCTTTATCGGTAGCCGACCTGTTTCGGCTGCAACATTTCCGCCTTTATTTCCAATTTGTCGATGAACGCTTCGGCAATACGACCTTCGGTGGATAGCACAAAGATTTGGTTCGAAATGGAAAAAAGAGTGATGTACATGTGCGGCGAAAATGGCTTGCACTTGTTATCTTTAGCATCCAAAGTAAGATGACGTGAAAGTATAAATGAAAACCTTTCCTACCGAGACCATTCGCTTTTTCGAAACTGACCGCCGGCCGATTGCCCGGCCCCGGACGGCTGTTCCGCAAGATGGAAGGATGAACCGATATCCCGAAAACGCATAATTTGTATTTGATAAACGCTCAACGTATGTACAAGACTTTCACATGCAGTCTCGCCCTGCTCCTGGCGCTTGCCGTCCACGCTCAGCAAAGAGTTATCCCCTTATACCCCGGCGCAGCGCCGGGTTCCGAAAACTGGACCTGGAGCGAGACCGAAAGCGTCAAGAACATGTACCATTCCAACGCGATCTTTAATGTCAGCAGGCCGACGCTGACGGTATATCTTCCTGACAGTTCCCACGCCCCAACGGGCATGGCTGTCATCGTCTGCCCAGGTGGGGGCTTTCATTCCCTTTCGATCATGCAGGAAGGATATGGGGTCGTCAAATGGCTGCAGAGCAAAGGCATTACTGCCTTTTTATTGAAATACCGCCTGATGCATATTCAAGGCAGCGATCCGTACCAGCAGGAGAATGCGGACCGCACGAGGAAGGCCGCCGACACCGAGCGGGCCGCTGTGGAGGAGATGGCGATCGCCGATGGTCGGCAGGCGCTTGCTTATGTGCGCACCCATGCGGCGGACTACGGTATCGACCCCAAACGGATCGGCATCATCGGCTTTTCGGCCGGCGGAGTGATCTCGTTGGCTACTGCCTTTAACGCCACGCCTGAAAACCGCCCCGATTTTATCGGTTTCGTGTACGGCGGGGTGACGCCAGCCACGATGCAGGCACCCGTACCCGCCGATGCACCGCCGCTGTTTATCGCCGCAGCGAGCGATGATCAGTACGATCTGCATTTGGTCGCGCTCAAGGTCTATACCAAATGGGTGACCGCCAAACGCGTGGCCGAAATGCACGTTTACGCGAAAGGAGGCCATGGGTTTGGTCTGAGGAAGCAGAACTTACCCTCCGATTCCTGGACGGACCGGTTTTTGGAATTCCTGACTCAGCAAGGATTGTTGAAGGGTTGACCAGGCGCTCTGCATCGCCACCGATAGAAAATAACACAAGACGCAGAAAAGAACAGTGATTAAGGTCAGTCGCAGCGGTGAGTCCGCCCATCATCTTGACTTCCTGGACTTTGGGGACGTCCGCGAGCCTTCGGCGGATGCGACCGGCAAGTTTTTCGTTATAGGCCATACAGGGAAGGGTTTTCGGGAGAAAAAAAGGCAGTTGAAAGATAAGTTGAATTCTCTAAATTGATAACTATCTACCCGACGGCAAATTGAAGTAAATTTCCACAAAAATTTGCGTTCCTTGCTCAAATCGCCGCTTATTCATAGACGAATGCATGGCCTGCTAATTCAATCAGTAGCCGCAACATATATACGTTCTTTCCTATTGCTCGCCTTTCTTAGCTTTAGGCTATTGGCATTTGCTCAAGTAAACCCCGACAAAGACAGACAAGCCGTTTTGCGGCATAATAGAGTTGGCAAGACGTATATCTTTGACCGCTCACAGAAAGACGACTTTGTTCAATTGAAAACGCCAAAATGAGCTTTCGATTCGATATCCACAAATGAGCTATGCAATAAATACGATCGAAAAAATAATCACGGATATACCCTTCGCTCCCTTCATGGTTTAATGACCCTACCGTCTGCTGAAGTTGTTTTCCCCCATTTGTAATTCCAACTCTTATAAAGTTTTTTGGCATCATAAACACCAATCACAAACCCAATTAAAATAAATGGCGTCACTGTTATAGCCTTGTCAATAGCGTAAAATCTCGCAAAATCAACTGCTGAATAAACGATAAAAATTAGATGTATGATTACACCAATTAGCAGTGGCACGTTACCCCGGTATGATTTATTAAATAAATTCCAAATTGCAGTGCGGATAGCGTAATACAAATAAAATCCTACCACAACTATTAAAACAGCGACAGCGGATAATGTCCTGATTGCGGAATTGAAAACTCCTGGTTCTATTATCGCTAAAAAGCAGCCAACGAAAATTATAATCGAGAAAATCAGCTTTATTATCCCAATTGCTTGTATTATAAGTTTCATTATTTTTCCTTAGGCCGCGTGAATATATGAGTTTCGATAATAGTCCTGAGTGAATGATAAGATTTATTAGTTATCGACTACACAAATTTAGACCTTTGCCGCTTTTGCTGACAAGGAATTTCCGGCATAAACGATTCATCAAGCATCTTCAAAAGTATATCCTGCACCAGCATTACCTGGCGGGCGACGGTAGCAGTGTTTGATGTTCACCGTGGTAAGGAAAAACCTTGAGGGACGGGTTTCTGATTTTAACACCAAACGCAGTTGAATCATTCCTCGGGTAAATGGCTATAAACAACCAGGAAATTCTCGAAATTCCATAAATTATTTTTTCTATTTTTATGGAATGTCAATGACCCTATCCCGCAAACCTTTCATTGGTAACTTGCTTCTATTTTTTATCGCATTAACTGCCTTCCAGAATGCATGGGCCCAGTCCGTGAAGGCCCAATCTGGTTTCCCACACACCTTACTTTGGCGTATTTCCGGTAATGGGTTGCAAAAGCCGTCCTATCTCTACGGGACCATGCACCTGAACGACAAACGCCTTTTTCTTTTTGATGACTCGGTATACCGGGCCATTGAAAAAACCGAAGGACTGGCCATTGAGGTCAATCCGGATGAATTGGCTGCCTATTTTGTAAATCAGATGTTTGACCAGGTAGAAAAAGAAAGAAAACTGGAGGAGATCCTGGATCAGCGCTATTTCAACAGGAACAGGAATGCGCTGGCCAAAAAGTTCAGCAAACCGGCGGGTGAGATAAGTGCTTCAGATGTTATAAAGGAGAAGAATAGATGGGTCTCTGATTACATGCAAAAGGGCGAAATGCCCACATTCATGGATGCGTATTTGTACAATATCGCCAGGAGGCAGGGCAAATGGGTGGGCGGGATAGAAGATATCAGTGACCAGACCGGGTTGATGGCGGATCTGATCGATCAATCGGATATCAACTACTTACTGGCGACTGATACTTTGGCAAGGAAATCGAACAGTAACAGGTCAATTGAAAAAATGGTCAACCTTTATTCGGAGGGGGATCTTGACGGGATTGAAAGAATGAGCAGCGAAAATTCGACGGTGGAAGAGAAGGATATGTTGTTGATACGCCGAAACCTCAAAATGTCTCGACGAATCGATAGTCTGATTTCTATAAGGACAATGTTCCTCGCCATCGGCGCAGCCCACCTCCCGGGGGATAGCGGCGTAATTAGCCTGCTCCGCCGGAGGGGGTTCACCCTCGACCCCGTATTTTCGAATAAAAAGATTCCGGCAGATGACTATAAATTTAACGAAGTACACCTGCCGTGGGTTCAGGTGACTGATGACCAGGGATACTACACCGTGGAAATGCCGGCCAACCCAGGGAAAGTCAAACTATATGGACTGATTGAAATGAGATTTCTCATGGATCTTTTTAATATGTCCGGATTTTGCACCGCGGCCTTTATAAATTTCAATCATTTTAAAAACACAGATAGTATTTTCAAAACGATGAGCAGGGAAATGTTCCATGACGAAAATACCAAAGCAGTCAGAAACCTGGAAGTCGGCGGCATCGCAGGTAAGGAATATGTCCACGCCCTAAAAGGTCAAAATTTGCGGGTGCAGATTTTTGCAAATGACAGGATGATCTATTTCGTCATGATATCTTCGCTTAAGAAGGAAATGTTAAGTTCGGCTGATGCCGATAAGTTCTTTCAGTCATTTAAGATCAAACCCCAAGAAGGGCGGGCACCCGATGTCATCAATATTTTTGAGGATTCGATTATGGGCGTAGCCTTCACCACACCTACTCGTCTTTCTTATAATGAAAAATTCAGCAGCAGTAAAGACAAGTCCTGGAAGGTCAGCTGCTTCACCGGCGTGGACCATTCAGGCGCCGTCATCATGCTTTTTTCGAAGGAAGTGAAGCCCGGGTATTATATACACGATGAAAACGTTGTACATAATCTGATCTTCGAAGCGATGCAGAAACAGTACGGCAACCTCCGTAAAGACAGTACAACCCTGGATAGTGTAAAGATGATAAAGGTCACGGGAAAAGATATAGAGCAGCCAGGCATTTCGATGAATATGATTTCTATTGTAAAAGACGGCCGCCATATCGCGTTGATTGTGCTCGGCGATTCGTCCTCAATGCCCTCGGTATTCAGTTCTTTTCATTTTATTTCGCATCCATCCGTACATTGGCAGACATATGAATCGCCCGATAGTACGTTCACGACATACGCCCCCGCTGCCCTAAGACCGCATTTTTTTAAAGGGGGAAATCAAATGCAATGGGTTTCATATGATACCACTACGGCCACGTCCTACCAGGTCATCCCCGATACGCTGGGAAAATATACCTGGTATGCTTCGGACAGCGTTTTCTGGAAGAAACGGGTTGGCGACGATACGGTCAACAAAATATTGATGGAGATCAAAGACGTCGTCAACGGCAACATAGCAGGCAAGGAATTCATCGTCAAAGGCAAAAAGGATCCTGCCACCTATATCCGAATAAGACTACTCGTAACGGGCGACAAAGTGTATAAATTGTTTACTGCCGGGCGGGCCAATGTATGCAATACGCCGCAAGTCAATAGATTTTTTAACGAATTCCGAATCAATGGAGCCGCCACTCCGGTTTCAGTATCTGCATCCAAAGCATCGCTGCTTTTGCACGATCTGGGCAGTCCTGACTCCGCCACCAGGCGGGAGGCGTATTGGGCTTTATCATCTGCCAAATTCGGGAAAGAAGATGCACGATTACTAAAAGATGCCCTATTCCGGCTCTATGAATCTCCTTACGGATCTTCCCACGGGACAACCATCAATCTTTCATTAGCTCGGAAATTCGCCGAGGTTGGTGATTCAACCGCTGTGACTTATGTTCGTGAATCTTACTCTTCCCTTGTAAGCGAGAAGTACTTGCTTAGGAATACGGCGTTGTCGCTGTTGGCCCATCAGCATAGCGCGCTTAGTTATACAACCTTGGCAGAGTTGATGAAACAAGGGCCGACCGGGCAAAAGCTGGAATATGGCGATCTCGATGCCATGAAGGACAGCCTGGCGTTAACCCGTACCCTTTTCTTCGCTCTTCAATCATGGATTAGGGATACTTTACAAGCGCCTGGGATTGCCTATATAACATTAAGTTTACTAGACAGCGGTTATCTGCCCAGGGATTCCATCATGCCAGCTGCCGAAGCTTTCATTGAAGCTGCTGCCGCACTGTTGCCTTCCCTAAAGGCCCGGGATGAGTATGGTGATTATCATTTGTTCTCGCTGATCGAACTGATAGGTCGTTTCCACACCCCCGCCTCTTATTCTTTGTTAAAGGATTACCTGGCCGTTCGCAACAAATTCCTGCTACAGAAGGTCGTGAAGCAATTACTCGACGGCGGTCAAGTTATTCCGGCCACCGCTTTGAATCGGCTTGCCGCTGATCCGGTAACGAGGCTTGACTTATATGACACCCTGACAAGATACAATAAAGCCGAGCTGTTCCCTAAGGATTACCTCGTACGGTCCCGGTTTGCCGAGGCGTCGGTCTATGGCGCCGCCGACAATGAGGACGTCGGGACTATTGAGACGGTAACCTTGCTGTCGAAGAAAACCGCCGCTCTCGATGGCAAAACCTATGCCTGGTATCTATATAAAGTAAGCTATACCACGGAGGATGGGCCGCAAGACTATCTTGGCATTGCGGGCGGCTACAATCCTGCCGCAGCGGGTCTGAAGCCGCAAAAGGATATGACTGGTATTTACTGGAAAGAGCAGCTTGATAGGGATAATGTTGATTTGCTTTTCAAGGCTTATTTGAAAGGGATTGATGGCGACCAATAAAAGGGATACTGAGATGCGCCGGGACCTTTCTCTGGCAGAGCACTCGCCGATTCGTCCGCGTCATCGCCTCCCCTTCAACAGCCTCAGCTCTTGCGGATTCAACTATTACCATTACTTTTATAGTTACATGAGGCGCCATTATATCATATCAATCAGCCTAGTCGGCACTCTTTTTTCTTGTCAGGTTCCAAAGAAAAAAGTTGCCATGCGAATAGCAGATCAAGCCCTGCATACATACTACAGTAATTCGTCAAATAGTGATTCAACAAACAGAGCTCTCCAGTTACTAGACTCTTCGATAAAGCTAGCCCCAGACCCTACATTCTTCCTGTTCAAATACCAAATCTATCGATCGACGGATCGCCAGTTTGCTGCTCTACAAATCTGCGACACAGTTTTAGCAATTGACAGCACTAATTATCTTGCCACCTTAGGTAAGGGTTACATATTTGAAGGGATGGGAAGATCTGATTCAGCAACTAGTTATTATCGATCCGCCCTGAGGATCGTGGACGGCTGGGATTCCTCGAAGGCACCTGCAATCCTCAAAGACCATGAAAGAATTGTAATTACCGCCTTGCTGAAAGATACCGCTGCTTTCAACAAGCATGTAAATGCCTTTCGGGCGAAATATCAAAGGGCCGAGGGCCACCTTTTCGAGGCGTACACCGAAGAGTTCGATCATTTCAGACGTGATGATTACGTAAAGTATGGGGAATACGTCCTTACGGATTCCGTACAGGCCAGTCGGGATTCAGTACAATAGCAATCAGAGCGGAAGCGGTGGTCTTGAATCAAGTCGCAATAATCCTGTTTTTATTTACTATCTGCTGCTCCAGCTTCTCCTGTCGCCATTCCATAGAGAGCCGTCCGAGAATAGGAAAGCACAATGAAAAATTATCTCTTCATTTCGGTATGTTTAGGAGAATTGCCCCGCTATGTTCCTTGACCTTTATCGGCTTTATAATCGCCGCTTTGCTGTTCGCGTCTCGAGACAAGAAAAGCTCTATTGATCAATTTCATCTGCGCCAGTCTTTTGGCCTCTATATCACAGGGCTATTTTGCTACTTTGTCTATGAAGCTTCGGATCAAATTTGTTGTACGCCGATCTTTCTTCCATGGTGGTGTTTATCCCTCTTTTTCTTTTATGGTTCCTGGGCTTTAAGGCCGCGATGGAAGGGAAGGAAAGACCGATGCCATTTGTGGGGCTGCTTTATCAAAAAAAGGGTTTGCTTTTGTCGGACGGTAAGCTATATCATTCTGTAATGACTTTTCGCACCAACTAGTCCGATGACTTTCCGGATTTATTATCTTTGAATCAACCCCAAATACTTTTGGACAAGCTTGAATTGATAATCAAGGAAAAAAAGGCGGAGCTGCGAGGCTTGCAAGCAGAACTAGACGAAGCTCTAACGGGTATCGAGTCGCCGGATTATGAAAGGGCGTGGCGGCTGCAGCCTCTGATCTATGGAGCGGAGGCCGAGATTGATCGACTGGAGAACCTTCGATCTGTTCGGCCTACAGGACAAGACTTCCAGAGTTACTTGTCGCGCCTGATGACCGATGACAGCGTGACCACGCTCGAGCTTTGGACACATATTCAAGATTATCAGAATGACGTGACCGTCCGGGTGCTGAAGATCAGAAAAGGGAAGACCGGCCGCCGGATCAGTTGTATATTGCGATTCGAGGAACCGACCCAGGCACATCTTTATGGGGATCACACCACCGACGCGCTGCAGCACATCAGTTGGAAGGCCGGACGGGGCGGCAGGACATTCTACTATAAAACCAGGCTTAGAAGTCCCGATGAATTCGATAGCTTCTGTCAGTTGATGAGCGTGACCTTGCTTGAAGCATTATTCAGCCTGTGGAAACACGGACAGCAATACTTTCGGTATCGATGAAAAGGGTATTGTGGTGCAATCCGTTTACCTCTAAAATCAGCCTTGCCTCGATGCCGGCAATATTCTGGAAATGTAGATAGGCTTGATTGACTCCGAGATGCGAAACGTCAAATTGATGCGTCCTCCAACTTTCCTTGCCGTCTTTGGCACATGGTGTTCGTAATGCTCCTGCATCGTTTCACTCATGAGAAGAAGACTACCATGTGTTAAAGGAATGCTTAGCTGAGAAAAGTCCTTATTTGATTTGTGCCTGACCTTAAAGAGTCGGGTTTCACCATAAGTAATGGAGGCAATCGGATGATGTTTTCCATCCGCCGGAAGGGTATCGCTGTGCCAAGCCACAGAATCGCTGCCGTCGCGGTAATAATTTAATAGGACCCTATCGAAGGCAATACCGCATTCGGCTTCGACCTTTATTTTGATAGCGATCAGCTCTTCCGTCCATTCATACCCGTTGGCACCCCCGTAAAACGCCGTCAGCCGCGGATCAAGCAGGGTCTTATCGTACATTTTCCTGAGCCGCTGCTGCCAGGGGGTGTGGTCGCGCAGCGACCTAAAAAACTGATCGGCATCTGTCTTGGTAAAAAATTGCTCCCACAATTGCAGCCGCGCGTCTGGCAGCGGAAAGTCCTGAAATCGCTTTTTTCCTTCATCAAATAAGGCGACGTCTTCGAAGAGTTGCATTTAGCAAAGATAGGGGATTTTCCCGAAATACTAATAATATTAGTAAGACTTGCATAGTGATAGTAAGATGCCAATAATCGGTCGATTACCCAATAAAGTACACAGAAAATTAGATGATCACCGGTTTGGAAAGCGTGGAAATCGGCAAGTTTTGCATTTGTCGGTAAAACCTTTCATGAACCGATGGCTTTTCGAGCCCGAGGAAATACGAATTTTCGGCTTTTCTGCTCTGGAATTTGGGAATTTTTGTATTTTATCGATTATTGAGGTACTCTTCATGATTGAATTCTCCGAAATCGAAGACGCAGTCCGATCATTTGACACGATTCACCCGGAAAAGATGAAACGATATATCCATTATCGGTCATTTCGAAATTTTGTGACTCATTTTGACGAGATTCGTGACGTTCAGACCCAATCATTCGTTTTAGAACTATTGTCAGACTATGTTGCAGATGTCCGCAAGAAAAAAGACCAGGATTTCTCGGCACCCCAGGATTGGAAGCACCTTGCTAAGGCCTATCTGAATCCGCTGTCACGAATCTATGGAAAGAAATATGGCTATTCAGTAGCAATTCCATTTCTGTGGGTTCTTATCATTGGCATAATTGGTGACGGCATACTTTATGTCATACAATCGCTTTTAGCCGTTCAACATGTTCTCTTTTTTACCTTTGGGATGCTCCTCTATTATTGTTATACCCGGTTCATTAAGGAGCCAACGGGAAGAGTTTGGGGTTTAAAGTATTAACTAGGATTTCACAGCGAGCGGCATAGGATGTAATAGCCAGATCTAAGTAGCTCTTAAGGATAGCCCCGAACATTTCCGCGAGTATCGGGGCATTTTATCTCAATAGATCGGATGTTGCAATGAACGGGCGAAATTTCCACAAGGACGGCTACACGCTCAATTAAATACCCAGAGCAAGATAGGGTGGGACGAATGGTCGATCAAGGGCTTTAGTCGCTGAAGGAAAACCGGCGAGACCATCGGGCAGCCCAGGCTGTTGCAGATTGGATACGGATCTGTTTCGGCCTCGGGTACATAGGAAAACGAATGAAGCACGATGTTCCGCCGAAAGGCTTGGCTGTTAGTACTGTCCAGGCCATATAATTTGTAGGAGCGGCCAAAGTGGCCGGTATATGGAGCGCCAATCCGGTATCGGCCAAGGGAAGTGCAGCCGCTGCCATCAGCGTTCGAAAATGTTGGTTCAACTGCGAAAGTATGGTCGCCGCTCCCATGTGCCACCAGACCTTCAAGGATCAGGGTGTCTTTCTCCAGGTCTGCAACAAAAAAACGATACTTTCCCGAGGGTAGTCCCATGTCGACGAGAAAGGCGATTTTGGTATTGTAGCCACGCCTAATCGCAAAAGGCCGGAGGGCTTCCAGGTGTTGATCCAGTCGCCGCCGCTCTGCTTCCTCCAAGGGCGGACGGCCGGCTACACTCGCATTCCGAACCGCATTTCGCGATAATCCCTTGCAGTAGTAGCGTGCGCCAATGGCAAACGCGATTAGAATAACAGCGCCAGTTGTGAGTAGCGCGCGACGAATCAAGGTCATGGGTTCAGGTTTGCCCTGAAATGCGAAACTGAAGGAGTTCCACAAATTTGCGCTAATAAGGATATGTTAAAGCGGGAAAGCTCCGAAAGCTTTTGGCACGGTCGTGTCGCGCTGGATGCTGGAAAGGTTTTCGGTCATTGATAGGGTTTAATAATATTTTTTGAATGCGCGAATTTAGGCCTTCGGACCAGCGCTTACTCATTATAAGGATCCATCAACCCGTGCGGCGTATATGGCCGCTTGTTCCAGAACTGTGCTGGGTTGACCCGGCTACGGATTACGTTGCTGTAGAGAATGACACGCTTCTCTTTATCCCGGGCACGGGTGCGTTCGAGTCGCAGCCGGAGATTGACCGGAATGGCACCGTCGAACTGCGGCATCGTGAACATCCAGTACGCGCCGGGTTCCAGGTTGATGGTGTGGTAGCTGTTGCCGCACCAACTGTTGGGAAGATAGTCGATAGCCTTCCAGATGCCGTCAGGACCTTGCACCTCGGTCAATAGATAGAGCCGGCTGTCCTCTGCATCGAACCGGCAAGTGTCTTTCGTCGAATTCGCGAGGCAGACCCGGTAACCACGGTAAGCGCCGGAAAAGGTATCAATGAGGCTGGTATCGATCACGAGTTGAAGCAGGTTACCCTCAAAATGCCTATCGATTTTTCGGGGGATGTTGTGCGATACGGCCCACCCACCACTCGGGTCGAATCTGCCACGGGCGTCGGGTGCGGAATACGCATAAAAATAGCCACGGAGCATATAATCGATATGGAGCGGTGGGAGTGTGGACCGGGTAGGAGAATCGTCCCGCCAAACAAGTCGCCCGGCCGTGTCCAGCACAGCCAGCCGGTCACCCAGTACGACCTTCAGCAGGCCTTCCCGGAATCCAGCGTGGTCATACTCCTGTAGCTTTGGCGGATATATCAACCTTCCGGTAACCGTCCGGATGCCGTACCGCGTGGTATCGCCACTAACGATTTGGTCAACGATATAGTGGTCCAACAGGAACGACAGCGAATGATCTCCATCATCCGGTGACCGGAAGACAACGTGGCCGGTAGTGTCAATGACCGCTTGTTTGCCGTTTAGGGTAACAATCGCACGATAACGGACAAATCCATAGGAGTTGGCCTGGAAATATTCGTCCGCCCCAATACGGTGCATCTGGCGGTCGATCAGGCGGTAGCGACTCCCGCGAAGTTTAATAAACGCCCGACCGCAGCTAAAAGGTAAAGCCTCTTCCACCAGGGTGTCGTTCAGAAGTAGGTGCTGGTTAACGTCGATATAACCTTTGTAGGCTTTTTCCGACGTATATGACACACCAGGCCTTTCCGGTTCCCAATCCTTATAGAGCTCGATGGGCGCGATCCCCTCACTAAATCCGTCCCGGTCGATCCAGGTATTCGTTGTTTCCAGCCGTCGGAGCACCTCCCAACCCGTCCGGTCCACGACGATCTGGTTACCGGCGGTATCGCTCACAAGGCAATACCCGTGCTTCGGATAACCCACGGAGGCATACTTTCCCATTGGGATCACGAAGTGACCGGCAGTGTCGACAACTCCCTCCAGCGGTGGTCCATTTTCAACCTGTCGGTCGGCAAAAGCCAATCCTTCATCAAAATCTCGGAGAACATCGTATAGCGTATCAAGGACTAGATGACCGTGATGATCGATCAGCCCCCAATGTTTACCAGCCGTCTGCACCATGGCGATGTGATGCTGGAAGGACGAAACCGCGGAGTACGGACACCGAAAGGCAGCCTTACCGCTACGATCGATGTAAAAGAAATGCCCATCCTTGTTGACAGCGGCGAGTCCCTCCGAAAACGGTTCTGCCCAATCAAACTCGGGGAGAATCACAAAACGCCCGGTGACGTCAAGATAGCCGTAATACCCGCCTTCCCGGACTGCGGCGACCCCTTCCGAAAAGTCGCTGCCATTTTCATAAACCGCTGGAACAACGAGTTTCCCATCCGGATCAATATAGCCGATCTTGCCTTGCTGCTCGATCCGGATCAGCTCCGTCGTCTCATGGCGCGAAAAGCGGCAGAAGGTGCTGCCTGACATGGCCAGAACGGCAAAGAATAGCAGGAGAAACAGGACACGCATAGTGATAGAAAGATGCTAAGAATCGGTCGATTACACAACAACGTACACACAAAATTAGGTGATCATCAGTTTGAAAAGCATGGAATTCGGCAAGTTTTGCATCTGACTATCTTCTTTCAGTTACTTACCTTAACCACCCGCGTCGTGCTATGGCACCTTACTTGCAATTCAATCTTCCGACCGCTTGCATAGATGTCTCCTTTTGCATCAATGTCGTAGATATTTGATCGAACGCTGCCTGTTTGTGGATCCAGCCTTATTATTCCCGCGCCTGACCCTTTGAACGAAATGTGACTGTCAAAATCTTGCTCAAATATCTGATCAATCGAGTAAGACGATTTATATTCCCATTCAGTTTCGTTTACCTTAGCGGCGTGAATAACCACCTGTGTCCGCAGTGGTTCCCCCGGAATGATCGGGCGTTCAAATTGCTGTGCGAATAATTTGCCAGTTGTGTCCACTGGGGCGGGAAATATACGCTCAAAATATTCAACAAAAAACGTATTGGGGAAAAGCACATCGACCATTCCTGGATCAGCCAACGAATCAGCAGAATAATAAAGCCTTGAAAAAGCAGTTTTAAAACTATCAACGCCGTCGATTTTTGCGACTTTGTAATTATCATCAAAGTCTACCTCGA
>Ga0206918_1034_pt1 | contig 36261 bp, 21 predicted proteins | sample Alteio_BWOrgHeat_69_FD_152950 | JGI IMG/M metagenome (GOLD analysis project Ga0206918, IMG submission 152950) | Enriched cells from forest soil in Barre Woods Harvard Forest LTER site, Petersham, Massachusetts, United States -... | ecosystem: Environmental > Terrestrial > Soil > Temperate forest >... | reverse complement strand
ATAAACGGCAACAACGTGATACCACTGATTAGGGTTGTAAGTGGCAGTGGTATTTGCTTGCAACCACCCCGGAGTCGTATCTTCCACCCAAAAAACAAACTGTTTTGATGTATTGTAAGCGATGGATATTCCTTCTTGTCCTCCGGTCGCTTTAGCATTGTTTACAATAGCGTAATTGGCGCCCGAAGCCGTTGGGTAAACCCAGGCTTCGAGTGAAATCTGTTGATAAATCGAAGAACCAAAGTTCGGTCCGCTTGAATTTGCGAAGGTAGCATACCCTGCTGCACCATCAAATAATACTGATGTACTGCTTGCATCTGTTCCGGCACTGGCTAACGGAGAAGTCTGCCCCAAGACAAACGGATTTACAGTCGTAGTCGGAGTCCCAACATAAGTCCCAGTATTTCCATTTCCAGAATAATCAAGCATCGCCGTTCCAGCTGTTTCGTTCATCCGATAATACGCAACAGGATGGTCTATCATCACCGCATTCGGAACACTGATAAGATTAGTAGTGAGTCCAGTTTGATAATGTTCGCTTACCTGTTGTTGAGAAAGCTTGTGAGGATAAATCGCCACATCGGAAACATATCCCTTATAATAGTTGGACGCATTCAATGCACCAATGGTCCATTGTGCAGATGTCTGATAGTTAGAGGGCAATGGGCCAGTATTGTAATTAGTGACCAGTGATTGCGAAACTCCGTTCACATAAATTTTCATGCCTCCAAGAGTTAACAATCCGTCATAGGTTGCTACCACATGATACCAAGAGCCAGTTGCAAATGAACTGGTGGTAGAAACGGCGATGTTATTCGTACCATTCCCGATATAAAATCCGAAGCCGTTTGCCACACCACTAGCCCAAGCGGTAGAATTGTAAGTGACTCCGATTACGGCACTTCCCCCTGGATAGGAAGCAACTACGTAATTATTATTGTTAGTTGGAGTCGAAGGATTCGCCCAAAACTCAATCGTAAAAGGAGAATTGCTTTTGAAATTGTTCGCTGCCGTATTTGGCGCCGAATAGTATCCACTCACCCCATCAAAGAATGACGATTTATTTCCATCTGCTGTCGGGCCAGAATTATTTTGCGTATAGTTTGTTCCCAAAGTTCCATGCGTTGTTCCGTTGGAGTTCGCCATTTGATCGACGATCGTCGTCGTCGTGTCGTTCAATCTCCAGTAGTTGACGGGACTTTGTGAGATCACATAATTTTTGTAGTTGTACGCACCTTTGGTGCCAACCGCGAATTCCGCACGACCCACATTGTGTTGAGATTGCCTTAATACAAGCCCATTTCCAGAGGCCCCACCGTTCGATGCAATGGTACGGCTCACATTCGTTGCGGTCACATCACCCGGATTGATCCAAGATGAAACCGCGACTTTTGTGGTCGCAGGGGTGGTATTGAGAGCGGCACCCAAGCTAAGATAATCACTCGTTCCACCAAAAGTGAGTGCATATGGATTGAGGTTAGCCGGATTGGTCTGGCCCAGTCCTGCCCAGGGTAAACTGTTGTCATTCACATGAGTGAGAGCTGAACCGGAAACGCCGTTCATGATATTCAACCAAGTGGACGTATTTCCGGTCGTGGTCGGAGAAAACGGACCAGAAGCAACTGTTGAATAGGTGGCTTTGGCATTCAACGCATCGAGTGCCGTGTACATATTGGTGACGTAAGAATTCTCGCGAACTGTTGTGGTGACCGTTACCGGGGTTGCACTCAATGTTCCATCATTTGCGTTAAAAGTGAACTGATAGGTTCCTCGTTGAGTGCTGGTCGGTGTCCAATAAATGGAGGTGCCTCTCAACGAAACCGTTCCAATATAGAGTGCACTATTGGTTCCACCAGTGGCGAGGGTCTTGAGCGTATTACAATTCGCACCGCTCGCATAGTTCGGATCAGAAGTGGAAAGACCCAAGGTTGAATAGGTACAAGTCCAAGTCACGGAATCGCCATCTAAATCGGTAAAGCTAGCCAATGTGGTTGCGGCACCTTGAAGGATCGGAGGTGAGTTTCCGCCAGAGAGCGGGTAAATACTGTCTGCAAGACCGGCAATGACCGGGGCTGTATCCGTAACCGCGATCGTTGGATTTCCTCCCGGTGGAGAAATCGTATTTCCATCGATTTTAGCGGTAATAGTAGTGGTATTTCCTTTGGTCCCGCCGGTAAACGTTGCAGTATAAGTTCCGTTTCCGTTGTCGGTCACTCCACTCACGCTACCAGCAGCTCCAACGGATGTTTGCAAGGTAACCGCATGCCCACCGATGGTATCCTGGGTGTTAGAAGGATCAAACACCGTTACCGTGATCGTAGACGTTTGATTCTTTTTGATACTTGCAGTTGAAACAGTGAGGGTCGAATTCGAGGTGGAAGCGGCGTTCAACACCATTGCATTTGAACACGCTGAAGTATTCGTATTCCCTTCGGCACTCACGCTGGTGATTTTGTAACTATAGGGACCCGCAGAACTCGTGAATGCATACGTACAAGTGTTCGCAATGCAATTGCCGCCGATGCCGACGTCGATCGATCCGGATTGGACAGTACCGCAAGTGGATCCCGTATAATATTGAATCGTTTGATCGCTCAAATCCGAAGCAGTAGATTTAGTCCAAGACGCAGTCACGGTACTAGTTGTTTGTGAAGGAGAGGTGGTCGTCCAAACCAAGTTTGTAGCATTCGCCGGAGCGACCGTGCTTTTTCCAAATGTAACCGTGGTAGGAGTTGGAGCACCAGTCATGCTCGCCGTTAAGGTGATATTTGCAGTACCATCGTTGAGCGTACTGAGATTCATCGTCGTGCTGTAAGTATTCGTGCCCGGACAAGCGAGGGATCCGGTGACGGTATTCGTGCCGTCGCTTGCCGATAAACTCACGGTTGCACCAGAAGTACAGGCGCCACTCACCGGCACTGCCGTTTTGTTAGAACCATTCACCCAGTAAGTGCTCAGTGGCGCGGTCAAGGTAATCGTCGACGTCGCCGTCATGCTAAAAGTAACGGTTTGAGTAGCACCGGTGGAAATATGAGCGGTAAAAGTTTGAGCTCCCAATGCATTTCCCAAAGTGAGCGATGCGCTGGCATTACCACTGGAGTTCGTCGTCGGCGTAGTGGAGGTCGTGATGGACCCGCCTCCGCCGGTCACGGCGAAAGTGACAGTCGCGCCAGGAACTGGAATCGAATTGGAATCGACGACTAACACCGTAATCGGATTTCCGAGCGCAGTCCCCACCACTCCGGTTTGATTGGTGCCCGAAACGATTGAAATCACATTCGGAGTACCAACCGAGTTCGCAGCCGTCGCATTGAAAGTCACAGAAGTAGTCGTCCCTTGGGCCATCGTCGCAGTAAAAGTCTGATTACCCACCGTTGCACCGAGGGTCGCGCTGGCACTGGCCGTACCGCTAGAATCCGTATTCACGGTCGTCGTCGAAGTGATGGATCCGCCACCGCTCGCGACTGCAAAGGTAACAGCAATGCCGGCAACTGGATTGGAATTCACATCTACTACTTTCGCAATCAAAGGATTGGAAAGAGCAGTGCTCTTGATCGCACCCTGATTATTTCCGGATGCAATCGAGATCACATTCGTCGCCGGATTGTTTGTCGCCGTTAGAATTCCGGTAATAGCGGTTGCAGAAACGATGTTATTGGCGGCAATCACTGCTCCACTCGAAACCGATGCTTGAACAGTTCCATTTCCAGCGATGGACGGAGTGTAGTTTCCGGCCAGTCCTGGATTGCCACCCGCAATCACGAGATCCGGAGAATTTAAAGTTCCGCTGGTGTACCAACTCGCCGCGATGGTTTTGAGGAAATTTCCGCCTGAATCGACCAATATTGTATACATTTGAATATGGTTCGTTCCGTTAGCAACAATACTCTGTGCACTAATCGGCGTGGCGGCACTATTGGATGATGAAATCATCAAGTAAGACGGCACCGCTGTGCCCGTCATATTGAAAGTCACGGTTTGTGTAGCTCCAGTTGAAATATGAGCAGTAAATGTTTGTGCTCCTACCGTAGTTCCAAGATTCACTAGGGCGGTTGCGTTTCCGTTATTGTCTGTCACCGGTGTAGAGGTTGTGGCAATAGAACCGCCTCCGCTCGCTACTGCGAAGGTAACGGTAGCGCCCGGTACTGGAACAGAATTGGAGTCGACCACGTTCACGGTCAAGGCACTCGGCAATTGAGTACTGACCACGCCGGTTTGATTGTTTCCTGATGAAATCGCGATCGCATTCGGGGTACCGACTGAATTTGCAGCGGTCTCGGTAAAAGTGACGGTCTTCGTAGCGCCTGTAGGCATCGTCGCCGTAAAAGTTTGAGCTCCTACCGTCGCACCCAAGATCACATTCGCGCTCGCATTTCCGTTTGAATCGGTATTCACGGTCGACGTCGAACTAATCGATCCTCCACCACTGGCGACGGCAAAGGTAACCGCGATTCCCGGAACCGGATTTCCTGAAGCATCGACCACTTTGGCCGTTAGCGGATTTCCGGGAGCGGTGTTTTTCACGGCTCCTTGATTATTTCCGGATGCGATTGAAATCACTGAAGGTGCACCGATCGACGGTGTCGCGATCGCTGAAAAAACTACGGAGGTCGTCGTTCCAGTCGGCATCGTTGCCGTAAAAGTTTGAGCTCCTGCTACGGCGCCGAGAGTGGCCATTGCACTCGCCACACCTGCTCCATCGGTGCCAACCACTGCGGCGCTAGTGATGGATCCTCCACCGCTCGTCGCAGAAAAAGTAACCGACACGTTGGGAACCGGAATTCCGACGGCATCAATCACTTTAACAGTAAGCGGATTTAACATCGCCGTGCCAGCCGTTGCCGATTGTCCGTTTCCTCCGAAAATCATGATCGTCTTCGGTGAACCCGGTGGATTGCTCGACGACGATGCAGCGATTTCATTGAAGGTTACACTGGTAGTAGTGCCGGATGGAATACTCGCGGTGATCGTTTGGGTTCCGTTGCTCGCGCCCAACTGAAACGCCGCCATCACCATCCCCGCGCCATTGGTATTGACGGGCGCAGTAATCGCCGGAATAAATGTTCCTCCACCGGAAGTGATATTGAAAGTCACTGGCGTGTGCGGAACTGGTAATCCGTTACTATCAGTGACCAAAACAGAAACTGGATTGGAAAGAATCGAACCGGAAGTTGAAGATTGTCCGTTACCGGCGATGATCGCGATCGTATCGGGGGCGCCAACGGATGAAGTCGTCGTTTCAGCACTTCCACCGGCGAGGGTATTGAGTGCACTCGACGAAGGACCGCTACATGCCGTACTTAAAAATAAACTGGTGCTGAACGAAACGAGAACAGTGAAAGAGAGATGAGTCCCCCTTTCGAACAATTTTGAAAGAATGTTCTTCTTACTATTCAACACCATCATCCGTAGCACTCTTCGGTAAACAGTAAAAATATCGTTAACCCCTCTTAATTATTATATAATATAGTGGACTATTTTACTCTGTTAATTAAAAATACATCGGTAATTATTGATTTTTTCTACATTTTTAATTGATTTAAATTTGACGGTGTTTTGGGAAGCGATCAAATCAGACGGAGTGATGAACTCACTCCACCTTCAACAACTCGACTTCAAAAATCAGATCGGAATTCGAAGGAACCACATCACCAGCACCGCGAGCACCATAAGCTTGCTCCGAAGGGATCATGATCTTCCGTTTTCCACCCACACTCATGCCTACTATTTCTGAATCCAGGCCTTTCACGAGTGGTGTCGTGCCTAATTTAAATTCGAAGGGCTGACGACGATCGACAGACGAATCAAATTTTTTTCCATTTTTCGCGAGGGTCGCCACGTAATGGATCGTTACTTTTTTTCCAAGGGCTGCGATCTTCCCGCCACCCTCGTGAATTTCTTCATATCTCAAATCAGAATGAGCAACTGGACTCGCACCGGGACCATCGACAGATTTATTCAAAATATTTTTTTTGCTGATCACATACGTGAGCGAAATCGCGAGAGCCAAAACAATGAGAGTTTTATTTTTTTTCATATTCACTTACGGATCCGTACCCAAATGGTTCCGTACGCATCGAACATAGTATGACGAGCCCTTCGCAAGCCAATTCGTCGCAAACGTCGCTCCATTGGTATAATAACCCCAAACGTTTGCCGGTGTACCCGCCTCAGTAGAAGACGACATGGTCCACGCGGCAATTCCCCTCACGTAAGGATATCCGTCGTGGGAACCTGCCGCCATTGCAGCATTCACTTCCGTCTGCGAAGGCATGCGCCAATCCGAATAACCGTTCAGGTATAAACTGTGACAAGCATCCATGGTATTGCTATCAATACCTGTGGAGACTGGAAAAGCGGCATTCGAATCGTAATCGTTCAAACAATATCCACCGCTGGCAGCCTGACATTGAGACGAGTAATTAGTTTGTCGATATTGATCCGTAGTTCGAACCGGTGATGAACCAGCGTAGGTGGAATCCCAAATCGCTTGATACCAACTCCAGCTATAAATGGTTCCACCTGCATCTGCGAGGAGTGGACCCCATACTAATCCGCCGGCATTACCATCATAACAACCGCCATACGAAGTACTCCAGTTGTTACCTACTGCCAAACACGAAGAAGGCGTATTGATTTTTGGCATGGTGATGTCGGTCGAAGTGGCGCTGGTCAGGTTATAACTATTTCCGCCCCAAGTATCAGCGGTAGCAGTCGCGAGGATTGAAAACTTTTCTCCCGCCGCTGGGCCCCAATAGGCAATATTTGAAAATGTTGCTTTACCATTCACTGCAACCACGGAAACTGATTTACCACCATTAAAGATCGTCACGCCACCAACTGTTCCCGAGGTGATTGGCAATAATCCCTGAGCATTGAAAAGCTGGAATGTTCCCGTGCCGCCAGTCGTATCCGAAGCTGCTTGAACTGTCAGGGTTACCGTGGCGCTATCATAATACAAGGGCCCAGCACCTTGAGCATCGAGCACGTTCACGACCGGTTGAACGTTCCACACAACTCCGTTTCCAAAGCCCATCGCTCCACCGCCCGGTTGAGTAGAAAATGTCAACTGAGTCGGAGGATCACGTCGCTGACAAAATACTTTTGCAGAAGTATTCCAGGTAGCCTTGTTTTGAGCGGTCCAATAACCTCCACTCAAAGGACCTCCAGCATAAGCAGTTGTTGCGGCAGAACTCCCGCTAGTCCAAAAATATTGATTCAGAGGCAAGTTAAGGTAAGTGGGAGGCGAGTGCCCAGCACTGTCCGTATTGTAATAGCTATTCGCAACTGTTGGCATGATCCAATCGCTTAGACCAGACTCCGCCAAATTGTGACAATAGTTCACCGATGATGTATCGGTTCCAGCACCCGGCGGATAGGCGGCATCATAATCATTGGTTCTTCCATTATCTGACGTTTTTTGAGTTCCTGCGTTTCCAGCAGGATTCGATTGATCCCAAACCGCGTCGTTCCAACTCATCGCGCTCGTGGAAGCTGAACTCCAGATCAGTCCGGTGGTAGTATCTTTACAACCACCGGTTGCATTAATCCAAACTCCACCGACGGTTTTACACAGAGCCAATGGATAGTTTTGATTGATCGTAATCGAACTGCTGGTTCCGGTTGCTACAAAGGAAGGAGAAGTATTTGCGGTACCACTCGAGTTAGTCAAGGTTGCAACGAGTGAAATGGTTTCGGCTTTATTATAAGAAAGATTAGCAAAGGTCGCTACACCGTTCACGACGGTTTGAGTGAGAGTTCCGCTCAATACACCAGTTCCGCTACCCAATGATACCGTAACATACATTGGAACCGTCGCATAAGGGTGTCCCGTATAAAATGAATTCGTGCTGTCGGCGAGTTTCACTACCGGCTGTACCGCAAACGGTACATTCACACCCAAACCATTCGCGCCGCCGCCTGGTTGAGTCGTAAACAATAATTGTGTAGGAGGAGGTTGACGAACACAGCGAACACGGTAAGCGGTAGTTAAGATCGCCCAGCTAAAGTCCGTCCCAGCGCCATTGAAGGTGGTATAAACGTAGTTGTAACCGGCTTGTTCGGATTGTCCGGTTAGATAATATGCGGCGGGAGGATTTTTTAGCTGAGTGCTTCCGCCGTGGATGTCGGTACCGGCCCACTCGCCTTCGGTTGGCATTCGCCAATCATTAAAGCCAGACTCAGTAAGCGAGTGGCAGTAGTCCCCTGCACTGGCATCATAGGTTCCATCTTTGGTGATTCCCAGTGCGGTCTCCCACGCTTTCGGTGCGACGGCACCAGAGACAGTTGAATCCCAAACCGCTGCATTTCCACTCATTGCACCACCATTATCAGAACTCCAAACGATACCACTCGTGAGGTCTTTACAACCTCCGTCGGTGGTAGAGAACCCAGTACAACCTCCTACACCACCAGTCGAGCATGCACATTGAGCGGCAGCGATAATTGCATTGGATACAAAGGCGTTTGAAGTAGCACCAGTCAGACCGCTCGCCGCCACAGCAATCTGAATACCGGTACCGGCAACGGAATAAGTAAGATTACTAAAGGTCGCGATTCCATTTACCGCAGTCGCAGTGAGCGTTCCAGTTAAACTTCCTGCGCCGGCAGCGAGAGAAGCAGTCACCACGTTCGTTGCGGTCGTTACTAAATTTCCATAGGAGTCATAAATTCCAATTCCCGGTTGAGTCCCCAATGGCCCGCCTGCATTGGCTCCACCTGGCTGAGTAATAAAACCCAAGTGGTGAGGCGCACCGAAAGTACTGGAGGCCGTGAAGAGTGCTTGAGTTTGTCCTCCACCAGTAATGGTAGCAGTAAACGAATTGGTATTGCTTCCAGCCAGGCCACCGAGGTTAACAGTGCAATAGGCGAATCCATTTGAATCAGTCACCGAAGGCTGCGCGGTGACAATCACGCCCCCACCACTTGCAACGGCGAAAGTAACATTGGCACCCGGAACTGCAAACCCGCCGGCATTGACGACTAGGACTTTTAACTGACTGGCAAGACTGCTTCCCACCGTACCGGTTTGGGTGTCGCCACTCACTTTGGAAACGGTATAAGGAACTAAGGCTAAAGCAGAGTTCACTTGTCCGGATACGAAAGAGGTACTCACAATATTATTGTTCGTGATCAAGGTTGAATCGCTAATCGACACGTTCACATAGCCATTTTCAACTTGGTTCGCGGTGTAGGTTGCAAGATTGCTTGGATTCCCACCACTGATGGCAAGATTGGCTCCGTTCAGACCATTTAAAGTCCAGTTTGCTGCAATGCTACTGTTTTTAATTGTTCCACCTGCATCCATCAACACTGCTTGAAGAGCGAGAGTATTGCCGATCGATAAGCCTGTTGCCCCCGTGAGCGCGGAGGTTTGTCCTACTTTAATGATCTTCAGATAGGTCGGAGTGATCGTTGCCGTTTCAGAAAAATTCACGGTCTTGGTTGCACCCGTCGGCATCGTCGCAGTGAAAGTCTGATTACCCAGTACCGTTCCCAAAGTAATCGTAGAACTCGCGACACCCGTATTATCAGTAGTCACCGGCTGACCAGTAACAATGGAGGCGCCCGCCACCAAGGTGGAGAAGGTCACTTGAACATTTGGAATCGGATTATTACTCGCATCAGTTACTTTTACCGAGAGTGGATTGGAAGGTTGCGCACTTTCAAATGCGCTCTGATTATTTCCCGATAAAATTGCGATAGTGTTCGGCGTACCGACCGCATTCATATTGAACGTCGTTGAAAAAGCACCCACGGTGGCCGTAAAAGTTTGTGCACCGATGGTGGCTCCCAAGGTTCCGATTGCCGAGGCTTGACCGATCGAATTCGTGCTCACCGCTGTAGCAGGATTTACTGATCCACCGCCCGACGCAGCAGCGAAAGTTACGGAAGCACCCGGAACCGCATTGCCGCTTGCATCTCTCACGATCACCAAAAGTGGATTTGGCATCACCGTGCTCACGGTGCCGCCTTGATTATTTCCGGATAAAATACTAATCGACGCTGGAGCACCAATCGAAACAGAACCGGTTTCACTGAAGGTCACGGTTTTGGTGGTTCCCTGGGCCATGGTCGCTGTAAACGTTTGTGCGCCAACGGTTCCACCAAGTGTTGCTGTTACACTCGCATTACCGGAGGAGTTCGTATTCACTGCCGTCGCCGGATTCACAGACCCGCCACCGGATGCGACGGCGAAAGTAACGGGAACACCTGCAACCGGATTTCCGTTTAGATCCACGACCGTTACGGTGAGCGGATTTGAAAGTTGAGTGCTAACGGTCGCGCCCTGATTATTTCCGGCGAAAATGGAAATCACGTTGGTCAAAGGATTATTAGTCGCGGTGATGATTCCAGTGATTGCGGTCGACGAGACAATATTGTTTGAGGAAATCACCGCACTGCTCGTGACTGTTGCCTGAACCGTACCATTCCCCGGCAATGAAGGAATAAAGTTCCCACCTAAGCCCGGATTTCCACCCGCTACCACGAGATCAGGCGAATTGAGCGAGCCACTGGTGTACCAGTTGGCGGCGATAGTCTTCAAAAAATTTCCATTGGCGTCGACGAGAACCGTATACATCTGAAGATGATTCGTTCCGTTCGCCACAATACTCTGAGCGGTGATCGGCGTATTCGCCGAGTTCGACGAAGAAATCACGAGATAAGATGGCACTGCAGTCGCCGTCATATTGAAGGTTACTGTTTGAGTCGCACCGGTAGAAATGTGTGCCGTAAAAGTCTGAGCTCCGACCGTCGATCCGAGATTCACCGTCGCACTCGCATTTCCGTTACTATCGGTTGCAGGAGTCGTGCTCGTTACGATCGATCCACCACCTCCGGTGACTGCAAAAGTGACCGTGGCACCCGGAACCGGAATTGAATTCGAGTCGACCACATTCACACTCAACGCGCTTGAAAGTTGGGTACTGACAATTCCCGTTTGATTATTTCCGGATACGATTGAAATGACATTCGGAGCGCCCACGGCGTTCGCAGCAGTAGCACTGAACGTGGCGGTCTTAGTCGTTCCTTGCGCCATCGTCGCGGTAAAAGTTTGTGCGCCGACCGTTGCTCCGAGAGTCGCATTGGCGCTCGCCGTACCGGTTGAATCCGTATTTACGGTCGCGGTAGAAGTGATGGACCCGCCACCCGTTGCTACCGCAAAAGTTACCGCAATTCCTGAAACAGGATTTCCATTCACATCCACCACTTTTGCCACCAGCGGATTGGAGAGCGCAGTGTTCTTAATCGCACCTTGGTTATTTCCGGTCGCGATCGATAAAATATTGGTTGCGGGATTCGCAGTCGCAGTGATCACGCCCGTGATCGCGGTTGCACTCACAATGTTGTAGGTCGAGATCAAAGCACCATTCGTCACCGACGCCTGAATCGTACCATTTCCACCAGAACTCGGAGCGTACACCGCAATTTTGTTTGGAGCACCACCAGTTACGGTCAGATCTCCGCCATTGAGTGAACCAGTCGTCCACCAGTTTGAATTGATTTCAGTAATAAACGTTCCGCTGCCATCCACCAACACGGTATGAATCGTCATGGTCGTACCCGAAACGATGCTCGTCGTTCCGATGGCCGTCGTTGTGGACGATGTCGTATCCAAAGCGATTTTCAAATAAGATGGAATCGCGGTACCGGTCATGTTGAACGTGGCCGTTTTGGTCAGCCCTGAAGGCATCGTCGCAGTATAGGTCTGTGCGCCCACTGAATTACCGAGAACGACTGAAGCACTGGCGTTCCCATTTGAATTTGTTGATACCGTAGTCGACGTAGAAATGGATCCGCCCCCACTCGCTACCGCGAAGGTGACGGGCACGCCCGAAACCGGTAGTCCGTTTGCATCCACTACTAAAGCGGTGATTGGATTTCCCAATGCGGTGTTCACGACTCCTGATTGATTTGAACCGGCAGCAATGGAGATGACCGAAGGTGCGCCCACAGACGCTGCCGCATTAGCAGAATAAGTAACCGTAGCAGGACTCCCCTGAGCCATGGTCGCTGAAAAAGTTTGGGCTCCGACAGCAGCACCTAGAGTGACGTTCGCACTCGCGCTTCCGGTCGAGTCCGTGTTGACCGTCACGGTGGAAGAAATCGATCCGCCACCGGTGGCGACCGCGAAGGTCACGGGAATTCCTGAAACTGGATTGCCATTCGAATCCTTCACTTTGGCAACGATCGGATTTGAAAGAGCTGCGTTCACGACTCCGTTTTGATTGTTACCACTCGAGATCGACAGTACGTTCGTCGCCAGATTCGAGGTCACTGAGAGAATTCCAACCAAGGCCGAAGCAGAAATAATATTGTTGGTAGTAATGGTAGTACCATTGGTCACTTGTGCTTCGATGCTACCGCTACCTGCAACCGTTGGAGTGAAAATGAAATGAGCAGGATTTGAGTCAGGATTCGCCGATAGATTTCCTGGATTCAATGCGCCACTCGTCCACCAAGTCGCCGTCACTTCTTGTAAAAAATTTCCGCTGTTATCGACGAGAATCGAGCGCAGAGCTAATGTATTTCCGATTTGAAGACTCGTCGGATTCAAGGGAGTAATGCCGTTCGGCGAAGCCGCGATGATCATGCGAGATGGAACGGCTGAGCCGGTTTCACTAAATGTTGCAGTAGTGGTAGTACCGGTTGGCATCGTCGCCGTATAAGTTTGTGCACCGACTGAAGAACCGAGCACTCCGATTGCACTTGCTAAGCCGGATGCATCGGTGGCAATCACCGCGGTAGAAGAAATCGAACCGCCGCCTGTTGCCGACGCAAAGGTAACCATCACGTTCGGCACCGGTGTTCCGACATTGTCGACCACTTTCACCGTGAGAGGATTAGATAAGGTAGTGCTGACGGTTCCGCTTTGTCCATTCCCGCCAAAAATCATTAAGGTCTTTGGTACACCTGGAGGATTCGTGGTCGACGAGGACGCGATTTCAGTAAATTGAACATTGGTCGTGGTTCCGGATGCAATACTCGCAGTGAGAGTTTGAGTGCCGTTCCAAGAACCTAATTGAAAAGCAACAACCGCCATCCCACCTTGATTGGTATTCACCGGTGCAAGCATCGCCGGAATAAAATTCCCACCACCTGAAGTGATATTGAAAGTGACGGGAGCATTTGGAACTGGGAGTCCATTGATATCGGTGACGAGTACCGTGAGAGGATTCGCGAGAATTGAATTCGTCATCCCGGATTGTCCGTTACCACCAAGGATCACAATCGTATTTGGTGTTCCCGCAGCCGGAACATTTGAACCTGGAGCAGAAACTCCAGTGAGATCATTCAATGCTGTTGGCGATACACCGGTACACGCCACTGCAAGACTCAAAGAGAATAGCGTAGCAAAAGGAAGACTCGCCCCTTTTTTGAACAGACGAGATAAAATGTTCGTAGTTCTATTCATAATGATCCGAAGTACTTATCGGTCCGTAGCAAAAATTTTGTTAACTCCCTTTAACTATTCTATAATAAATCTGATCATTTTGCTCAACTTTTAAAACTTGCAATTACAATTGTTTAATTATTCTATGGATATAGTAGATTAATTTTTGTGCCCTAAAGGGCTACGAAAAAAGCTACATCCTGGCGCATCAGAGCCCTGCACCACTCAATCATATTCATGGAGACGATGAAGCTTACTCGATCCGATTGATCACACGATGGTAGCGATTCAAGACTTCCCACTTCACACGATCCACCGACATCGTTCTCGCAAAACGAAAGTGAAAATCGTAATCCGTCGTATTTCTTTGCGGTAAACCGAAATCGGTTCCCGTTTCAGCGAGTCTCACTACCAAGCTTGCGTACCATTGTGCAAGGTCCGCAGGAGAATCTTTCAATTCATCGATTTTTCTCAGCGCCTCGTCAGCCAACACTCGCTTGAGAGTAAAAGGGGTCGCTCCGATGAAGTCGTCTAGAATTTCAGAGGCAATTTCCTTTTTTGTTCTTTTTCCAGATGGCTCAGATTGAGGAACGGGCGCCGCCTCTTTTTTTTCTGTATCACCAAAAGTATAACTATCGGGCCCGTTTGCTCCGGCACTCGGAGGGGAATCTGCGGCCCCTTCCGGATAATCAATCGTGGGCGCCTGTTTTGCAGTGTCTTTGGTGAAAGAACTTGGTGATTTCATCCCCGCTTGCAATTCACCCATCTCGGTGGCGAAGAATTTAATCGCATCCGGTGAGGCCGCTTTCGCTTTGGACTCCAGCACACGATAACGAGAACCCATCACCAAACCACGATAAATCCCCTCTAAAGAGGCTCCTTGATTCAAGGAAGAAACGAGGGAAGAAAAAAGCGATTGATCTTCGATTTCTTTTTGATGAAAGGTCACTTGAAACATTTCAGTGAGTAGCTCCGAATTTGCGGCCATCGCTGCTGCAGCCGCACTCAAGGGACTCGCTGCGGGCGAAGCACCGGGTTGTGGGCTCGTTTCTTTTTTCGCCGGACTCATCCCCATCAGGTTCTTCGCCGAGTCCATTAAATTTTGAAGGGGAATAGGAACATCACACGCGCTCAGTAAAACACTCGTCGTCACCGCAATGATTATTTTCATGAATTTCCCAGCGCTTTCGGTGCATTGGAGCGGCCAACCGCACCTGCAAGAACGATGATCGTGATCAAGTAAGGCAAAATTTGAATCCACTGAACTGGAACCGGCTCTGAACCCCAAAGCGTCACCCCCTGCAATCGGATCTGGGCGATTTCGGTCACTCCAAAAAGTAAACACGCGAGCACCGTCGGGATCGGTCGCCATTTTCCTAAGATCACCGCCGCGAGAGCGATGAATCCGCGGCCGGCCGACATGTTCCGAATAAAAGACGAAGAGAGATAAGTAGAGAGCGTTCCACCGGCGAGTCCTGCTAAGAAGCCAGCGATCAAAATTCCCTGCCAACGTTTCAAGCGCACGGAAACTCCCGCACTTTGAAGTGCCTCCGGATGTTCACCGGAAAAACGCAAGCGCAGCCCGAATCTCGAATAATGAAAAATAATGATGCTGCTAATGATCACGCCCAAGGTAATCCAAAGTGGAGCAACTTGAAATTGAGCCGCCGTAGGAATCGGAGGAGTGGAGCCTGTGGAATCATACCAAATCTTCGAGAAAAACGGGGGTACACCCATCGCAAAAAGATTGATCGCGGTTCCGGCCACAATTTGATCGGCGCGATAGCGAAGCACCACCACTCCGTACAATACCGCGAGTAGCATTCCACTCAGTCCCGCGATCAAAAATCCGGTGTATGGATTCAAGGTCGAAAGGGTAACCACTGCTCCAAAAAAAGAACCCACCAACATGAAACCTTCGAGACCAATTTGCACGATCCCACTTCGCTCACACCACATGCCGCCCAGAGCAGCTAAGATCAAGGGAGCGGAAACTCGAAATACCGGAAGGATAAATGACTCAAACATTTTTCGCCGCCTTTTTATCCACGCGCGGTTTTACTTTTCGTTCATACAAACCTTCAGCGGCCACTCCTAAAATAATCAGACCCTGAATAATGTAGGTGAGATCGCGGGTGACCTTTTCTGTTTCTAAATCCAGACTGCCCGCACCTTTTTGTAAAATTCCAAATAGGAGCGCAGACGGAATGATCCCTAAAATATTTCCGCGAGCAAGCAAGGCAACCGCAATCCCCACAAAACCATAGTCGGCAGAAAACCCGAGCTTAAAGCGATGTGCATTCCCCAGAATTTCAACCACGCCCACGAGCCCGGCAAATCCGCCCGCCAAAAACATTGAAAAAATCCAGGATTTTTGCTTGGAAATTCCATAGGTCTCGGCCGCAAGCTCGTTCTCCCCCACTACTTTCAATTCATAACCGCGAACACTGTTCCACAGCCAATAGTGAACGATGAGCACGACGGCGATGAGCACGAAAATCAAGTAACCCATCGGTGCACCGTTAAAAATCGCAAATGGTTTTAGATGGAATATTTCAGGAAGTGGAATGCTTTCGGCTTGGGCGCTATTCGGATCTTTGATCACGTACAAGGTCACATAAGAAGTGATTCCCGCGGCGATGAAATTCATCATGATCGTGGTGATCACTTCATGAGATCCTCGCTTTGCTTTCAGCACTCCTGGAATCGCACCCCAAATCCCACCCGCTAAAAACGCGAGTCCGGTGGCAAACAAAATTGCGACTACCGGTGAGTGTGGATCTTTCCAAAGCACTCCTGCGGATGCCGCAGCAAGCGCTCCCATCATCAATTGCCCCTCACCACCGATATTGAACAAACCAGCACGAAAAGGAAGTGAAACAGCAAGACCGGTCAGCATCAAGGGCGCGGTATAAAACAAAGTCATGCCGAAATCGTAACCAGAGCCGAAGCTGCTCTGAAACAAAACCTTCAATACCTTCCAAGGGGATTCGCCCGCGAAATAACACACGACCATTCCCAGCGAGAGACCGAGCACTACACCCGCGATGGATTTGAGTGAGGATTTAAATAATCTCATCAAGCACCACCCATCACTTTACCGATGGCCCATGGATCAAAGTCTTTTCTCGCGAACTCACCGTGAATGCGTCCATCAAAGAACACCACCATTCGATCGCAAAGATCGATCAGTTCATCCAGTTCGGAGGAAAAGAGCATCACCGATTTTCCAAGGTTTCGTTCCTGCATGATTGCATCATGAATTTTTTCAATCGCGCCCACATCCACTCCGCGAGTGGGATGGGCGATCAAAAGAATCGAGGGCGCGGGATCCAGGAGACGTGCCATCACTAATTTTTGCTGATTTCCGCCGCTCATTCGTCCTGCCCACACCGTTGAAAACGCCGGGCGAATATCAAAGGCCTGAATATTTTTTTCGACCGCCGCGCGCACGCGATCCCGATGAATCATTTTGCCGAGCAAACTCCCACTTACATAGCGAGGATCCTGATGCTGACCCAGCAGAAAGTTTTCACTCATGTCCTGATTTTTGAGCAGGGCTTCAGACAAGCGATCTTCCGGCACCAAGCCGACGCCCATGTTGCGGAGCTGAAGTGGATTCGCGTCGCCGATTTCGCGATCATTCACATGATAATCAAAATTTTCAGTAAAATATTTCGCCCCGTAAGTAGCCGGATTCGAAAGAGCCTTTAAAAACTCCGTCTGTCCGTTTCCTTGAACTCCGGCAACACCCAAAATTTCTCCGGGCCGCAATTCGAGGGTGACTTTTTCAGATTTGAATTTCAAGACTGGTTTCTGAGATGTGCCTTGTGAGGCCAAAATTCGGCGTTGCCCCTGATAGGTGAACGAAACTTTTCTTCCCACCATCATTTCTGCAAGGTCATCCTCATTGGTCTCTGCAGTGATCTTCGTCCCCACCACTTCTCCACGTCTCATCACCGTCACCGAGTCCGTGAATTCAAGCACTTCTTTTAACTTGTGAGAAATCAGAACGATCGTCTTACCCTCTTGCTTAAGCTTGAGGAGGTTGGTGAAAAGCTCTTTCACCTCTTGGGGCGTGAGCACGGCCGTCGGCTCGTCTAAAATCAGGACTTCTGACTTTTGATATAATAGCTTAATAATTTCTGCGCGCTGCTGTTCTCCCACAGATAGATCACGAACACAGGAATCCCATCGGGTGAATTTCAATCCATAGTTCGCACAAATTTCACTGAGTTCCTTACGCGCTCGATCTCGCTGAACCATTCCGAAGATATTGCGTGGCTCACGTCCTAAAATAATATTATCCAAAACGGTTTCAGAATCCGCGAGCATGAAGTGCTGATGAACCATTCCGATCCCGAGGTTCATCGCATGAATCGGATTACGGATGTTCACGGCGCCACCGTTCACGTAAATCTCACCTTCATCCTTCGGCTGCACCCCGAAGAGCACCTTCATCGCTGTAGATTTTCCCGCACCATTCTCACCGATCAAGCCGTGAATTGAACCTTTTTTGATCGAAAAATTAAGCTTACGGTTAGCATGAAAATTCCCAAAAACTTTGGATACGTTTTTGAATTCAATCGCAACCGCTGAAGCGTGGTGAGGGGTGTTTGAGGTCATTCTTATTTTTTGATCAAGTAGTAATCCGGAACTTTGATTTTTCCGGCGATGATTTCCGCTTTGATCTCTTCCAATTTCTTACGATCGGCCGCAGTCACCAGCTTATCGTTATTTTCATCCATCGCGTAATCCACGGATTTTGTTTTCAGTCCGAGCTTGGTGAGTCCGGTGGCGAACTTTCCATCCTTATAAAGTTTGATCGCATCAAACACGGCATCGTCCACGCGCTTCAACATACTCGTGAGCACATAACCCGGCTTGAGCCAATTTTGGTTGGAGTCTACACCGATCGCTTGCTTCTTCTGCGCTTCTGCTGCGTCGAAAACGCCGAGGCCAGAATTTCCTGCAGCAACAAAAATTACATCAGCTCCGCGATTGTATTGATCGAGGGCCTGCTCTTTTGCCTTCGGAGGATTGTTCCATGCCTCACCCGTCACGCCGAGATAGTTCACAAACATCTGAGCTTTTGGATTGATCTTCTTCACACCCGCTTCATAGCCCATTTGAAAACGACGAATCAACGGCACATCCATCCCGCCGATGAACCCTACCTTGCCAGAAGGCGAATGCATCGCTGCAAGTGCTCCTACGAGATAACAACCTTCATGCTCATCAAAGAGAATCGAGCGCACATTCGGTTTTTTTGCATCTTCATCGATCAATAGAAATTTTTGCTGCGGGAAACGATCCGCATTTTTTTGAACGGCTTCCAGCTGGTGAAAACCGATCGCCACGATCAAATCGTACTTTTTCTCTGCAAGAGCGCGCTGAAGCGACTCATAAGCATCGTTGTCTGGAGCCTCAACGGTTTTGGTGGTCACACCCAATTCTTTCTCGGCCCGCTTGAGCCCTTTGTAAGCAGAAGCATTGAAAGACTTATCGTCTTTCCCTGATTTTTCCAAAACCAGGCCTACTTTGATCTCCGCATAAGCGAAACTCGTGAATGAACCAAAAAGGTAGATCGAAAATAAGATCAAAGAAGTACGTTTTCTCATGTGCATATACTTTATTTTTACCACTGCACGCGATAACCTATAAACATGAAAATTCTTTTTGTACGCGCTTTTACGCAGATTCTGAAAAGAGCGGACAAATTTAGAAAAAATCCTCTTCAGCACGACAGTGCGGCGACAAAAAAGTGGCGTTCTGAAAGCGGTCAGTCAGTGATCCTCATTTCGATGGTGCTGATGAGCTTCATCATGTTCTTCGGCTTTGCTATCAACACGGGCTTACTCATCACTGCAAAAATCAGTGTGCAGGCTGCCGCCGATGCTGCCGCTTATGCAGGTGCCGCCACTCAGGCGAGGCAACTCAATGCCATTTCGTATCTGAACTACGATATGCGCCGGCAGTTCAAGAAATTTTTGTATCGTTATAATTTCATGGGAAGTGCTGCATCGATGGGGGGAGGAACGCCTCCTACTTCCATCAACATGAATAAGACCGTCGACCCTACCCACTATGGCTATCCGAAAAAATGGTATTCAGGCAGCAGTTCATCCGACCTGCAAACTACGGCCATCAAAGTTCCAGTCATCTGTATTCCAATGACTGGAAGCGGAGGTGGTAACGATTATTGCCAACAACTTAATACTCCAAATTCAACCAAAATGGCCGCCTTGTGGTTTCCCAACAAAGGTCTCACCACCGTAACTCAAGCCATGCTTTCTACTATGGGATATATCGAATCGAGCCTCGATGAACAATGCAAGAAGTACAGCAATATTAATCTTTTTGTACTGATGGAATGGCTGTTTCGAGGAAATCTCGATCCAACATCCCTAGAGAATACTCTGGGCACTATGGCTAGCGCGATTAAAGATGCATCCGAGCGACAACAAGCCGTACAAAAAATCGATACATTAGTAAATGGACTTGGACTCTATCCGCGCAACCTCTTCAATTACATGAGAATCACCACGCTCCAACAGTTTTTGAATGACCCTCCATCTACCGTCACTCAAGATCAAGTCAAGTCGCTAGAATCGAATCAAAGCGCAGCCGACTCCCACGAGCGAACCATTCAGGCATTTAAGTCAGTTCTCGTGAATCTAAATAACGACGTCCTTGATCACTCCAAAGTTTCCATGATGGAGTTACAACCCCAGAATCAAATCAACATCGAACTCGTCGAAGCCTCGTTCAATGCCTATGTTCAGTACATGCAGGATGCGCCTGTGGATCCGAACGCCGATACTCGCTGCCAAAGCAATGTGGTCCCTTTCCAGGTAAATAATGCACCCGTTGGAGTGAATAAGACGAGCAGCAACACTATTTATTATGCGGTCAAAGTAAAGGCCACCGCTAAACTTTTGTTTTTGCCCATTTCCGATGGAATTGAATTAGAAGCCTTTGCATCTGCAAAGCCATTCGGTAGTCGGATCGGTCCAACGGGTTCTAATGGAGTGGGAAATCTCACCGAAGCCGATTTTGTGGAAACGGTTAAACCTGATATTCCGCCGGGCTTGAGTCCCACGGGATCGGATTGTGCGGGATTAGCGGGCACACAGTGCAAATTACCTAATTTACACATTACGGACGGCGATACATTTTATTCTTCGACGTTTTTGGATGCGCTCTATCACATCGGCGGCGTTCAAAATACGACCGGGAAGGGACTCACCCTCAGCTATCAGGGAATGGACAATGCTGAAGCACCTGAACCGAAAGAGATCGGACATTATAATATTATTCCTCCGCCGAAATCTGATATGGGTGGAGAATACATTCCCTACGCAGTTGATCAAAACTCGTCGATCTATCGATTCTATGCGCCCATTTTCACCGGCACTGCAGACGTAAATGCACAGATCACGACGATGTTGGGCAAAGTATTTTCAAATGCAGTTTCCGGCACCAACAATTTCTTCAATATAGACACGTTTTCGCTTAAGACCGACTTACTAGCGCAAATGACGAGTTACGCGAGCGCTGCACTCAAACAGGGCTCCACATCCGAAAATGGCGAAACGGAAACGTTCGCAGCCCTCGAACTCCCGATGGTTCCACATTCTTCGAATCCGCCGAAGCCGATCCAGCCCAGTCCTCAGAGTTTCTGGCTCACCAGGCCAGAACAAGTCCTCAGCTCTTGGTCCCCTCCTCACCTCCAAGGAGCACCAAATCCTACGCCAAGATTCGGATATTCCGTGAAATTTGTTGCTATGCAAAATGTTCTTCAGGGGAGTTCAGGACCCGACGAAGACCAAGAAAAAGTGGAACATTGATTCTTAGTTTTTTACCGCAAAATCCCTTGCCAAGTTGAAACCATTCTCGCTAAATTTTCTTAGATCAATTTAATGAAGGAGACCATCATGGCTAAGAAGAAACCAGCGAAGAAAACAGCAGCAAAGAAAAAAGCACCAGCGAAAAAGGCTGCTCCTAAAAAAGCAAAGAAGGCAGCACCTAAAAAAGCGGCTGCGAAGAAGAAACCTGCGGCTAAAAAAGCAGCACCAAAAAAGAAACCAGTAGCGAAAAAAGCAGCGGCAAAAAAACCTGCTAAAAAAGTAGCTCCGAAAAAAGCAGCGACAGCACCGAAGAAACCAGCTGCTCCAAAAGCTGAAACTCCAAAAAAATCTAATCTTGCGAAGGCGGCAATTGCCACTGTTGCAGGTGCAGCGATCGGCGCCACTCTTGCTCGCGGCATGAATAACGACGACGAAGATACCGGCTCTACGATCGATAGCGAATTTGCCGAAGAAGATGATCTCGGCATGGAAGAAACCTTGATCGATGACGAAGCAGAACTTCAAGACGTGGAAGATGAAGAGGAAGAAGATTACTTCACTCGCAGTTTCGATGACGAAGACGAAGAAGCCGAAGAAGATGATCTTGGCGACGACGATGATCTCGACGACGACCTCGATGCGGAAGATGATCTCGGCGATGACGACGATCTCGACGAAGAGGAAGAAGAAGAGGAAGATGACATCCTCTCCGGCGACGATGATGACATCGTTGATGACGATGAAGAATAATCTTAAGTAAACGTTAATTTAAGGAAGCTCGTGATGAACATTCGAGATGCGATCCATGGTGCCATCGAGATTGATCAGCACGAGCTTTCCATTATTGATTCTTATTTCTTTCAACGTCTGAGAGAAATCAAACAAACAGGGTTCGCGGAACAATCCTTTCCGGGCGCCACTCACAATCGATACATCCATAGCCTCGGAGCGATGCACACGATCACTCAAACCTTCGAGTCAATCTTCTCACCCACCAAATTAAAACTGTCGAACGAGGCCTGGAAACGCTTTCGTGCGCTCGCCCGCCTTTCAGCAATGCTTCATGATATTGGTCACGGACCCCTTTCCCACACCACGGAATTCGCAATGCCTGAGGTTTCCAAACTGAAGGTTCCCGGTGCGAAAAAATCCAATCGCAAAGCGACCCATGAAGACTACACCCTAAAAATTCTTCTCGATTCTCCTTTAACTCCGATTTTAAATAAAGCAGCCGCACCTTTCGGATTCACTGCAGCTCACGTTGCCGCGACGATCGAATCTCATGTTGAAATTTCCGATGATTTCTTTCTAGAAAAAGTAGATGGCCAGACGATCGACTTCCGCCCTATCCTTCATCAACTGATTTCAAGCGAACTCGATGCCGATCGAATGGATTATCTCCGGCGCGATAGTTTTCACTGTGGCGTGAATTACGGGGTGTTTGAATATGATTGGATCGTAACCAATCTCACCTACCACATCAATCCAAGCGATTCGAAGTGCTACCTTGCCTTGGGTCATCGTGGATTGTACGCTTTTGAGGACTTTCTCCTTTCGCGCTATCACATGTTTCTCATGGTCTACCTTCATCATAAAACGGTGATCTTCGATGAAATGCTTTCGCGGTACTTGAACGATCCCCAGTGCGAATACCAATTGCCGGCGGATATTGAAGAGTATTCCCGCTGTACGGACTCACAACTCTATTCACATCTTTCGAAGTCCACCAACCCATGGGCTCGACGAATCGTGGAAAAACGTCCGCTCCGAATGCTGCTTGAAACCCATAGTGGAATTCCGAATACGGACAAAGCACGCGATCAACAAGAACGCCTGTTTGAGAAAATGAAAAAAGATCTGAGTAGCAAGGGCATCGATTATATTACCACGACCTCAGTAGGCGAACTCTCCAAGTACTTCGGCAAATCGGATTACCCGATTTACGTTCGATACGATAATTTGTTCTCGGAGCCGAGCGTGATCCCTCTGCAAAAATGCACCAGCCTCTTCACTCAATATCCAAACACCCGTTCGATCTCCCGGATTTTCCTGAACGAAAAAGACTTCGATCGCGTTCGCAAAGACGGCAAGGGCTCTCCGCTTCAGTTCGAGTAAATCAAAGCCATTCAAAAGTAACAATCTCTTAACACTTCAATAACATTACATTTTTTATTTACCTGACTATTTAGATCATGTAATAATAGTAAAGGGGTGGCGGATGAGTTTTTGGGGTTCAATCATCGTTCTATTCTTGATAGCGACGAGTTCTTACGCTCGTGCAACCGAATGGGGACTCAATGACGTCACCGTCTTACTACCGCTTCCCAAAAATACCGATTTATCTCCGATGATTCGTTTTGATAGTGCTACTCGAAGCGGAGATCCACTGGTACCTCATTCTGTCTTCGATCATCTTCCGCCGACCGAAGATCCGAATTTCAAATATTCTGACTTCAGGCTCGTGGGAATTCGCGTTGATCCTTGTTTCACTGAGGGGAGTTCTCGTCTCTGTAGAAAACAAGTGAGACTCATCTGGCAGCCATTGAAGAATGAACAAGGTCTGATCGTCGCGAAAGACAGCGCTATGCATGCCTTCTACACTTTTTCCGATCGAGACTGGGAATCATTCATGAAGAGCTGGAGAATTCTTTCTAAAACTAATCCAAACCTTTCCTTACAGGTGCATCCGACTCTCGCTAAAGAAGGATACAACGGTGCTCTTTGGCCTGAAATGAAGGAACTCATTCTAAAAGTGTGCGATTCCTCGAGACTCACCCGAGTGACGGCGATGAGAACCAGCAATGAAAATTCCTGGGAGTTTCTCGGGTTTGATCTCGATGGTAACACCAAAACGCCGATTCAAATTCCTGGATTAGGAAGCACGAAACAAACATACTCTCTAGTGAATCGAATAGAGTCGTGTCCGAACATACCAGAAAACAGAGTCGGGAGCTCACCCGCGTCGACCAATGTTGTGGGTGGTACGATGCCAGTTATGCGAAACAGAGGCCAACGAGCACCGAGCTTTTACCAAGTTTTTCCTCAACTGACTTCAAGTCCACAAAAAAATACAAATTTGGCGAGCACCTCGTCGATCCTCGAGTTTAGCGGGCAAACATCGCCGCCACCAAACACTGAAACGACCTTGTCATCATTGATCGCGGATTCGGTGAAATTTGCGAAAACCCCGTCCAGCAATGCGAACCAGCTCATGAGAGAGGTGGCCAGCATCGAAAACCCTCGAATGCACAATCCAGGAACGATTGATTGTCTTCGCTGTCATTTAGCGCAGGCGGCAGAAAGTTGGGGGATTCGAGATGGGGCGATGAAAAACTTTCAATTTTCTAGCCAAAAACCACTCCAAAACAACTCTCCCAAGATTCAACTGAGCAATCAGGTTCGGGCCTTTGGATATTTCGATCGGGACCCGGTTTTCTCTCAGCGAGTGATCAACGAATCTGCGGCAGTTGCCGAATATCTCGAAGGCATGAGGGCAAGTGAGTCTCGCGTTCCTGCTAGCGAAGCCACCCCAACGCAGAATCCTCTCACCAAGGCAGCCTCTCCCCCGACGGAAACGAAGGTCAAAGTGGATTATTTAGACGTCGGGGAATTAGTTTTTCCTGGGAATTAATTCTAGTGTGCAGGCTTATTCGCCGCATACACCAAACCTTGCGCATTCACTCGAAGATCGAGATTCAAAAGTTTTAAATCAGCGGAGTCCAACTGAATTCCCTTACCAGCGAAATAGGGAATCACCCAGGCCTGGATGAGCTCAAAAGTTTTCTTTTCATCTAAGTGTTCTGATTTAATTCGCGAGAGCAGCTCCGTGGAAAATTTCAAATAGTCGATCAGCTGAATCGCCGCCACTTGAATCTCCGCTCCTCGCAAAAATCCGTAATGGGTGAGCGCCACTTGAAGCAGATCTTGATCGCGAATCCATTCCACGGATTCAATCGCAGCAGGGCCATCAAAATCAGTGGGACTTGTCGACGGAAGAGCAACGATTCCACGTCGCTCATTCACCACGGGGTAGGAAACTCCAAAGGCATCACCGGAGAACAAGGTCTTGCTCGTCGGTTCGATCACACAGAGATGATGATTCGCGTGTCCTCTTAAATGATGAGTTTGAAGGCTCACTCCCGCCTGCGACCAATGGATCTCATCGCGATCTTCCAGCACCACCACGCGCTCCGGCGCGCAAGGAAGAATTTTGCCGTACATTTTTTCCATGAAGGCTTCGCCATAAACGTGAGTGGCGCTTGCCACCAGTTTCGATGGATCGATCGCGTGTCTTGCCGCCCGAGGGTGGGCGTAGAGTTTTGCATTTGGAAATTCACGCAGAAACAGTCCTGCACCGCCCGCATGATCCAGATGCACGTGGGTGATCGCCAGGCCATCAATCTGATCCGGCTTCAGCCCTTCGAGCAAGGCTGCCTCGATCAGGTTGGGAATCGCATAGTTGGTATTGCACTCGACAAAAAAGCCACGCAAACCGCCTGGTCCTTCTTGAACCATGAGATAACTGGCTGCAAACTCCTCTTCAACATAATTGCAATCCACTGCAATAATCTTCATACTCAAAGAATATCATGAAGCTAAAGTTTCTCACTTGGAATATCAGTTTTGCCTACGGGCCGGGATCAGATGGCGTAAAACAAGAGGGCGTTCCCCCGTATGTGCAAATGCCAACATCACACTTCGAGTCAGGACTAAAAACCATCAGCACCTTTATCAAGGATCTCCACATCGATGTGGCTTTTTTTCAAGAGGTAGACTTCAATTCCAGACGTTCCCATTACATCAATCAATTGGATTATATCGCGCGCACCTCCGGACTCGATTATCGTCTACCGATCGTTTCATGGGACCGCGAATATGTTCCCTACCCTGGACTCAATCCGAAAAATCAATTTGGAAAGGTAGTTTCAGGTGGTGGTGTCGTTTCCCGCTTTCCGCTTCATCACATTCAAAATGATTTCTTACCGAAGCCAAGAGAGAATTCATTTCTCTACAATTTTTTCTACCTTCATCGTTACCTGCAAATTTTTAAGGTCGTACTCCCTAAAGGTGAAATCAACTGTGCCAATCTTCATCTCGAGGCCTTCTCTCAGGAAAATCGGGACCTCCATTTGATTCGCTTGCAGGATCGCTTGATCGATTACGATCTTTCGTTGGCCGGCGGAGACTTTAATGGCCCTGCGACGTTAAACGAGGATCCGGCGAAAAAGTGGGACTTGAACTTTTCTCCACTCCCCTCTTTTCCTCAGCAGAACGCAGCTCTCGACGCCTGGATCACCAAAAAGAAACGGGTGACGATCGAAAAGATTTCAACCCTTGATACTGGAATCATTTCGGATCATTTGCCGGTAATGATCGAAGTCGACATCAGCTGATCTAATTCAGAAAAAGTGAGGAGACTCACGTGTTTCATGAGTTCGCACGTAGTCTTCAGAAGATCCTCAACTGCTGCGACGGCAGCCTTTTGATTTTCTTCCTCAGGATTCGCATGGAGATAAGAATAATAGTCCAGTGCACCCATGCCTTCCGGCAAGTTGATCGTCGGGTCTTTCATTTCCTTGTCCCACAACTGATACAGAGGAATGCCGATCTGGCGGGCGCTATTTCTCGCGAGCACCACAATCTCATGAACGACTTGTTCGTTCATGGGCGTTGCTGCCGAACTCGTGGGCAGCTCAAAACAAGGAGCCAGTGTCGAAAGATGGTCTTCATTCACCGACTCACGAATCAATCCTTCATAAGCATAATGAAAATTCGCCACCACTTGAGTGGAGCGAGCTACGAAGCCATGAAACAAATCTTTCCACGGCAACATCCGAATATATGGCACTTGCATCACATGAAAGGGCTGATGAAGATCCTGAACATAATGCAATTCCCAAAGTCGGGTGCGCAGGGCCCAGTAGAGATTTTTATCCTGCATGAATTTTTCTGAAATCGCATGTATCTTCAAAATGCGTTCTGGCGACTGGCCAATTGAACGAAAAGGAATTTGCAAGGTGCGAATCGGGCTCAACCATTCAATTCCTGGAAAAAACATATGGCGATAACCTTGAGATGTGGGGCCAGTTTTTCCACCCATCCATGGTCGATCGTTTTTCGGATCGGTGGAATCCGGCAAATCTTGATCCATTCCCATATCCGGTTCATCAATCGTAGCCGTACCGGAAAGTTCTCCCTGAAGATAATCCTTAATACTGAGCTTCCCGGGTTTTTCCGTGGGAATTTTTTCGGCGTTCACGTCGAGTTCTTTCGCCAGAATCTCTATTTCTTTTTTTTGCTCGTCTTCCGAAGGAATGACAACTGAATTTTTAAGATAGCTTCGAGACTTCGCCGCATTCGTGTCCATCATTTGTGACATCAAGCCGGCATGTTCGTCCCACGCGTGAGCGGGAGCCCCAAGACAGAAAAACAGGGCAGCAATGATGAGAGACATACGATTCATATTTACTCTCTATTCTGCGTAAGATGGTAAATATTGTCTACGGATTAATGCACAGCTTCGCTAGTGAACACGAAGCGCTGCGATGTAAGCTTATTTACTTTCCAATTTTCTCCGGGCAAACCACGTAACTCTCGCCTTTACCTTCGTCGTAGTAGTAATGATTGCCACCCAGATTACTCACGACGACGAACTTGGAGTCGGGCCGAGCTTGAATCTTGAGCATCGACTGACTATTTTCTCGTTGAGCAAACTCAGTATAGGTAAATCGCTCAGCAGGATGTTCTATTTTATTTAAGGTAAAATATCGATCAGCAACTGGCCCTTTGAAGCGGAGCTGAATGATTTCTCGTTGCTCGCCAAGCATCTTAAACAGGATGGATTCTTTTTCACCGGATCGACTCTGGTAGGTACACCAATCCTCGCTTGCATATGCATTACCAGAGCCCGTCAATAATAAGGCCATCAAAAAATAGAATTTCATGATTTAATTCTGAACGCTGCCAACTTGATTGTCTACGAACCCCAGAGACAATTCCGCGTCGAAACTTGCAATCGACTTATATCTTTTTAAATTCAGACCCACACTGAGCACAACGATGCGCACGGGCTGAAAAAAATAATTTAAGAAAGATGCCCAACATGAGAAAAAACATCACCGCCATTTTTCCTCTCATTCCGGATCCTGCAAAATTAAGGCGATGAAAATCAATCCAGGTCCACATCCACACTGCCGACAAAAAGGAAATCAGCGCCAGCACCCGATACAAAAAAGAAACCTGCGACTTCCCTTGGAAATCGCAGGCAAAACATTTTTGTTGGACTGGGAACAATAAAGTGTAACGAAACACTTAAGGGAACAAACCTCTTAAGAGCATCGCCTTACTCAAACGTTCAACCGATGAAATGAGCGCTGCGGTCTTCATTCCGCACTTGTACTTTTCAGCATTGCCGGCAACACGATTGAAGGCACCCAGCATGATCTCAGCGAGTTTTTCATTCACTTCACGTTCATTCCAGAAAAATTGTTGAAGACCTTGTACCCATTCGAAATAAGAAACGATCACCCCACCCGCGTTGGCGAGAATATCAGGAATGATGAAACAACCGTTATTTTCGAGGTAAGTTTGTGCTTCAGAAGTGATCGGTCCGTTCGCACCTTCAGAAATGATTTTTGCTTTGATGTTCTTCATGTTCTCACGAGTGATCACGCCATCAATCGCTGCAGGAATCAAAATATCTACCGGAAGAGCAAACAACTCTTCGTTCGTGATCTGTTGGGCATTTGGGTAACCCTTCAAGGTACGATTCGTGTTCATGTAGGCAATCACCGCCGGAACATCAAGACCGTTTTTGTCGTAGAGTCCGCCGAAGAAATCACTCACGGCAACCACTTTACAACCACGCATCGCGAGTTCAAGTGCTGCCACCGCTCCCACTTTACCGAAACCGTTCACGGCAGCAGTACAGTTTTTCAAAATGAATTTTTGCTCGCCTCTTTTATTCAAGAGTTCGATCGCGTGCTCAATCACGTAAACCACACCACGACCGGTACTTTCCGGACGACCAAGAGATCCACCGATTTCAACCGGCTTACCAGTCACCACTCCTGGAACGGCATAACCTTTTGCCATGGAGTAAGTGTCCATCATCCAAGCCATGTGTTGGGAATCAGTTCCGATGTCTGGTGCGGGCACGTCTTGTTCCGGCCCGATCATGCTAATAATTTCCATCGTGAAACGACGGGTAAGAGATTGATGTTCAGCGCGGGAAAGTTGAGCAGGGTCTACCCGCACACCGCCTTTTGCTCCGCCGAGAGGAAGACCAACGAGAGAACATTTCATGGTCATGAGCATCGCGAGGGCCGACACTTCGGAGAGATTCACTTCCGGGTGAAAACGGATTCCGCCTTTACCGGGCCCGAGGGTAGTCGAGTGCTGAACGCGATAACCTTCAAAAGTTTTGACGCTTCCGTCGTCCATACGAACCGGGATACTCACGCACATTGCCTTCTTTGGCATTTTCAAACGCTCGAGCACGTTCATGTCGAGGCCCATCTTGTTTCCGGCCATGTCCAAATCAAGTACGGCGTTTTGATATAATGGACTCGTGTCGTACAACCCTGATCTTAAATTGTGACTCATAGTGTTTTCCTATAAAGAAGAGATTTCGTATTTCTTAAAAACCTAGCAGAAGTGATAGAATTCTTCTATGAGCAAAATAAAAGTGGGGATCATTTACGGTGGACGGAGCACAGAACATGAAGTTTCTCTTCGCTCCGCAGCAAGTGTTTTTAAGCGCCTGGATCGCAGCCGTTTTGAAGCCAAGACTATATATATAGACAAGTCTGGCGTGTGGCACTGGGCCGAGATTCCAGAAAGCTTCATCTCCAGTTCTGACGCATCTCTTCCTATTATGAGTAACGCACCCGAAGTGGTCCTCCTTTCCAAAGGTGTTTTTAGTTTTCAAGATCAGAAAAATTTCGGGCGAAAAGAAAAGGTGGATGTGGTGATGCCGATGCTTCATGGGCAAAACTGTGAAGACGGAACCCTTCAAGGCCTTTTCGAGTCGATGGAAATTGCTTATACCGGGAGCGGTGTTTTGGGTTCTTCCATCGGCATGGATAAAGAAGTTTCAAAGAGACTGGCAGCCCATGCGGGAATTCCGATTGTTCCCTATCGTGTTGCTCACTCGTGGGACTCTGCTGAAAAAATTCAATCCACCTTGGCAGACGCTGAAAAAAACCTCGGCTATCCGATGTTTGTGAAGGCCGCACGCGAAGGATCTTCCGTCGGAGTTTATAAAGTGAAAACGCGCGAAGAATTCCTCCTCAAGATCAAAGAAGCCTTTCAATACGACACCAAGGTGCTCATTGAAAAAGGAATTGAAGCCCGCGAGATTGAATTCGCAATCTTGCAAAACGCTGATCGCTCTAAACTTCCACTCGTGAGCATTCCGGCCGAAATCATTCCATCCGGGGGCCATGAGTTTTATTCTTACGAAGCCAAGTATCTGGACGACAATGGCGCGATCGTGAAGGTGCCGGCCGACATCAGCGCCAGTTTCACCCAAAAATTAACGCAACTCGTGCAAGAAATTTTTATCGCGCTTGAACTCGAGGGTTATGCCCGGATCGATTTGTTCCTCGATAAGAACTCTTCAGCTGAAAAACCCGTGTTTTATCTCAATGAAGTGAACACGCTTCCTGGCTTCACCAGCATCAGCATGTTCCCAAAACTTTGGGAAGCGAGCGGCACGCCGTATACAGACCTCTTGACGAAACTGATCGATTTAGCGTTACTTCGTAGTAGAGGCTAATCTTTTAGTCTCCAGCTAAGGAGAATCAGTGTCAAAAAACTATCTCGTGATTGTGGAGTCCCCGACCAAAGCAAAAACCATTCGTAAGTTTTTGCCGAAAGGCTATGTCGTGGAAGCCAGCATGGGTCACATCCGTGATCTTCCGCAATCCGCCACTGATATTCCGGCAAAATTAAAAGCAGAAGAATGGACGAAGATCGGCGTGAACGTCGAACAAAATTTCGAACCGCTCTATGTCGTCCCCAAGGGAAAATTCAAAGTCATCCAAGACTTAAAAAAGAAAATGGCCGACGCCGACGAACTCTTTCTCGCAACCGATGAAGACCGCGAAGGAGAAGCGATTTCTTGGCACTTACTCGAAGTGTTAAAGCCAAAAATTCCAGTAAAACGGATGGTTTTTCACGAAATCACGAAGAATGCGATTTTGAAAGCATTGGAAGACACGCGTGATGTAGACATGCGTTTGGTGCATGCACAAGAGACTCGTCGAATCCTCGATCGCTTAGTGGGTTACACCGTCTCTCCACTCATCTGGAAAAAAATTGCTTACGGATTATCCGCCGGACGGGTTCAGTCTGCCGGGCTTCGCTTGATTGTGAATCGTGAACGCGAACGCATCTCTTTCAGAAGTGCGACTTACTGGGACCTCGAGGCAGAACTTTCTAAATCGAAATCAAAATTCAACGCGAAATCCATGTCCTGGAACGGAAAACGTCTCGCGACGACGAAAGATTTCGACGAAACCACGGGTAAGCTGCTCGAAGGCAAAGAAAACATTCTTTTGCTCGATGAAAAAAACGCAGGAACCCTCGTTTCTACGCTAAAAAAAGCAACTTTTACGGTTCAATCCGTGGAAGAAAAACAATTCACTCAAAAACCATCGATTCCCTTCATTACCTCGACCTTACAAATGGAATCGAATCGTAAACTCGGAATGTCGGCTCGCGATACGATGCGAACCGCTCAGAGTTTGTATGAACACGGTTTTATCACCTATATGCGTACCGACTCCCCTTCTCTCTCTCAGGAAGGCATCTCCGGAGCGCGCAAAGCGGTAAAAGATTTGTTTGGCGATGAATATCTTTCGCCCGAGCCTCGTCAATTCGCTTCCAAAAACAAAGGTGCTCAAGAAGCCCACGAAGCGATTCGACCTGCCGGCGCCGAGTACCAACATCCAAAAGAAACCGGACTCACCGGCCGCGATCTCTCCCTCTATGAATTGATCTGGATGCGTACGGTTTCTTGTCAGATGGCCGAAGCGAAAAAGATGTCTCTCAGTGTGCGCATTGAAGCTAAAAATGGCTCTGATTCAGTCGTTTTTGGTGCCAACGGTTCTCGAATTATTTTTCCAGGATTTTTGCGTGCCTATGTAGAAGGAAGCGATGATCCGGATGCAGCTTTAGAAGACAAAGAAGTGCTCTTGCCCGAAATGAAACAAGGCGACACTCTTTCTTTGGAAGAACTCAACGCCCTCACTCATACCACGAAACCACCAGCGCGTTTTACGGAAGCATCGATCGTTCAGCAACTCGAGAAGGAAGGCATCGGCCGTCCGTCTACTTACGCATCGATTATCGATACCATTTTGGATCGTGGTTATGTTCGCAAACTCGGAAACGCACTTTGTCCTACTTACACCGGTTTTGCGGTGGTGCAACTTCTTGAAAATCACTTTCACAAATTGGTCGATTATAAATTCACTTCTGCGATGGAAAACTCTCTCGATGATATCGCCGAAGGGAAACTCGAGTATTTACCTTATTTGAAGGGATTTTATCTTGGCAAAGAAGGTCTCGCCACCCTCGTTAAGGAACAAGACAAGAAAATTGATCCAGGTGAATCTCGTACTGTGAAGCTTGATCAGATCAAAGACGTGGACGTGAAAATCGGTCGTTATGGCGCCTACGTCGTAAAACCAAAGACCGATACCAAAGAAGAAATTCACGCCACGATTCCGGATGATGTGGCACCTGCTGACCTCACCTCCGAAACGATTCAAGATTTATTGATCGCGTCTGAAAAAGGTCCTCAGAGCATGGGTAAAGATCCGGCTACCGGAATGAACATCTATTCCTTGAGTGGTCGTTTCGGACCTTACGTTCAATTAGGTGAAGTCACCGAAGAAGAGCCGAAACCCCGTCGTGCAAGCGTGACCAAGGGAATGGATCCAAAAACGCTCACTTTGGAACAAGCTCTGAAATTACTCAGTCTTCCGCGCGAACTTGGCATTCACCCCGACAAACAAAAACCGATCCTCGCCAACATGGGCCGTTTCGGACCTTATGTGATGTGCGATGGCGATTTCAGATCCCTGAAAAAAGATGACGACGTTTACACTGTATCGCTCGAACGTGGTCTTGAACTCCTACGCGAAGAGAAAAAATCCCGCCGTGGTGCCCAAGCCTTGCGTGAAGTGGGTAAACTCGATGAAGAAAAAATCGAACTCATGGATGGTAAGTACGGAATGTATCTCAAGTGGGGCAAAGTCAATGCAACCCTTCCTGAAGGCACCGACCATGAAAAACTCACTCTTGAGCAGGCTATTGCAATTGTAAAAGCCAGAGCTGAAATCGTCGGCGAAACCGGCGGGAAAAAGGGCGGCAAAAAGACTGCTAAAAAAGCCGGCGGCGCAAAAAAAACTCCTGCTAAAAAAACTAAATCCAAAGAAAAGTCTGCCGAAGAACTCCAATGAAACGCGCGTGGCTTTTAACCTCATTTGAACCCTTTGCGGGCCGCCCGGAGAACAACTCTCAGCTGGTCATGGCCGAGATCAAGAAAATCGCCGACACGGGATCACTCACTTTCTACTATCATGTCCTGCCCACCGAATACGATCGTTGTTTCGACGTTCTCATGGAAAAAGTAACGGCGATGAACGCTGATGGCATCCAGCTCGAAGGGATTTTATCCTTGGGTGAAGGCGCAGAGGAATTCAAGATCGAGACACAAGCAAACAATCTCGACGACGTCCCCAATTTTCCTGACAATAAGGGTGTCGTTCGGGTCGAAAAGAAAATCTTTCCAAAACTGAAGGACGAAACGATTCCAATTCGTTTTCCATTTACCGCATTTTCAAGAATCCGTAGTTCGACTAGTCCAGGATTTTATATCTGCAATCACCTTTGTGCCCGTGCCGCCGTAGAGTTTACAGCACCATCCAAACCCTATTTTGGATTTATCCATGTACCACGCGCCGGACAGGGCGGAGTCTTCACTCCGGATGTTTGCGCCGCGATGATCGTAAACGGATTGAAGAAAATAGAATAGAAACGATCAATCGGTCTTTTGTTTTGTTTTCAATCTTTTGCTAAGAGTGGAAATCAGAGTCTTTGCCCAGGATGGTCTGGAATAAATCACTTTTTCAAAAACGGTGGGTTGAATTTCAATGAGTTCGCAATCGGTCACGGCTTCTACGGTCGCCATTCGAGCCTCTTCATTAAAATAAGCCATTTCACCGACAAATTCACCCGCTTTGATTTCACCGAGGACCGCAATATTTCCTTGTGGTGTTTTTTTCATCGCTCTTAAAACGCCTTTTTTAACGATGTAAACTTGCTGAGTGGTATCGCCCTCTTGAATCAAGGTCTCGCCGGGTTGCAGAAATTTCAATTTGTACTGACTCGCTTCGCTTTGAAATGCAAAATTGGAGACCTTCATCAAGGAATCGTAAAAGGAATCTACGTCAGACAAGGCTTCTAAGAAGAAAAGCCTGCCAATAGTCACTGCATCAAAATGTCCTTCGCTCTTCGCGGCAGATCCGATGGCGACAATCGCCACTTTGGATTCTGGATCCATGATTACCGTATCGACGATTTGACCTGGACGACCTTTATGCAATTCATAATCAGAAATGAGAATATTCGGCGGAGCATTCTTGATCTTAATCAAGCATTCCATATAATCATTCGCGGTATAAACCACACAATCAGAGAATTTTGCTTCAAGCCAATCTTTGAGCTTCTTTTTTCGCTCCATATTGTCCGTAGCTATCAAAAAAAATCGCTTTCCTTCATTTTTTAGCATCTGATTTCTTTTTCCCTATCGATCTTTTTGCAATTCCGTTAAGCGTTTAATTCGTTTGGTCAGCGTTTCAAATAAAATTTTGACCCATGAAGGGCGTTTATAAATCACATTCTCAAAGGTTTGCGGTGGCACTTCAATCAGCTCGCAGTCACTCAATGCCACGACGCTCGCCATTCGCTTTTCCCCGTTAAAATAAGCCATTTCTCCTACAAACTCACCGGCATTGATCTTCCCGAGAAATATCGATTCACCCGTGTGGCTTTTTTGGTAGGCCTTGAGCTCACCCTTTTTGACAATGAATACATTTCTGCATTCATCACCTTCCTGAATCAAATGCTCTCCAGGTTTCAAAAATTTTAGTTTGAAATTACGCGTGTCCGATTGAAAGGCATAGTTCGCCACCTGCATGATCGCCTGATGAACCACTTCCATGTCGGCAACACCGTCTAGAAACTGGAGTCTCCCCATGGCGATTCCATCCAAGTGGCTGTCATGAGAAGGCTTGCCCCCGATGATGATCATCGCCAATCTAGATTTTTTATCCAACATGATCGTCTCGATCGCCTGACCGGGACGTCCCTTGGGAAGTTCAAAATCCGAGATTAATACATGCGGAGGGGCATTCTTAATCTTAACCAAGCACTCCATGTAATCCGAAGCAGTGTAGATGACGGCATCAGGAAATTTTACTCCCACCCACTCGCAAAGCTGCTTTTTTCTTTCCATGTCGCTGGAGGCGACGAGAAAGAACTTTTTGCCGTCGTTAGACTTCATTTAATGTCCCCATCTTTGATCCATGATACTCGATTTTAAATTACAATTCTGTAAAAAATGCGTCAATAAATAGTCGCCTGAGAGAGCGCGTCTGCCCACTGCATTTGACCGATCGATACAATGTGAGTAACACTGCTAGTTGTGGTCTCCCCTGAAATTATTTTCGAAAACGGTGAATATTTAATCCTGAACAAGCCTTCGGGTTGGCTCTCGATCCCTGCTCGCGAACCACAAGCAAAAGACCAAGTCCTTTCCGAATGGATCCGTAAAACTCACGGCACCGAAGCCTGGATCATTCATCGGCTAGATCGTTATACGAGTGGAATTATTATTTACGGCAAAACGAAAATAGCTCATCAAGAGGCCAGTTCGTGGTTCCAGAACCGTAAAATCAAAAAAACTTACCAATTTCTTGCGCCAATCATATTCAGTTTTCATCC
>Ga0206918_1033_pt1 | contig 37828 bp, 19 predicted proteins | sample Alteio_BWOrgHeat_69_FD_152950 | JGI IMG/M metagenome (GOLD analysis project Ga0206918, IMG submission 152950) | Enriched cells from forest soil in Barre Woods Harvard Forest LTER site, Petersham, Massachusetts, United States -... | ecosystem: Environmental > Terrestrial > Soil > Temperate forest >... | reverse complement strand
CCCGAAAATGAGCTAAGTCTGGCAAGGTTTAAAAAAGTTTTAAAAAATCAAAAAGAGCAGCGCAAGCGCGAGACTTTTTATGATTTCGGCGCGTTCAATAAAAGTACAGGCGAGTTGGTGGGCACGGTTGCTTTGATGGATTTGTCCAGGGGAGTATTTCAGAACGCTTATCTCGGATATCGAGTGTTCAACCCCCATTGGAAGCGTGGATATGGAAAACAGTTGGTGTTGGCGGCGCTAGAAATAGGATTTACAAGATTAAAACTCCATCGAATTGAAGCCGGAATTGATCCGAATAATCGCCGCTCGATATTATTAGCCCGCTCTATGGGAATGCGGAAAGAGGGATTAAAGAAACGTGCCTTGTACCTAGATGGAAAATGGCAAGATATTGCAACTTATGCCGTTACTTGTGAAGATATTAAAATGAAATTTAAAGGGGATCTTGCAGCCATTTCAATTAGGATTAGATAGATGAAAAAACAGAATAAAGCCGAGCTTTCGCCCGAATTAAGAAAAGTGGTCAAATGGTCTGTCGCTATTTTGGGCAATGTGATCGAGGAAGAACTTGGAAAAAAATCCTACGTCAGAATTGAAAATATCCGCCAAAGAATGGCGGCGCTTCGAGGTACTAAGTCGGAAATCGTCTCACGTGAATTGAGAAAAACGTTCGCCGAACTTAAAAAATTAAACGGTACAGAGCGAATGGGAATAGCACGAGCTTACACCCTGATGCTTGAATTGATGAACTGCTGCGAAAATGCTTATCGCACCTACCGACTCAAGCACCGTAAACGAAACGAGTTAGTCAAGGGAGCGGAAGCAATCTACTATGTGTTGACCGCTCATCCGACCGAAGCGAGATCACCACAAAATATTGCGATCTTTCACGAAATCCAAAAGGAGCTGACTCAGGTCTATGAGCGAGGCTTTGAGGGTGCAAGCGAGCGTCTTGGCGCACTTCTCGAAATCGCTTGGAATGTCGAAATTGTTCGGATGAGAAAGCCTCGGGTGCAAGACGAGGCGGAACATATTTATTCGATTCTTTTGCGGGAAGCTAATTTATCGGTTCTCTTGGACATGGGACACTCCAATGTTCCCGTTTATGTGCGGAGTTGGGTAGGAGGAGATAAAGACGGGCATCCCGGTGTGGATGAGGTGACTTTAGGCGACAGTCTTCAACTTTCCCGCGAACTTTTGTATGAGTACACAAAAAAACAGTTGCAGGAACTAAGAAAACTAACCGCTGCCTTTCATTCGAGCAAATTTGATTCCCTGTGTTCGGAAATGCTTCATCGTCTCACTACCGTAAAAACATTGGAAAGAGGTGATGCGAAGAAAGTGCGTGTTCTTCACCAAATAATGGCCAAGATTTGCGTCTTCTATCAAGCTGAACTCGGTAAGAATTCACCTAAGTCTTTGGCGAGACTCGAACAACTGTTCAAGGTTTTTTCCAGGACTAGTGGTGCCCCTTGAGTTGAGGGAAGATTCATCGATGTTGATGTCGGATCCAAGCGGCGATACGCTAGCGATCGGAAGAATGCTCGACAGGCTTGGTGAGTATTCGAAGGGTGAGGATCCTTGCTGGTACGCACGTGGAATGATTATTAGTATGGCCCAATCCGTGGAGCATATCCGTGTGACGGCGAAAATGATTTTAAGACATGTAGGAAACTCAAAGATCCCGGTAGTTCCACTTTTTGAGCAAAAACAAGCACTCGATTCCGGCGCCACGATTATCACGGAGTTACTTCGAGATAAAAAAGTAAAAAAAATTGTAAAGGAACAATGGGGCAACAAAGTAGAGGTGATGGTTGGTTATTCGGATTCTGCAAAAGAATCTGGCGTGATCGCCAGCCGTCTCGCGGTGATTGACGCGATCAATGCGATCGATCAAGCCTGTAAAAAATCGGGTGTGATTCCGGTATTTTTTCATGGATCAGGCGGGAGTATTGACCGCGGCGGTGGTGCCATTCGGGATCAAATGGCCGGTTGGCCCAGGAGTGCACTGAATATTTATAAAGCGACGGTCCAAGGAGAGATGGTGGAACGGACTTTTGCGAGCCCGGAAATTTTGGAAAGTCAACTGACCCAAATTTGTGAAAATACGATTCCGGGAGCAGAAAAAAAAGACGTGAGGAAAAAAAATCCAAGTTTGGAGAAATTTGCTTCGTTGGTAAAAGTACATTATCAAGAACAGATTACTTCGCCTTTATTTTTAAAGATGGTGGAGTTTGCAACGCCCTATAGCTTCCTGAGTGCTTTAAAAATTGGATCGCGTCCGACCAAGCGTGCAGGAACGCTTTCAGTAGCAGGACTTCGTGCAATCCCCTGGGTATTGTGCTGGACCCAAACACGAGTACTGTTTCCAACTTGGTGGGGGACGGGGACGGCCTGGAAAGAAATGGGTACCACTGACAAAATAGCCTTAAAAAAGGCTTTTTTAACGCACCCGGTGTTTCGCTCTTACATTCATGCGCTCGGTTTTACTCTCGCTAAGATAGAGTTGCCGATTTTTGAGTTTTATATTCGCCAATCTAAATTAACCCAAAATGAAAAAGAGTATTTCATCAGGAGTTTTGACGAGGCTCTCGTCGCCAGTAAGAAGTTTTTTAAGGAAATTACCGGAGAGAATGATCCACTCTGGTATCGACCATGGCTGGCAGAAAGTATCGGCTTGAGAGCATCAATGATCCACCCGCTCAATTTACTGGAGATATTATCCCACCAAGATCAAGATCTGCCGTTGCTTCGAATTTCCGTCACTGGTATTGCTAGTGGTATGCTGACCACCGGTTAGCGGCAGATTAAAATTGGAGAAAATATATGAATTGGATGCTCGCACTTTCCTTATCCCTTGTTTTTATACCCCCTTCTTTTGCGGCCTTGTCGATTAAGCCGGGGCTTTGGACGATGGAAACGAAAATGAAAAAAGACGGAAAAGAATATGATCCACAGGCTCAGATGAAGGCCGCAATGGCCAAAATGTCACCCGAGCAGAAAAAACAAATGCAGGCGATGATGGAAAAGATGGGTCATGGTGCTTCCGCATTCAATTTGAACGAAAAGGGAATTCAAATCTGTTTTACGGGTGAGATGCTCAAGAATGAAGAGTTCTTAAATCAACATCGTGATAGTGAATGCGCGACTGTTTTCCCCATAAAGACCGCCAATCACGTTGTTACGGAATTCAAATGTAAAAGCGGAGCAACTGGTAAGGCCGAATGGACTGTAAAAGATTCGACGCATTATAGCGGTATCGTGAATATGACGGATAAAAAAGGCACTCAATCCGAGATCGATTATCGGGGAACTTTCGCTTCCGCCGATTGCGGCAAGGTAAAGCCGATCGAAAGTGTAATGACCAAAAAAGCGACGAAAAATTAGTGCGCAGGAGTGTTTTTTATGAGAAAAATTTCTCATGAACAATACTCAGTTCCGCGTTGAAAAAGACACCTTCGGCCCGATCAATGTCCCTTCTGATCGCTTATGGGGTGCTCAAACACAAAGATCCCTTCATCATTTTCACATTTCTACGGAGCACATGCCGACTGAATTGATCAACGCGCTAGTCACTGCGAAAAGAGCGGCGGCTGTCGTGAATGCTCAAGCTGGTTTGCCGGAAGACAAAGCGAAGGCGATCATTGCGGCCGTAGACGAAGTCTTGGCCGGAAAACACAATCAGGAATTTCCTCTTTATGTTTGGCAGACGGGTAGTGGCACTCAAACGAACATGAATGTGAACGAAGTGCTCGCGAATCGCGCCAGTGAAATCATGGGTGGTGAGCGTGGAGAATCTCGCAAGGTGCATCCAAATGATGATGTGAACAAAGGGCAAAGTTCAAACGACGTATTCCCTACCGCCATGAGTATTGCGGCAGCGCAGGCCTTGCATCAGATGTTGCCATCTATCAAAGCACTTCGAGATGCTTTGGATGCGAAGGCGAAGAGTTTTAAAGGTATTGTTAAAATTGGTCGAACTCACTTGATGGATGCAACTCCACTCACTCTCGAACAGGAATTTTCCGGATATGTAGCTCAGCTTACTCATGGAATTAAGCATGTGGAGATGAGTCTTCCGCATTTATACGAATTAGCCTTAGGTGGAACTGCGGTCGGTACGGGCTTGAATTCTACCCCCGCCTACGCTCAAAAAGTTGCTGCAGAAATTGCTAGTTTTACGAAATTACCATTCATCACGGCTCCCAATAAATTTGAAGCTTTGGCGGGTAATGATGCGATTGTTCATGCCCATGGTGCCTTAAAGGGATTAGCTGCGTCTTTGTTTAAGATTGCAAATGACGTTCGCTGGCTCGGCTCAGGCCCACGTTGCGGAATCGGTGAATTGTCTTTGCCAGAAAACGAACCAGGTTCATCCATTATGCCAGGTAAAGTTAATCCAACTCAATGTGAAGCAATGACGATGTTGTGTGCGCAGGTGATGGGGAATGACGTAGCGATCAATATCGGCGGGGCATCGGGAAATTTTGAATTGAACGTATACAAGCCACTCATGATTCATAATTTTTTACAGTCTGCCCGAGTCCTCACAGACGGGTGTAGAAGTTTCAGAGAGTTTTGTATTGAAGGACTGGTAGCGAATAAGGCGCAGATCCAAAAGCATTTGGAAGAATCTCTGATGCTCGTGACGGCACTCAATCCACACATCGGTTATGACAACGCCGCGAAGATCGCTAAAAAAGCCCATCATGAAGGAAAAACCCTAAAACAGGCCGCAATTGAACTAAAAATCGTCACTTCGGAAGATTTCGATAAATGGGTTCGTCCGGAAGACATGATCGGTCCGAAGTAAGATTAAAATTTAATCACGTAGTTGAATTTCAATCCAATCTCTGAAGTGCTGTCGATTAGAATATTCGTATCTTGGAGATCAAAACGGAAATACGGAGAGATCTCGAGACTGGTCGTTTGTGTCAGATCACGGGCAAAGCGAAATGTTCCAAAATAAAAATACCCCGCCTTGATCGTGTAATTACTGGTGCTGGAAGGAAACAAGAATCCCGGCCCACCTTCGGCATATAATCTGAATTTGGGAGAGTCCGCAACCAGCCACGAAACTCCGGTACCAAATCCGAGAGTAGCGATCGTATCAAGCTGCAGTGCTGAATTGTTGATTCCTCGAATGAAGGGACGTTGAGCATAGCTGAAGCGAATCAGGGCCATGACATTTTGAGCGATCGCAAATCCGGCATCTACTCTCGCGTTAATATAAGCGCTAGCCTCTCCCAGTATCGGACGTGCAACCGTGTCGTTGTATTTTACTAGATTGACGTCCAGTCCTACACCGGCACTGAATTTCCGAGAAAATATTTGGCGATAAGAAATACCAAAATCGTAGTTGATGTTTGATCCCAATACAGCGATGCCCCCCGTGTTTGCATCTTTCGCGTCGATTCTGGTAAAATTGGGATCAATCGAAAGTCTCATCACATCGAAAGGCACGAAGCCATCATCGGATGCCTCTTCCTGAAGGGTCGATGTGACGGAAGCGGGGGCAATAGAAACGGGAGTGGCAGAGGCCGATGGTATTGTCGTCGGAATCACTTGTGTGGATGCTGCGGTGACTATATTGGAATTGGAAGCAGGGTCCACACTTTTTTCTTCGACTAATCCATCATTGTTAGTGAATGTTACCTCTCGAGTGGACTCGTTCACCGTATAATCTGGTGAAGGCGGTAGCTCCTTTATTGGAACTAAAATCATGACAGCGTAACTGACTCGATTTCCGTTTTTAAAAACGATGTTGGGATTGAGTTTCACCGTCTGTTCAACATTTCCCCCCGCGCCCCAAAGTTTTTTTATGTGGAGACGATGGAGCACGTCGCCGATGCTGTCTCCTTTTTGCAAACGATAGCGTAAATGTTCTTTATCTTCGCTAAGATGGGCCTTATGTTCATGCTGAATTATTGAGGTGAGGGTGCAGGGAATGTTGTCGCAAAGTGCATAAGCGAGTTCAGGATGACTAAACACAATAGCTGATAACGAAATCAGAATTTTAATTCGATCCCACACCCGCATAATTGTCTAATATTGCACAATATTTGTATATAATCTTAGATTGCACGGAGTCAAAAATATGACGAAAATGCCGCATTTTTGACAACTTTTGATATATTTTGCAGATCTTTTAATAAGAAGTCTAAGATAGACTAACGGAGCCTAGACATCGAGTGAACAATAAAAAAATTAAGACCATCGGTATGGTGATCGGAATCGTACTCATCACTTTTGGTATCTATAAATTCATTCATGGGCACCACGTAATTACAAAGGAAGTTCGCGCTGTCGAAAAGAACGACCTGTATTGTTCAAATGTAAAAGTAGGTGAAACACTCGCTGAGCTTTTGCAATTGACGCTGAATATGAGAATGGCGAAAATTACGGTATGGAGCGCCGAAAAATCGAAAATCGTCGCGAGTTTTGAAAAGGAAGTGCCCAAGGATGCAAAGGGGCTTCAAACAAAAGCCGGAACGATTTCTGTTTATGCGAGCCCCACTAATTCCCATCGTTTTTGTGAATTGAAATTTAAAGATGGAAAAATTACTGAAAAAATGTTGATCGGTGCACAAGAGTAAATTCTAAAATGAACCGTCGACTTCAATATTGTCGAGTTCACAGGCACTATTTCCGGTCGAATTGAGATATGCTTTGATGTACACCGGTCCTGGTGTGCCAAAGTTCGCGATGTGAGAGGCAATTGTAGATGCGGAGTTCGCTTGAGCGTTCGTACCGTTCGCTGCAACCCATCCACTGTTGTAATAATACCAAGTCACTTTGTCATTCGATACATTGTAGGTAATGCCACTAGAGCAACCACCCGTTCCGAGACTCTCGATGTAATTGGTAATAGTTTTATAAGTAAAGCTCGTATTGCCGATGATGGACGGTGAAGAAGTATCGTATTTGAAGGGGCCAATGCTGGTGGTTTTAATTTCAGGCATTAGCGTTGTCGTTGTAGAATCACTTTCAAGTACTGCACGATATTGGAAGTATCGATTTGCGGATGGAGGAGAGGTAAAGCTCGCTAAACTCATGTTTGGAAGAGTCGCTTTCACCGAACCACTTGGTGCTGCGGCCTGAGTGCTCATGTTGTCCAGCTCGGAGAAATAGGTATTCGCCGTACCATCTGGGCCAATCCAAGAAGTATTGTCTGAACAGTCATTTGCCGTACAAGATTTTATCTGGAATTTAATGCGACTTGCAGCACGTTGATAGAGTTGCGTAATTTCAGTGCCAGCCAGAGCGCGATTCCAAATCCCGATTTCATCCGCCGTGCAACCAGAGTATCCACCTGAGGCAGGGTCTTTTCCGATTTGGAATACGCCACCTGCCATATTGCTGGTCGTGGTCGGAATTGTTCCAGTATAGGACAAGGTAATTTGAGTACCATCTAAGAAACCCTTGAGTCTCCCGCTATTGCCAGATTGAGATCCGTCGAAAACCATGGCGACGTGGTGCCAGGCCGTGTCGTTTAATGCATACAATCCGTAACTGTTTGAACCACCAGACATGTTAAAATATATATTTCCGTCATTCCACTGGCCAACGTTGATTCGATTATTAGAATCCAAGTATTGCCCGACGTAACAAGTTTGGGTGGTTGCCCCTCTTTTGTACCAATAAGATAAAGTGAAAGCGCCCTGAGAGTTCAATCCAGTAAGCGCCGCTCTGGAGGCATAGTCATCCGTACCATCATACAATATGCCTGCGTTTAGTTTTGCGACTGAGTAAGTGAATCCTGTGCCGCCCGCATTGCTAACCGTGAGAGTATTGCTATTCCCGGAAGAGTCAGCGAATGTTGCATTGTTAGCAATTGATCCAGTTCCATCGAGGTGGTAAAGGGCAATATTATTACTCATTAGTGAGCTGTTGCTCAACGAAGTATAATTGGTGGTGGTTTCACTAGTAGCACTATCCGGCAATTCTTTGTTAAACGGAAGAGTTGGAGTCCAGAAGAAATTGGTCCATGTTTGGCTGGTAATGGCGTCCGACACTCGAGAGATGAAGGACCCGCCGCGCGACGGCGATTGAATATTATAAATATTTGCGATTTCAGCAGAGGAAAGGGCAGTATTCCATACTGCTGCTTCGTCGAGGGAGCCGGTGAAATAACTAGCCCACGTCCCATATTGATAAGTCGCACCTAAGGTAAACGTCTTTGCAGTGTCCGTGATGGCACCGATACTTGCGGCTGTTACGGGGGTTCCAACTAAAACGCCATCTTGATAAAGCTTCACCAGTTGACTGGTACGGTCCAAAACCCCGGTTACTAAATGCCACCTAGAATCGCAAACGTTTGATGTTCCTGTGTAGGTACCGATATTACCAGCGCTATCCCTAATATAGATGGTCGGGTAACCCGTACCCGAATTAATCCAAAGGATGCTGACATCATTGCCCGCATCACCATAGCGGGACATATAAAAAGCGGATGAACTCGGAATAGCGGAACAATAAACCCACGAAGACATTGTCCAACTCTGAGTTCCAATGCTCAAATTTGCTGGATTGATATTTGTGGTAGCGTAAGCTGAACCATTGAAGGTTGCAGCGTTGGCGAGCTGACCAGAAGACCCTTGGGTGACAGATGTTGGGGTTAGATTATTTCCGGAGTTACTTGAATCCACAAAGTTTCCGGAAGTTTCATCCAAGTGCCAAAGACCAACAAGATGCGACCATTGTGGTGCCCAAGAAGAATTGAGGGCATTGCAATTGGTGGATGTGCCGTTACAACTGCTTCCACTTCCAAGTTTGATTCCGGAACTACTTCCATCAGAGAGAGTTCCAAAAGTGATACCGTAGCCAGTGCCGGCATTGTAATTGGAGTTGGTTGAGTCACCGAAGGTAGTTGGAGTCAATTCACAAACTGTTTTTCCGCCGATGGTGTTGAAGTCGAGCAAACTGCTATTGCTGAGGGTATAAGACGCCGGTGTTCCGAAATCCCAGTTACCCAAGGCGAGTGTATTATTGAATGTGTAGGTGAGGCCGGTTGTGGTACAAGCAGTCACGCCATTGGTGTCACTAATGGTGTAGTAGAAGCTGTAAGCAGCATTGCTCGAAATTGCGAGCGTCACGTTTTGTGACGTTGAAGTAATCGACGCGCTCCCGAGTGAGGTAGAGCATCCTGTTGCTGAATAAATATTGAGCGTGGCGCCGATCCCGACATCGGCCGCAGGGATTGTTGCCGTTACCACCGGTGCGGAATTATTTGAAGTAGATCCCGACGCCGGGTTTAACGAGAATCCAGTGGCAAGAGCCATTGGCGTTGCATTCGAGCTTGAAGAGTTTGAGCTAGTGCCAACGAAGTCATTCGCCGTCACCACATAATAATAAGTAGTGCCGTTGACAGCAGTAGTATCAGTGAAGCTCGTTCCGGAAACTGCGCTTGCAATTTCGGTGAACGGACCACCGGCAGAAGTTCCGCGTTCAACAGTATAGGTCGTCGCATTCGGATCTGCAGTCCAGCTGACTGCAACTTGTGAAGTGCCTCCGGTGTCGGCCACGCCCGTAACCGTTGCAGGAGTGAAATTGTATTTGGTATTTAAGTACGCTTGAACTTGTTCGATTTGGGTGTTGGTGAGTGCAGTGTTGTAAATAATGACTTCTGCTATATTTCCGTTGAGGAATCGAGAAGCGTAGGCACCACATTGACCCAAGGCAAATGCATACGCTGTTCCACCGTTACTCACGGCTGTTCCAGTCCAAGGTGTATTGGTGTAGGCACTTCCGTTCACAAAAGTATCCACCAAAGCTTGGCCTGCGGTATAGCGTTGTCCGATCATTGCGTAGGTATTGTTAGAGAGGAGGGCCGGTGAACGGGCGATGGACGTGTTCGTCCCGTCACTGATCGTCGTCATAAATGCTCCAGCGGGAGCGTTACCCATCGCGATGCCGACAAATCCCCAATCGGTAATATTAGCACCGCCGTTTTGCGAAGAACCCATCACGGCCTGTTGAGTAGTGACGTCAGAAGTATTGAACACGACAAAACTTGTAAAATTTGCTGGTTTTCCAAGAGCAGTACCCACGCCAAGTGTCGCCGAATTTCCGCTCACGAAATTCAACACCGGCTTTGAATTAATTTGATTGGTAGTGTAGGTCGGGCGTTGTGCATTGGTCGCCTGAGTTGCGTTGAACCCATTTCCACTTTTGTCCTTCCAACATCCTACCGGTTGGTTGTTTGCGGACACGGCCGTAGTAGAGCAGTCACTAGTCTGATAAAGAGTAGTGAGATCGTTTCCGTCTAACCAAAGAATATTGTTCGCGATGCTGGCTGGGGTAAATGTAGGGTAATTCGCGCTTTCAGCATTATAATGGTTGATCACGTCCGATGTTTGGATGGTTCCAGTATTAGAAGAACGAACTTCGCCAATCGTTCCCGTCCAATAATTACTAGCGACTCCGCCAGAAGTAACTTGCGCAGCGGCTGCAAGTGGAGCAGCACTTCCGTTGGTCGCGGTCGCTGATGGGAGAGTCAACGAACATTCTTGGGTGCCGTTGACGAAAAGTTGTAAATCGTAAGTATTTGGGTTGAAGCTTCCAGCAAGGAAACTCCAAGAGTTGTTTGTCAATGAACTCACCGAGCGACAAACTGGAACCGATCTAGCTGCATAGTGAGCACTCACTCTCGCGGCAGATAGCGCAGAGTTGTAAAAAGCCACATCGTCGATGGAGCCGTTAAAGTAAGTTTCGTATGGGTTACCGCCGATACTCATCGTAACGGAGTTCTGTGCGTATACGCCAGGACCCGCGTCCGCGGTAGTACTAGTTACCAAAGATCCGTTTACATATAAGGAAAGTGTGTTGGTCGAGGAGTCGAAGGTCATCGCAACGTGGGACCATGTTCCCGTCGAAATCCCGGCGGCAGCTGGTGTGATCATGATCTCGTACCAGTGAGCCGCATTCACATAGGATAGATCGATCTTGCCGGTTCCGTTCAAATAGCGGATGTACCACTGTTGTTTGCATCCACCGGCGCAGCCGATGAGACCTTTTTCAACCCAAGCTGAGTCGGTGAATGAAGTTGGGTTGATCCAAAAATCAACTGACATCGAAGTTCCGCTCGGAGTGATGGATGAATCGTTTGGAATGATGACAGAGGTTGTAGATCCAGACGCAAATGTCGCTGCGGTATCATTGTCTGCCCATCCATCGCTCGCACCCGCATGAATGGTACTGAGAGTTGGTCCATTTGTGTAGGTACCATTGATCGTTGCGCCCGTTGATCCGATGTTTACGGCCGTTTTGGTAGACCCAACTTCACCGAGTCTCCAATAACCAGAGGGAGAATCGGCAAGTACAGCCTCTGCGTAAGAATTAGCAGTAGAAAGTTTGAGTTCTACTTGGCCAGCTTGCACACTGGATTGTTTTAATTGGAACCCGTGCGAAGCGTCGGCAGTATTCAAAATTACAGAACCGAGAGTCGATGCCGATGTTGGTTTTACCCATGTTTCAAAATAGAATCCGTTCGTAGAATTGAGAGTAGTGGTAGACTTCAAATATTGTGAGGTTCCGTTGAAGGCCAATTGATACGGTGTAGTTGCATTCGTATTGGCGCCGGTTCCGCTCCAAGAAGTGTCGGAGCCAAAAATAGTAAAATCATTAGTGGTGGCAGCTAATTTAAGGTCTTTCCATGTTGAAAGCGCCGATGTGCCTGCACTCACGCCTAATGTTGCCAAGCCTGCTTGGAAATCCACCGTAGGCGATTGAGACAAGAAATACATTTTACTGGTGAGGGACCCACTATTTCCACTCGCAGTGAGAGTAGGATTTCCAGTAGTAGAAGATTTGATCGTGAAGGTCGCTTGCCCACTTGCGTTCGTAGTTCCACTGACGGTGGCAATGGTATCGGTAGCGCCTCGACTTGAAGTCAGAGTGACTGCTTGATTGATCGCGAGTTGTCCTGCGGAATCTTTCAGAGTCACCGTTACAGAAGCGGTCGTAGATCCATCTGCAATCAGCGAATCTGGCGTGATCAAAATGCTAGACGTTGTTGCGGAAGTGTTTCCGTATGATTCATTCGCGGTTGAATTGGTCGAAGCGGTCGATCTACCGATGGCGTCGTCACCAACGACGACGTAATAATAAGTGGTGTCGTTTGCAACGCTGGTATCGGTCCAAGAAGTTCCGGTAATACCGGTTGCCACTTCTGTGAATGGTCCTGAAGAAGATGTAGATCGTTCGATCGTGTAAGACGCGGCGTTTGTATCGGCAGTCCAACTCACTGCGAGTTGAGTATTGCCCGCGACATCAGTTGGAGTGCTTGGTGTGCTTGGTGTAAATCCACCGTACTTGGTATTGAGATATGCTTCGACTTGTTTGATTTGAGTCGGAGTCAGAACGGAGCTGTAAGTAATGACTTCCGCGATGTCACCATTGAGACCGGTGACACCGTTACTGCCGACGTTTACTTCATTATTGATCGCAGTTCCAGAAAGGCCAGAATATGGGGTCACGCCACTATAGCCATTGATGCCTATGTATCCGGCGCCGCCAGAACTGGTGGCGGTGATGAGTTGATTTCCTGCAGCTGGAATACCAGTGACCGCTGCTCCGCCTTGGCTAAGTTCCCAATTTCCTCCGGATAAAGCGACAATTTCGTCCCATGGCGATGCGGCAATGAAGAATGCGGTTTGAGCGGTCGCCGTGCCCACAGGATTTCCTCTGATTCTCGTGACTAAGAAATTCGTATAGTTGGTGATTGCAGTGTTGGTCGAAGAATACAATCCGTTAAGGCCAGATTGGCCGAAGCGAATCGCATTTTGCGAACCAATTGCCGAGGTATCGTAAGTAGGTGAAGTAGTATAGGTTGCATTAAGATTTACTGCGTGCCCTGATTTATCTTTCCAACAAGCAACGGTCTGACCAGCACTAGTGACGGGAGATGAAGTACAGTTTGCGTTTTGGTAGAGGGTCGTGATGTCATTGGCGTCGTACCAGAGAGCTAAATTTGAAATTCCCGTTGGCGCGAAAGACGGATAGTTTCCGCTCTCGGCATTGTAGTGATTGATCACATCAGACGTTGCCAGTGTTCCCACGTTTGAGGCACGAACTTCTCCTAAAGTTCCCGTCCAATAATTGCTGGCAACTCCTCCAGAGGTAACTTGAGCGGCCGCCGCGAGTGGCGCTGTACTTCCATTTGTTGTAGTGGATGACGGGAGAGTGACTAAACATTCTTGAGTGCCGTTTACGAATAATTGGAGAGCTTTGGAATTTGGAGTATATTGACCGGAAATGAAATCCCACACATTGTTCGCCAGGGTGCTGATTGAGCGGCATACCGGTGTGGTTCGAGCATTATAGTGATTGGCAACTTGAGTCGGCGTGAGCGCGGTATTGTAAATTGCAACGTCGTCGATATAACCCGGAAATTGAGCGCTCCAAGAGGAAATGTAACCGATGTTGATTGTGCCCCAACCAGTGTTATCAGCCCAAGTTGCGCTCGCATTGGTGGTGGATCCCACTTGAGTGCCATTGACATAAAAAGATTCAGGAGAGCTGGCACCGGATCCAACTGTCGCCACGACGTGGTACCACTGACCGGTATTAAAGGTGTAGTTAAAATTAGCGGCGTGTCCGCAATTATCGGAGAATCTGAATTGTGTTGATGTCACGACATAGAAGTCAAAACCGCATTTGCCACCACCGGCGTTGACGCTGACGATATTTTGATTGGCCCCTGGTGCACCCGTAAAATAAATCCAACTTTCCACGGATTGTCCCGTAGATTGACCCAAAATATCTAAAGCGGCCACTTCAGGAATGCTTACGTAGGAAGTGCCCGTAAAATTCGCTGCAGTATCGTTATCTACCCAGCCATCGGCTGCTCCAGCATGGACGATTCCCCGCCCAGGTCCGTTAGTGTAGGTTCCATTTGCCGAGCTCCCCGCAGATCCAAGATTGATCGCGGTGGTAGAACCTGGTGCGTCTCCCAATCTCCAATAACCTACCGGAGAATCTGCCATCACTGCCTCGGCGTAGGTGTTGGCGGTAGAAAGTTTCAATTCGACTTGTCCCGCTTGAATGCTCGACTGTTTCAGCTGGAAACCATGGGAAGCGTCTGCAGTGTTGAGAATTACAGAGCCGAGAGTGGTCGCAGAAGTAGGTTGCGCCCACGTTTCAAAATAGAATCCGTTGGTCGAGTTGAGCGTAGTCGTTGATTTCAAATACTGTGAACTTCCGTTGAATGCCAATTGATATGGAGTTGTTGCATTGGTATTTGCGCCGGTTCCGCTCCACGAAGTATCGGAGCCATTGATGGTAAAATCATTAGTGGTCGCAGATTGAAATGAATCTTTCCACGTGCCAAGAGCGGATGTCCCGGCGCTGTTTCCTAAAGTGGCAAGACTAGCTTGAAAATCTACACTCGGAGTTTGTGAGAGGAAGTACATTTTTTGAGTCAGAGATCCTCCATCGGCGGATGCAGTGAGCGTTGGGTTGCCTGTAGTGCTTGAAAGAATCGTAAAAGTTGCAACCCCACTGGCGTTGGTGGTTCCACTCACAGTGGCGATAGTATCCGTAGCATTACGACTTGAAGTGAGCGTGACCACCTGACTTTGAACCGGGTTGCCCGAAGAATCTTTCATGGTAATGGTGATAGCAGAAGTGGTCGATCCATCGGCAATTACGGAATTCGGAGTAATGAGGAAAGTTGAGTTTGCAACTGCTGGAATTCCAAAATCCGTCACAGTCACCGTTGCTAATCCGACGTTTCCAGCGGTAGTGGTTTGAGTTGAAGTAATGATGACGGAGCCGCTTGAAAGCGTCGATAAATTTAATGAAATGGTATAAGCGCCCGCAGTGCAGGTTACGTTGTTGCTAACGGTCGCACCACCGGATGCGGCAACATGAACTCCAAGTCCATTCACGGAACAAGCACCGCTCACGGTGTATGCCGTTACATTTGAGTTATTAATAAAGGTATTTGCTAGCGGTGTAGTAATGGTTACGGTCGGTACTACAATGTCTTTCGTGAGTGAAACAACGGTTGCCGGTGGTGTGTAACCGTAAATATCAGACGTACTTACCGTTAAGGTGACTGCGCCGGAATTCAAGGAACTAAGATCGATCGCAGACGTAGTGTAGTTCGAGCCATTGCAGACCGCAGTGGTGTTCACCGTGTGTGTGCCGTCGGTATAAGAAAGGGCTACGTTTTCTCCACCATAGTTGCAATTACCATTCGCCACGAATGCGGTGTAGTTGCCAGCATTAATATAACCCGACGCAATCGGGGATGTTACCGTCAAGGTCGGAGCAAGTGTTGTCAGAGGTAAAATATAGCGTCGTTGAAAATATTGTTCGAGTTGAGTTCTCTGAGTGGAGGACAGTGCGATGGAGTAGTAGAGAACCTCACCTATATCACCGTTAAAGTAAAGGGGGGCTGTACCGCCATTTCTTGCGCCGATGCTATCTAAGCGATATTGTCCCGCGCGAGTATTGCTTCCGAGACTTACCCCATTTGAGTATACTTGTTCCAGGTTTGCAGCAGTTCGTGTCACACCGACTTCTTGCGCGACATGATTTATCATCGGTGCATAGTTATCCGCAAAACTCGTTTCATTTTGGATCCTGGTATTGATCGTATTGACATTTCCAAATACGGATCCAAAGGTAGCGAGCCCGGTGTTTCCGGTGCCGGCGATTGGTACCTGCGTAATTCCGTTTGGAGTGAAAACGCTAAATAAAGAAAACGGAACGGTGTCGGCGTAATTACTCGCCGCCAGAGGGACGCTGATGAAATTCGTAGAGCCATTAAAGCGAACCGCCGGTTTACCATTCAAAATATTAGTTTTATAAACAGGTTGATCCGCTCCTGTTGCCTGAGTAGCATTATTTGCGCTGGTTGAAGAATCGCTCCAAGCGCTCACGGCATTCCCATCTGAAAGAGCAAGAGAATCCGCCTTAAACCAAGCGGCTAAACTTCCAATTGCCTGAGGTATATCATTATATCTCAAATAAGTTGCATTGTAGTTCGTGGTGATGGTGCTCACGGTTGCGCTACTATTATATAGACGAAATTCGCCCATTCCACCGTTCCATGCGTTTGCACCCGAGGCACTAGTACCCAGGGTCAAGGAAGCGGTGCTGGTATTATAGGTCGCAGCTTGCGTAATCGAACATTCTTGAACTCCGTTTACTAAAAGGGAAAGAGTGTTTCCTCCGGTGAAAAGTGCGCCGATATTATACCAATAATTATTCGCTAATGTGGACCGCGTACGACAGGTCGGGCGAGTTGCTGCATTGTAGTGGCCGGTGATTCTAGCACCTGATAGAGCCGTTGGATAAATTGCCATCTCCGACAAATTTCCATTAAATGAGTAATGCGTATTATTTTTTAGGTTGTCATCTTCCGCGAACGTGAATGGTGTTGCATAACTAGTGATCGCTCCGGCCGCGTTAGTCCCTGAACCAGCACTAGTTCCATTGACAAAAACATTAAGATTTCCAGTGGTGTCATTATAGGTGGTCACCACGTGATACCAATTTCCTGCGACGATGGTTCCGGCAGCTGTTGCAGCGCTAATTTTAACTCCGCCCGCTGCAAGATATACGGCTGCCAAGAGTGAGCCGTCGTTATTGAGCATGAGATCTTTTTCATAGTAGGGTGACACGTGAGATGTATAAGCTTTACTCCAAATCCAACTCCAATATCCGGGTGCTGGGAGGGTAGTCGCTTTGATCCAGGTCTCTACAGACCAACTTGCACCTGAAGCCAAAACACTTTGGAGTCCGGCGCTCGATGCGATATTCACGTCTCCATTTTTATTGTAATAGATTGACCCTGCCATGTTGTCTTTGATTGGGCTGTCGACTGAATATGCTGTCGTATTCACATAGGTGCCGTTAACGCCTGCGATATTTGCATTATTCGCGACCGTCCCACTTTTCTCATTTCCCCTGAAATAGTAAGTCGGACTATCTGAAAGTAATTCATCGACGTAGGTTTTTTGGCCCAGGGTCAGCTGGAGTGAAGCGTCTCCGCTGTAACTTTGTGCGAGCGTGAAACCTTTTCCGCTGGTATCGGCATTGGAGGCGATGACTTTACTCGCACCGGTGGAAGCAATAGGAGAAACCCAGGTATCAAATGCAAAGCCGGATTGTCCGTTATTACCCGTGCCCATGGTGAGCGTATCGTCGACACCATCAAAAACCAAGTTGTAAGGAGTTGCTTTTTCACCTGTCGATAAATTGGGAAGTGAGCCCGTGTAACCAGATGAAGTTGTTTTTGCGAAGTTAGAAAGAGTAAGCGCAGAACCACCTACTAATTCTTCCGCGCCCCAAGCAGCACCATTTGAGCCGTTTCCTCCGTTGGTGGAGTTTGAAAAAGCAGCGTCGAAATAAGTGAGTAGGTTGGTCGTGGTGTAAGGAAGTTTTACGTCCACTACGGTACAGGTAGTACTATTGCCCGCAACATTGGTACCGGTAACACAAATTTCATAGGGTCCCCAAGCCACCGTATTTGGAGTCCAAGATAGTGTTCCCGCGGAAGTGGAAAAGGACGGAGTTCCAGGAAGTAAGGAGCAATCGGAACCGCTTGCTGCTGAACCATCTACGACTCGATCAAATGCGCAAGCGTAACTCATATTTAGGTCAGAGCCGATGTTCCCGTTATTCCAATCCAGGGAGGTAATGGCGGACCCTTGTGCAACTTGAGTGCTGGTATAAACTTGTGCAATTGGAGTCGTGAGTGCAGGTGGGAAAGCTAAATAGTAAGACAAGCCTGTAGAAGTACACGCAGTCGGATTTCCAGCCAAATCTGTCAGTGTGAACCAGAGCGATTTTGTGCCTTCTCCACTGAGGGCAGAGCTGGTGACGTTACCTGCTCCTGAACCGTTTAGTGCAACGGAGCCGAGGGATGTGGTGCAAGTGCCGCTTCCGTAAATTTTCAGAGTTGAACTTGCTTCTGCGCCAGTGATGGCGACATTTGGAGTAGCACTTGCTGAAACAGATCCGTTGGTAGGGCTGAGTGTCCAACCTAATCCGGTGAGAACGGGTGCGGTGATATCTTTTGTTACAGAAACCGTACTGATATTCGAAGTGTATCCATAAGGATCCGGCATGCTTACGGTGAGAGTAACGGCCCCTGCATTCATCGTGGAGAGATCCACGCCCGTGGACGAATAAGTGGTGCCGTTGCAATTGGCGGTAGCATTCACTGTATGGGTGCCATCTGTATAGGATAGACTTACCGTTTGCCCCGCGTAGTTACACGCACCACCGGCAGTAAATGAGGAATTATTCACCGAATTGATATAGTTCGATGCTAGCGGTGTGGTGATCGTGGTCGCCGGCGTGGCGTTGCTGGTTGGAATGTTATATCGCCGTTGTAGGTATTGTTCTAGTTGTGCACGATCCGTACTGCTCAACACAGAGTTGTAGATAAAAAACTCAGCCAATTCACCGGTTAACGACCCGAGGAGAGTGTCTGATCTGCTGCCGACTGTTAAATGATTTCCGCTACTGGTTAAGCTTGCCGGAATGGTCGTAAATCCTGGGTAATAATCGTAAGGTGTTTGATCTGCACCATTTAAATAATGCTTGATCGCGCCGGAGGTGTAGGTAAATCCGAGTGCGTTAAATGCCGTGGATGAATATGCATTATTTTTTCCGTAGTAGATTGTTTTTGAAAACAGTCCTGCAAAATTTTGACTAGAGCGCCCCTCAAGAGTTGCACCGAAACCCGATCCGGTTCCACCATTACTGGTATCAAAAATGAATTCATAATTTCCAGCGCCCACTTGAGGAAATTTTCCAACTGTATATGTACTCAATGAGGTGAGCGTTCCCGGAGTGTAATTTGACGGCAAATACTGTGATCCGTTAAATGCGATTGTCGGTCTAGAGTTTAAACCATGTTGTTTCCAGGTCGGACGAGTTGCACCCGCCTGAGACATCGTGTATCCGTTTGAACTTTGATCAGTCATCGATGAAATCGAGGCACCATCCGCAAGTCCGGTAATCGATTCTGGATTGAACCAAAATACGAGATTGTTAATCTTCTCTGGTGTGTCTTGATACCGTTGTTTCGTTGCGGTGTAGTTTGAGGTGAGCGTGCTTGCCGTCGCGCTACTATTATATAGTCTGAACTCGCCGATGCTACCGCTCCAAGCATTTGCGCCGGACGTGTCCGTTCCTAATGTTATCGCGGAAGTGCTGGTATTGTAGGTCGAAGTTGCGGTGACGGAACATTCTTGAACCCCATTCACAAAAAGAGAGAGAGAATTTCCGCCAGTAAAAAGTCCACCGATGTCGTACCAATAATTATTGGCGAGTGTGGAACGTGAACGACAAGTGGGGCGTACTGCGGCGTTATAAAGAGTGGAGACCGCGGTATCGCCAATTACCGAGCCAAAAACAGCAATTTCGTCAAGTGAACCGTCCCAAGTGACTGCGCCAGTACTCGTTCCGGCAAGATAGGTGTTTCGTGTCGAGGCATTTACCGCTCCATTGGCCGCGGTTGCGTATCCCATGACGGATCCACCATCACGGTTAATTTTGATTGCGTTCGCGTTCGTCGTTCCATCCCATGAACCACAAAGGAATGCCCAGTTCGTATTAGTGACGGGAATGACCGCGTGCCCCTTAATTTGGCCGGTATTGGATGAAACCCAAAACTCATACTGATTGATTTCTTTAATGAGAGCGTATCCGTGGGCACCTGCCGTTTCACCGCCATTTGCGATGATATAATTTGCGCCAGCAATAGCAGTTGGTTTCACCCAGGCGCAAACGGTGTATGGAGCCTCATCTAAAACTTTATTTCCGGTGTTGACGGTAGCGTTGCTAGTAGCGGTAAAACTTACAGAAGTGGTACCATCTGCGACGGGCGAGGTCCCTCCCTCCAAATAGGTGTTGGTGTAAGCGGCATTCAAACCCATGCTGCCGCTATCAATAGCGGTTGAGCCCGAAACCTCGTTAAAACGGTAGTAAATCAAAGGATTCAACGCGCGAACTTCATCTTCAAAGGATCGTTGACCGAGGGTTAATTGTAATTTCCCATCGCCGCTCAGATTTTGAGAAAGGGTAAAACCTTTTCCGGTTGAATCGGCATTGGAAACAATTACTTTTTTCGTGCCCGTTGCTGCAAGAGGAGAAATCCAGGCATCAAATGCAAAACCGGATTGTCCGTTATTGGCAGTACCCATGGTGAGAGTATCATCCACTCCGTCGAAAACTAGTGCATATGGAGTGAGTTTTTCACTCGCGGATAGATTAGGCAATGAACCTGCATAACCCGATGAAGTCGTTTTTGCGAAATTCGTAAGAGTGAGTGCAGTGCCGCTTGTTAAGTCTTGTGCGCCCCAAGCAGCACCATTCGACCCGTTCCCACCGTTAGTATGATTAGAAAATGCGGCATCGAAGTAAGAAAGTAAATTGGTTGTCGTGTATGGTAATTTTACATCAACAACGGTACACGTAGTGCTATTACCCGCAACGTTCGTTCCGGTCACACAAATTTCATATGGTCCCCAAGCGACGGTATTTGGGGTCCAGGATAATGTTCCGGCTGAAGTAGAAAATGACGGTGTACCAGGGAGTAAAGAGCAATCGGAGCCACTGGAAGCAGACCCATCCACCACGCGATCAAAGGCGCAGGAATAAGTCATATTCAAATCAGATCCGATATTTCCGTTATTCCAATCCAAAGGAGTGATAGCTGCCCCTTGTGCAACTTGGGTACTCGAAAATACTTGTGCAATTGGTGTGGTCAAAGCTGGAGGGAAGGCCAAATAGTAGGATAAACCCGTGGTCGTGCACGCAGTGGTGTTGCCAGCGGAGTCGGTAAGTGTGAACCAAAATGATTTCGTTCCTTCGCCGGCGAGCGAGGAGGTACTTGCATTACCTGCTCCGCTTCCGTTGATGGTTCCATTACCTAGAGAAGTGGTACAGGAACTAGCGGTGAATACGTTGAGGGTAGAGTTCGCTTCTGCACTGGTGACCGCAATATTTGGAGTCGCACTGGAGGATACAGCTCCGCTAGCTGGTGTGAGGGTCCAAGTCAAACCCGTCACAGCGGGGGCAATGATATCTTTGGTGATCGAAACGGATGCTTGAACTGCGGCGTTCCCGTGTGAGTCGGTAATGTTTGCGGTAATCGTGACCGGACCATCACTCAATGGGGTTAAATTCAATGTTGTAGAATAAGCATAGGGATTTGAGGCACCACAAGCGACGCTGGTATTCACGCTTCCAGCAGCTAGGGTCAGTGATTGTCCCGCAATATTTGCCGAACAATTTCCGGAAACGGTAAACGCGGTATAATTGGATGAATTCGCGTAAGCCCCTCCTGCCGGAGTAGCAATAGAGAGAGTCGGAAGAACCGTATCTTTGTTGAAGTTCACCGAGGTGGTGCTCGCGTTTCCAGCCGCATCCGTTTGAGTGATGGTGGCAGTCACTGCCCCATCGCTCAGCGTATGAGTGTCGAGTGTTCCAGAAAATACTCCACCCGCACATGCTCCAGTACCATTGATAGATCCGATTGAAATGGAAACGTTTCCGTCTCCAGTGGTACAGGTCCCGTTTACCGAAAATGAAGAGGTGTTAGCTACGGTGATATAAGTTGAAGTAATTGGGGTACTGATTGCAATCACGGGGGCGACTGTGTCTTTATTAAAGTTAACGGAAGTGGACCCGAGGTTCCCAGCGGTATCTGTTTGAGAAATAGTCGCGGTGACCGCGCCGTCGCTGAGGGTATGAACATCCAAGGCAGTGGAAAAAGCATTCGCCGCGCAAGCAGTCGTTCCATTAACCGATCCAATGCTGACTGAAACGGTTCCGGCGGCAGTGATACAGGCGCCGGAGACGATAAAAGACGTCTTATTTGCAATATTAATATAGCTTGAAGTGGTCGGCGCAGTAAAACTGAGCACTGGAGCAGTTGTTCCCTTTGATTTGGTGCTCGATGCGGAGTTGGTGTTCGTTGCGGCATCAGAAACGCTTGCCGTGATGGTGATATTATTTGCACCATCCGCAAGAGGTCCAGGAGTTGAAGCAGTGGTGTCAACGCTAATACTGTAGGTGCCACCGCCACAAGTGCCAGTGGTCGTTTTAGAGTTGGTTCCATCAGTGACGACTACACTCACATTTCCAGAAATCCCGCTGGTGGCGTCGGTACATGTTCCGGCAACCACGTAGGCTGCTTTGTTGGCCACATTAATATAGGAAGGCACCGACGTGATAGCAATAGACGGAGGTGTGGAGTCTTTCGATCTTGTTACTGAGGTAGAATTTGAGTTTGTCGCAGTATCAGAAACATTGGCAGTAATCGTGATATTATTTGCACCATCTGTCAACGCACCAGGCGTTGATGCCGTGGTATCGACGTTGATGGTAAATGCTCCCGCGGCACAAACACCGCTAGTAATTTTTGAATTCGTTCCGTCGGTAACGGTAATACTCACATTTCCAGAAATTCCAGAAGTAGTATCAGAACAGGTTCCGACAACGGTGTATGCCGTCTTATTCCCGCTATAGATATAAGTTGGGGCGGAGGTAATCGCGAGCGCCGGGATAATGGTGTCTTTTGATTTGGTGACCGAAGCAGAGTTTGAATTTGTTGCCGCATCGGAAACGTTCGCGGTAACAGTAATGTTATTATTGCCTTCAGTTAATGCCCCAGGCGTGGATGATGTAGTGTCGACGCTGATATTGAAAGCGCCGGCGGCACAAGCGCCTGTTGCAGCTTTCGAGTTTACCCCGTCTCCGATCGTCACACTGACGGTACCAGAAATTCCTGATCCACCGACATCAGCACAGGTACCCGCTACCGCGTAAGCTGCTTTATTAGCAACATTGATATAAGATGGCGCCGAAGTGATGGCGATTGCCGGGGCTACCGTATCTTTATTAAAATTAACAGAGATTGTACTCGAATTTCCTGCAGCATCCGTTTGAGTGATGGTGGCTGTTACTGCGCCGTCGCTCAAGGTATGGACGTCGAGAGACCCTGAAAATACTCCCCCTAAACAGGCTCCAGAGCCATTGACTGATCCAATCGAAATCGAAACATTGCCGTCTCCTGTGGTGCATGTTCCGCTAACGCTATATGAACTTGCGGAAGATGCTGTGATGTATGACGACACGGTTGGAGAGCTAAAGGTGATGACGGGTGCAACCGTATCTTTGGTAAAATTTACGGATGCGGTTGAGGTATTTGAAGCGAGGTCTGTTTGTGAAATCGTCGCCGTCACCGCCCCATCCGACAGTGAATGAACGTCGAGATTGGTCGTAAAGGTTCCACCACCAGTACAGGCAGTTGTTCCGTTCACGGAGCCGATACCGACGCTGATATTTCCATCACCTGCGGTACAAGTTCCAGAAACGTTGAATGCCGCTTTATTGGCTATATTGATAAAACTACCGGTCGTGGGTGAAGAAATTCCAACGATGGGGCCAGTTGTATTTTTGGTGGTAGTGGACGTAGCTGATTTAGTGTTTCCTGCGACGTCGTTATCCGAAGCCGTCACCGTGATTGAACCATTTGCGAGTGAACCAGGTGATGCGCTGGTGGTGTCGAGTGTTACTGAATAATTTCCACCGGAACAAGTGCTCGTTCCGGATTTTGAATTGGTACCGTCCCCAACACTCACGGTAACATTTCCGAAAATCCCAGAAAGTGCATCGGAACAAGTTCCCGATACGACGTAAGCGTTCTTGTTAGTATTATTAATAAACGCAGGCGCCGATCCGATCACGAGGATTGGTGAGGTCAGATCCTGTGATCGAGTGGCAGTCGCGGAGTTCGTATTTGTTGCCCCATCGCTCAGCGATGCGGTGATCGTCAAAGTGTTTGAGCCATCGCCGAATGCACTCGGCGTGGAAGTCGTGGTGTTCAAGGTGACGGAGAATGTCCCACTGCCGCAGGCGCTGGTGCCTGTTTTAGTGTTCGTTCCGTCACTGATCGCTACTGAAACATTTCCGGTAATTCCTGATCCGGCATCTGAGCAAGTTCCCGAAACGACATATGCGGTTTTGTTTCCAGAATAAATATAATTTGGTGCAGAGGTGATGGCAATGGATGGCGGCGTGGTGTCTTTCGTGAAATTTACAGATACGGTAGTCGTGACAGATGAAACATCCGTCTGTGAAGCGGTTGCAGTGACGGCACCGTCTGCGAGTGAATGAACATCCAATGTTCCCGAAAATGCACCACCTGCGCAAGCTGCAGTTCCGTGAACAGCTCCGACAGCGATTGAAACATTTCCAGCTGTGGCGGTGCAGGTTCCTTGAATTGCAAACGCTGTTTTATTAGCACTGTTGATGTAGGTGAGAGTAGTGGGTGAAGTGATCGTGACGGCAGGTGGTGTGGTCAGTTTATTAAAAGTCACAGTGGCTGTCGCGTCGTAATAACCGCTGGCTTTCAAAACTGCGTATAGATTAATCACTCCGTTTGTCAGTGGGACGGTACTCATCGTCGTCGAAAAAGTACTGCCATTACAAATTGGAGTTGCGGTGACTGTGAGCAAATTAACATCAGTGAGAGTGATGGTGACGGTGGCATTGTTGATCGCACAGGTGCCGTTCACGGTGAAGGTGCCCACGTTTGTATTGTTAATTGTTGAAAAATTCGTTGGAGAGAGAAGATTGATCGAAGTGGCTAGAGTTGGATCCACTCCGGGCATAAAGGTTGAATCGATTTTACTTGAGCTTCCGGCACCGACGAGTGGGTTACATGCGGTTGAAAATAAAAGCACAACGCCCGTCAAAGCGGGCATGTACAAGAGAGAAAAAACTTTCTTCACGGTGCTACGTACGTTCTTCATGGAATCAACTACTTATCGTCATTTTCTCATTTATACTGAAGCGCGGTAATGTGTCGGTATCGACACTTTCGGGGTCAAAGCGTAAGGGTGAATTCAGTTCGATTTGACGATAAAAATGAGCAAACCGGGTGAACAGTGGGGCTATTATATGAGACTTGGCGCATAGCCATTTCGTTTCGAGAGCTTCTGCATTAGAATATTCTGGTGTCAAAACTTATACTGATCCCGACCCCTTTGGAAGAATCATTGCCCTTGGAACCGGTCGCTCTCGAGTTATTACAAAAAGAATGTTTAAAAAAAGATGTTTTAATTTTGGTCGAAGAGCACAAAGTGGGGAGACAACGGTGGCTGAAGTGGGGGCTCCCGCGTGAAGCGATCGATCACTTTCTTCTTTTCAATGAACACACACAAAACGAAGCTTACACCCAAGTCATCTCAGAAATTTTGAAAGGTAAAACAGTCTACTTGATGAGTGATGGTGGGTTGCCAGCATTCTGCGACCCCGGCCAGAAACTAGTGAAGGCATGTCACGAAAAGAAAATTGTAGTGACGAGTACGCCTTTTCCAAACTCTATTTCTTTGGCGCTAGCATTGAGCGGGATGGATCATTCAAAATTTAGTTTTGGCGGTTTTTTATCAACCGATCCTGACCTGCGAAAAAAAGAGTTGGATCAGTTGGCCTCAAGAAATGAAACCGCTGTGGTCATGGATACTCCTTATCGGTTGAAGGCGCTTTTATCTGATATTGCAAACTCTCGTCTAAAAGGGAGAACGTTTTTTCTAGCGACCCACCTGAATTCTGAGAATGAAAAATGTGTTTATGGTCCGATTGCTGAAATGGTAAAGGCTTCTGAAGCCCTCAACAAACCTGAATTTGTGTTAGTGATTTCTGGAAAATGAGCAGGCCCAACAACCTCCGAATTTATTTTCAAGACTCTCATCTAGTGGTTATTGAAAAGCCAGCTGGATTTCAAGTCCACACACCCACGGATTACGCGCGTGAAGGTAAGACTGTGCGAAAAAACAATGTCTCTATTTTGTTGAGAAAACAGTTAGATCTGGAAATTTTTACGGTCCATCGCTTGGACCGAGCAACGAGCGGCGTGATGATGTTTTCGCTCACCTCCGATTTTGCAAAAGCGTTACAAAAAAGGTTTCACGCACGCGAAGTGAAGAAGACCTATTTGTGTCTGGTTCGCGGGTGGACGGATGATACGGGCGTAATCGATCAAGCTCTATCTAAAAAGCTGGATGGTGGCGCGATGGTGGCTGCTAGAACCGAGTACGAAACCCTCCATCGATTTGAGTTGCCCCATGCATTGGGAAAGTATGAGAAGGTGCGGTATTCCCTCGTGTTGGTGAAACCAATTACCGGAAAAATTCATCAAATTCGCCGCCATTTTAGACATATTTCACATCCAATTGTTGGAGATACTGTACACGGAGATGGAAAGCACAACCGTTTATGGAGAGAGTTGTTGCGTAAACCCGGTGGAGACGTGAATTATTTGTTTTTGAAGGCGTATGCATTGAATCTCAAACATCCGATTACCGGAGACGATTTGGAATTCAGAACTCAATGGAATAGATATTGGACCCGAATGTTTGAGTTAATCGGGTTTTGTCCGATTATTTTTTTACCATGATCGTGATTCCATCACGGAGTGGGAGCATTAGTTTTTCAACTCGCGGATCACTCGCGATTTTTTCGTTGAAATTGTGAATGGTGTGGTCAGTTTCGTCTTGTGGATTGAGTACAGCACCAGACCATAAAACGTTGTCTACTAAAATAGCACCACCCGTGCGCACTAATTTTAAGCAAGCTTCGTAATAGGTGTCATACCCAGATTTATCTGCGTCGATAAATGCAAGATCATATGACGGTCTTGTCCCAGCATTAATTTCACTTTCCAGACGTCTTACGGTTTCACGTGCGTCACCCAGGATCAGTTCAATCTTGTCTCCATGAATACTCTTTTTCCAAAATTCTTGGGCGAGTGCTGTTGCTCGTGGGTCTCGGTCCAAGGTGGTAACCCGTCCGCCCTTCGGCAGAGCTTCGGCAACGGCCAATGCGCTGTAACCCGTAAAAGTACCGAATTCCAGTGCATTTTTTGCATTCATGAGCTGGGCGAGAATCGCCAGAAGCTTGCCTTCCAGATGTCCCACTTGCATGTGTGCTACCTGTGGAGCGTGGGCTTGGGTCGCCGGAATCAGGGCCATGAGTTCCGCACTTGGTGAGGAGCTATGGTCTTTGCAATATTCGTGGATGGGCACTGGTGTAATCGTCAGTTCAATCATTTGTCTTTCTCCCGATAAATTTTTGCGCCGATTTGTGAAAGTTTTTGTTCAATTTGTTCGTATCCGCGATCCAGATGGTAAACGCGCTTAATGAAGGTTTCACCTTTAGCGGCGAGACCAGCAATGATCAAACAGGCACTGGCCCTGAGATCAGTAGCCATCACGGTCGCACCAGTGAGCTTCACTGGACCTTCGATCGTTGCTTCGTTTCCCTTGATTTTAATTTTAGCTCCGAGACGAATCAACTCCGGTACGTGCATGAAGCGGTTTTCAAAAATAGTTTCTGAAATAATCGATTTACCGTTTGCTTGGGTGAGAAGGGCCATGAACTGGGCTTGCATATCTGTCGGAAATCCAGGGAATGGTTCAGTGACGATGTTGAGCGGAGTGAGCTCTTTCACATATTCCGCAGTGATGCTATCCTTCGTACTGGAAATCTTTGCACCTGCTTGGCTTAGAAAATCTAGCGCGGATTGCATGAAATCAGCAGAAATACCGGTAACGGTGACCTTGCCTTTGGTCATTAGTCCCGCACAGAGAAAAGTAGCAGCTTCGATTCGATCCGGTGCCACACCGTGGTTCATTCCGGTTAGAGACTTCACGCCTTCGACCAAAATCGTTTCCGAACCTTCGCCAGATATTTTTGCTCCCATTGAACGGAGAGCGATGGCGAGATCGACGATCTCAGGTTCTCTTGCCACATTGTGAATCTCCGATTTTCCATTGGCGAGAACACAGGCCATCAAGGTGTTTTCAGTGGCACCCACACTTGGAAATGGGAAATTGATTTTAGCTCCGACCAGACCGTTCGGGGCGTGCCCTTCAATATAGCCATTTTCGATCGTAAAAGTTGCGCCTAATTTTTCGAGGGCCATTAAGTGAATGTCGACAGGTCGTGCTCCGATTGCACAGCCACCGGGAAGACTGACTTTGGCAATTCCTTTTCGAGCGAGGAGTGGACCTAATACGAGAACAGAGGCTCTCATAGTGCTGACAAGCTCGTAAGGGGCTTCGTGCGCATTGAGAGTCGATCCATCGATTTCCATCGTATGATTTTCCAATTTGAAAAGCGTACCGAGTCCCAATGAATCCAATACTTTTAAAGTAGTGTTAATGTCGGCGAGTAAGGGGACATTGCGGATGATTGATTTTTGTTCACTTAGAATTGCTGCAAAAAGGATCGGTAGTGCCGCATTTTTAGCGCCACTGATTTCCACTGATCCAGACAGAGCATTTCCACCAACGATTCTTAATCGATCCATAAGACGTAAGCATATTCCAGCTGAATGGGATCGTGCAAATTTTACTTTTGGGCGACGAGCACGCGAGAGCGGCCGGTAAGGTCGGACACTAAAGAAACACGGCTAAAACCCGCATTTTTAAACTCATGTTCGATTGCCTGCGCCCGCTCATGGGGCACTTCAAAAAAAGCGATTCCGTCTGGTTTGAGGATCTTTTTGTGATGGTGCAAAAAACTCTCGTAAAAGAAATTAGGATTTTCTTTTTCACCTTCATTGGCCGCCCCGAGCATCGGAAATAGGGCGGTGTGTGGCTCGTGTCGCAATACTTCGGCTTCGATGTCGTCATTTACGGAAACATACGGTGGGTTAGACACAATGAGGTCCATCGGGCGATAATCTTCAAAAATTTCAAATCCGATGTGAGTGTCGCCTGGCTCGATAATGGAAAAACGATCTTCCCAATTCCCGATTCCAACAACCTGATCCAAATTTTGGCGTGCTAGGGCAATAGCCTGCGGACTCACTTCGCTGGCGAGACCGATAGAGTTCTTAAAGTGAAATAAAATTTCTGCTGAAAGAATACCGGATCCTAGCCCCAGTTCCGCAAAGCGAAAAGACGTACCCTTCCACACTTTCTTTCCGTATTCCAGAACTTGAGAAATGAGAATCTCGGTTTCTTGGCGCGGGATGAGTACATGGGAGTTTACGCTATAATCGTGCTCGAAAAAAAATTGATTTCCGGTGATGTGTTGAAGTGGGATGCCCTTCACGCGTTCCTCAGCCATTTTCATTGCCTCCGCTTCAATTTCTGCAGTGAGAGGAAATTTGGTGGCCGCACGCTCGGTGAAAAGATCAGAATATTTTTGAACCGGATATTTTCGTCGAAAAGTGTTGAAGAGGATGAGATTTGCTTCTGCTTCGGGAGATTTTTCGTGTTTGTGTTGGGCAAATAAATCTAGAATTTTCTTTTTAAGACTGTGCATAGCCCGCTTGTTTCAGTGCTTCCGCCTGATAGTGAGTTTGCAGAGCATCGAAAAGTGGTTCCACGTGCCCTTGCATTACATCCGGAAGTGCGTGCATGGTAAACCCGATCCGATGATCGGTGAGTCTGCCTTGTGGAAAATTGTAAGTGCGAATGCGTTCTGAACGATCGCCCGTTCCAACCATCTCACGACGGGAATCAGAGTGTTCTTTGTCTAATTTGGCTTGTTCGGCCTCTAAAATACGAGAGCGAAGGATTTTCATCGCCTTGTCTTTGTTCTTAAGCTGTGAGCGCTCATCCTGACAGTTGACGACCACGCCGGTAGGAATGTGGGTGATGCGTACTGCAGAGTCGGTAGTGTTCACGGATTGTCCGCCGGAACCGCCGGAACGAAACACATCAATTTTAAGGTCAGCGGGATTGATCTTGAGATCGAACTCTTCCGCTTCTGGTAATACGGCAACAGTGATCGTAGAGGTGTGAACTCGCCCCATTGCTTCGGTTTCGGGCACACGCTGAACCCGATGTACGCCTGCTTCAAATTTCATGCGGCTATATACTTTGTTACCCGTGATCTCGCCGATGATCTCTTTATAACCACCCTTTTCAGCCTGACTAGCGGAAACCAGCTCCATCTTCCAGCCCTGGCGTTCCGCAAACTTCTGATACATGCGGTACATTTCACCAGCGAATAAGGCTGCTTCTTCACCGCCTGCACCAGCGCGAATTTCAAGAAGGATGTTCTTTTGATCGTTCGGGTCTTGAGGCAAGAGAAGGAGTTGAAGTTTTTTACTCACTAGCTCTAGTTGTGGTTCAAGAAGTTTGAGCTCGTCTTTAGCCATTGCCGAAAACTCAGGATCACCCTCACCAAGAAGTTCTCTATTGGAAGCAATGTCGTTTTTCACCTGACGGTAAATTCGAAATTCATCGACGATCTCTTTTAACGAAGAATGCTCCTTTGAGAGACGTCGGAACTCCTCAGGTCGGTCGGCAAGAGCCGGATCTGATAATTTGCTTTCGATTTCTAAAAATCGCGCTTCGACATCTTCCAGTTTATCAAACATTTAGCTGCTCATGCCTTTGATGAACTCTTCGTTCGTCTTGGTGCTGGCAACCTTGCTGAGCAAGAACTCCATCGCGTCCACCGTGTTCATTGGATGGAGAACTTTTCTCAAAATCCAGATGCGATTAATGACGTCTTTTGGAAGAAGGAGATCTTCTTTACGAGTTGCAGATTTGTTGATGTCCAAACATGGAAAAATGCGTTTTTCCATGAGTTTACGATCGAGAACGATTTCCGAGTTACCAGTACCTTTGAATTCCTCGAAAATCACTTCGTCCATTCTTGAGCCGGTATCGACGAGTGAAGTCGCGATGATCGTGAGAGATCCGCCTTCTTCAATGTTACGAGCAGCTCCGAAGAAACGTTTCGGCTTATGAAGAGCGTTTGAGTCCACACCACCCGAAAGAATTTTTCCAGATGGAGGCACAACCGCGTTGTACGCACGAGCCAAACGAGTGATGGAATCGAGAAGAATCACGACGTCGTATTTGTTTTCAACGAGACGTTTTGCTTTTTCAATGACCATTTCTGCCACTTGAACGTGGCGAGATGCCTGTTCATCAAAGGTGGAACTGATGACTTCACCTTTTACAGAACGTTGCATGTCGGTCACTTCTTCCGGACGTTCATCGATCAAAAGAACAATGAGCTTCACTTCAGGATGATTGTAAGTAATGGCATTTGCCACGTCTTGCATGAGAACGGTTTTGCCGGCGCGAGGAGGAGCAACGATCAAACAACGCTGACCTTTTCCGAGTGGTACCATGAGATCGATAATACGAGTGCTATGGTTGGTCGGTTGATATTCAAGATTCAAACGTGCTGTTGGATAGAGTGGAGTTAAGTTATCGAACAAGGCGCGATCACTGTTCAGCTCAGCAGCTTGAAAGTTTACCTGTTCAACCTTGAGGAGTGCGAAATAACGTTCACCCTCTTTTGGAGCGCGAACAGAACCACTGATAGTGTCTCCCGTACGAAGACCAAATCGACGAATTTGAGAAGGGGACACGTAAACATCATCTGGTCCTGGAAGGTAATTGTATTCAGGTGCTCGAAGGAATCCGAAACCATCTGGGAGACATTCAAGAACGCCGTCCGCATAAATGTGTTCATTCTTTTCCGCTTTTTTCTGAAGTGTCGTAAAGATCAAGTCTTGTTTACGAAGATTTCCTGCGTTTTCAACTCCAAGTGAATGGGCGAGTTCGATGAGTTCCCCAATTTTTTTATCTTTAAGAACCTTGAGGTGCATTAATTTTTCACTAGAAGAAGCACCGCTACCGGCGCTTGAGTCATCATTTTGAACGTCAACGACTGTATTGCTGCCGGACGTCTTTGGAGCGATGAAGCTCTTGGAAGGTTGGATGATTGGCGCAGATGGTGAGGCTACTGCTGCGTCAACAGGTGTATTATCGGATGAAGCAGCTTCATCTACGACTGCAACATCTTGAGAATCGGCAGGAGACTCGTCCTGACCGTTAGGAGCATCCGTGCGCGCTTTTGGAATGGAACGTCTAGTTGGAGTTGGTTTCTTGTTCTGAGTACTAATGGCACTGCTCCTTGTTAAAAATATGATATTGGATTTGGGTATTTGGAAAAAACTGAACTAACTTAGTTTGAATTAAGAAAATGTTAGCAAAGCTTTTTTCAGGAGTCTACAATAATTTAAGTGAAAAAAGCGATTGGCTTAGCCTGCATATTGTCTGTTTTGTTGTTATCGGGAAGTGTCTTTTACCTTTATCGGTTTGCGGAAAGTCCCGTGAATTCTGGAAAGGTAATCTTTGATTTACCTCGGGGAATGAGTTCTTCCGATATCTCTGCCGGCTTGGAGAAAGCTGGGGCTGTTCGTAGCGGACGTGCTCTTTATTGGCTGGGTAAGCTCACCGGTGGTTGGATTGGGATCAAGGCGGCTGAGTACGAGATTCCTGCTAGTGTAACTCCATCACAAATCTTTAAAATTCTTAAAAGTGGAATCGGGGTTCAACATCCGCTCTTGGTAAAAGAGGGCGATAATATTTATCAAGTAGCCGAAAGCATGGAACAAGCGGGACTCGGTACCGCTCGAGAAGATCTGGCGATTTTAACGAGTCAAAAGTTCATTACTTCACTGGGATTAGCAGGAGACGGCATTCGCTCTCTAGAGGGTTACTTATTTCCGAATACTTATTTCTACGACAAAAAAGAGAAGCCTGAGTCGATGATTCGAAAAATGGTCCAATCTTTTTTGCGTACGTGGACACCCGAGCTGGCTGCCCGAGCTCAGGAGTTCGGGATGAGTAGAAAACAAGTGCTCACCCTCGCCTCCATGATTGAAAAAGAAACCGGTGCGAGCGAAGAACGTGAAATTATTAGTTCTGTTTTTCACAACCGTCTTCGTAAGAAAATGAAATTACAAAGTGACCCAACCACGATTTACGGAATTTGGGATCATTACGAAGGCAAGATTCATAAGAGCGATTTGCTCGCTCCAACCGATTACAATACCTATACCGTGCCCGCATTGCCGATCGGCCCCATTTCCAATCCCCATGCGGAGTCAGTTCACGCGGCACTCTATCCAGCGACCACTGATTATCTATATTTTGTTTCTCGGAACAACGGCACCCATGTATTTTCTCACACCTACGGAGAACATACGGAGTGGGTTCGTAAGCTACAGCTAGACCCTGCAGCTCGAGAGGGAAAAAGTTGGCGCGATCTGAGTAAGAGAGATAAGAATAAGACTATTTAAAGCGATTCTAACGCTTAATCCAGGGTGCGGTTCGTAGTGACGCGTACGCGCTGATCACCTGATCTTCAATCCATTGTGTGATGACTTCGTTATTCTTATCTCGAGCTTCCACTTGAGTAGGTTCGAAATAAAACATCGGCAATTTTCTCAAGAGGCAATATTCCTGATCATTCAGGGCTTCGTATTCTTGATAGCTCGCCACCACTTTGCAGGTCGGGTGGGTGAACATGAAAAAATTTACCCAAGTTTGCATGTCTGCAGGGTGGTCGAGAAAACTAGGGTCGATCACTGATTCTTGGTTATTGATCAATACGAATGGAGCGACATGAAACCACCAATGAAAACGATATTCTCGCATGTATCGCTCGCTGAAAAATAAAAAAACTTTTTCGGATCGAACATTGGCCATTTGAAGCATCTCGATCGACCAAAGGTGTGCTCGCTGATAGCACTGTGAGTTTGATTTTTCGTTGATCTTCAACTCGTCCATTAATTTCTGCGCATCGTCGGTTGATGCAAGATCAGAAGGGCTGTAGTTCGCGTCGGTATAGCGCGCACTGCTTGATTTGAGATGCATCGAGAAAGACGGCAAAGTATCGTCGCGGTACGAGTCCAACACCGTTGGTTGATCAGACACGATCTCCGATTTTGCGAAGGATAAAATTTGATCCTGGTCTTCGATGAATGAAATCAAGGCACCGGTATTGGAGGACTCAGCGAGGCTTTTCACTAATTGGTCGTTTGACGTGCGCAGGACCCGGCCAGTCTCTTTGAGTAATACGAGTGACTCGTTCCCAAGAAGTTTTCCCGGTAAGATGCTCGCCACTCGGTCTTCGATAATCCCCGCTTGAACAAAAGCCGTAAAAAACAGTGATAAACCAACAATACTTAAGAATTTCATTTGGCGTTTTCTATAATTACGCCTTGAAAAAAGATACCGAAAAAGAGAGGAAAACTTGGCTAGGTCTTTATATTGCAACTAATTGATTTTACTATCAAAAACCCTTATCTTCAAAGACTTGGCGAAGCTTTAAGCGATCCGCTCGTGGATCGGCACAAAGTTTGGAACAAGATTCCAAGAGTGAGTTGATGAGGTCGTGCCGGATATCGGAGGATTCTGTGGAGAGACGGGTACGGGCATCGTAGACCAACTCATCGGCAATCGTCGGAAATTTTTGTTTTACGGACCAAAGCACAGAGAGTACGAAGTCCGAGTTCGCAAAAAGGTTGGTTTCAAAAACGGAATGGTAGGTCGTTTTATTTTTCCCGTTCTTTGGCATTGAAAGGGAGTATTTTTTAATTTTGTTCGCAATGTGCGGATCTCCACTAATTGCTGTGGAGAAGTAATCCGCCATTCCCTCAAGTACAGGAGTGGAAAGAGAAAGTGCGAGGTGATCACTCAGGGCGATGTGTGAATACTCGTGATAAATAATTTCAGGAATCATAGCGGTGTCGAGGTAGTAATATTTCTCTAAGAAAAATTTATCCGAGTGCTTGGACGCTTCTAGAATCAGCGACGTGAGTAAAAAAGTTCCGGCCTGACCTATTACCGATGACTCGTAAGACTGAGTGAGTGTAAGCGGGTAAAATATTTTCTGAATGGTTACTTGAATGAATCTGTTCTCGGTAGTGATGTCGATTGGTTCTGCGAGCATTTTTGCATATTCAGTGAAGGGGTTGCCTCCTGGCCCGAGGCCACTAGCTGGAAGGTCTGCGGTTCTGATTTTTTTTACCGGACGAAACCAAATTTCACGGCCCCAATATTCTTTTTTGACAGGGTTTCCGTCGCGATCGGTGGCGCCATCCATCGTTTCGCCCAACGGGATGGAAAGAGCATTGTTGTATTGCGGTTCGATCGAATCGTGTTGAAAGTGTCCAAGCTCACTAAACTTGTTAGTGATTTCCAAACGAATCGTAATTTTTGGCATGTCTCTCACGTAATCCGAATGCATTACATTTACCCAGAAATCACGGGCCTTATTCAAGTGGTAGTAAGCAGTTGCGGCGCGTAGTTTGAGTGCTTCATCGGTTTCGGAAATTGGAATTGCGACGTCGCTTTTGCCCTTAACAATCTTAAAATATTTTCCATCAAATTCCTGATCTGAAACGAGATTTGGCAACTCTTCTTGGACTAGGATCGGTTTGAAACGATTGCCTCGTTCCAAAACGGTTTCGGTAACTTGTGCCGAAGCCAAAGATGAAAACAGGCTGAGAATAAAGTATGTTGAGATTGTTTTAGAAAATATCATATGAGGCGTCCGCTTGATTGCTCTTTGTTTTGTTTTTACTCATGAGGCCGTCGATAAATACGAGGGCGACCGAGGAAATGATATTGAATGGTGGAGGTAAGAATAAGGTTGCAGTACCGACCACGCGAATACCGTAATCCGAAACTTTTTTCCATGGCTTCACTTGCGGATTCCAGATGTCATCAATTTTCAATACAGAATCCAAGATATCTGCGTTAATTAAGCCAGTTTCCAGCGCCGCTGCCACGAGATCTTCGTGGGTAACCTGAGCGCCTGCGAACAGACTGGATCTACTCAGTTCTTCCATGTCTTTTCTCAATAATTTTCTCGCTAAATAGTATTGGCCCATCGGTGAAACTGGGAGTGTTTCGCTACCTGTTTTAAAGGTAAAGACCACTTCGGTTTTGGTAGCGTCCATCCGATCAAACATTTTTTTAAGTAAGTTTGAAAGCATGGTGATTTGAGCCGCATTAAAATGGTAATAGAGTGACGCACGATAAGTGGTGCCGGCTCTTTTGTCTTTGAATTTTGAACTCAGAACATTGGTTTTGAAATCAGCGTCTTTAGGTTTTGGATCGCGAAATTTGTTTTTTTTGCTTCCTTCAATATACTCAAATACTTGTTGAGGGTGATGTCCCAACTTTGAACATCGTTCACTCGATAAAATTCCACGAGATTGAATTCGTCTTCGGTGAGTACGGATCGATTTAAAGCAGCGACGTTCATTAAACGAAGGGTATTTTTGTCTTTGGTGATGGCAGCAAGGCGACCCGCGGTACGGGGCCAATTTCCTAGTGAGCAAGCAGGATTCGTAATGCTGAGGGATTTGAAATCCCCGTAGTATGCCTTCAGGTCATCATTGGTGAGTTTTTTATCATTCATGATTTCCTCGGAGCGGCTCATCTCCTTGTTTCTCATTCGATCAATATGAGTGGTCTCCACTAAGGTGCTCAAGTTTGAAGTCTGTTCCATGATTTCAAAAAAAACGTCGTCGATGAGATCCTTCGAGCGCCAGACAATGAGTAGGTCCAAGATAAATTTCGGCGAGTTTTCGATATTCGCGCGACCTAATTTTGAGGCAAATACCTGATACAAATTAAAATCGCAGAGTAGGCGATGTTGTTCGAGCTCGTTGATGGTCTCTCCTAAGAGTGCGTATGCCTTGTCAGAAGAAGCGTCGGCTCTTTTTTCGGCCATGTTTTTTTCAAGATTGTTGTACGCGTGACTTTTGGCTTCTTTGTCGTTTTTCAAAAGGGAGAGGTCGAACGCGTAACTAGAGGACCCAAGTGCGAGTGTCAGCACCCCAAATAACTGCGTGAATTTTAGGATCTTTGCAAAGCTCATTCTAAACCTATTTCGTTGAATACTATTAAATTTACAATCGAATAGGTGGAATATATACCAAATGGATTATTTAGTAAACAAAAAATATTTAATAAATATATTATTTAAATTTAACATTTTTGAGCAGATTCATCATGTCCTTATTCAATTTTGGGGCAGGTGTAGGGGATGGTTCCGCCTTTGAGGCTTGTACGGGGTAGAAGGGGCGTTTCACTCGAGATACCCGGATAAATTCCTCAGCCGTGACCATAAACTCCTTTACCGGCTCTAGGTCGTATTCAGGTTCGAGCGTCTGGTCTTTGATTGGTCTCCCAGTTTCGAAAGAAAACTTTTGGAATACCCAGATGTTGCTGATCAAACCGCGGTCTAAATCACCGATGAGCGAGGCCTTGTTACCATTCGCAAATCCGAATCCCACTGCGCCATAGTTCGCCACCGTAAACTGACCCGGACGTTCCGCAACGATTAAAATTTTCGGATCGTTTTGCTCGTTTAGAAAACGGTAGATGTCTTCTGTTTCCCGAATAATTGTTAAAGAATTGGTGAATCGACTTTGCGTAGCAACCGGATGATAGAGTGCAAAGCTGACCACGGCGACCGCAAAGAGTTTTCGTTCGGTAAGAATATTTGGATAAAAATATCGCACTACTACGGGCATCAGGGCAAGGAAGCACAGAAAAATTAGAAATAGTCGGGCCTGGGTCGGATGTGCAAAAACCCCGAAGTGATGGCAGAGAACGATCAAAAGACTTACCGTCACGGATGCGAGGAGGAGGCCGGTAAAAATTCGTTGGTTACTATTAAAATGAAGTTTCATTTTCGGTACTACTTTGATGAGTAAAAAAACGAATAATAAAACCGAAAGCCAATTGAGGTAACTTGGATAAGGAAAGTCCGGCTGAACAAACACCATGCTTTCGATCATCATTTTAGAGTGTTTGATAAAGTGTCCGAATGCGAAGGGCGCTACTCCCGGAGGGTTTTCAAAAGTATTTGGAGTAAGTTTTCGTTGGAGCAACATTGGTATAATGAAAAACGGCGATGCTGCAAACAAAACCGAGTTCTTGGTAATCATCTCAAGAGAAATCTTTCGCATCAAAAAGAGTCCGCCAAGAATGATGGCCACATAGGCGATGGATTC
>Ga0206918_1032_pt1 | contig 40595 bp, 50 predicted proteins | sample Alteio_BWOrgHeat_69_FD_152950 | JGI IMG/M metagenome (GOLD analysis project Ga0206918, IMG submission 152950) | Enriched cells from forest soil in Barre Woods Harvard Forest LTER site, Petersham, Massachusetts, United States -... | ecosystem: Environmental > Terrestrial > Soil > Temperate forest >... | reverse complement strand
CCGCATTCAGAACGAGATCTCGGTAGTCGGTAATGTTAAACATTTAAACTCTCCCGTCATCTCTTCGGCATCTTTCCTTAATCTCTGAAATAAGTTACGCTGTTTTAGCGGGGGAATAGCAATGTCAAAACTGAACAGGCGCATGATCAAAACTTTTACACTCTTCTTGTTAGCGTCAATTTCCGCAACGCATTTTTTCTATGCCTCAACCGCTCAAGCAGAGCTGCTTTGGGATAACTGGTATGTAGTCACTGATCACGATAAACCAGACTCCTATTATAACGAACGCGCTGAGCTAATTGGCGATAAGGCAAGAATTCGGGTCAACACTTGGTTGCACGATGGAACTCGGATTAAGAGCGAAAATCTCGGTGCGACCGCCAAAAATACGTCGTTTTTGGAACCCTTGCTTTATAATTTTCGCACCCAGGAAAATGGGATCGAAAAAACAATGGATGGCACGATCATGAATAACGGAAAGGTCTTTTCCGTTAAAATCAAAAAGGGCGACAAAACTTCCATCCCGATTCGAGCCGAGATGTTACCAAAACTAATCCTCTCGTCCTTCTTTCCGGTATGGATTCATCAAAATTACAAAAAGATTAATGGCGTTCAACCCACAGACTTCATGGCCATTGTCGAAGACCAAGTCGGCGAATCCGTACCGGTGGTCAAGGGTGATATTTATGAAATGATGTTGGACGAACAAGCAAAACACATCAAAGCCGCCCGTAAACTTCGGGTCGTTTTTAACAACACCGTAAATTATTGGTATGTCACCGCCAAGGGTGATGCGATGCTCATCACGATTCCTAGCATTGGAAAAGTAGTAAAACGAACCACTCAGGCAGAGGCGGAAAAATTCCTGTGAACAATTCACGCGACTTTGATCTCGGTGAACTCATTATTTTTGCTTTCAAGGGCTTCGATGTCTCGACGGAGACCCAAAAAAACATAGTAAAATACGGCGTCGCTAACACCATTCTTTTTGGGGTCCGACACAAAAACAATAATTACGAATCCAAACAACAACTCATCGATCTGACGGATCAGCTGCAGGCATTGCGTAGTGACCATCATTTGCCGATGATCGTTTCGGCAGATCAAGAGGGCGGCCTTGTCCAACGTTTTGTAACAGACTTTACAAGACTCCCCTCAGCAAAAAAAGTTTCAGACCGTGTATTAGAAAAAAATTCCGCTCAGCTCGCTTTCGAACTGACTCAGATCCAAGCAAAAGAGCTTTTTGCCGCAGGAATTCAGCTCAATTTTGCTCCAGTGTGCGACATCAATACCAATCCGAACAACCCGGTGATCGGAACTCGCGCCTATGGTTCCGACGAAGCTACGGTCAGCAAAATCGTGACCTCAGTGGTTCGCGGGCACCTCACACAAAATGTTCAACCTTGTATTAAACATTTCCCTGGTCACGGAGACACTCATGTCGACTCTCACCTTGCACTTCCAACAGTCACTACTCCTCTCGAAACCTTGAGAACGCGTGAATGGATTCCGTTTCACAAAGCAATGAGGTCAGGTTGCAATTTTCTAATGAGTGCGCACGTGATGCTTCCCCATCTCGACCCTGATTTTCCGGGAACACTTTCCCAGACCTTTCTTAAAAAATACCTAAGAGAAGAGCTTCTTTACCAAGGAACCGTCATCAGTGACGACATGCAAATGCAGGCGATTACAGATCATTATGGTGCAAGTGAAGCCCCGATACTGGCACTGGAAGCGGGCTGTGATTTACTTTGCTATCAAACGGAAGAGGTTGCCATTGTCGCCATGGATGCAATCGAGAAAGCAATCGTCGACAAAAGACTCTCCATCGACCGCCTCAAAGCTTCGGTTGAACGAGTCCGAAAAATTCGCCAGCAAATGAACCTCGCCAAAAAATCAGATCAAAATAGCCGAACGACTGGAGATCATTGGTCATCCGGATCATCTGGAGTTCGTGAAACAATTTGGGTGAATCCCTAATTTGGAATGTAGACAAAACTCGTCATCGCACTTCCAAGTGAGTGTTCACTCACCCAGATATTTCCGCCGTCGCACTGATGCCGATAGTCGTATTCACTACAGTCCGTGCCGTAAGAGTTTTTGATCAAGTACTGGCACTCTTGCGTCTTCGCATCAAAGCGCCGTCCGACCAAGATGGTGGTATGCAAGTTCGAAAGTGAATGGCTAAAAGAATCGATATTATCCAAGAAATCATAGAAAAAATCGACAGTCACTGGCATGTGTTGATCTAAAACCCGATTCATTCCTACAAATACGGAACCGGTATTGAAACCCATCTGGACATTTTTAATTTCTCGCGGAAAAGGTTTACGATGTTGAGCACAAGCCGCTACTCGTAAGTGATCAATCACATCGCTAACATTTGAATTTCCGAAAATAGTATCGAAAAATTGTTGATGACTCACTCCCTTAAACTCGTAGATGAAAGGAAGATCATCGGCGGTGCGATAAATCCCCTTAGAAACCTGAGTCACCATTGAATCGATGTCCCTGAGTGCGGTACCCAACAATACACTTTCCGAAGCACCCGGAACTTTTCCATTCATCATGCGTCTCGTCCATTTTTCAGATGGGAAGAACTCTTCAGGACAATAGCCGATGGAAGCCATATCATTGAGCGCACCGCGAATTAATCCGGTCTCGGGAAGGACCCCGCCCTGCCACCAGCGTAGAAGTCGTGGCCAAAGACGATGACTATAATTGATAGCAATATCGGCAGCAGAAATCTGTTCCGGGATACGATTATAAAATTGGAGATAGTCGGCAGCCGCATGGGCATAACACCAAGAAACATTGCCCTGATTACGCATTTTAAGTGGATATTCGGTACGAAGATCAATTCCTGTGCAAGCCGACTCCGGCGTCGGACTAAAGGAAAAAGCGCAGCTGGATGTGGTCAAAAAAAACAGGGTGCTGAGGAACAAAAATTGTTTGGTGATCACTAGTTCTACCTTCGTAAAAACTAGCATGTCAGTTTTATGGCTACAATCAACCGATTTCTGGGAAAAACGTGGATAATTTCCTTTAGTAAGATTCTTAGATCTTTTGTCTAAGAATTGCTAAAAACGGACTGTTCAAAAAAAATGAATGTCAGAGGCATTCAAACGAAAAAATCTCGGTTCAACACCCCTGACCACCCAAGCCCCCCTGGTTAATTTGTTTGAACTTGATCCGGAAAATTTTGAACATCATTCGGTGCCGCATGGGCAAGACGAAGCTGCAACAAACTTAATAAAATTAGAATCGCGAGATAGATTTGTCTCATCATGTTTTTCATAAAGCACCCTGTGTTCATTCAACTCTTTCGAGAATTGATACAGTCCATTAAGCAACGGACATGCCATCCTTAAATCAATCTCATTGAATTTGGGTAGTTTTTACCTGCAATAATGGCAAAATCGCACCTCTTGGCGGTGCCACTCTAATCCGTATCGAGGAATCAAAACCCCGCGTACTCTTGATGCTCTCCAAAAACTTTTCTGAGCGCATCGGCGATCTCACCGAGGGTACATTCACTTTTCACGGATTGGTAAATTAAGGCCATCAGATTCGCATCGCCCTTTGCACCGTCCGTCAGCATCCGTAACGCGTCTTGAGCCTTACCCGCCGATCTCTTTGCCCGATAAGCACGCACTCGCTCAATGGATCTTTGTTCCAACTCAGGGGGAACCCGCATGAGACTCATCTTCTTCGCAGTACCGTCGTCCTGATAACAATTCACACCCACCACTTGCAGCTCACCGGAATCCATTTTCTTCTGATCCTGGTAGGCGGCGTTGAGAATTTCAGTTTGAATGTATCCACTTTCAATGCAATTGACGGTGCCGCCTCGCTGTTCGATTTCATCGAGGTATTTCCACACACCCTCTTCGATCGAAGCCGTGAGACTCTCCACAAAATAACTTCCTGCCAAAGGATCTACCGTCTGAGTGATATTGGTTTCTGAGGCGATCACTTGTTGAGTACGCAGGGCCAATAAAGCGGATTCCTGAGACGGAAGCGCCAAGGCTTCATCTTTGGAGTTCGTATGAAGGGATTGAGTACCACCCAATACCGAAGCCATTGCTTGAATTGCCACTCGAACCACATTGTTTTCCGGTTGCTGAGCCGTCAGTGTTGATCCAGCCGTCTGTGAGTGAAATCTCAACATCTGAGAACGCGGATCTTTGGCATTAAATTTTTCTTTCATGATGCGAGCCCAAATCTTACGGGCCGCACGGAATTTTGCGATCTCTTCAAAAAAATCATTGTGTACGTTGAAAAAGAAACTGAGCTGCCCTGCAAACGCATCGACATCGAGTCCAGCTTTTACCGCAGCATCTACGTAGGCAATCGCATCAGCAAAAGTGAAGGCCAATTCCTGTACCGCGGTCGACCCCGCTTCACGGATATGATAACCGGAAATACTGATCGGATTCCATTTCGGAGTATTCGTCGAACACCAATCGAACATATTCGTGATCAATCGAAGTGCACCCTTTGGCGGATAAATATAATTTCCACGGGCGATGTATTCTTTCAATACATCATTCTGAACGGTCCCACGCAAATCTTTTGGAGAGGTTCCCTGTTCTTCGGCAAGCGCAACATAGAAGGAAAGTAAAATTGGCGCGGTCGCATTGATCGTCATCGATGTCGAAATATCCTTTAAAGGAATTCCTTTAAAGAGGGTGCGCATCTCATCTAGATTAGAAAGCGACACTCCCACCTTACCCACTTCACCTTTAGAGCGCGCATGATCAGGATCATATCCAAGCTGAGTCGGCAAATCGAAAGCCACCGACAGTCCCATCGTTCCTTGGGCTAGCAAGTAACGATAGCGTTCATTAGATTCTTCTGCAGTTCCGAACCCCGCGTATTGGCGCATCGTCCACAGACGTCCGCGATACATATTTTTCTGTACGCCACGAGTGAATGGATATTGACCTGGTTCACCGATTTTTCCTACCAAATCATTCGGTAAATCCTGGGGGCTATAGATTTCTTTGACGGGAATTCCTGAGCGAGTCGCGAAAGTCTTGGGCGTAATCGGTTTACTCATACAAAGTTCACCAATTCTGCGCCGGTTTCCACAGCCTGACCTTCGGCCACTTTTACTTCTTTAATGATACCGTCCTGTGGCGATTTGATTTCATTTTCCATCTTCATCGCTTCCATCACGATGATGGACTGTCCTTTTTTGACAGCGTCCCCCGCTTTAATCGAAACTCTGAGAATCTTACCTGGCATCTGAGATTTGATCTTAACGTTCTTTTTTATCTTAGACGCGCTAGACGCATCCGTTTCTTCTCCAGCCTTCAAGAAACTCAGGCCATTCACGAGGTTTGCACTTTTTCTCTGAAGAAGTGCGTATTGAACGGCACCATCATCGTTGATCGTCTTGCGTACATCGAAACCTTTATACCCCTGAGAGGTTTCGATCCAGATCCCCTGATCATCGCGATGCCAGCGAACGGTTTCACTCTTACCGTTGATTTCAACGATTGCCTCGCCCGAGTTTCCCTTAGGAGTACTCTTCCAATTCATTTTTTTTGAACCAACTTTTCCTTCGATCATCGGATGCCCTCCAACTTTGCACGCTGATTCCATATGCTCGTCACGCCTGCAATTCCGTCAGAAGTCGAAACACTTTCTGAGCCTTCGGTCAAACGAAGCAAGGATAGAGCAATTGCTTCTTCGTCACTCACATTTTGAGTCAATTCTTCCGTCGTTAACGATGGATTATTTGGAATGAGATCAGTGGTCGTATCACCGAGAACAGTGTCTTTACAACGGACCAGTTTCTGAAGAAATACGACATTGGTCTTCAAGGATCCCTTGGCCTCGCCTTTTGAATTCTTTGGCGCTTCGATCGAAAGCTCATCCAGAGCAACTCTCATGCGTGCGACCGCTTCATCACGAGTCTGTCCCCACACCGACAACTTTGCGATCATCGGATCGTAAAACATGGAGACCTCTCCACTCGTTTGATAGGAGGAGTCCCAACGAAGGAATGGACCATTCGGTTGCACAATTTTTCCCATTTTTCCAGGTGCCGGCAAGAAGTTATGGGGATCTTCCGCATAAATACGTACTTCAATCGACGATCCGTTGATATGAACGTCTTCCTGCTTAGGAAGCACAAACTCACCACTCGCGAGCAGGAGCTGCCAAGCAACGATATCCGTGCCGGTTACCCACTCACTCACCGGATGCTCTACTTGCAAACGGGTATTCATCTCTAGAAAAAACCAATCGCCCGATCCGTCTACGATGAACTCAAAGGTTCCCGCTCCGGCGTATTTAATTTCTTTGGCAACGCTGACTGCTGCGGCTTGCATTTTTTTACGAGTTTCAGGATGAATTTCTAGAATCGGCGATGGAGACTCTTCCCAAACTTTCTGATGTCGACGCTGAATGGAGCATTCACGCTCGCCCAAATGAACAGCCCCACCTTTGCCGTCACCAAAGACTTGGATTTCAACATGGTGTGGTTTCAAAATATATTTTTCGACATACATCGAGCCATCGCCAAATGCGCTTTGAGCTTCACGAGACGCAGCTTCAAACGCCGCAGGAATTTCCGCTTCGGTGTCTACCCGACGCATTCCCTTACCGCCGCCGCCGGCAGTAGCCTTGAGCAGAACCGGGAGTTTCACCTTGCGAGCAAACTCAACCGCTTCTTGTGCACTCTTCAGTGCACCAGGAGAGCCCGGAACACCAGGCATGCCGATCGTTTCGACTGTTTTGCGAGCGGTGATCTTATCGCCCATCACATTCATCGAATTTGCAGACGGGCCTACAAATACCAATCCGGCCTTCTCGCAAGCTTCCACAAAGTGAGCGCGCTCCGACAGAAAACCATATCCAGGGTGAATGTATTTAGCCTTGTGCTTTTTTGCCGCGGCAATAATTTTCTCGACGACCAGGTAAGAGTTCTTTGGCTCAGAACCACCAATATATTCGGCGTAATCACAAAATTTGACGTGCTCAGAAAAACGATCCGCATCGGAGTAGACCGCGACCGTTGGAAAACCCAACATCTTCGCGGTGCGTGCTACCCGAATCGCAATTTCGCCGCGATTCGCAATCAATACTGGCTCTCTCTTTTTATAGATAAATTTCATAGTTGCCTCATTCAGAGCTAATCACTTTCACTTCGTTCCGCTTCAGGTATCCCGTGGTCGTCGCGTCCAATTTCACTTTGATCCAGTCGTCAGCCTTAATCGGTTCCAACATTTCTGCATCTTCATTCAAAGCAACCGAAACTACTTCAGAATCAATACACACATCGAAGGTCCCGACACCACGGTCTGCCATCACCTCAAACGCCACGCCGGAAGCGAGCTTGGTACTTTTGCCTTCAACTGGAATCGCTTTTTCGATCGCACGGTAGATCCCGGAACGCTTCACTTCAATCGCAAAACTGAATGGGCCTTTGATCTTTAGTCCTTTTTTGAGATTTTTAATCACAGTTTTCGATTGAAGATCTCTCACAAGGTCTTGATCCTGATTCAAGACCAAAGACGCCACCATCGAACATCCTTCACCCTGACAGCCATTTTGAATGGACGGAAGTTTTATCTTACAGGGAATTTTTGCTGCCAAGGCTGGCATCCCAAAAATAAAAATGAAGGCCACCCCATATTTCATCATAGAGGAATATTCCCGTGCTTACGTTTCGGTCCCGCCTCACGTTTTCCCTCAAGCAAGGACAGAGCTTGAATCAAACGCATGCGCGTGAACTTAGGCTCGATCACTTCGTCGATGTAACCCAATTCCGCAGCCTTATACGGATTCGCAAATTTTTCTTTGTATTCTGCAACCAGCTTCGCACGAGTGGCTTCCACCGTTTTATTCTTCTCCGCTTCAAGCATCTCTTTTCGATAAAGAATATTGATTGCCCCGTCAGCGCCCATCACCGCAATTTCAGCATCAGGATAAGCCAAGTTCACATCGGCACGAATGTGTTTGGACGCCATCACATCATAAGCCCCACCGTAGGCCTTACGCGTGATGATCGTGAGTTTTGGAACCGTTGCCTCTGCATAAGCGTAAAGCAATTTAGCTCCGTGCTTAATAATCCCGCCGTATTCCTGAGATGTTCCTGGTAAAAAACCCGGTACGTCTACAAAGGAAACAATCGGGATATTGAAGGCATCACAATAACGAATGAATCGTGCAGCCTTGGTAGAAGCAGCAATATCCAAACATCCGGCCAAGTGTGCGGGTTGATTCCCCACAATTCCTACGGTTTGTCCTGCGAGACGAGAAAATCCCACGACGATATTTTGGGCGTATCCCTTGTGAATTTCCAGGAAATCGCCGTCATCCACGACATCTTCGATCACACCACGAATGTCGTAGGGCTTGATCGAAACATCGGGCAATACCTTATCGATATTAGAACACAAACGATCGATCGGATCATTGCACTTCACTCGAGGTGCCTGATCCAAATTATTGAGCGGCAAGAAATCCATCAACCGGCGAACACCTTCGAACATCGCACGCTCGTCGGGGTAGACGATCTGACAAACTCCTGATTTTTCGGCGTGAGCATCTGCACCGCCGAGATCTTCTTTGCTCACTTCTTCATGAGTTACCGTTTTGATCACATCTGGACCGGTAACAAACATATAAGAAGAACCTTCCACCATCGCGATGAAATCGGTGATCGCGGGACTATAAACCGCCCCACCAGCACAAGGTCCCAGGATTAAACTGATCTGTGGGATTACGCCACTCGCTTGAACGTTTCTCCAAAAAATTTCCGCATAACCACCGAGGGACTCCACACCTTCTTGGATCCGCGCTCCACCTGAATCGCTGAGACCGATCACGGGCACGCCCGTCTTAATCGCCAAATCCATCACCTTACAAATTTTTGAGGCATGAGCACCAGATAGAGCTCCGCCAAATACCGTGAAATCTTGGGAATAAAGACAAACCTTGCGTCCGTTGATCGTTCCGTATCCGGTCACGACTCCGTCACCATAAAATTTATTAGAGTCCATCCCGAAATCGGTACAACGGTGAGTGACAAACTTATCTAGCTCTACAAACGAACCTGAGTCCAACAAGAGATCAACCCGCTCTCGAGCGGTCAACTTTCCTGCTTGATGTTGTTTTTGAATTCGATCCGCACCGCCGCCTTGCTCGGCCAAATGTTCGCGATCTTTCAAGGTCTCAATTGGTGTTTTCAACATAACGCTAATGTATCCATATCCAGGGTCATTAGGCAACTTTTGCCCGCGTCAATTCATGCTCATTTTCGAGCACTTTCTCATGCGTTAAAATAGTACGGTGAGGACTCTCTTTTTAGCCATTTTTTGGCCCGCATTATTATTTCTATCCACCGAGAAAGCCCTCGCTTGGTCCACCTATATTGAACTCGGTACTTCACTCGGATCACTTTCCAATCCTGGGCCCTACTTTGGCTTACCTGCTTCAACGACGACCAATAAGGGCTTCGCAGGCGGATTAAGCTTTTTTTGCCCGATCACCTCTCCTAAAAACTTCTTCCACTTCGAACTCGGTCTCCAAAATCGTATTTATCTGCTGTCTACTGCTGCTGCGGCGGGTGCCTCATCACAAAACCTATCGATGATGTCGACGAATCTCGCGGCTAGGTTTGAGTTTTCTCGTTTCTACGTTGGCGCTGGCTACGCGCCTCTCGGTTGGTCGAGCACCAATGGTCCCTTGTCAATCAAACCTGCTACCAGTAACACTTCTTGGTTCGCTGAAGGTGGAATTATATGGCGCGTTGTTCCCGAGTTACAGATTGTCGCCGTGTTTGCAGAAGAGTTTGGCCTCAGCCCTCGAAGTCCGGCGCCAGGTACTGAATATGGATTCCGATTTCGCTTTCCGCTCAGCCCGTACTCTTCACCCGGAGACGCTTCGAGTAAATTTGATGGCTATCGCTACCCATTTGGATTCATGAAGTAACTTCTTATAAGTTCTTATATAGAAAAAGCCTTCTCAAAAACTCTCGTCAAACCCGCACAACTCCTTTAAATTTAAAGATATATGGAAAAACTCAAGTCCCTCTTTAAGGCCAAAGCGGATCAGCTTTCTTTAGAAATCAAAGATATTCTGAAAGAACACGGAACCAAGAAAATTGGTGAGGTCCAACTTGCTCAGGCTTATCAGGGAATGCGAGGGATCACTGGAATGATCTACGAAACATCACTACTCGATGCTCAAGAAGGAATTCGTTTTCGTGGGTATACGATTCCTGAGCTCCAACAAAAATTGCCGAAGGCAAAAGGTGGAGACGAACCCTTACCCGAAGCTCTCTTCTGGCTCATGTTAACTGGCGAGATTCCAAGCGAAGAAGATACGCATGCATTGAGCGAAGATTGGATTCAACGCTCAAAAAACATTCCGAAACACGTTTTCAAAGCAATCGATGCTCTTCCGGCCGAAGCCCATCCCATGAGTCTCTTTGTCGTTGGCGTAATGGCTCTTCAAACAGAATCCATCTTCACAAAAAAATATGCAGAAGGCGTGAATAAAAAAGATTATTGGGGAATCACTTATGAAGATTCGATGAATCTGATTTCGAGACTTCCTGCGATCGCTGCTTATGTTTACCGTCATAAGTACAGAAACGGCGAAAACGTAGCTCCTGATTATACGCTCGATTGGGCTGGAAATTTTGCTCACCAACTTGGTTACGATCAAGACAGCTTAAAAGAACTCATGCGTCTCTATATGACGATTCATGCCGATCACGAAGGCGGAAACGTTTCGGCACACACTACTCATCTCGTTGGTTCGGCACTTTCTGATGCTTACCTTTCTTTTTCAGCAGGAATGAACGGATTAGCAGGACCTCTCCACGGCCTCGCCAATCAAGAAGTGATCAAGTGGATCATGGAAATGCAGAAAACATTGGGGACTGAAACTCCAAGCGGCGAACAAATCGCAGCTTATGTTCAGAAAACTCTCTCCGACGGAAAAGTCGTTCCGGGTTACGGACACGCCGTTCTTCGTAAAACTGATCCCCGTTTTACAGCCCAACAAGAATTTGCGAAGAAGCACATGCCGAATGATCCACTCGTGAAAACAGTTTGGAAAATTTACGAAACAGTTCCGCCGATTCTTCAGTCATTGGGCAAGATCAAAAACCCTTGGCCGAATGTCGATGCCCACTCTGGAGCACTTCTGGTTCACTATGGAATGAAGGAATACGAATACTACACCGTACTCTTTGGAGTGAGTCGCGCTCTTGGCGTTCTTGCCGCACTTTGCTGGTCTCGCGCATTGGCGTTCCCACTCGAACGTCCAAAATCGGTGACCACTGAAAACGTAAAAGCCTGGCTCAAGGGTGAAGATACGATCTGGGAATAGTTTTTAGGCGGCTTCGCCCTTGTTCCCATTTCCGTTTGGAATCCCACCTGCAGCGGCTGCCGCTGCAGCCAATTCAGCATCTCGCATCAGCTTACGCTTATCGAGACCGTACTTGTCCACTTTCATGATCAGACCGGCACGTGAAATCCCAAGCTCTTTTGCAAGCTTACTTTTATTCCACTTCGTGCGACGAAGTCCTTCTTTAATCATGGTTTTTTCAAGCTCTTCCAGTGCATCTTTCAACTTACCCGCGAATTTGAAGCTCATCGATTTTCCGCCGCCGGAACCAGAGCTCGCCACTGCATCTCTGATCCGAGGAGAAAGAAGCTCAGGACCAACCTTTGGATCGGTTCCCGACAATACTACCAAACGCTCCACTTCGTTTTCTAATTCACGAATATTACCTGGCCATTGATAGTCGAAAATCTTTTCCATCGCACGAGCAGTAATTTGCTTAAGTGGAACTTCTTTTTCTTTACAGCTCTTGAGCAAGAAGTGGTCAATCAACACTGGCAAGTCTTCCTTACGATCGCGAAGAGCTGGGACCTGGATATTGATCACGTTAATTCGGTAGTATAAATCTTCTCGGAACGTGCCTTCTTCAATCATTGCTTTCAAGTCACGATTCGTCGCCGCGATCACTCGCACATCAATCTTACGCTCTTCAGTACCACCCACTGGAGTGAGGGTTCCTTGCTGAAGGACTCGAAGTAATTTTACCTGCATGGTGAGAGTCATATCGCCGACTTCATCCAGGAACAAAGTTCCGTTATGCGCGGACTCAAATAAACCTTTTTTATCTTTGATCGCGCCCGTGAATGATCCCTTCACGTGACCAAACAATTCACTGTCCAGCAAATTTTCGTTAAAAGCCGAACAGTTCACGGTGACAAACGCTGCGGTTTTTCTCGGAGAATTAAAATGCACCGAACGTGCGATCAATTCCTTCCCGGTACCATTGTCCCCTTGAATGAGAACAGTCGCCTCTGAAGAAGAAACCTTATCCAGCATGGAATACAATTCCTGCATTGGCTTGGATTTGCCGATCATTTGATTGTAGCTATAACGATTTTCAAGCTGATTGCTAAGGGCATGAATACGCGCCTCACGTTTTGAAATTTCGGTATGGAAAGTCGTGATCTCTTGAGATACCAACGCCACCAACTCATAAAAATATTTTACTTCGGCGGGATTGAGGGACTTCATTTTTTGAGCGGCTTGCTCAAAAAGCTCGCGATCCATTCCACGCTGTTCCATCACCTGTGCTGCGGCTTGAAGCTTATCTGCTGGCACCGAACCCTCGACATGACAGTAAGCAATGACCGCGCCTAGATATTCTCCGTCTAAGGTCACTTTCGACGCGAACACTTTTTCGAACCCGAGAGGACCGTTCATCACCCAGCTATTTTCTTTATCTTGGGAAAATCGCTCAGAGGTCTCCTTGAAAAAATTCAGGAGAAATTCGCGACCTTGATCTTTCGGAAGAAGATTTCCACAGAGAGGGTTTTTAAATTCACGTTGACGATCATAAGGATCGTAATTGCGAACATTTCCTCTCTCATCTAGGAAAAACACTTCTGCATAGAACCATTGGCCGATGATCTGTTGCAGTTTGCGGATGACGTGGATGTGTTTTAGCTCTTCCCAATTAATCATAGTTCCCCTCACTCATTAAAAGTCGATCTGTCTAATAGATCGTCAAAAGTGAGACAAAACTTTAGCTAAAGATTAGCCAGTTACTTGGAATGGAGTGCCTAAGGCTTAGTCAGCATCTTTCTAGTGAAATATTCAATAACTTCAGGGCTATCCCACTTTTGCGAACCAATCCATTTCTCCAAAACATGGCCCTTGGGGTCATAGAAATAAGTCTCCGGATACTGATATGAGCCCAAAGCCTCTGCAACTATATGCTGTGAGTCCAAGAGGAGGACTACGTTACCAGGAAGTCCGACGCCCTGATTTGGCAGAATCGTTTTCGCCTGAAGCAAACTTTCATCTAAGCTGACCGCTAGGATCTTCAACCCCTTCAACTTCTCATCAGCCACTCTCGCAAAGTTAACGAGGTGAGGAATCTCTTCGGCACATGGAGCGCACCACTTCGCCCAAAAATGGAGCACGAAGTATTGACCCTCGACTGCTTTACGATCAAAACCAGGCAAACTCTGAAGCTGAGCATAAACGTCAGAATTTTGACTTCTTCCACGATAATAGCTGTAAAATTGCGCCAAAAAAACAACGATTAATATTGAAATTCCCACTAAATACTTACGTTTCATGCTTCTTCCTGTTGGTTTGGTTCAATATAAATTATCCTATCAGAGTATGGAAGGTCGGGCCCTTCTTTTAAATGCTTCGTTTCAGCCTCTACAAGTCATCCCCTGGCAGAAGGCCTTACAGCTTTTTTTCTCGGGTAAAGTGGAAGTCGTTGAATCATCAGATCGCACGATTAGATCAGTATCGATCTCAATCAAAATGCCTGTCGTCATCCGACTCCTAAAATACATTCCACCCAAGAACCGCAAAAACGTCGTTCGATTTACTCGCAATAACATCTTCCTGCGAGACCATTACACTTGTCAGTATTGCGGAAAGAAACCGCCCCATAGCCAGCTCACGATGGACCACGTGAATCCGATCGTAAAAGGTGGGCCCAAAACATGGGAAAACATCGTCACCGCCTGTCGGCTTTGTAATGTAAAAAAAGGGGGACGCACCCCAGAAGAAGCGGGAATGAGACTAAAACACGCACCCCGCCAGCCCATTTGGCTGCCGTTCATGGGACTCAATATCGACTTCACGAATAGTCCGGAATACATCCGCATTTTAGTAAATAACTATGCAGGCGATGAACCTGCCAGTTAGAATAGTTTCATCGTGACCCTACTCGATTCCATCTCTGATTTCATCGAGCTTTACCTTTCCATCGATCTTTCAAAAAAAGAAATCGATCTCATCAAGGTGCGATCTTTCCAATCGATCAAACATGGCGACGAACTTCAGCAAACGGTAGATAGTTTTCGGCGGGCAATTGAGATTTCTCAAAAACACTTTTCCAAACTCAGAACCAAAACGAACTATGCGCTCCCTGATAACCTCGAAAATCTACTCCACCTTTCGCCCGGCGATTTCTTGCTCCTCATTGGTTCCATTCGCTACGGTTTGAGCCTAGACACGCTATCTCTCATTCTCAAGACACCTAAAGAGACTCTACAGTTCAAAGCTCAACATATCCGAAATACTATCTCCATTTCTGACGTCGCTCTGAAAGAAATTCACGAACAATTACAGCCCCTAGAAAAAAAGCGCCATTCGCAAATGCAAAAAATTAAAAATAGATTCCGCCCACAACGCTTCTTATGGGAATCGGCATTCATCATGTTTGCGATCATGATCGTACTCTGGAGCATCCCTGAGCTCCGCAACCGTTATGAAAAATGGATCCAGAAAAAAACGGGTGAGTATTTTGTCAGTGGGGAAATAAAAGAGGCGCCGATTCCGCCTGAGTTAAATAATAAGCCAAACATTGTCATTCAGGCCGACCCGGCCCCAGTCGAAGACTTAAGCCTTAGTGATGCTACCAAAACAGAACGCAAGCAGCCTAAAGCGAGCGAAGGTGAAGTTTGGCGCTTTTCATTTACCGGTTCAGCCAAAATTGACCTGGAAAAAGAACTAAAAGCTATCCTGCAAAAATACTCACCCCAAACAGCCAAATCGTCGATCGCACCAGGCGGGATTCAATACGATACATTCGTAAAAGTGAGCGACCTCATCCCACTCAAAGTCGCGTTCGAAACCCTCGCCGATACCCAAATCCACACACTTAAAATGAGTTGGTATAAAAAGAAAAATATGCCGAATAAGAAGATACCAAGCGGCAACGTCGACGTGATCATTTGGATTTCTACAATATAACGCAAAAAAAGGGCCCTAAGATCCGTCTTAGAGCCCACTCAAATACAATAATAAATGCGAAATTAGGTCTTAGCCGACGCTTTTTTTGCAGGAGCTTTTTTCGGAGCTGCAGCTGCCTTAGGAGCTTTCGCGGCCTTAGCTGGTTTATCTGCGCCCGCAGCCTTTTTGCCTTGGCCAAAAAGCTTTCTAAACTTACTGAATGGGTCAGTAGTCTCAGCAGCCTTGGAAGCATCGTCAACTGCTGCTTCTTTTACTTTTTTCTTCTTATCAAGAACAGGATGATCAACCATCTCAATCATCGCCATCTTCGCAGCATCACCCCAACGTGTTTCAGAAATCTTTACGATACGAGTATATCCGCCTGCGCGTGCCTTGTAACGTGGAACTAGCTCATCAAAAAGCTTCGCTACCACTTCTTTGTTACGGGTACGAGCGAAAGCCAGACGACGCGAGTTCAAAGTGTCTTTCTTTGCCAGCGTAATAAGCTTCTCAGTCACTCGACGAGCTTCTTTAGCCTTTTCGATCGTAGTGATCATTTGCTCATGTTGAATCAGGTTATTTGCCAAATTCTTAAGCATCGCCACTCTGTGAGATGTATTTCTACCAAATTTTCTTCCGTCTACACCGTGATTCATAAATTACTCCTCAGTATCTTCATCTGCGAAATCTTCGTCATCACCTTCATCAAGAAGATCATCAGAGTCAGCATTTGCATTCGAAGATGCTTCTACCGCCGGCTTAGCACCGTGAGCAGGAGCAACGAAACCATCAAGCTTCATTCCCAAACTCAGGCCCATTTCGCCAAGAATTTCTTTAATTTCGTTCAGAGACTTTCTGCCGAAATTTTTAGTTTTTAACATCTCTGCTTCTGTTTTTTGAACCAGCTCATAGATGTAACGAATATTTGCGTTCTGCAAACAGTTTGCAGAGCGAACAGAAAGTTCAAGTTCTTCAACCGAGCGGTACAAGTTTGGATTAAACTGTGAACCTTTTTCAGTTTGAATTTCCGCAACCATTTCTGGTTCTTCTTCAAAGTTCAAGAAAACAGAAAGTTGGTCTTTCAAAATTTTTGAGCCGAGCGCAACAGCATCATCTGGTTTTACGGAACCATCTGTCCACAACTCGAGAGTCAATTTGTCGAAGTCGGTGCGCTGACCAACACGAGACTGAGTCACATTGTAGTTCACACGACGAACTGGCGAGAAAAAGCTGTCCACTGGGATCCAACCCACAGGAAGGTCTGCAGCTTTATTGTTTTCAGCCGCACGATATCCACGACCCATCTCAACTTTAATTTCAGCTTTGAAGTTAATCTTTCCTTCAACAGTAGCAATTTTTTGATCTGGATTCATTACTTCGATCTGGTCAGAACAAATCAAGTCTTTGGCGAAAACTTCGCCTGGTCCTTGAAAATTAATTGCTACAATCGCTTTATCCGTAAAAAGTTTAAAACGAACTTCTTTAAGATTCAAAATCACTTCAACGATATCTTCACGAACACCTTCCAAAGTTGAAAATTCGTGAACAATGCCATCAACTTTAATTGCAACGATCGCAGACCCTTGCAAAGAAGAAAGTAGAACTCTACGGAGAGAGTTACCCAAAGTCAGTCCAAAACCTCTTTCGAGAGGTCTTGCAACAAATTTACCATAAGCTTGCGTGAGCGTTTCTTTCTCAACATCTAAGGCTTTTGGTTTAATTAAGTCTCTCCAGTTTCTTTCGATCATATTTTCTCCACCGTTTATTTGAATATTTCTAATATGCTTTAATTTTTTGCGAATAACTGAGAACTTCCGAAGAACTACTCTCCAACCCGAAGGCCGGCAATCTTACTGATTACTTAGAGTAAAGCTCAACGATGAGGCGCTCTTCGATCGGAGCAGTGATATCATCACGTGCTGGAAGATCGCGAACTTTAGCCTTAAGATCTGCTGGACTCATCTCTAACCATTGTGGAACTTCTTTACGCTTAGAAGCTTCTACAGATGCTTTAATCTGAGTGAGATTTTGGCTCTTAGTTTGAACTACTACTTCATCACCTTTAGAAAGTTCGTATGAAGGAATGTTTACTTTCTTTCCGTTTACGAGGAAATGTCCATGACGAACCAACTGACGAGCTTCAGAACGGCTACTTGCGAAACCTGCACGATAAACAACGTTATCGAGACGGCGCTCAAGCATGTTCAAAAAGTTTTCACCGGTGATCCCGCGAAGACGATCTGCTTTAGCAAAAAGATTGCGGAATTGCTTTTCTAGCAATCCGTACATTCTACGAACTTTTTGTTTTTCACGAAGCTGAAGTCCGTATTCAGAAAACTTGATACGACCTTGTCCGTGCTGTCCTGGTGGGTAAGCACGACGTTCAAATGAACACTTCTCTGTAAAACAACGGTCACCTTTTAAGAATAACTTTTGATTCTCACGACGACAGAAACGACAAACTGCTCCAGTATATCTAGCCATAATATTTCCCTTAAATTAAACTCTGCGACGCTTTGGAGGACGACATCCATTATGTGGAATCGGTGTAGTATCCTCGATGTAAGTTACCCGTAGACCAGCAAGAGACAATGCGCGAAGGCCGGACTCACGCCCAGAACCAGGTCCGCTCACGTAAACACTTACTGAGCGCAAACCGCTGTCATATGCTTTTCTTGCAGCTTCTTCAGCCGCAACCTGAGCTGCAAATGGAGTGTTCTTACGTGAGCCGCGAAAGCCTTTGTGGCCTGCGCTGGACCATGCAATCGCATTTCCCATTTGATCAGTCAAAGTGATGATCGTGTTGTTGAAAGTAGAAAGGATATACGCCTTACCGGTCGATACGCCTTTTTTTGCAGAAGAGATTTTAGCAACTTTCTTTTCGCCCGTTGCTACTGTATCTTCTGTTTTTACTGCTGTTGGTGTTGTGTTATTTTCAGTCATTTAGCTACTCCGATTACTTCATTGCTTTCACTGATTTTTTACCAGCGATTGCTACAGCAGGACCCTTACGAGTGCGTGCGTTTGAGTGAGTTCTTTGACCGCGAACAGGAAGCCCTCTTTTATGACGGATTCCACGATAGCAACCAAGGTCAACTAGACGCTTGATGTTCATAGTCACATCACGGCGAAGATCACCCTCTACTTTTAAATGTTTATCAATAAATTCACGAATTTTTGCTACTTCATCGTCATTCAATTGATCGATTTTTTTATCGAGATCAATTTTGGCGTTTTCGAGCATTTTCTTAGCTGTAGATCTGCCTACTCCGAAGATATAAGTCAGTCCAATTTCAGCTCGCTTGTTTTTTGGCAAGTCGACTCCTGCAATACGTGCCACAGTGATACCCCTTCTTCTCATTAAACCCGTAGGTTTAGCTGTAATAAATGTACTTGAAAGATCTGAATTATTCAGATCCAACAAAAATGTCAAGCTCGAAAAAAATTATTACGCTTTTCTCGTGCCATTGACCGTAGTTATTGTACTTATCCTTGACGTTGTTTATGACGTGCATTTTCACAAATGACTCGAACGACCCCTTTGCGGCGCACAACTTTACACTTCATACACATTTTTTTAACTGATGCTCTTACTTTCATGGTCCTACTCCCTACCTTAATCTATAAATTAAACTGTTAAATTAACCTGTTAGCTACTTTGCTCGATAAGTGATTCTGCCACGGGTAAGATCATAAGGTGATAACTCAACCGTCACCTTGTCTCCCGGAAGAATCTTAATGTAAAACATTCTCATCTTACCTGAAATATGAGCCAAAACCTGATGGCCGTTCTCAAGCTTTACCTTGAACATCGCGTTCGGTAAAGGCTCTAAAACTACGCCTTCCATTTGAATTCCTTCTTCTTTTTCGCTCATTTTTCCCTATTCCTCATCGAAATAACCTAAAACACTAAACCAAAGTTAATATTTCATAACCCTGCTCAGTAATTGCAATGGTGTGCTCAAAATGGGCCGACCATTTACGGTCCGCGGTCACAGCCGTCCAGCCATCGCTTAAAACTTTTACCTCTGGTTTCCCAGCATTGATCATCGGCTCGATCGCGATTACCATACCGGCCTTTAACAACATTCCTTTACCCTTAGCCCCGTAATTAGGTATCTGAGGGTCCTCATGTAAGTTTCGACCTATACCATGACCAACAAACTCTCGTACCACGCTGAAGCCATGAGACTCAACAAAATTCTGAATCGCAAATCCGATGTCAAAAAGGTGATTCCCTGGCTTTACTTGCTCAATTCCCAAATAAAGGCTTTTTTCAGTCGTTTTTACAAGCTTATCTACTTCCGCGGAAACCTTGCCTACGCAAAATGTCTTTGCAGAATCACCATACCAGCCATCGTAAATTACCCCGAAATCAACACCAATAATATCGCCCTCATTCAGGATCCTTTTTTTGGACGGAATGCCGTGCACGACCTCTTCGTTCACAGAAACGCACAAGGTCCCCGGAAAGCCATTGTAACCCTTAAATGCGGGTTTTGCCCCGAGCTCTTTCGTTCTCAGCTGTGCGAACAAATCGAGATCAGCAGTCGTCACACCCGGCTTAACCATTTCACCGAGCTCGAGTAGAATCTGACCGGTAATTGCACCAGCTTTTCTCATTTGATCAATTTCAGATTTTGACTTCAGTTGCACCAAAACACACCACCGTTAATAATTTTCTATTTCAATTTACCGATAATAATCTGAAACACCTGGTCTGCAGGCATTGCTGCATCTACCGTCAAAAAGTTCGGATTAGATTTATAATAATCGATCACAGGCGTGGTTTGTTCCTGATAAACTTGAATACGCTTTGTAATTACCTCAGGTAAATCATCATTACGTTGATAAAAATTGCACGGTTTTGAAGTAACAGTACAATCTTCTAATTTTCCGTTCGATACCATATCGGCGCTTACGATTCGGTTGCAGTTTCGACAAGTCCGGCGAGACGACAAACGATTCACTAAAACATCCTTTTTAACGTCGAAAAAGAAAACCCCATTTAACTGGAGGTTCAATTCGGATAAAACCTGATCTAAAGCCTGCGCTTGGGGCACCGTTCGCGGGAAACCGTCCAAAATAAATCCCTTACCCGCTAAGCTGGATAGACGCGCACGTATCAAATCAATCACCACTGCGTCGGGTACATATTCACCCTTATCCATATAGCCCTTTGCTCTCATCCCCACTTCTGTTTTTTGTGCGATCGCTTCTCTGAGAATATCTCCGGTAGAGAGATGCTCCATATCAAAGCGGTCGCGCAGAAGTTTGGACTGGGTACCCTTCCCTGAACCAGGAGGCCCCATAAAGAGAACATTCATGAGTATACAGCGCCTCTGCCCTTAACTTTTGCATGCTTCATAAAACCTTCGTAGTTACGAGAAAGCATGAATGTCTCAATCTGAGCTACAGTATCCAAGGCTACACCAACCAGGATGAGGACCGAGGTCCCGCCGAAATAAAATGGAACCTTTAGAGTTTGTGACATGATCGTCGGTAGCACACAGATCGCAGAAATATAAACAGCTCCGACCAATGTAATTCGAGTCAATACGTAATCAATATACCGAACAGTGTTTTCACCGGGACGAATACCCGGAACGAATCCACCGTATTTTTTAAGGTTATCGGCAACATCTTCAGTTTTGAAAACGATAGCCGTATAAAAATAACAGAAAAAGAAGATCAGCCCCACAAACAATATTTCATACAACCATCCACCTGGAGCAAGCCAACTGGTAATCGTCTGAAGAGCTCCAGCCGCCACAAAAGTTCCGATCGTCGCGGGGAACATCAAAAGCGACGAAGCAAAAATTGGAGGAATTACTCCTGAAGTATTGAGCTTCAAAGGAATGTTAGTATTCTGGCCACCGTAAATTTTTCTTCCCACAACTCGCTTCGCATAGTTCACCGGAATACGGCGAGAAGCGCGTTCGAAGAAAATAATAATGAAGAAAACCGAAAGAATTAGTGCTGTAACCAAGGCAAGTTTACCAATTCCTAGTTCACCCGAACGAACGAGTGATAGTGCACTGGAAATACCGGATGGCACGCGAGCGCAAATTCCGGCGAAGATGATCATCGATGTACCGTTACCGATTCCGCGCTCAGAAATTTGTTCACCCAACCACACGAGAAACATCGTTCCTCCTGTAAGCGTGATGGTGGTCATGATTTTAAACGCCATACCAGGCTCTAGGACAATCGGAGGATTACTATAGGCCATCAGAGTACTTGAAATTGCAAAACCCTGAACGAAGCAAAGCAATACCGTTCCATAACGAGTATACTGTGTGATTTTTTTTCTTCCTTGATCACCTTCTTTTTGAAGTTCACTCAAGTAGGGAACCATCACTGTCAATAATTGAAAAATAATTGAGCTGGAAATATAAGGCATGATCCCGAGAGCAAAAATACTGAATCGCTCCAAAGCACCACCGCTAAATAAATTGAACCAACCGAAAATCGTCCCTTGCATGCTTGCAAAAGCCTGCTGAAGAGCGGCGCCATCAACACCTGGAGTTGGAATGTGTACTCCGATGCGATAAACCGCCAGCACGATAATCGTGAAAAGGATCTTTTTTCTTAATTCCGGAATTTTTACTAAGCCCTGAGGTCCTGCCATGTTTTCCCCTTAAATTGATGAATTAACTAAAAAATATTACCCGCAACTGAGGTCAAATGCCTAGCGGTTTTTACGCAAAAAAAGGGCGTAGTCCCTTTCGACGTCGGTTTTACCCAATCGCCTGCTGAACTACGCCCTTTCAAAAATGACCTACTAAAATTAATTGAAGTTCAGGATCTCGATTGAGCCGCCAGCAGCGGTAATTTTCTTTGTTGCTGATTCAGATACGCGATGAGCCTTAATTTTAAATCCACGAGTAATTGAACCATTGCCCAAAATCACGAGACGCTCAGCGATTCTTTTCGCGAGTCCAAGCTCTTTCATTACCTTTAGATCTAACTCTTTCACCTCGCTCGGAACCTTAGTTTCGAGGTCAGCAAGGTTCACAATCGCATGATTACGTGCGTGAACGTTAGTGAAACCACGCTTAGGGAGACGACGATAAAGAGGCGTTTGTCCGCCTTCAAAGCCGGCACGAACACTTCCGCCGCTTCTCGCCAACTGACCCTTATCCCCTTTACCGGCTGTCTGACCTAGACCAGATCCAGAACCGCGCCCAAGACGCTTTCTTTGTGAATGGGAACCCGCTTGAGGCTTTAAAGTATTCAATTTCAACATACTATCTCTCCAAATAACTCTTCATGTCACCTTTTGGTGACTCTCTATAAACCGCCAGGTCTAAATTTTAGTTGTCAGCAACGATATCCAACATGAAAATGACCTTTTTGATCATTCCGCGCACTGAAGGAGTGTTCTCTAAAGACACTTCTTGGTGACGTTTCTTCAATCCAAGCCCCTTCAAGCAGGCTCTTTGATTTGGATTACATGCAATACGACCTTTTTTGAGTCGGATCACAATCGTTTTAGTTTTTGCATCTTTTGCTACCATAGCAACCTCTTAACCTTTTTTGTCTGTAAACTTATGCGTGTAAATCGCTCACTGTTTTACCACGGGATTTTGCAATATCTGACAAACTTCTCAATGAGGTCAACGCTTCGAAAGTTGCGCGAACAACATTGTGTGGATTGTCACGACGAAGTGACTTCGTCATAATATTTTTAACTCCCGCTGCTTCTAGAATCGCACGAACTGTTGAACTGGCAATTACTCCAGAACCTTCAGCTGCTGGCTTAAGCAATACCGAACTAGCTCCAAAAGTACCTGTAATTTCGTGCGGAATAGTACTTCCATGAAGAGGTACCGTAATCAATGCCTTCCGAGCACGCTTACCAGCCTTTTTGATCGCCTCAGGAACTTCGTTTGCTTTTCCCAAGCCAACTCCAACCTGGCCTTTTTTGTTACCAACAACAACAATCGCAGCAAAGCTGAAACGACGACCACCCTTAACCACTTTAGCGCAACGGTTAATGTGAATTACTTTATCTTCGAATTCGTTTTCTTCTGCTTTATCATTATATCCTACAGCCATTGAATAGACCCCTTATCTCTTAAATTAAAAAACTTAATTAAAACTTCAATCCCGCTTCACGAGCAGCATCGGCCAACGCCTTGATTTTTCCATGGTACAGGTAACCACCGCGATCAAATACAACCGCCTTGATACCCTTAGCCTGTGCACGTTTAGCTACCAATTGTCCAACTTGCTTAGCTCCATCAATGTTTGAAGCTGATTTAATCAACTCCTTCTCAACAGTAGATGCGGCTACCAATGTATGAGCGCGAACATCGTCGATCACTTGAGCGTACAAATTTGCATTTGAACGGAAAACAACCAAACGTGGTCTTTCAGCAGTTCCAGAAAGTTTCGAACGAATCTTTTTTTTGTGCTTAAAGCGTACTGTTTGTTTTCTGCTTGTCGCGTTTCTAATTTTTGTTGCCATAAAAAACCTCTATATAAACTGTTGAGTTTTTCCCCAACAGTAACCTTTTTTACTTACCGCCAGCTGCTGCTTTACCAGCCTTCTTAACGATGTGTTCATTTGTATAGCGAATACCTTTACCTTGATACGGCTCAGGAGGTCTCACTCCGCGAATTTTGTCGGCAACCATACCGATCAGCATCTTATCATGTCCGGTAAGAACGACGTGGGTATTGTTATCAACCTTTGCCTGAATTCCTTCTGGAAGTTTAAAATCAACCGGATGTGAAAAACCGACCGTGAGAGAAAGGACATTGCCTTTTGCAGCCGCACGATAACCTACGCCAACGATATCAAGCTCACGAGTGAAGCCGGCGGAAACACCAGTCACCATATTTTGAACCTGAGTACGAATCACACCTTGAAGTGCGTCTGCGTTGTCGTAAGACTCGTCTTTCACGATCACGATTTCTTGGCCTTCAACCTTTGGTGAAACACCATTTGGAATGTGAAAGCTAAGTTTACCTTTAGGTCCTTCAACTTTCAAAAGCTGTCCCTTAAGATCGATCTTAACGCCTGTTGCAATTTTAATTGGAGCTTTACCTACGCGTGACATTTACCAAACCTCACAAAGAATTTCGCCGCCCACTTTATTTTGAGCTGCTTTTTGACTAGCTAAAACACCTTTAGAAGTAGAAAGAATAGTTGTTCCTACTCCTCCTAAAACTTTTGGCACGTCAGCGATACCGGTATACTTGCGAACACCTGGCTTACTTACTCTTTTAATACCACGAATAACGCTTGCACCATTATCATCGTATTTTAGGTAGATCTTAAGGGCCACATGCCCTACTTCATCACGCACGATACGAAAATTCTTGATGTAACCTTCTTCTTTGAGCACTTTCACGATATTCGCTTTCAATCGAGATGCTGGGACCTCAACTTTGTCATGCTTTTCCATGCAAGCGTTTCTGATGCGTGTAAGTAAATCTGCTACTGGATCTGTCATACTCATAATTCTAACCCTCTTACCAACTTGACTTTGTAACGCCTGGGAGAAGTCCCTTAACCGCCAACCCGCGGAAGCATATACGACACATATTAAATTTTCTCATGTAGGCCTTAGAGCGACCACACAAAGGACAACGATTTTTTTGTCTCGATTGAAACTTTGGTTTGTCATTCATTCTTACTAATTTACATTTTTTTGCCAAGGGAAGTCTCCTTCTTCATCCTATCAATTGAAATCTATTTTCTGAACGGCATTCCCATTTCAGCGAGAAGTGCACGTGCATGCTCATTATTATTAGCTGTGGTTACGATAGTAATCGTCAATCCACGAACTTTATCTACTAGATCGTAATTCACTTCAGGGAAGATGATCTGCTCACGAACCCCGAGAGAATAGTTTCCGCGTCCATCGAATGACTTAGGGCTCACGCCTTTAAAGTCACGTACACGTGGCATTGAAATAGAGATCAAACGGTCATAAAACTCGAACATTCTTGCGCGACGAAGAGTAACCGCAACTGCCACCGCGTTACCTTTACGTACCTTAAATGCTGCAATCGCTTTTTTAGCCCGAGTCAAAATTGGCTTCTGGCCTGTGATCGCCATAATATCGTTCATCGTACTGTCCAAAACTTTCGGATTACCAATCGCTTCTTTAACAGCACAGTTCACTACGATTTTTTCAAAGCGAGGAACTTGCATCGAACTCTTAAATCCAAACTGTTTCATTAACGCTGGAACTACATTCTTTTGGTAATGCTCTTCCATGCGAACCGCATAACCAGGAGAAACTTTCAATTCACCAGCAGCTGTTACTTTAACGCTGTTTGCAAGTGTAGCTTTTTCTCTTTTGCCAGTAGACTTCTTTTCGCCTTCTACTTTAGCGGGCTTTGCTTCTTTTTTCTTTTCATCTTTAACTTCTGACACGGATTAATCCTCCACTCACCCACCCGGGTGAAACCATAAACTTAAAAGCCAATTATTTTTTTGCTGTCGCTGATTTTTCAATCAACTCGCCTTTTTTACCGCGTGAAAACTTAGTTGCGCGCGTCGGCTTTTTTGTTGTTGGACTGAGTAACATTACGTTCGAATAATGGATGCCCAATTCTTTTTGAACAATGCCGCCTTGTGGATTTGTTTGAGACGGCTTTACGTGCTTCTTTGCAACGTTAACGCCTTCCACTTGAAGCTTCATTTTCTTAGCATCAACTTTTAACACTTTACCCTGTTTGCCTTTATCTTTTCCGGCAACCACGGCAACCATGTCATTTTTACGAATAAAGAGTTTCGGTGTAGTTGTTGGTGTCTTATACATTTTAAACTCCTAAATCACTTCTGGCGCTAATGAAATAATTTTCATAAAGCTTTTTGCACGTAATTCACGCGCCACTGGTCCAAAAATACGTGTCCCTACAGGCTCGCTTTGTGCGTTGATTAAAACCGCAGAGTTAGTATCAAAGCGGATGTAAGTTCCGTCTTTACGGTTCACTTCTTTTTTAGTTCTCACGATCACTGCCTTCATCACGTCACCTTTTTTCACTTTGGAATTAGGTACCGCTTCTTTTACACTGACCACAATAATATCACCAATAGACGCATATCTACGACGTGAACCACCAAGAACTTTGATACACATTACTGAACGTGCACCAGAGTTATCTGCGACATCGAGACGGCTTTCTGTTTGAATCATAAAATTCTCCTATTAACCTTAATTGAACCGTTTGGTTCAGCCTTTTGTGAGTACTTCGCCTGATGCGGTACGAATAATTTTCTGTAGTGCCCAACGCTTCTCTCTACTCAATGGGCGAGACTCAACGATCAAAACTAGATCACCCATTTTTGAACGGTTATCCTCGTCATGAATTTTGAATTTGTTTGTTTCAACGATATACTTACCGTACATTTCGTTTTTAACCTGACGCTCAACGCGTACTACGCGAGTTTTCATCATTTTATCACTCACCACTACACCGGTCATCGTACGACGGTGAAGCTTAGGAGCGGTTGCATCCTGAGTTGTGTTAGCTGCTTTTGGAGCCGCTTTCGTAGTTTTTTTAGTTTTAACTTCAGCCATAATTTACCTCAAGAAGACTTCTGAGAAAGAAATGTTTTCAATCTCGCGATATCTTTTCTAATTTTCCAAATCGACGCAGTGTTTTCAAGCTGACCAGTAGATAACTTAATTTTGCTTTCGAATAAAGCTTTTTGATTTTCAGTTATCTTTTGGTCGAGTTCTTTCACCGACAAGTTTTTAATCGACTCTAATTTTTTCTTACCCATAAAAACCTTCTTTTAAACCGTTAATTACTTAACTGCTTGTCTTACTGTTGTTTTTCCAGCTTTTTTATCAGCAGCCTTTAACGCTATTCTAGCCACAGATGCAGCCGTTTTCTTCGCGATAGAGTCTGATTCCATTTTTTTGTTAATCATTTTGAACTTTAATGGAAGCTTGTGACTTGCCAAACGAAGAGCCTCAAAAGCCTCAACTTGAGGAACGCCAGCCATCTCAAATACAATACGGCCTGGCTTGATCATTGCTGCCCATTCTTCCACGTTACCCTTACCAGAACCCATCCGAGTTTCGGCAGCTTTTTTGGTAATTGGCTTGTGTGGGAAAATTCTTACCCAAATATTACCACCACGCTTCACGTGACGAGTCATCGCTACGCGGGCCGCTTCAATTTGCTTTGCTGTGATTCGACCGCATTCAGCCGCTTGTAAACCAAACTCGCCGAAATGAAGGAGACCACCGGAACCTGCTTCCGCACGTCCTCTGTTCTTACCCTTCTGCTGTTTTCTCCATGCCACTCTTTTAGGAATCTGCATTTTCTAGTTCTCCATTAGACCCTTGGGTCTACCAAATTTAGGCTTTAGCCTTTGTATCGCTGTTCAAAAGTGCTTTCGCTTCAATTGCAGCTTGGCGCTTCAATGTTTGAGTCTCACCATGGTAAACCCATACTTTTACACCGATAATTCCGTAAACTGTATTGGCCTCTGCTGTACCATAATCAATGTTAGCTCTCAAGGTATGAAGTGGCACACTATCTTCACTGTACCATTCAGCACGAGCGATTTCAGAACCACCCAAACGTCCTGCAACGCGGATTTTAATCCCTTTTACACCTTGTTTGAAAGCAGCGGTCATACACTTTTTCATTGCGCGACGGAAAGCAACACGCTTTTCCAGCTGAGCGGCAACGTTTTCAGAGATAAGTTGTGAATTTGCTTCAGGATTCTTCACTTCGATGATGTTCAAAAGGATCTCGCTTGAAGAGAATTTTTGAATTTCGCCACGAAGAGAATCTACTCCAGCACCTTTTTTACCGATCACGATACCAGGACGAGCGGTGTGAACATTGATTTTCACTTTGTTGGCAGCACGCTCAATCTCGATTTTAGCAATCCCTGCAGAATAAAGCTTCTTCTTCAGTTCTTTTCTTAACTTAAGATCTTCATGAAGTAATTTTGCGTAGTCTTTTTTAGAATACCAACGGCTATCCCAAGTCTTTGTTACCCCTAGACGAAATCCAATTGGATGTACTTTTTGTCCCATTACTCAGCCTTCGCTTTCTTGCTGGTTTTCTTTTTAGCTTTAGTATCTTCCGCAACAGCAACACTCAAGTGACAGCTGTACTTCAAGATACGACTTGCAGAACCTTTTGCACGAGCCTTGAAACGCTTAAGCGTCGTGCCCTTGCCTACCAGGATTCTGCTAATCACAAGTTTGTCGATGTCCATCGTGCCTTTTTGCTCAGCATTTGCTACCGCAGCCTTAAGGCAGGAAGAAATGAGAGCCGCAACACGACGACGAGGAGAAAGAGCTAAGTAGTTCATTGCGTTTGCAACTGACTTACCGCGAACTTCGTCCGCTAACATACCCAATTTTCTTGGAGTAATTCTAATATTTTTAATTGAAGACATTGTTTCCATAAATCATCCACCGATACAATTACTTGGCAGGAGCCGAAGTAGCTGCAGCAGCTGCCCCCTCTTTTTTGTCCGCAGCCGTATGGCCGTTGAAAGTTCTAGTAGGAGCAAACTCTCCTAATTTATGTCCCACCATGTTTTCAGTTACAAACACAGGTACAAATTTCTTTCCGTTATGGACTGCCAATGTCAATCCTACGAAATCAGGTAGAACTGTTGATCGACGAGACCAGGTTTTAATCACTTTTTTGTCATTGGTATCTTTAGCAACGCTCACCTTTTTGAAGAGATGATCATCACAAAATGGACCTTTTTTTAACGATCTAGCCATGCGTTTTCTCCTTATGCTCTCTTCACGATGAAAGCATCGGTACGTTTATTTTTACGAGTTTTATAACCTTTAGTTGGCTTACCCCATGGAGTACATGGATGACGTCCACCAGAACTTTTACCTTCACCACCACCCATTGGGTGATCGACAGGGTTTTTCGCGACACCACGAACGTTAGGGCGAATCCCCATCCAGCGAGAACGCCCCGCTTTACCGATCGTGATATTTTCATGATCAAGGTTAGAAACCTGACCAATGGAAGCTTTGCAATTAGCATGGATCAAGCGAATCTCGCCGCTTGGCATACGAACTTGGCAATATTCAGATTCTTTAGCCATCAATTGGGCATAAGCACCAGCAGAACGACTTAATTTTCCACCCTTGCCAGGAGTCACTTCAATATTGTGAATGAAGGTACCAACTGGGATGAGTGACAATTTCATATTGTTACTTGGCTTGATGTCAGCAGAGTCACTTGCAATTACTTTATCACCTACTTTGAGGCCTTCAGATGCGATGATGAATTGTTTTTCACCATCTGCATAAGAGATCAAAGCAAGCCAAGCGGTACGGTTTGGATCGTATTCGATTGAAGCAACGGTTCCAGGAATATTTTCCTTCACGCGCTTGAAATCGACCACACGATACATTTGCTTGTGACCGCCACCGATATAACGGGAAGTCGTACGTCCGTACATTCCGCGTCCACCGGTTTTAGATTTAGATTGAATCAACTTCTTAGGACGAGAAGGCAATTCAGATTTCTTAGTAAGAACTGTAAAATCTGCAACTGTCTTATATCTTAATGTTGGCGTAGTAGGTTTAAAACTTTTAACTGCCATAAGGTTACCTCTTCAGTCCTTTCCTATTGCTTCACTTGGAAAAGCTCAATTTTCTGACCTTGATTCAGAGTAATAATCGCTTTTTTCCAATTGGAACGTTTAAATTCAAACCGTCCTGCACGCTTGTTTTTACCGTGCATTACGATGGTATTGACTGCTTTTACTTTTACTTTAAAAAGCTGTTCAATCGCCGCTTTGATTTCGGTTTTAGTGGCAGCAGAATCTACTTTGAAAACGTAACGATTCGCTACTTCAGCAAGAGCTGTACTCTTCTCACTGATGACTGGTTTTTTGATGATACTAAAGATTTTTTCTTGCATAAATAACCCTTATTTCTCCGCACCGAGGCGAGCTTCGATTACTTTCACTGCATCCTGAGTAATCATTAACCATTCGTGCTTCACGATATCGTAAACATTCAAGCCTTCAGTACGAAGAACTCTCATGCCCTTCAAGTTACGGATAGAAAGCTCAACATTGTTGTCCGCTACGGAAACAATGAGGGTCTTGTCTAATTTGAAAACATCTTTCAACATTTTCTTTGCCGCTTGAGTATCTGGCTTAGCGAATGAAATTTTATCTACGACGATCAAGCGAGATGCCTTAGCACGGTCAGAAAGAGCAGAACGAAGAGCTCCGCGCATCATTTCCTTAGGTGTTTTTTCAGCATATGAACGTGGCTGAGGTCCAAAGTTCTGACCACCACCCACCATCAACGGTGAGCGAGTTGAACCTTGACGAGCATTACCAGTTCCTTTTTGCTTGAACGGCTTACGTCCACCACCACGAATTTCGCCTTTGGTTTTCGTTTTAGCGGTGCCTTGACGGCGATCAGCCAATTGAGCCTTAATTACTTGGTGAACGAGAGCATGATTAACATCTGTTCCGAAAACAGCGTCACTCAAGTTGATCGTTCCGACTTTTTCTTTTTTCTGATTTAAAAGTTCTAAAGATGGCATATTACACCCCTGCCTTTACTGCCTTACGAATGGTAACGATACCACTCTTAGGACCTGGAACACTTCCATGAAGAAGGATGATTCCTGAATCAGAATCAACTTTTACCACTTTAACGTTCTGAATTGAAACCTTCACATGCCCCATATGACCTGGCATTGGCTTTCCCTTGAATACTTTACCTGGATCAGCGCGCATCCCGATTGAACCGATTGACCGGTGATTCACAGAAGCACCGTGGGTTTTAAAACTTCCAGAGTAGTTGTACTTTTTCATTGTACCTTGGAAGCCCTTACCTTTACTGACAGCACTCACGTCAACCAAATCACCATTTTTGATGAAATCTGGAGAAAGAATGTTTCCTTCAGCTAAAGATTCAACCGCTTTATCATTATCAAAGCGGAATTCTTGAGAATGATAGTAACCCGGCTGACCAGATTTCTTAAAGTGACCGTTTTCTGCTTTGTTCACACGACTTTCTTTTTTAGGAAGAAAACCGATTTGAACCGCAGAATAACCGTGCTTTTCAGATGTTTTAACTTGAGTAACGTAGTTTGGTTTCACTTCCACTACGGTAACAGCAAGAGAACGACCATCCTCAGCGTAAACCTGAGTCATCCCTGCTTTGATACCAATAATTCCGCCGAGACCGGCAGAAAGAGTTGGGTTTGTATTTTTTTGTGCTTCTTCCATATCCTCACCTTTTCGATTTTTTAGGCAAGTGCGGTTTTAAATTAAAACCGCCCTGTCTCATCGTCGTCCCTTCCTTCAGAGACGAATGCAGACTAACGCTCTACAAAATTTTTATGACTTAATCTCTACATCCACACCAGCTGACAAATCGAGCTTCATCAAAGAATCGATTGTTTGCTGAGTTGGCTCAACAATGTCTAACAAACGCTTGTGTGTGCGTACTTCAAATTGTTCACGAGATTTTTTATCTACGTGTGGAGAACGGAGAACCGTGTATTTATTGATCACAGTTGGAAGTGGAATTGGACCTCTCACCACTGCACCGGTGCGCTTAGCTGTGTTCACGATTTCCCAAACTGATTTATCCAAAACACGAGCATCAAAAGCTTTTAGCTTGATTCGGATTTTGTGTTCAGTAACTGCCATAATCGATTCCCTCTACATGGCCTTTCAGCCACGATTATTAAAAACTGTGACAACACCTGAAGAAGGGAGCCAACTTTATGGCTTTTCTTCAGAAGAATCACGACATTCACTTTCAAGCGAATACCTTCTAATTTTCGACCTAAGATTTGCTCTCATCATTCGTTGGAACAAAACAAAAGACCGAAATCTCTCGTTTCATTGCCCCCAGCTTGGCGTCCTTAAGTAAGAACAGCGCTTTTCAGCGCTTCGTGTAAAACCAAGCTAGACTACGAAATGTAGTAGCTGAGCTAAAATTTGGTGCGACAAGCTGGTACAATTAGCGAAAATTGGAAAGCAAGACAAGTAAAAAGATTTATTTTTGGAGAAAAATTTAACTTTCTTCGCTTGGTGGAATTAACGCATCTACTGGACGCGGCGCGAAGATTCCAGCCTTTTGCTTAATTTCTTCCAAAACATCCCCGGTGACAGGTGCGTAATGCGAGAACTGCATTGTAAAGGTTGCTCGCCCTTGTGATGAAGAACGTAAAACCGTCGAATACCCGAACATTCTAGACAGGGGAACCTCAGCCGCAATCACCTGCAAATCGGCCCGCGCCGTCATCCCTTGGATCTTGCCTCCACGTGCATTCAGATCACCGATCACTGAACCCATGTATTCTTGAGGGCAAATCACTTCACAACCCATAATAGGCTCTAGAATCGTCGGGCTGGCTTTACTAGCGGCATCTTTGAATGCCATCAGAGCAGCGACTTTGAAGGCAATTTCCGACGAATCTGTTTCATGGAACGAACCATCGAGCAGAGTTGCCTCAATGTCCATTGCCGGATAGCCCGCCAGGACCCCACCGGACATCGCTTCTTTTAGTCCAGTTTCGATGGCCGGAATAAATTGCTTCGGAATCACTCCATCTCGAAGCTTGTTCACGAATACAAAATTCTTCCCACGCTCAGTGGGCGCCAATTTAATCACGCAGTGACCGTATTGTCCTTTCACTCCCATACCCGCGCGAATAAATTTTCCTTCACCCTTTCCAGTACCGAGAATGGTCTCGCGATAAGACACTTGTGGCGTTCCGACGTTGGCATCTACTTTAAATTCTCGTTTCAGTCGGTCCACGATAATTTCGAGATGCAACTCACCCATTCCGCTAATCAAAGTTTGTGCAGTGTCTTCACTCTGGTTCACGCGAAACGAAGGATCTTCAACAGTCAATCTCTGGAGGGCTTGTCCTAACTTCTCCTGATCCGCTTTTGTCTTAGGCTCGATCGCAATCGAAATTACTGGTTCTGGAATTTCAATTTTTTCGAGAAATACCTGCCTATTTTCAGTACAAAACGTGTCTCCAGTAGTGGCCAACTTGAGACCTGCTACGGCAACAATATCTCCCGCGGTGACTTCACTCACTTCTTCACTTTTGTTCGCATGCATCCGGAGGAGGCGATTTGCTCTTTCTCGCTTACCTTTATTGGTGTTCCAAAAAACCGCGCCAGCTTCCAATTTTCCAGAATAAACGCGAATGAAAGTCAATTGCCCGACGAAAGGATCGGTCATGATTTTAAATGCGAGTGCTGCAAAAGGTTCACTTGGATCCGGATAACATGGGATTTCTTTATCAGGATCGGCGGCCGCATGACCAATCAAAGGTGGAACTTCCACGGGTGACGGCAGATAATCGATCACTCCATCGAGCAAGGTTTGAACCCCTTTATTCTTGAAGCTTGCTCCACAAAGGACAGGCAACATTTTCAAGGCAATCGTTCCTTTGCGAATCGCTTTTTTCACTTCATCGACGGTCGGTTCTTCACCAACAAGGTATTTTTCCATCAGCGCTTCATCGAAATCGGCGAGTGCTTCGAGTAAATTTTGGCGAGCCTGATCTGCATCGTCTTTCAATTCTGCGGGAATCTCTTCAATCTCATATTTCGCCCCTAAATCAGTCGACTTCCAGCGAAGCCCCTTCATTTCGACGAGGTCAATCACCCCTTGAAGCTGATCCTCAGTTCCCCATGGAAGCTGAATCGGAATGGCTTTAGCGCCGAGACGCTCCTTCGCCTGGTTCACGACCTGTTCAAAATTGGCACCGACACGATCCAATTTATTAATAAAGGCAATCCTAGGAACTTTATGCTTGTCGGCCTGTCTCCAAACCGTTTCGGTTTGGGGCTCAACACCGCCGACCGCGCATAGAACAACGATCGCGCCATCCAGAACCCGCAGTGAACGTTCAACTTCAATCGTGAAATCCACGTGGCCAGGAGTATCGATAATGTTGATCGTTTTCTCTTTCCAAAAGCAGGTCGTCGCGGCAGCGGTGATCGTGATCCCGCGTTCTTGCTCTTGCGGCATCCAATCCATGGTTGCCGTACCTTCGTGAACTTCACCGATTTTGTGCGTTTTCCCCGTATAATAGAGAATTCGTTCGGTGGTCGTGGTCTTTCCTGCATCGATGTGAGCCATGATTCCGATGTTGCGGATCTTGGACAATGCCTGAATTACTTTGGGGTCGAGCTGATGTTCTGCCTTACTCATGCGGTCTCCTGTAAATGTAAAAAGTCCCAACCACAAATTTTGTGATCAGGACTTTTATATATTTTTAAATTTTTATCCGTTTTGGTAACCCAATGGTTACCAACGGAAGTGAGCGAATGCTTTGTTGGCTTCAGCCATACGGTGCATGTCTTCGCGTTTTTTCATCGCAGATCCACGCAAGTTGGATGCATCGATGATTTCCATCGCTAGACGTTCAGCCATAGTTTGTTCTCCACGACCGCGAGCTGAATCAATCAACCAACGAGTAGCCAATGATTGACGACGAGCTGGCTTCACTTCGATAGGAACCTGATAGTTCGCTCCACCCACACGACGCGATTTCACTTCGAGCATAGGCTTAACGTTTTCAAGACCTTTTTTGAAGGCTTTGATGCCTTCATCGCTAGTTTTTTCTTGGATCATTTCCATTGCATTGTAGAAAATTTTCTCTGCAATACCGCGTTTTCCATCATAAAGAAGCGCGTTGATGAATTTAGCAACTACTAAATCATTGTAAATTGGATCCGGATTAATTTCACGTTTTGCAATTACCTGTTTACGAGCCATTGTCTTTTCCTCTTAATCCTTAAAATTATTTAGCTGCGGCTGCTGCGCCGGCAACTGGTCTTTTAGCACCGTATTTAGAACGGCTCTGTTTACGGTTAGCAACACCTTGAGTATCAAGGGTTCCGCGAACAGTGTGGTAACGAACACCTGGAAGATCTTTCACACGGCCACCGCGAATCAACACGATACTGTGCTCTTGAAGGTTGTGTCCTACGCCTGGAATATAAGAAGAAACTTCATATTGGTTCGTTAAACGAACACGACAAACTTTACGAAGAGCCGAATTTGGCTTCTTTGGGGTAGTAGTATAAACGCGGGTACAAACACCACGTTTTTGTGGACAAGACTGAAGCGCTGGAGAACCAGTTTTCCAAGTCGTTTTTTTGCGTCCAGTACGGATCAATTGGTTAATAGTAGGCATTCCTACAGTCCTTTCATTTCACCTTATTAAGGTGACTCAACCTAATTCTAATTAATATAGGAAGTAGTACAGTTATTAGAGATGCCCCTCTCTGGTCAAGCCCAATTTTGACTAAAGGTGACCATTTCTGCGATTGATCTACCTAACATTGCGCATTAACCGTTGTCTGAAGTACCAATCCATGGGAATAATGGTCAATGCTTCTCAAAATTGAATCCTTAAAAAAGACGTACACTCGTGGGGACCAAATTGTGGAAGCCCTGCGTGGAGTTTCCCTGGAAATCAAGCCGGGCCAACTCGTTTCGATCATGGGACCGAGCGGATCCGGTAAAAGCACCCTTCTTCATCTCATGGGTGGGCTCGATCGACCGACCAGCGGAAAAGTAATTTTGAATGGGCAAGCCATTGAATCTCTAAGCGATAATGAACTTTCATTATTTCGTAGATTGAAACTAGGATTCATTTTCCAATTTTTTAATCTTCTTCCCACCCTAAGCGCGCTGGAAAACGTCGCCTTGCCCCGTCTTCTGGACGGCGAATCCATCAAAACAATTCGTCCCAAGGCTGAGGAGCTTCTTAAAATGATGGGGCTCGAAAAAAGAATGGATCATCGTCCAGATCAACTTTCTGGCGGTGAGATGCAACGAGTGGCAATCGCTCGCGCACTCATTGGTGACCCACTCATGATTTTTGCAGATGAACCAACCGGAAACTTGGATTCCAAAACAGGTGAATCCGTTTTGAAGCTCTTACAAAGTTTAGTCCGTGAGCATGGAAAAACGATTGTCATGGTAACCCACGATTCAAAAGCCGCGTCTTACGGAGACCGACTGATTAAGATGAAAGACGGGGCCCTCGATTCCGACGAAAAAGTTACGCATGCGTAAACGTTTTCAACTCAACTTATTTCAATATGTTGGATTGAGACACCTCCAACTTCATCCAGGACGAACGATTCTCACTACCCTGGGCGTTTCCCTTGGGATTGCCCTCTACGTCGCCATCGCCATCATCAACGAGTCGACAAAAAATGCATTACGAGACAGCATCGAAGCGGTTGCAGGAAAAGCAAGTCTCACGATTTCAGCAGGGATTGCCGGCTTTAATGAAGATAAACTCGAATTGATCCGTGATGTATCCGGCGTGAAATCTGCTGTTCCAATGATTGAGGCACGCGCATTTTTTGAAGGAGCGAAAGAATCGACAGACGGACTCTATATTTTGGGAGTAGATCTGCTCCAGGAATCAGCCGTCCGTACCTACCAAGCTACCGATCAAAGAATCATCGACGACCCTCTCACCTTTCTCAATCAAGCCGACAGTATTATTTTTACTGAAGCGCTTGCGAAGAAACGTGGCCTCACTCTCGATTCGAAAGTAAAACTCTCCACGACAAATGGCCTGAAGACTTTCACTGTTCGGGGTCTCCTCAAACCAGAAGGAACCGCCAAAGCATACGGCGGCTCACTCGCTATTATGGATATAGACGGCGCGAGAATGATGTTCGGCAAAGAGAACAAGATTGATCGAGTCGATATCGTTCCTCGGGACGGCATCGCGATCAAAGATTTGCGCGAAAGTCTCCAAAAGAAACTGGGCGAAAATTTTACGATTGAAAGTCCGGCATCTCAATCCGAACAAATGGAAAAAATGCTGGCTGCTTACCAGATGATCCTGACCTTTTTTAGTACCCTCGCCCTTTTAGTCGGACTGTTTTTGGTCATGAACTCGATTTCCGTGGCGATTGCTGAACGGAAAAAAGAGATCGGAACCCTAAGAGCCTTAGGAGCGACTCGCTTCTCCATGGTCTATCTGTTTGTCAGCGAAGTTTTTGGCATCGGTCTCATTGGTTCTATCTTAGGCTGCATCATCGGTCGCGGCCTGGCCGAGAAATTGGTGGCGCAAGTCACGACGTCGATTGCCGCACAATTTCAGACCCGCATTGACGTCAACCATCTCGAATTTACGTGGAAGCAAATCATGACCTCCGTCGCGCTCGGCACTGTTGCCTCGGTGGTCGCGGCGTTGCTACCTGCTCTAAAGGCAGCCGCAATTCATCCCTTAGAATCGATGAAAAAACATGCTGAATCGGTGTCGGATGAGGATGAAAGACGATCCAAAATGGTGATTCTTCTGGGCTTAGCCCTGCTGATCTTCACCACCTTGTCGATGATTTATGAGTGGGGCAAGCTGTGGATTGGTCTGGATATCTTCACCAAGGTTTCCGCAGTCCTTGGATCCGCACTATTCGGACCCTTCTTGGTATTCATTTTTATTCACGGTGCAAGGTCCTTGTGGAGAAATACACGAAAGCCGGTTTTGAAGCTCGCCCTAGAAAACCTAATCCGAAGCCGAAAGCGTACGACTTCAAACGTGATGGCGCTCATGGTGGGATTGTTTTTGGTCATGATGATCGCGACCGTTCGAGCGAGCTTTCACGATACGCTTACCAATTGGCTCAATCAGATTTTCGTTGCGGACGTGATGGTTGCTTCGACAGGACGAATGATTGTTGCGGATGTCCAGCCGGTGAAAGAAGAACTACAAAATGAGATCCTAGCTATTCCCGGTGTGAAGCCAATCGGTGAAAACCGAGGCCTCGGCTCGCGGATTGTACCCTACTATTATCACGGCAAAAAAATGATGATTAAAGCCTACGATCATTACGCCGATTTCTACGAGTATCAAAACTTCGCCATTCAAAATGGAGACAGAACAAAAATTGCGCCACTTCTTTACACCGGCGAACCAAACGTGATTCTGACTCCGACTTTTCTGACGAAACAAAATAAAAAAATCGGAGATATGGTTACGCTTGAAACGCCCACCGGAAGCATCGACTTTAAAATCGTCGGCTCGGTAAGCGACTATGCATCTCCGGAGGGCGTGATTTACATCTCTCGTGATAATTATAAAAAATATTGGAAAGACTCCCTGGTCACCGCCTTCATTCTCAACATCTCACCTGGTTACACTTTGGAGCAGGTGCGTTCCGAGATTGATCGAAAAATTGGCCAGAAATGGAATGTAGTCACGATTTCGAACGCCGAGTTCAAAACACAAATGGAACAGGCAGTAGACCGTACTTTCGCCTACACCCGCGCGATCGAAGTGATCGCTCTACTCGTGGGATTACTGGGCCTCCTCAACACCCTTCTGATCAGTGTTCTCGAAAGAACACGCGAAATTGGAATGCTTCGTGCAGTGGGTAGTACCCGGGGACAAATCTCAAATATGATCCTATTGGAATCGTTACTTCAGGGGATTTTTGGAGCAATCGTGGCAATTTTACTCGGTAGCTATGTGGGGATGTTATTTGTCGAACATGGCCTCACGACCACACTCGGTTGGATCATTGAATTCCATTTTCCGAAAGAATCAGTTATTCAAACATTAGTCACTGGCGTAATTGTTGCGATGATCGCCGGAGTCTTACCTGCCCGCAAGGCAGCAAACTTGGAAATTACGGAGTCACTCGATTATGAATAAAATAGGGCTATTATTTTTGGTGTCGGTATCGTTATCAAATTTCTCTTTCGCCGACATCTCCGGAAAAGAAATCATGACGAAGAATGAAGAAGCACGAAAAGTAAAAGAATTTCAAACGCGAGCGAAACTCACGACCGGCACGGTAGGCGACGCTTCTACACCTAAGATTAAAGATTTCACGCTCTGGAGAAAAGTTCAGCCCGATGGAACTCATAATAGTACGCTGACCCGTTTTCACGCTCCGGCGGAAGTAAGAGACGAAGGTATCTTGATCATTGAGAATGCGTCTGGAAAAAATGATGTGCTCCTGTATCTTCCTAACTTCAAAAAGACCCGTCGAGTGGAGAGTCAGCAGCAAAGTGGTAGTTTTATGGGCTCGGTTTTCAGCTATTCGGATATCGCCACCCCCCATGTCGACGATTATCAGTACAAAGTAATCGGAACGGAAAAATGTACTGGTGATGCCAAACTCATGTGCTACAAAATCGAATGTACACCATCCAGTGAAGAAATTAAGGATCGCACCGGCTATAGCAAATCCACCGTATGGGTTCGTCCCGATAACTTCATGGTCGAGCATGCTGAATATTTCCAGGACGCAAAACTATGGAAAGTATTAAAGGCGAGCGAGATTAAAATGGTGGACACTAAAAATCACAAATGGTTGGCTCACAATCTTTCGATCACTAACCAAACCACCAAAGAGTATACCGTTCTTCAGTTTTCAGAAGTTCAGGTGGACTCTGGAATTTCCGATGCGCTTTTCACGCAGCAGAACCTTCAAAAGGTCAAATAACTCAAAATGTGGTCAAAAACCCCCACTTTATTCCTTTTTTTGGCAGTTTTTTTCAGCAGCTTAGGCTTTGCTGCTGAAAAACATAAGGAAGAGGACTCCTCGAGTTCGCTCAGTGGACGAGTTTACACCGACAACTATTTTCCAGTCTATTCAACTGCGACTTATTCGAGCGGAATTCTCCAGAGCTCGATTTCGGCCTGGCTCGACTATCAAAATAAATTTTCAAAAGAGTTCTCTCTGCAAGCGGTTGCCGAGGGCGATGCATTTTTGAGAAGCCTTTCACAAACAACTCAAGCCTCGTTCACCGGAAGGCTCCGAGAAGGCTTCGTGACTTATCACAACGAATCCACCGAACTCAGAGCAGGCCAACAAATTATTCCCTGGGGTAAATCGGACGGCGTCAATCCGACCGACTATTTTACAGCCAAAGACTATACTCTCCTTAACCCGGATGATGAAGTCCGTCGAATCGGCGCACCCGCGGTCATGTTGAATTTCACACCAGATCAAGGGACTTCGCCCATTAATCTGATCGGAGTCTTCCAGGCCGTTTATCCTCAGACGAAGCTCATCATTCCAGATCAGATCACCATCCCTGCCGGAATCCAGTTTCAAAAGTATCCCTTGGCTGCTTCCTGGCTTCAACCGAACACCATCGAGTTCGGCGGAAAAATTTCCTTTTTGAAAAATGATTATGATTGCTCCCTTTCTTTTTACCGGGGGGTGAATCATTTTCCTCAGTATGTTTACAATACAGACCTAAATCAGATCACCCCGCAGAAATTTCAACAAACGGCCATCGGGGGTGATGCCTCTTTTACCTTAGGAAGTTTTGTCATTCGCGCGGAAACTGCCTATATTATGCCGGATGAAGGGGATCCAAGTACTGACCTCTACGGTC